>Ga0068876_10001082_pt1 | contig 21614 bp, 34 predicted proteins | sample NOAtaG_6_FD_66442 | JGI IMG/M metagenome (GOLD analysis project Ga0068876, IMG submission 66442) | Freshwater lake microbial communities from Lake Erie, under a cyanobacterial bloom - NOAA_Erie_Diel5S_2200h metaG | ecosystem: Environmental > Aquatic > Freshwater > Lake | place: USA: Ohio, Lake...
AAGATCGCCAACGGCGAGACGCTCCCAACCTTGGCCCTTACTAGCTAATAATTAAAAATGATAAACCACCCTAAACAAAATGAGCTTAACGCTTTTCTGTGGCAAGCGGAGCACGGATGGAAATATGATCCACTGACAGAAGAACCCGCAGAATGGAGCGAACCCGCACCAAAAGAGTGGCAATCAATTATAGAAAATAACAAAAGAAAGTAAAAATGATAGCGGTGGGCAAGTTCCAACCTTCCCCCGCTAAAACTAAAATAAAAAATAGGAGGATAAAACAAAATGAAAAACAAGCGTTGGACAATATACGCAAAAAGTATCGTGATCTACCAAACAGAAGTAAACGCATTGAACGAAGAAGAAGCTATTGAAAAAGGTGAAAAGATAGACGCTTCGGAGTGGATAGAAAACGAGAATTGCGGAAATTTTGAAATTGTAGAAGCAAAGCCCTTCGACATTTTAAAATTAAAATAAAAAGGAGGACAAAACAAAATGAAAAAGGAAAAGTATATAGGAGTTCACCCGATTGTTTTGGAGATTCCTGTTTGGTTTTATAACCAAAAAGTTACCCCAAAACTTTTTAGGAAAGAATTGGAAAGCGTAGAAAAACGCTTGGAAGATATTCTAAGTTTTAAAAGGGGAGTTATAAATATTTTACTAAAGGAGGATAAAAGAAAATGAGCCATCAATTTTTAGATTGTCCCTTGGATGATAAAAATTCTAAGGAGATAACAGGCGGATTTTCCCGCCCTTCTAAAATGCCTTGCCCCGCCTTTTCCATCTCAGCGTTTCGTTGTAAAACAGGGGAAAAACTTAGGGCAATACCGGGTAGCACCTGTGAAATCTGCTACGCTACCCGCAATACCTACCTTTACCCCAACACTAAAAACGCAATGGAACGGCGTTTCCAAGGTTTATCTCACCCTAGGTGGGCGGAAGCGATGGCCTTCCTTATCAAATGCGAAGGCAACGCATTTTTTAGGTGGCACGATTCTGGGGACATTCAAAGCGTGGAACACTTGCAGAAAATTGTTAAGGTTTGCACGCTTACCCCTAGCGTTTCCCATTGGTTGCCAACAAGGGAAGTAGGCATTTTAGGGGAATATCTAAACAAGGGTTTTAGAATTCCTGAAAACCTGACCATTCGCCTTTCCGCCTTTATGGTGGACGCTCCCCCGCCTAAAGTTTTGGCGGAAAAGTTCGGTTGCGTTTCGTCCGTAGTTACTACTACCCCTGACAAGGTGGAAGCGAAGGTTTGCCCTAGCAATAAACAGGGGAATAAATGCTTAGACTGTCGAGCCTGTTGGGATAAGGCGGAAAAGGTTGTCGCATATGTCGCCCACTAAAAAAAGATTAGATAGAAAATGGGAAAGGTTGGGGGAATCCCTAACCATTTTCTTTTTTCTTTTTGGGTTTATTGTTTATTGCGTCTTCCTTTATCATAAAAAATAGTTAAAACTTTTTAAAAGTTCTACCCTTTTAAAAATATATATCAAAATATAAAAATGTTTTTAAACTTAAAAATATAAAAATCTAAAAATTTTTTAATTTTTTAAAATTCGCTATCATCGCTTTTCATTAAGTGTTTCCCAAACATTAAGTGTTCTATAAGCCTACCTTCTAACTTACCAACCTAGGTTGACCTGTATTAATTGCCCGATAAACATTGCATCATTATGAACAAGACACCAACACGCATAGATAAAACCATAATGGCGGTGTTTGTCACATTGTTTGTGACTCACCATCCGATACACCCGCCCCACGAACACACCCACATAGCAATTGTGGAAGCTAAAAAGCCAAAAGAAACGGGCAAACACAGGTGGGGAATATTAAAAATGGTCAACAACCATAAAGTTTAAGTGTTCGACAAAGGAGGTTTTTATGTCTTACATTAAGTGTCCGATGTTTAAGGACTATGACCAGTTCCACATTGATAACCCACCGATATGCGGTGTATGCAACCGGGATTTGATTGAAACATCCAACTCTCAAAAGATTGCATACGCTAAAACAACGGACTTTGACTGCGTGTGCGAGGCTTGTTGGCCTCATTTTGTCACGGCCAGCTTACTACTTGATCGTGTATTGGGTTCTCAAATCGCCAAAGGAAAAAGACAAAAATAGTCGTTGACCAATGGTGCGTTTTGACTAAATATAAGTGCTCAACAAGGGAGGAAACACACAATGATTGAAACGCCAAAAACAATAACAGGCAAGCGAGGGGGGTTTAACCTTATCGGAACTTTTCGCTGTTCAATGCCCCGGCTGTTGCAGAAGCAAAACCCATACGGATTGGATTGGGCCAATGTCGAGCTTACATATAACCCTGACCGCCTGATGTGGACTGCCCGGATTGATTGGCACAGGACAAGGGTGGATGTAGATGGGGAAACTGAACAGCAAGCGATAGATGATGCTTGTAAACACTTCCTTATTTGGTCGGATCAGGTCTTACACTCACAATACACGGAGGAACTAAACAATGAACACGCAGAGCAAGCAAGTAACGTGGGCTGAGCTTCAAAGCCAAGCCCTTAACCGAATCTGGAAAGGCACAAAGAGCGAGGCTACGGCTTCAGTCAACACTCAGAGTGCTGTTGAATTCTTTGGGGCTACAAACATTGTGGCTGACCTAGGGGTTCAGCAGATTGACGATTATGTTGACTCCCTGCAAACCAAGGGCAACAGCAATGCCACGATTAACAGGAAGCTTTCGGCCTTAAGCAAGATGCTGAAGTTTGCCTTGGATCGGGAGTGGATTACCAAGCTACCCAAGATTCAAAAGCGTAAGGAATCCAATGGCAGGGTTCGGTGGTTAACCAAAGAGGAGGAGCAGAAGCTTGTGGATCACTTTTTAAGTGTTTCCCGGCCTGATGTTTCATCGCTGATTCTGTTTTTATTGGACACCGGGGCTAGGGCTGGCGAAGCCCTTGGGGTCAAGTGGAAGGACATCTCAGGGGGTTTAGTTACCTTTTGGGATACCAAAAACAATTCCCCACGATCCGTGCCGTTGACTAGCAGGGTTCAGACTTTGATTGGCAATGGTACTGCCGTGAATGGGGATGGGCCGTTTTCTTCGGTCAATTACCCTGAGTTTAATTACCTTTGGCAAAAGGCTAAGAAAGCTTTGGGTTTTGATTCGGATGACCAGTTCGTTCCCCATTGCCTACGGCATACCTGTGCTTCCCGATTGGCCCAAGCCGGGGTTCCGTTGCTTACCATTAAGGAATTCCTAGGGCATAAGACCATTCAGGTGACGCTTCGTTATGCTCACCTTGCCCCAAAGCAGTTGGACAAGGCTAGGGAAGTACTGGAGCAAGCCGTATGAAGACCAAAAAGCTGGAGTGTGGCGGGACTGCCGTTTACGCCGTGGACGCTAAAAGCAAACAGGAAGTTCAGGTTGCCTATATTGGGCCGGGACTGCCTGTGGAAGTTTGGCTAGGGGAGGAAAAGAAATGAGAGGTGGATACTCAACTTGGAAGGACAATGTGGGGGACGATTACGATTCTTGGATGCAGAATGTATTCAAGCCTTTGGTCAGGCGTAAGGTCGCTTACATATTTGGCTTTAACTTGGATGAAGCAGAGGAAATCGTGAGGCATTATGACAATAAAAGAGAAGCTACAAGAAAAGCATAATTACAAAGAATTGTTGTTTGCCGATGGGTTTGACAAGGCAATCCTTGGGGTGGCTTGGGCGTATGACAAGCCTATGGCTGTGGCCTATGACAAGGACAAGTGCATTAAAATCCTTATGGAAAGGGATGGTATGAACGAGGCTGACGCAAGCGAGTTCTTTACTTACAATGTGGAGGGAGCCTATGTCGGGGAGCAAACCCCGGTGTTTGTGGAGCTAAAGAAATGAGTGATGAGATTAAATGCGTGTATGATGAATGCCCTTATTCTGGGTTTTGCAAGCGTCATACTTTTGCCATAAAGACTTTTGAAGAACCATACTTTGCCTTTCGTCCGCCAGTTCATAGTGATTACAAATGTACTATGTTTGTCCCAATTTCAGGATTGGCTGAGAAAATATATAAAGTGTCTGTAACCCCGGCAGTATCGGGGATTGATATTGTTTCCTAAAGGTGGGCTTTGTGGACACAGGGGTTGACCAGCAAGGCTTGGAATCTGAAATGGTTAAGATGGGGGAGGTTCGGCATAACGAGCAAAGGGCTAGGTATATTCAAAGGGAACTAGAGACAGCACGGCCAGCGGTTAACAGGCTTTTCTCAGGATGCGTTGGGGTTTATGCCGATGCCATAAGGGATTGGATACGCCAAGCTAAGCGGAAGCCGGGGACTCGACACACGGCGGTACGCCACTTGGAAAAGCTTGCTCCTGATGTCATTGCCAGCATATCGGCTAGGATCATTTTAAATTCTGTATCTACAAAGAAGACACATACCCGGCTTTGCGTAAAGATTGGGGAAGCGTTGGAAGCCGAAATAAACTTTAACTTACTTAAAAAGAAAAACCCCACTTACGCCGAGCGTTCACGAAAACGCCTTATGCGTACCAAGGTGGGATATGACTTCCGAAAGAAATGTGCCTACAGCACCATTAAAAGCATAGGCATAAAGGTTAAGTATCTTACCCCAACGGAACGCTTACACATAGGCTCTGTTTGTGCAGACCTGTTTATAAAGCACACAGGGTTGGTCAAGGTTCACAAAAAGTGGGAAAGCCCGAAGCGTTGGGTAAATGTAATTATTGCCACGGACGAATGTATGCAATGGATTACAAAGTTTGAAGAAGCCAAGCAATACCTTCAGCCTAGGAAGTATCCTTCTTTGGATAAGCCAAAGCCTTGGGGAAAGAATTCTGTGGTTGGGGGATACTACAGCCGGGAGGTGGAATACCCTTTTGTTAAAACACGCAACAAGCAAGTGTTGGAAGCCGTGGTAGGACGGACTGACCAAAGAGTGTTTGATGCGGTAAACAGGATGCAGGGTACAGGGTGGCGGGTGAATAAATGGTTGTTTGAGATTATGCACAATTTTTGGAAGAACGGCATAGATGACGGAAAAGAAGTTCCGATGAACAAGCTTTTGGTTTTGCCTTCCAAGCCAAAGGATGGGGCAAGCGTGGAAGAGATTAAAGCCTACAGCCGTCAGTCTGCTTATGTCTACAGCAAGAATGCGGAGTATCGCTCCCAAAGGCTTGCCTTGGCCCAAACCATATACACAGCACAGAAGTTTTTAAATGCTGGTAAGATTCATTTTCCTTGTCAGTTGGATTTTAGGGGAAGGGTTTATTATGTTACCGAGCACCTTAATCCTCAAGGGTCGGATTATGCAAAAGCGTTGCTGGAGTTTTCTGAAGGCCAGCCGTTGAATGACAATGAATCTCTAAGCCATCTTTTAAAGTATGGGGCAGGGTTGTTTGGCCTAAAGGGGACATTGCAAGATTGTACGGATTGGCTCAACAGCAATAAAGACAGAATCAGAAAGAGTGTTAACGAGCCGTGGAACTTTAGATGGTGGCAAGAGGCAAAAGAGCCTTGGCAGTTTTTAAGATGGTGCAAGGAATATGTGGATATGTTTGAACAGCCTAACTTTAAAAGTTACTTGCCTGTTACTTTGGATTGCACAGCCAGCGGTCTACAGATTCTTTCCCTTCTTACCGGGGATGCCGAAAGTGCAAGCCATACGAACCTGAATTACAGGCACGAACCTTCGGACATTTACGGAAAGGTTTTGGGAGAGCTACACATTTTGTTACGAAAAGATGATAGCGATTATGCAAGGTTCTGGGAAAGCAAGGGGCTGGATCGCAAGCTTACCAAGCCTGTTTGTATGACTCTTCCCTATGGCTCCACTTTGTATGGCATTCGGGCCGGGATTGAAGATTGGTATAGAACCAAGCACAAAAGTTTGCCTAAAGACATTCCAGACTTTTGGAAGTGTACTATGTACCTAGCCAAACAATGCGTTCAGGCCGTAAAGAAGTTTATTCCCAAAGGAATGGAATGTATGGAGTGGCTTGCTTCGGTGGCTAGTCCTGTGGCTAAGGCCAATAGCCCGGTGTGCTGGATAAGCCCTAGCGGATTCTTGGTGGCTCAGCCGTATATGGCGAGTAGCGGGGTTTCGGTTAAGACAAACTTGGCCGGGAAGTTTCGGTATGTTTTGTTACAAAAAGAAAACCTTAAAAAGGTGGACGATACCAAACAAAAGCTTGCGGTTTCCCCCAATTTTATCCACAGCTTGGACGCAAGCATCCTACACCTTGCCCTGTGCGGTTTTGAGCATACCAGCGTAGTGGCGATACACGATTGCTTTGGGACTCACGCCAACTTTGTCTCGGAGTTGACTCGCAAGATTAAGGCTTCAATGGTTTCCATCTTTAAAGATGACCAGTTAGTTGAATTCAAAAATTGCATTAGCCGTATTAAACCAGACATAAGCTTGCCTAATAACTTTGCTAGGGGCGACTTTGACGCTGGACAGGTATGGGAGGCCAACTATATCTTTGGCTAAACAAAAGGAGGACACAAAACAAATGAATCGAGAACCAAAACCATACGAGTTTGAGGATGAGGGTAGGCAAGTGACTACCTTTGTTCATTCCTCACGCTACGAAAACCAACCTGAGACTCAGGTAACAATGTCTACCCATTCGGGGAAGCTGGATGACATTTTGATTAGCTTCCAAAAGTTTCTTTACGCTTGCGGTTTCCGCTGGCCTAAGAATTACGTTTTGCAGTTTGCCCCGGCAGAAGTTTTTCCAAGAGAGGTCTTGGATGACTCGGATACTGAAGTGTCCGTGAACTAACCTAAAAAGGAGATACAACAATGGACAATAGAATACTTAAGCTTGTCTCCCCCAAGGGAGTTGCAAGCTACCCTAAACTGAATGAGCCTGACACAAAGTTTAAGCCTGATGGGGAATACTCTGTCAGCTTGCTTTGCGATCCAAACGAAGCCAAGAGCTTTGCCGAATCGGTGAAGGCTTGTGTCAAAGAATACTACGCCGAACAATGCCGACTTCTGAAGAAGAAGGAATTGAAGGTGGCGGAGCTTCCGATTAAGGAAGACACCGACAAAGAAGGAAACAAGACCGGGAAGATGCGGATTAAGTTTGCTCTTTCCGCCAAGGTTAAAAGCAAGAAGTCAGGCAAAGAATGGGAACAGCGTCCCGCTTTGTTTGATACCAAAGGAAAGGTAATCAAGGAGCGAGTTGGTGGTGGTAGCATCATTAAAGTTGCTTGCGAGGTTTTCCCTTGGTACACCCCGGCTCTTGGGGTTGGGGCAAGCCTTCGTTGCAAGGCCGTTCAGGTGATTGATCTTAAATCCCCTAGCGGTGTTGCCAACGCTGAAGCCTTTGGCTTTACGGCAGAGGAGGAAGGATATGTTAGCGGAGGTGAAAGCCTTCCTGACAATGTGTTTGGTAGCGATGCCGAGGCCAAGGGGAATGGCGACTTCTAAACCAAAGAAGTATCGTTCCACGCTGGAACACAACATAGCCCTACACCTTGAAAAGGCGGGGGCTAAGTTCCAGTACGAATCCATCCGTTTGCCCTACATTCGGAAGTGTGCATACACGCCTGATTTCATCTTGTGGAATGGAATCATTGTAGAGGCAAAGGGGTGGTTTCGTTCAGCCGACAGGTCAAAGTTAGTGCTTGTCAAAAAGGCTAGTCCGTGGATTGATATTCGTTTGGTTTTTCAAAGAGCCAGCAACAGGCTTAACAAACACACCAAAACAACATACGCAGAATGGGCGACCAAAAATGGTTTTCCTTTTGCAGAGGGCCGAATCCCTGAGGATTGGCTAAAGGAGAGAGATGAGCTTAGAAAACTTGCTAGACTTTGTAAACGATTTCGAAGCAAAATATGGGGCGAAGCCAACTAGAATTGGCATAACCAAAGACCGCTTTGAATATCTTGAGAAACAACTAGAAGAACAAGCCCCGGTTAAGTACACGGCTTGCTATCTAGGCACAGCCAAAATACGTTTGTTTGGTACGGAGGTGTTTTGCGTTAAATGAGCAGTTTCGTAGCACACGAACCTTGCTCAAAATGCGGATCATCCGATGCCCTTTCAAGGTATGATGATGGGCACGGATATTGCTTTGCTTGCAGGACGTATTTTAAGGCGGACAGCAACACAACAAACACAGCACAAAGGAGGATGACTGAAATGATGCCACAGGAAGCTTTTGTAGATGGCGAACATATTGATTTAAACAAGCGGGGACTGACCTTGGATACTTGTAAGAAGTGGGACTATAGGATCGGGCACTACAATGGTAGGCCAGTTCAGATTGCCAATTACAAGGATATGGACGGCAAGGTTATTGCCCAAAAGATTCGGTTCCCTAACAAGGATTTTAAAATTATCGGTGATGGGCACAGGATGGGGCTTTATGGAATGCACCTTTGGAAGGGGAATTTTAAAATGGTTACGATTACGGAGGGGGAAATTGATGCTCTTTCCGTAAGCCAGCTTTACCAGAATAAGTGGCCTGTTGTCTCTGTACCTAATGGTGCTCAGGGAGCGGTCAAAGCCGTGGCTAAGAACTTGGAATGGCTTGAGCAGTTTGAGGTGGTTGTGTTTATGTTTGATAACGATGAGCCGGGGATACAAGCCAGCAAGGAGTGTTCTGCTCTGCTGTCCCCTAGGAAGGCTAGGATTGCGAGCTTACCATTAAAGGATGCAAATGAGATGCTTGTGGCCGGGAAGGGGACAGAGGTTATTGACGCAATGTGGAGGGCCAAGGAGTACAGGCCCGATGGGATTGTTGGAGGAACTGATCTTTGGGAATATATAACTAAAGTTGACCTTCAAGAAGCTATTCCATACCCATATCCGGGGCTTACTAAAATGACCCACGGATTGAGGAAGGGGGAGCTTGTAACCATAACCGCTGGATCGGGGATTGGTAAGAGCCAGTTCTGCCGGGAGCTAAGCCATCACTTGTTGGTTCACGGCCAAAGCGTTGGTTACATTGCTTTGGAAGAATCAGTAAGGCGTACAACTTTGGGGATATTGGGAATTGAAATGTCTACTCCCCTTCATTTAAGGAAGGACATAGACGAAAAAGAACTAAAGAAAGCCTTTGATTCGTGTTTGGCTTCGGGGCGTTTCTTTACTTATGACCACTTTGGTTCAATGGATTCAAGCAATCTTATGAACCGAATTCGCTATATGTCCAAAGGCTGTGGATGTGGCTGGATTATCCTAGACCATCTTAGCATTGTGGTTTCTGGTATGGGTGATGGAGATGAACGGAGGTTGATTGATAACACAATGACTAAGCTTCGTTCTTTAGTTGAGGAATTAAAAGTAGGGATGATTATTGTTAGCCATCTTCGTAGGCCAGAAGGAAGGGGACACGAGGAGGGAGCCAGCACCAGCCTTAGTCAACTTCGTGGTTCTGCTGGTATTGCTCAATTAAGCGATATGGTTCTTGGGTTGGAACGGAATCAGCAAGACGAGGCACAGAGAAATAGAACAATTGTAAGAATCCTGAAGAACCGCTTTACCGGGGAAACAGGCATAGCTTCTTATTTGGAATATGACAACGAAAGGGGACGGCTTGTGGATATGGGAGAAGCCCCGGTTGATTTACCTGAGGAGCTACAATGAAGCATAGGACAAAGGGGATAAAGGCAGAAATAGGTTGGAGTATAGCCCTTTTGGAAGAAGCCCAAGAACGGCTCAGAAAGTACAGGCAGGGCGAAGACCACGGCAAAAACCTAAAGCTAAAAACAATTCAAATGCGGGTTGATATGGTTTTAGTTATTGCCAAAAGACTACAGAAAAAATACGATACACGGAAACAGGAGGACACAAAATGAACGCACTTGTGTTTGATTTGGAGAGTGATGGATTGTTGGACGAAACGCAGAACATACATTGTATTGTGATTCACGATACAAAAACAGGCAAAACCACTCGGTATAATGATGCCGAAGGGCATAACCCTGTTCAGGAAGGCGTTGATTTTTTGGTTAACGCAGACCCAAAAGAACATATTATTGTTGGACACAATGTGTTGGGTTTTGATATTCCTGTTTTGTTTAAGCTTTATAACGCTTACCCTCAGGCTTCTATTCGGGATACTTTAGTTTGTACCCGGTTGATTTGGGCCGACATAAGGGAAAAAGATTTTTCCTTTGCTAGGAAGAATGCTTGGTTTCCGAAGCAGTTGATTGGTTCTCACAGCCTAAAAGCTTGGGGTTATCGGATTGGTTTACGCAAGGGTGACTTTAAGGAAGGCGGGGATTTTAGCCGATGGTCGAAGGAGATGGAGGATTATTGCGTAAAGGATGTCGAAGTAACTTTAAAGCTTTGGGAAAACATTAAGCTTAAAAATTATTCTGATGTTGCTTTGGATTTGGAACACAAATTTGCACAGGCCATATTGCTTCAGGAGAAGCACGGCTTTGCATTTAACAAGAAACAAGCGGAGGAACTATATGTTAAGATGGCTAAACGCAGGGTTGAACTGGAGCAAGAACTTCAGCGAGTATTTGAGCCTAATGTTGAGCGACTTAAATCCCGAAGCTATGTTTTCTTGGACAAAACCTACGCCACCAAAGCGGAAGCCTCTGAAGAAGCAAAGCGGTGGGCTAAGGAAAACGACAAGACTCAAAAAGAAGGCTTAAGCCTAGTACAAGAGGGTGAGCAAAAACAAAGGCGGATACCATTTAATCCGGGGAGCCGGGAAGAAATTGCGGAAAGATTTAAAAAGAAATACAAGTGGGAGCCAAAAGAGTTTACCCCTGATGGAAAACCAAAAGTGGATGAAGCGGTGCTTCAAACTCTTGCAGGGATGGGCTATACAGAGGCCAAACCCCTGCTTGAATACCTCCTCCTTCAAAAGCGAATTGGACAGCTTGCAGAAGGAAACGAAGCTTGGTTAAAGCTGGTTCGCCCCAATGGGCGGATACACGGAAGGGTAAATACGAATGGTGCAATAACCGGGCGTTGCACACATTCTAAACCAAACATAGCCCAAGTACCAAGGGTAGGGAGCGAATATGGAAAAGAATGTAGAGAATTGTTCATTGCTGGAGAGGGTAAAAAATTGGTTGGGGCGGACGCTTCAGGGTTGGAGTTGCGGTGTTTGGCACACTATTTGGCTCGATACGATGGAGGAGCCTACGCCAACGAAATTATACAAGGGGATATCCACACCCTTAATCAAGCTTCCGCTGGATTGCCAACGAGGGATGATGCGAAAACATTCATCTACGCATTCTTGTATGGGGCAGGGGATGAAAAAATTGGTAACATTATCGGAAAAGGACAGGACGAAGGACGAAGGATTAAGCGAGAGTTTTTAGAAAAGACCCCGGCTTTAAAGAAACTTAAGGAAAGCATAGACTTCACCTTAAAGCAAAGGAATTGGCTGGCCGGGTTGGACGGCAGAAAGCTTCCAATTAGGAGCAACCACTCAGCTTTAAACACGCTTTTGCAGAGTGCTGGAGCGTTGGTTATGAAGATGTCTACTATATTATTACTTGAAAAACTTCAAAAATTAGGCTTTATCTTTGGTGCGGACTATGCTCTAGTAGCCCATATCCACGATGAAATGCAGATTGAGTGCAGGGAGGATATTGCAGATGAAGTTGGGAAAACAGCCGTTGCATCCATAGAGGATGCCGGGAAATTATTTAACTTCAAATGTCCATTAACAGGCGAATATCGGGTAGGCCAAAATTGGGCCGAGACACATTAAAATTAAAGGCCATTGCACCTAATGAAATTAGCTACCTTGCGGGATATGTGGATGGAGAGGGTTGCTTGGTTGTTGCCTGTGGATCACTTACAATCAAAGTGGATTCTTGCTATCCAAAAGTTTGTCATAGATTGTTTAAGTTATTTGGCGGTAGGTTTAGACACATTAAAAGAAAAGCTACATTTACTGGACGCAACCGACACTATTTTAGTTGGACGGCTCACGGAGAGAAAGCATATATGGCTGTCTCAACCTTATTCCCTTTTCTGCGTGAGAAAAAGGATCAAGCAAAGTTGTTCCTCAAGGCTCACCATACCAAGGGTGTTGCTGAAAAGGACAAAATAAACTTGAAACTTAAACAACTAAAACGAATGGTTTATCTATGAGCAAGAACACAATTTATATTGATGGAGATATTGTGGCATACCAGCAGTCGTTTTTGTCTGAGCAGTCCACGGATTGGGGTAATGATTTTTGGACGCTTCACGCTGATGTAAGGGAAGCCAAAAAGCGTACTGATGTGTTCATTGAGGAGCTTAAGGATTTGCTGAAGGCAGATAAGGTTATTGTTGCTGTTAGCAGTTCAAATAATTTTCGTAAGCAGATTTTACCAGCATACAAAGAGCACAGGAAAAAGATGCGTAAGCCTGTGGCACTTGGGGAAGTGAGGGAGCATCTTATCTATACATATAAAGCTGTTCATTTTCCAAACATTGAGGCTGACGATGTGCTTTCTCTTTTAGCTTTGGAAGACGGCGGTATAATTGTTTCTTTGGATAAGGATTTTAAAAGCGTACCGGGAAGGCACTATAATTGGAACAAGCCTGAAGATGGTGTTTTTGAAGTAAGCGAAGTTGATGCTGATCGGGCGTTTATGACGCAGACGCTTACAGGGGATTTAGCCGACAATTACACAGGCTGTCCGGGGATTGGCCCCAAAAAGGCGGAGGCAGTACTGGCCGGGTTGACAAAGATTGAGAGTATGTGGGAAGCTGTTAAGGGTGCTTTTAAAAAGGCAGGGTTTGGGGAACAGGAGGCCCTTTGCCAAGCTAGAGTAGCTAGGATTCTTAGGTCAGGAGAATACGACAAAAAGACAGGGAATGTTAAGTTATGGCAAAGTTAAAATCAATTAATCGAAAGAACAAAGGGAAAAGAGTTTATATATCGGGGCCAATGACCGGGCTACCTGAATATAATTATCCTATGTTTGATTACAAAGAGGAACGGCTTTGGGAAATGGGGTTTATTCCTGTAAACCCTGCTAATAATTTTAACAGGGATACTACTCGTGAAAGATGGGAATATCTAAAAGAAGACATAAAGAACTTGCTTACTTGTGATTATATTCTTTTTCTTCCGGGGTTTGAGAGGAGTGCTGGAGCCTTGCTAGAAGCTTTAGTTGCTAGGGAATGTAACATTCCTGTTTTGGAATTTGAGGTATGATGATAGCGTTTTTAGCTTTGCTGTTAGCCGGGTGCAGTCCGCAAGGAAGCACACAGCAAGCAACAAAGTATCCTGATGTGCCTGAATATGGTATAGTTTTTGAGATTCAAAAGGAGGAGGAACAATGGAAACAAAAGAAGTAGTGGTTAAAGATTCTGGTAAACGCCAGCATTTTGAGTCTGGTTCTGTTCGTGACACTAGGGAGAAAAAAGGAAGATATGACCTTCTTATGCCCCACGCTATTCACCTTGTGGCAAGGCAATTGGAAGAGGGTGCTTTAAAGTATGCTGAACGTAATTGGGAGCTTGGTCAGCCTCTTTCACGATATATGGATTCTGCCCTTAGGCACTTGTTTCGCCATTTAGAAGGGCATAGGGACGAAAGGCACGATGTTGCCGGGGCTTGGAATATACTGGCTTTGATTGAGACAAAACGTAAAATTGAGCTTGGATTGTTGCCAAAAAAACTGGATGATTTACCTAAACCTATAAATGAACCACAAAGAGCCTGATTCGCTACCTCCTATTAGTAAAGCACTTGTGGACGCTCTTGAAGAAAGGTGTCCTGAAAAGTGCCCGGATATTACTATGACTGAAAAGGAAATATGGTTTTATGCTGGACAGAGGCAAATAGTTCGTCTAATTACAAAGGCTTACCAAGATCAAAACGAAACTATTTTAACTAAAGAATAATTTTAAATGGCTATTGGATTTTCAGCACCAGCACGATTTTTTACTAGCTACAGACCGCCTATTTCAAGGTCTGCCCCACGCTCGTTTTCTTCTTCTAGGTTTGGGTTTTCCCCTCTTCGCCAAGTTCTTGGGCTTACTGGGGCTAGGGGATTAAATAGATTTAATATGTCCGGGCCAGCTATTCGTGGCCCTGTTGTTTCTAGGAACAATCCTGTTGCCAATAGATTTTATAACTCTGTTAACCAACAGGCAAATTTAAGGTCTACCACAAAAGGGCCGTTTGTCCCTAGTTTTGGGGGTTTCGGTATTGGGGCTGGTAGGGTTGCTCAAGCTAGGGGAGAGCGTATGTCAGTTGAGGCTTTTCAGCGGAATGCTATGCAAAATGCTAATAAATCTAGTGCTCCGATTATTAAATATCGTGACCCGGCATCTGGTATGGGATTAAACAGGTTTGGTAATAACCAAGCTTGGCGTTTTCAACAAAATAATGCTAGACAAACCACTAATAGAGGCTATTCAAGCGGGATGTCGCAATTCGCAGTAAATACCCCATCAGGTGTGGGGTTAAATCGGATGCGGTAATACAAAGGAAAGATAAATTTATGTGTTTTATGGGTGGCGGTGGAGGTGCTCAGCCTCAAGTTATTTATAGGGATAACCCTTCTACGTCTGTTGCTCCCACGCCAACTCCCCCTACCCCTATGGCTTCCGGGGTTATGCCAGCGGATACAATGGCCGATGTTGAACAGGCTTCTAGGACGCAAGGAATGGGCACTTCTGTTTTTAAAATTAACAAAGACGCTCAGATGACCAATGATTATGAAGATCAAGGCATTGACAGCGGAATTTCTTACCAGTAACCTAATTTATGTCTAATCCTTATATGGCGGTTGCGATGGGCCAAGCCGGGTGTTTAGTTAGGTCAACAGCCGGGGTTCTTTACACGGCTCCTACTGGTCGGTTTTGGGAAGTTATTCAGATTGTTAATGACGCAAAGTTTCACACTTTGACCAACACGATTGGTTCTGGAGATTCTTTGGCTAACGCTACGTTGGCTTCCGCCCCCACGATTGGAGCGGGGATTTGTCTTTACGGAAATTTCTCTGAATTCAGGCTTCATTCTGGTATTATTGTAGCGTATTTTGGCCTGTAAGAGGCAGGGGTATTTATGCCTAGTTTAGGTTCCGGGTTGTCTTTGGGGACGATCAGCCGAATCAATAATTTTGATTTTGACGCTTCTAGTTATATAACTAGCAACGGAATTTCTAATAGTATTATTAATGTAGATTCTACTTCTACTTCTAAAAACAGCCTTCTTGTTGGAAAAAATGCTTCTAATTTAGGCCAAGTTAGTGCACCTCATTCTTCTTCTTTAAACTTAAATAGCAAAAGCTGGAGCTTTGCGGGTTGGTGGATTCCTCATTTTGCAACAGGCACAGCTTCTATGTGTATGTCTAAATCAGACCAAGCTGATGTCCGAGAGTTTCAACTGCAAGCTGATTTAGGAGCTTCTAGCAACCTTCAATTTACTTTTGCAATTTACCCAGACGGAACTTTTGCAAACAGAAAAGAAATGATTTTTGTGTTAAATGGAACTTCAAGTTTAATGCAAGGAGAAAAATATTTTCTTTATTTTGGTTACGATTACAGCCAACAAAAATCTTTTGTTTCTGCTAACGGAGGGGCAGTTACCTATTCTTCAGTAAGTATAACAAATACTTATGCTGGTTCTAACTCTTTAAAGTTTGGACACTTTGTAGATGGATCGTCTACATTAAAGGGATTACAATCTTATGATGAGTTTGGTTTTTGGAATCGAGTTTTGACTTCTACCGAGCTTGCTTATTTGTATAATTCAGGCTTAGGTCGTAGCTATTCTGAACTAGATGCAAGCCATAAAACTAGTTTAATTTCTTGGTGGTCTATGGACGAAACTTCTGGAAATCGAAATGATTCCCACGGAAGCAACCATATTACTTCTGTAACTAACGCTTCTTGCTCGATTCCACTTGCCGGGTGTTTTTCTTATGTTAACGGCCAAACTTTAGTAAATAACGCTATTGTAAACTTAAAAAACTCAGGTCTGTGGACTAATTTAATTGATGGTATGCTTCTTAAACAGGGGTTAAATAGAAGTTCTGGAACTCCAGTAAGTTTAAAAAACACTTTAACTTCAGTTCAGCATACAGGTTCAAATTTGACCCCTTACGGCTTAAACTGCCCTAGATATGCTTCTGCTTTGGGGTTAACCCCGGCTACAACTTCTGCTTTTAATAGTCTTACAGAAAGTTCTGTGTTTGCGGTATGCAGAAGGTATGTTTATCCACAAGACTACGCTTTTATTTTTACTGCTCCTTCGAGTGAATGGGAAATTAATTATGCTTCCACAGGAGCAGTCCAAGGTTATCTTTCTAATGTTGGTTGCCCTACATATACCCCGGCTGAGCCACCTTTTGTAGAATCTTCTTATGTAAAAATGGGAATGGTGGCTAGTCAGACTTCAAGTATTTTTAGGCTTTATTATAATGGGATAATGGGAACCAATACGGCTAATACTACATTGACCACAGGTAACCCCGGAGTAGATCGAAGGGCAATTGGTGGAAGGTCTTTGACTAATGGCAGTTCATCGTATGGTTTTCGTGGGGTAATTTCTCAAATTTATTGGTTTAATAAGGCTCTTAGTCAGGCAGAACTTAATTCTATTCTAGTAGTCTAATGTCTAAAACAGCTTCAGCCTTGTACGCAGAGCTAGAAACTTCTCGCAACACTTACTTGCAGAGGGCTAGAGATTGCTCTGTTCTAACCATTCCAACATTGATTCCCCCGGCTGGGCACAGCAACGCCAGCAACTACGAAACACCTTTTCAGGGAGTAGGGGCAAGGGGGGTTAACAACATTGCTTCTAAGCTTCTTCTTGCTTTGTTTCCGCCAAACGCCTCTTTCTTTCGTTTGGTAATTGATCCCTATAAATTAAAAAAACTTGGCGGTGGAGAAGAACTAAAAGTTGAAATGGAAAAGGCTTTAGCCGAAATTGAAAACGCAGTTAGCAAGGAAATTGAAACTTCCGCTTTGCGTGTCCCGATTTTTGAAGCTTTAAAACACCTTATTGTTGCCGGGAATGTGCTTATTTATTTTCCTGAAAAAGGCGGTATGCGGGTGTTCAAACTTGAGAACTATGTTGTTAAACGTGATCCTTTCGGAAATGTATTAAACATTGTAACAAAAGAATGTGTTTCCCCTTCTGCCCTTCCTGATGAAGCCAAGGCAATGTATAAAAAGCACGAAAAAGAAGAAGGCGAAGAATATTCTAATGACGACAGCGTTGACATTTATACCTGTGTCCACCGCAAAGACAATAAGTGGGAAGTGTATCAGGAGATTGAGGGCGAAATGGTTCCTGAATCTGATGGAGAATACCCTATTGATAAGTGCCCATTTATCCCTCTTCGTTATAGCCGTATTGATGGAGAAGACTATGGCCGTGGATTGGTTGAGGAGTACCTAGGGGATTTGCGTTCTTTGGAAGCCCTGACACAAGCTATTGTGGAAGGCTCGGCTTCTGCATCCAAAGTGTTGTTTTTGGTTAATCCTAATGGTACTACCAAAATTAAATCTTTGGCAGAATCTAAAAACGGCCAGTTTGTTTCTGGGAATGTGGCCGATGTTAATGCTCTTCAGCTTCAAAAATATGGTGATTTCCGGGTGGCAAAAGAAGTTATGGTGGAGATTCAAACCCGCCTAGCTTTTGCTTTCCTTCTTAATTCTTCTGTTCAGCGGGACGCAGAAAGAGTAACAGCCCAAGAGATTAGGTTTATGGCTCAAGAGTTGGAAACTGCCCTTGGTGGAGCCTATTCAATCCTTAGCCAAGAATTCCAACTTCCTATGGTGTCTCGCATTATGGATCGGATGAGCAAGGCTAGTCGCCTTCCGAAGCTTCCTAAGAACGATTTGATTCGTCCTATGATTATTACCGGGGTGGAAGCCCTTGGGCGTGGAAACGATCTTACAAAGCTGGATTTGTTCTTGTCCGGGCTTGCTCAAATTTTTGGCCCTGAAGCAATGATGCAATTTGTAAATATTGAAAATTATCTTAAGCGTAGGGCTACTGCGTTAAATATTGATACAGAAGGGCTTGTGAAAACTGCTGAAGAAATTGAACAGCAGAAACAACAATCTATGGCTTTGCAGTTGACAAATAAACTCGGCCCTCAGACAATCAAGGGAATATCTGATGTCGCTGGTAAAACTATGCAACAGCAGATGCAACAAACTCAGCAGTAAACAAAATAAGCAAGGAGAAAAACAATGGATAGGATTCAGGTTCCAGCAAGTGAAGCTGGCCCGGTGAACACCGCACAGGCCACGCCTCAACAAACCCAACCCGCAATTGCCCCGCAAGTTCGGAATAACGAAGGCAATGTGCAGACTAGCTCAAGCAAACCTAATTGGCTTCCTGAAAAGTTTAAAAGCCCTGAAGATTTGGCTAAAGCTTATTCTGAGCTTGAGAAAAAGCTTGGAGGTTCTACTGAAGAAAACAAAAGCCCTGAGCAAGCCAGCGATAAGCCTGAAGAAACCAAAGCTGAAGTTACTCCAGAAGAAACCAAAGCTTTTCAAGAGTGGGAAACAAAGTTTTCTGATTTTTCTAAGGAATACTTTGATAAAGGCCAGCTAAGCAATGAATCATATCAAAAGCTTACGCAGATGGGATATCCTCGTGCCATTGTGGACGCTTATATTAATGGTCAGATTGCTATTTCAAACCAAGGCTCTCAGCAGTTAATGTCTGAGATTGGAGGTGAAACTGGCTTTAAAGAAATGCACGATTGGGCAACGGAAAACTTAACCCAAGATGAAATTGATTCTTACAATGCACTTCTTGAAACCGGGGATCAACGGCAAGCCAACTTTGCTGTAAAGGGTATGTACGCCCGGTACAAGGCTTCTGCTGGTAAACAGCCTAAGTTGATTAGCGGTACTCAATCAGAAGGTACTTCCAAGGCGTTTAGGAGCATTGCAGAGGTTACTAAAGCAATGTCTGATCCTCGATATAAAAACGACCCGGCTTATCGGAAAGATGTTGAACGTAAGCTGGCAAGCAGTAACGTACTTTAATGAAGGGTTTATACGCCAACATTAACAGGCGGAGAAAGCTTGGAATCAGCCGTAGCAAAAAGAAAACTACTATTGATCCCAAGACTTATAATGCTATGAAAAACAAAATGGGCGGGTTTGCCATTAACAAGAAAGGATAAATTAATATGTCACCAGAAATTATCGGTGCTGTTCTTCGGCACATTTTAACCGCTGTTGGTGGTTATTTTGTTGCTAAAGGCGTTGTGGATCAAGGTTCAGTTGAGGCCATTGTTGGAGGCGTTGTTGCTTCTGTCGGCCTTGCTTGGTCGCTTTTAGTAAAGGTTAAGAAGGACTAAAAGCCGTGTTTGGGGCTATTATTGAAGCCCTAATAATGGCTATATACAGGATCATTAAAGGGGAGGCTCAAGATGCTTCAAAACCAGCTAAGGCTGAAGAACTTGGGCCTCCTCCTTTGTATGTTAGGGAGCGTTGGAATAAGCGGGTGTGCGAGTTTATCGGAAAGCAAAAAGGTAGTAATAGTCCACGAAAGTGATGCCTTGTTTAAGATAGGCCCGAATGTAAAGGGCCAAGTTTATTTTTGGAACGGAAAAGAGTGGGAATTATCACAAAATGAAGTTCACCTACCAGAAGGATGGTTGACAGGCCCACTTAATTCTGCTAAAGACTCAAAATAGATTTTTGAAAAAGGATCGTGTCAAGTAGCACTAGCCCTTCTACGGAAGGATAACTAAGTTGTCGAAAGCGGGTATCCCAATCAAAAAGCGTTGAAGCCGAGTGGCTTTGACATTGTTTGATTAAAACAAACCCGAAAGGAATAAATCAAATGCCTGTGACCGCATTGCCCCGCCCCGGATTGGTCAACAACACCGGGACGGATTATACGAACCTATTCCTCAAGAAGTTTGCTGGCGAAGTGCTGACCACCTTTGAAACCGAAGCGGTTTTCAAGCCTCTGCACATTGTCCGCACCATTGAGAGTGGGAAATCTGCTCAGTTCCCGATTACCGGGACGGCGAGCACCAGCTACCACACCCCCGGACAGAATATCCTGTCCGATGGTAGCTACCTCTCCGCAGTTGCTCATAACGAGCGTACCATCAACATTGATAACTTGCTCCTGTCGAGCACCTTCATCGCCAAGATTGACGAAGCGATGAATCATTATGATGTGCGTTCCATCTACACCGAAGAGATTGGCCGTGCTCTGGCGAAGAAATTTGACCAGAACATTGCTCAGCTTACTCACCTTGCTTCGGCGGCTTCCGCTGTTGCTCCGGGTAAAGCTGGTGCTGGCTCAGTTGCCGTTGCTGGTACTACTGGCACGACTACTGGTGTTGCCACGGATGGTGCTAATATCGCTAAAGCGATCTATAGTGCCGTTACCCTTCTGGATCAGAATGATGTTCCCGATGATGGTCAGCGTTTTTGCGTTCTGACCCCGGCGAACTACGCCGTTCTGGTGCAGTATACTGGCAACCCTGACAAGCCTAACGCCATCGGTAGCTATTCCAAGAACTCGATTCTTGAAGTGGCTGGAGTTAAGGTTCTGAAGAGCAACAATCTGCCGAAAGGCACGATTAGCTCTGATGCCCTCGCCAACAACACCTATGGTGGCACGTTCACTACTGGTGCTGGCGTTCAGCATCTTGGCTTGGTGTTCCACAAGAACGCCGTTGGTACGCTGAAGCTTCTTGATCTGGCGGTTGAATCCGAGTATCGGATTGACCTACAGGGGACGCTCATCGTTTCCAAGTACGCTATGGGCCACGGAATTCTCCGTCCTGAGTGTTCGGTTCGTTTGGTTCCTAGCACCTAATTGGTAGCTAAAAGAACTAAATAGAAACTTATAGAAAGCCTCTGCAAGTAGTAGATTTAATCTTCCGGGTAAATTATCATAATTGGGCTTAGTCCCTTCCTTGCTTATCCCGGTTTTAGGTTAAATCTTTACTTGCAGAGGTTTTTCTTTTTCTGTAGAAAGGTTCGTATATGGCGAGTACCCCTACTTCTAAACTAGAAGCAATTAACTCGATTCTTTCTTACGCAGGGGAAGCCCCTATTACTTCTTTGGATTATGTGGCTGATTCTGTTAGTGCCACAATTGCCAATAATGTTTTAAATGAGGTTGATCGTTCTTTTCAAACAAAAGGATGGTCTTTTAACACGGATATTGATTACACTTTTGTTCGAGATGTAGTTAATAACATCTCTGTACCTAGCAACGCTATTCGCATTAATGTTCTAGAATCCACTTACCCTACTTTGAAGGTGGTTCAGCGTGGAACCAAGCTTTATGATGCCAAAGGCAAAACCTATGTGTTTGCTACTAACATTGTAGGTGAAATGGTTTCGTTATTGGATTTTGACCTTCTTCCTGAATCAGCACGAAACTATGTTGTTATTCGCTCAGGTAGGATGTTCCTTTCACGGACACGGCCTGACGAAACACAGGCTAAGATTACAGAACTAGACGAGCAACTGGCATTTGCTAATTTTCTAGACTACGAGGTTCGTTCCGGGCCTGATACTAATTTTACTAAATATTCAGCAGAGCTTGAAGCCCTTGGAATTAATCAGGCTGTTTTTCTTTCTGCTTCTGTAGATGACAAGCTTAAGCTGATTCAAACCTCTGCCACTAACCTTACCGAAAGGCAGGGACGGCTTTATTATCAAAATAGAATTGAGAAT
>Ga0068876_10001096_pt1 | contig 21409 bp, 21 predicted proteins | sample NOAtaG_6_FD_66442 | JGI IMG/M metagenome (GOLD analysis project Ga0068876, IMG submission 66442) | Freshwater lake microbial communities from Lake Erie, under a cyanobacterial bloom - NOAA_Erie_Diel5S_2200h metaG | ecosystem: Environmental > Aquatic > Freshwater > Lake | place: USA: Ohio, Lake...
GATGTGAAACAACCAATACTTTTAATTACAACTCCCGGAAAAGAAGAAGAAAGTGTTACACGTTTGAGCCGCGTTGGATTTGATAACATAATTGGCCATCTAAAAGGCGGATTTGACGATTGGAAAAAATCCGGAAAAGAAATTGACACAGTGAACAGAATAAGTGCCGAACAATTTTCGAAAGAAGTAAAACTAGAAAAAGACACGGTAATAGATGTACGCAAGGAAACTGAATATGCTGCAGAACATGTGAATGAAGCATTCAGTAAGCCATTAGACCAAATAAATAGTTGGTTTGCAGAATTAACTAACGACAAACCATTCTTTTTACATTGCGCAGGTGGTTACAGAAGCATGATCGCTGCAAGTATCTTAAAAGCAAGAGGCATTCATAATTTCAAAGAAGTGGATGGTGGATTTAACGCCATTGCAAAAACCAATGTACCACGATCCAATTTTGTTTGCCAAAGTAAAGTACTATAAAATAAAACCAGATGAATAAAATAGCCTTCCTAATATGCATCAGCTTTAGTACAGTTTCTATTGCTCAACGTATAAAACCTGAATCAATAAAGAAACACATTACTTATTTAGCTTCTGATGAATTAAAAGGAAGAGGTACATCGAGCCCGGAAGAATTATTAGCTGCCAATTATATTGCCAAGCAATTTAAAGCTGCGGGTTTAAGTAATTTTAATAAGTCGTACTTAAAATCTTTCAAATACAAATTCAATCCTGATAAACACGATACAAGCACAAAAGATATTAAAGAGCAAACTGCAAATAACGTTGTGGGTTATTTAAATAATAAAGCCCCATACACTATTGTGATTGGCGCGCATTACGACCACTTAGGTTTAGGACACGATCACAATAGCCGCGATGCAAATCCGGAAGGAAAAATTCACAATGGTGCTGATGATAATGCCAGCGGAACAGCCGGAGTGATAGAACTTGCGAATTATTTTTCGAACAATAAAAAAACTGAGCCTTTCAATATTTTATTTGTTTGTTTTAGCGGCGAAGAGTTAGGTTTGTTAGGAAGTAAAAAATATTGCGAGAGTCCCGACATTGATCTAAAGACAGTAAACTACATGATCAACATGGATATGATAGGTAGATTGAATGATTCAACAAAAAAAGTTGTGATTTACGGCGTTGGAACATCACCGGTTTGGGTGCCTTTGATCGATTCATTAAAAAGTGATTTTAAAATTGTGAAAGATAGCGCAGGCGTTGGTCCGAGCGATCAAACCTCTTTTTACTTAAAAGATATTCCGGTATTACATTTTTTTACAGGGCAGCATAATGATTACCACAAACCAAGTGATGATGTAGAGCTTGTAAATGTGAAAGGTGAAGCGGCCGTGTTGGATTACGTGATCGCAACCATTGAAAAAACATATAGCTACCCTAAATTGTCATTTTTAAAAACGCGTAATCCTGAATCAGGAAAGGCGGGATCAAGAGTAAGTATGGGTGTGATGCCTGATTATACTTACGAAGGCGAAGGTTTACATGTGGATGGTGTAAGCGATGGTAAACCGGCTGCAAAAGCAGGTATTCAAAAGGATGATATTGTGGTGCGCTTAGGAACAAACAAAATAAAAAATGTTCAGGATTACATGAAAGCGCTTGGGAATTTTAAAAAGGGAGATACAACTGAAGTGGAAGTGATGCGTGGCGGAAAAAGCCTTGTACTTTCGGTAACCTTCTAGATTCTCTTGTTGGCCATCAACCATATACAAAATATTAATTGTTGTAAAACAACAATGTTCTGTTTTAATAATTTACAAAATGAGTTCGCTTAAACACTCCGTTTTAACTGCCTGCAAACAAGTGATACATTACAAGATCACTTTGCTGAACGATGCCTTGAGTGAACTCGGCGAATCGGCCAATGTTGAAAGTAAAAGTAGCGCAGGCGATAAACATGAAACCGGCCGCGCTATGGTACATCTGGAGCAAGAAAAATTAGGCAAACAATTACAAGAATGGCAAAATCAAAATGCCCTCATAGAAAGAATTGATCCAAATAAACAAAGCTCTTCGATCGCCTTAGGAACTTTGATAGAAACAAACCGCGGTTTCTTTTTTATGGTTTCTAACCTGGGTAAATTAGAGGTTGATGAAAGAGAGATCGTTTGCATTTCCTTACAATCTCCTTTAGGCGAACAATTCACTAAGATGAAAGACGGCGATAATTTTGAGTTTAATAAAGTAGAGTATCAGATCATTAAGCTTACTTAATTTAACCACAAAGAGCACGAAGCGCTTCGTGTTCTTCGTAACTTCTTTGTGTTCTTCGTGGTTACTGTCTCTAAAACCTTAAACTAAAAAAGCCCCGATCTCTCGAGGCTTTTAATTTTCAGAAAATAATTCTTAGTTCAATTGCTTCTTCAACGCTAATTTTAAATTAGTGTCTAAAGCATTTAAGAAATCTTCCGTATTTAAATAATGCTCTCCTAATTTTACATTGTTACCATGGATACACACTGCTAGGTCTTTTGTCATTTTACCACTCTCAACTGTTTCAACACATACTTTTTCTAAAGCATGGCAAAAATCAATTAACTCTTGGTTACCATCTAATTTACCACGGAATTCTAAACCTCTAGTCCAAGCAAAGATACTTGCAATTGGATTTGTAGAAGTTGGTTTTCCTGCTTGGTGATCGCGGTAGTGACGAGTAACTGTTCCGTGCGCTGCTTCTGCTTCCATTGTTTTTCCATCCGGTGTAACAAGTACAGATGTCATTAATCCTAATGAACCAAAACCTTGCGCAACTGTATCCGATTGAACGTCGCCATCATAATTCTTACAAGCCCAAACAAAATTTCCATTCCATTTTAAAGCACTTGCAACCATGTCGTCAATCAAACGGTGTTCGTACACAATTCCTTTTGCTTCAAATTTTGCTTTGAATTCTTTTTGATAGATCTCTTCAAAAATATCCTTAAATCTTCCATCGTATTTTTTTAAGATGGTGTTTTTAGTTGACAAATATAAAGGCCATCCTTTAGCTAATGCTGTATTAAAACAAGAGTAAGCAAATCCTTTGATAGATTCATCTGTGTTATACATAGTTAATGCAACACCATCACCTTTAAAGTTAAATACTTCAAACGATTGAGGAGCGCTTCCGTCTTCCGGAGTAAAGCTAACCGTTAACTTACCTTTTCCTTTAGTTACAAAATCAGTGGCACGGTATTGATCACCAAACGCGTGACGACCAATACAAATTGGTGCTGTCCAGTTTGGAACCAAACGCGGTACATTTTTACAAACAATTGGCTCACGGAAAACAGTTCCATCTAAAATATTACGGATGGTTCCGTTTGGTGATTTCCACATTTGCTTCAATTTAAATTCCTTTACACGCTCTTCATCAGGTGTAATGGTGGCGCATTTAATACCAACATTATACTTTTTAATAGCTTCAGCTGAATCAATTGTAACTTGATCGTTAGTTGCATCGCGATGTTCAACGCCAAGATCATAATATTTAATATCCAGATCCAAATAAGGCAGGATCAATTTGTCTTTAATAAACTTCCATATAATACGGGTCATTTCATCACCGTCTAATTCAACAACGGGGTTTGCTACTTTAATTTTGCTCATAGTTTAGTGTATTTAAAATTGCGTTTTTTAAGCGTTCACAAATTTAGAAAAGGCAGTTAATTTAACAAGGAATTAAATGACATTTTTATTGGTTATAAACCCTTATATTTGAACAAAAATTTTACTTATAAAATGAAATTTCACAAAGAAGGTTGGCCGAGTCTCTTTATAGTACTGGTTTTCAGCGCCATAATCATATTTATTGCAAAGTACTTTTTTCCTGAGTTCCTTATTGCGCAATGGTTTGCGTACCTACTAAGCGGCTTTTTGATCATAACCATCTTACAATTCTTTAGAGATCCAAAACGTGAGTTTACCATTAACGATGGTCAAATAATTGCGCCGGCCGATGGTAAAGTAGTAGTTATTGAAGAAACAGAAGAAGGCGAATATTTTAAAGATAAGCGTTTGCAAGTTTCTATTTTCATGTCTCCTATCAACGTTCATATCAATCGCTATCCTATTGCCGGAAAAGTTAGTTTTTTCAAATATCACCCTGGTAAATTTTTAGCGGCTTGGGAACCAAAAAGCAGTACCGACAATGAACGTACAACGGTTGTTGTAGAGCATAAGAACGGTAAAAAAATTCTTTTCCGCCAAATTGCAGGAGCCTTGGCTCGCCGAATTGTATGGTATTGCAAAGAAGGTGATGTTGCCGAGCAGTGCGGTCAAATGGGCTTCATTAAATTTGGATCGCGTGTTGATCTTTTCTTGCCTTTAGATACAAAGCTTAATGTGAAAATTGGCGATGTTGTTAAAGGCTCTCAGTCGGTTATCGGTTCTATTTGACCGAAATTCCTCAAATCTATTTTTATTTTTTGGGCGCCTTTCCGGCTGTCAGCTTTAGCTTGCTTGCAAAGCATAAGTGGCGCTAAGAACAGCGCCTGCGGGGTCTTTCTCCTTCGTCGAAAGCCTCCGCCGCTTTGCGCCTCTAATGCTTCGCTTCGCAAGGCTATCGCTTCCATCCGGGGCGCAGCGTGCCCTTCAGCGTCTACGGAAAAAATAATTTGGTCATTTACACCTCGTAAGTTATTAGAACAGCTTACCAATGTTGTTCAATACACAGTTAATATCTTCAGTATACCACTACTCTATTTCATTCATGGAAACTTTAAATTTATAGTTCATCTAAAGGAGAGCACGTGTCGAATCCACTCAAAAAACTTGCAGGGCAAACGGTCATTTATGGCCTTGGCACTATCTTGCCGCGTTTTTTGAATTTCCTTCTCACACCATTACTCACTTATATTTTCACAAGACCCGTTGATTTTGGTGTGAATTCTGAGATCTATTCTTACATCGCTTTTATGAATGTGATCTTTACGTATGGAATGGAAACAGCATTCTTCAATTTCTCCAGTAAAAAAGAAGATAAAGACAGCGTTTACAACACCGCACTTACATCGCTCATCATATCATCAGTAAGTTTTGCATTGATCCTTTTGATATTTGCACAACCCATTGCCAATTGGCTAGATTACCCTGATAAACTCAAATACATTTATTGGACAATTGCCATCTTGGCTACAGATGCTGTGATGGCTATTCCTTTTGCTCGCCTACGCATCAATAACCAAGCTAAAACATTTGCATTGTTAAAAGCGCTCAACGTTTTTGTGAATGTTGGATTGCATATTTTCTTTTTTGTGTTCTGCAAACACGCCTACGAAAGCAATGAACCTGGAACATTGGCTTCATTTTACGATCCTGAAATCGGAATAGGTTATTCATTTTTATCAGGCGTAATAGCCAATTTTGTTTCACTGATATTTCTCGCGCCCCAATTCAAGTTATTTCGGTTTGTTTTCAATGTAGAACTTTGGAAAGAAATGTTCCATTACGCATGGCCTTTACTTATCCTTGGTCTGGCCGGAATGGTGAATGAAGTGTTCGATCGCCTCATCATAAAACAACTCATGCCTGGCTATGAAGGACAATATGCACAAGGAATTTATGGCGCGTGTTACAAAATTGCTATGCTAATGACCATGTTCCGGCTTGCATTTTCATATGCTGCTGAACCATTTTTTTTCAATAGCGCCAAAGACAAAGATTCAAAAAAGATATATGCATTTGTAATGAAAGTATTCGTTATTTTTTGTGCCTTTATTTTCCTTGTTACCATGATGAATTTACCGATCTTGAAACGCATGATAGCTCCAACATATTGGGAGGGCTTAGCTGTAGTGCCTATTTTACTTTTGGCCAATTTATTTGTAGGTGTGTATTATAATTTGAGCATTTGGTATAAACTAACAGGCCAAACAAAATTTGGTGCCATCATTACGATCATTGGAGCTGTGATCACGCTTACCATCAATTTCGCTTTCATTCCAAAATTTGGGTATATGGCTTGCGCTTGGGCCACATTTGCAGCGTATGGCATCATGATGGTGATCTCTTACGTTCTTGGACAGAAATATTATCCTGTAAAATACAATGTAAGGGCTATTAGCGTGTTCTTTGCTCTTGCAGTGGGCCTTTATTTTCTTTCGCTTGTGTGGCAAGGCCTTGATAACAAGTACCTAAAGCTCATTTTGAATAATTTGTTAGTAGTATTATTTGTTTTCTTCTTCTATAAGTTGGAATTTTCTAACCTGAAAAAATTTAATAAAAGTACAGGTGCCAACGATCAAACTAATAAACCAGAGTAAACATCCTTTACCGGAGTACGCTACCGAACATGCCGCAGGTATGGACTTGAGAGCAAATTTAAACGAACCCATTACTTTAAAACCTCTAGAGAGAACTTTAGTAGCAACAGGTTTGTTCATGGAATTGCCTATTGGTTTTGAAGCGCAAATTCGTCCACGCAGTGGTTTAGCATTTAAGAATGGACTAACTGTTTTAAATTCGCCGGGAACAATTGATGCAGATTATCGTGGAGAGATAAAAGTATTATTGGTGAATTTATCTAATACCGATTTTATAATTAATGATGGTGAGCGAATTGCGCAAATGGTAATTGCCAAACACGAAGTTGCAAAATGGGAGTTAGTAACTACTTTAGAAGATAGTAACCGTGGTGCTGGGGGTTTTGGAAGTACAGGGAAAAAATAATTTTTACATGAACTATGAAAACAATTGACTCTATAAATTTCTCAGGTAAACGCGCTGTTATTCGCGTTGATTTTAATGTGCCGTTAGATAGTACTTTTCAGGTTACGGATGAAACTCGCATCAAAGCTGCTATTCCCACGCTAAAAAAAATATTAAAGGATGGCGGAAGTATTGTATTGATGTCGCACCTAGGAAGACCGAAAGATGGTCCTACTAATAAATGCTCATTAAGCCATATCGTTGGCAATGTTTCAAAAGCTTTAGGCGTTAAAGTTTCCTTTGTGGACGACTGTATAAGCGAAGAAGCATTTACCAGATCATCTGAATTAAAACCAGGTGAAGTTTTACTTTTAGAAAATTTACGCTTTTACAAAGAAGAAGAAAAAGGCGATGAGAACTTTGCGAAACTCTTAAGCAAACACGGTAACGTATATGTGAATGACGCATTTGGCACCGCACACCGTGCGCATGCTTCAACAGCAGTAATAGCGAAATTTTTTACGCCCGAAAATAAATGCTTAGGCTATGTGATGGCTAACGAAGTAGCGAGTATAAATAAAGTATTAAATCACGCTGCAAAACCCTTCACTGCCATTATTGGTGGCGCCAAAGTGAGCGATAAAATTTTGATCATTGAACAATTAATGACCAAGGCCGATAACATTTTAATTAGTGGCGGTATGGCATTTACCTTTGTAAAAGCATTGGGTGGCAACATTGGCAAATCATTATGCGAAGACGATCGTTTAGAAACAGCCAAAAACCTTATTGCTAAAGCCAAAGAATTGGGTGTAAACTTTTACTTGCCAACAGATGCAGTTATCGCTGATAATTTTTCGAACGATGCGAATTTTAAAGATTGTAAGATCACAGAAATTCCTGATGGATGGATGGGCTTGGATGCTGGGCCGGAAAGCATAAAAATGAACGCTGAAGTGATCAAAAATTCCAAGACCATTTTATGGAACGGACCCATGGGCGTTTTTGAAATGAGCAATTTTGAGAATGGTACTAAGCAAGCCGCATTGGCTATTGCAGAAGCAACAAAAAATGGAGCATACTCATTAATTGGCGGAGGTGATAGCGTTGCGGCCATTAATAAATATGGCTTAGCTGATAAAGTAAGTTACGTGAGTACCGGAGGCGGTGCGCTTTTAGAATACATAGAGCAAGGAAGTTTACCGGGAGTAAAAGCAGTTGAGTAAGTTAACTTACATACTATTTTTTGTTGTGATGTTCTCGTCATGCAAAAAAACACATTACTGTGAATGCAGCAACTCAAATGGCACATATGATTCAGGAACTTTAGAGAACACAACAAAACGACAAGCCAAAAAAAGTTGCGAAGGATTGTCGGCCGGTGATACAAACTGTAAATTAAAAAACTAATGCCACACTTCGACTACGCTCAGTGTGACACATTATAATAACCCTAGTGAATAAGATATGAATTTTAGAATAGGATTTGGATACGATGTACACCCTTTAAAAAAAGGAAGAGACCTTTGGATAGGTGGCGTTAAACTTGATCATCATTCGGGTTGCGATGGCCATAGCGATGCAGATGTTTTGCTTCATGCAATTTGCGATGCCCTTCTTGGTGCAGCGAATTTGCGCGATATTGGTTTTCATTTTCCTAACACAAATGAAAAGTACAAAAATGCCGATAGCAAGATCTTATTAAAAGAGGTTGTAAAACTTTTAAAAGAAAAGAATTACGCTATTGGAAATATAGATTCTACCTTGGCTATGGAAGCTCCAAAGATCAATCCGCACATTGAGGCTATGCAAAAAGTGATCGCTCCTATTTTAGAAGTTGAACTCGACTGCGTTTCTATAAAAGCTACCACCAACGAAAAATTGGGTTATGTAGGAAAAGAAGAAGGTGTGAATGCTTATGCGGTTGCTTTGATCTATAAGAGATCCTAGTTTATTTTTACCACGATGTTCACTCAGAAAATACCAAGAGCACAAAGCTGATCAATTCTTTGTGCTCTTCGTGAAAAAATTTTGTGTACTTCGTGGTTAAAATGCGATTACTCCACCAACAACTTCTCGATCTTACTTTTCTTTCCGTTTGACACCTTAAGGAAATACATGCCTTTATTAATTCCTGATAGATCAATCACTAAATTAGTATTGCTCTCTAAATTCTTTTCTTGCTTCACAATTTTACCTGTTAGATCGGAGATCATTAAATCGTAATGTGAATTACCTTCATCGGTGATATACAAGTTCACATTTCCACTTGCCGGGTTTGGAAAGAATTGATAATTCAAAACAACGTTGGCCTGTTCGGCAATTCCGTTAGGTGGCGTATAGGTTGCAACTGCTTCTGAAGGTGTGTTATGTCCACCAGAAGGACCGGTATTACCTGGCTGCACCACACCATAATATGTTTTATAAAATGTGTAGGGGAATTGTGGATCCAAATTTCCATCCAACGTTACAAAGTACGCATACGTTCCGGAAGGATATTCCGGTGTTACACAAAAACGTCCGTTACGTTGATCTAGATCGCCAAAACCTGCGGAGTAAACATAATCTTCCATATAGCAGCCTACAGGATATGTGGCATTCACACTTGGGCCATTCACACGTGTACTTGTAGTAGTAGTTGTGTAACTGCTACGCATGCGTTTAATTGGGCCTGTTCCATTTACATTAGTGTAAGCCCATGCGCCATACACCGGGTAACCGTCGAACGCGTAACCAATAATTGGTGAGTGTTGTGAACTATCGGTAATGTTATACAAACATCTTGGACTCACATGATGATGATATTCTCCATTGGGAGCCGGATGACCTAAGCAATCATCAAAACTAATTCCTTCCCAGAAGTAAGCGTTACGATTCCAAACGCCTGCGTTATTATACGACATTCCATCCGAAACATTAAATATACTCACACCGTTGGTCCATACACCAATATGTCCCATTCCAACAGTTGTTGGTGTTGTGGTATTTTGTTGTGGATTACGAGTGATCTTGTAAACAAAATTTTGATTAACTGGTGTATTTGGATTTGCTGTCCACGGACCAATAGAATAACTTGGCACACAACTTGCGCTCACATAAACATTGTTTGTTGAGTATTGCACTTGTTGAACATTTGTTACAATTCCACCATAGCCTGTAGCATTGTTTGGGTTGAGGATCCAGGAAGTAACTTCCGGACCGATCTGAGACTGACTTAGTTTAAAGCCAAACAAACAAATAACTAAAATTGATCTTTTCATACTCTATTTTTTTATTTTTAATGAGGTGGTCCACCGCCATGAGGAGGTTTTGCCATGTGTTTTAAAATATCGCCAATAATTTTATCAAATATTACTTTTTGTTGCGCCGAACAAAGTTTTCTCACATCTCTAAAATGTTCAAAGGTTGCCTTCTCAATTTCCTTTTGATTATTTGCAATAGCTATGGAAAGATCATCAGCAATTTTTTGATCTGGTTGCTCTTGTTTTAATAGATCAAAATACTGTGTTCTAATTTCTCTACCCTTTTCTTTTAAATCATCCATTGCTTTTCTATGCTTATCAATTAGGTCAACAAAAAGATCGATCTGATCTGGCGTAAATTTAAGTTCCGATATGATTCGTTCTTTTGGTCCACCTTCCATGTGCATGGGTGGTTGCATTGGTCTATCATGAGGCTTGCGCCACATATTAAGTAATAAAACTATATTTAATAGAGCTAGTATACCAACGCTCCATTTTAAGATGTTATAATTTTTATTCTCCATGTTCAATAATTATAAACCGTTTCATTATTTAAGTATGAATCAGAGGAAGTTGTTTCCACGTTACTCATTTCATTTCCACTGGTTCTGAATTTGAAAATTGAAATGACATTAACACCTATTACTACTGAAACAAATACCGCAAGTCCCCATTTTAGAAGCGTACTTCCATATGAAGGAGAGCCAACTTTACTCATTTCAATTTTTGCCGTGATCTGCTCAAACAAAAACACCGAAGGTTCAGCTTTTTGCATGCCCTTTGTACTGTCAAAAATGTTGTTTATGTGATCGTGTTGTTTCACTTTATATAGGTTTAGACGTTAGTACTTATTAAATCCCTCGTTTTTTATAAATATCCTCCAATTTTAGTCGCAGTGCCGCTTTTGCCCTTTGAATTAATGACTCTACTGCCTTGGAACTCAAGCTCATAACCTCTCCGATCTCTTTTTGAGACAGCTCTTCTATATGAAATAAAATAAAAGCAGTTTTTTGATTTTCCGAAAGTTGTTCGATCGCCTCAAATAACATTCTCGCATTTTCTTTTTTCTCCAATAAAATTCCAGGATGATCAAAATGACTTGCATCCACATTTATCTCACCGGTTTCTTTATTAAACAGGGAGGTCATAAACCCAAATCTCTTTTTGCGATTTTTCTTCCTTAAAAAATCAAGACTTTTATTTACGGTGATGCGATAGATCCATGTGGAAATAGAAGATTCTCCTTTGAATTTCTCTAAAGAATGATACACTTCAATAAACACCTCTTGAGCTAGATCTTCAGCATCTTCTCGGTTTTGTAAAAATGAAATAGCCGTATTAAATACACGCACTTTATGCGTATCAACAATTTCGCGAAATGATATATTGGAATCTTCCAATTATTTCTCTTTTTATAAAAGTAGAGAAATTATTGTACAAATTGGTGAACGATGTCCGCCAAAACATTCACATCAACACTTTCTATGGGATGTTTAGTTTCGTGCAGCGTGTATCTTTTAGCATTTTCTAATTGCTCGATCGCATTACTTGTCTCTTCGGCAGTTACCATTGAATCCTTATCAGCTAATCCTACTAAAACTTTATTCTGTATTTTTGAGAACAGATCTTCGTTCAGGATATTTTCATTTCCCAAACTCACCATCATGTGAGCGGTTCTTTCTAAAAGTAATTCCCAATCTGTATGTCGTTGTTTTAAAGCTTCAGCAAACTTTGGAACTTTTTCTAAGATGATCTTAGGATCGAGTTGTTTTATTTCTCTTTGGGCAATATCTTTTGTCCAACTAAATTTGGTTCCCAAGGTGATGATATTCCCAAGCAGGTCATTTTGTTGTGATGCTAAATACAGAGCCACATATCCTCCCATGCTGTAACCAAAAACAGGAGCTTGCATTAATTTATTTCCTGAAATAAATTTCTTCAACTCTTTAGCAAACTGTTCTATTCCAAATTCACTTTGAAAAGGAACATCACCATGACCGGAAAAAGAAAATGAATGAACTTGATAGTTTAATTTAGTGAGCGCTTCTTTTAAAGGCTCCAATTGGTCTTTTGCTCCTAAAGCGCCGTGAAGGAGGATGATTGATTTCATTTTAAAGTAATTAAATGAAATGCAGTTCAGGTCGTGCTTCGACTCCGCTCAGCATGACATTCGCTTAAGCTTTCGCTTTGAATTTATTGATGGCATTGATGGTAAATTCAGATAACACTAATTTACCGCTCATTCCTGCGCGCTCAATAAGTAAGTTGTCCCAATTCTCAGTTCCTTCCCACATAACTTTTTTTAATAAGGCCATAGCTTCAGGATTGCTTGCTGCTAACTTTGTTGCCAAGGCATCAAGGCTTTTATCCATATCAGAAGCATTATCAAATAATTCAGCGTACATTCCTTTTTCTTTTGCCCATGAGGCAGTTTGCCATTCGCTGGCATTAATAGTTAATTGGCAAAAAGCAGACTTACCAACTTTACGTTCAACGGCTGGGCCAACCACAAAAGGTCCGATACCAACAGCCAACTCACTTAATTTTACTGAAGCGTCTTTTAAACCAAAAGTATAATCGGCAGAACAGGCAATTCCTACTCCACCACCAACTGCTTTTCCTTGCACGCGCGCGATCACAAATTTTGGTGCCTTACGCATGGCATTAATTACGGCTGCAAATCCAGAAAAGAATTTTATTCCCGTATCCAGATCCTTAATTGAAATTAATTCGTCAAAACTTGCACCTGCACAAAAAGCTTTTTCGCCTTCGCTTTGCAAAACGATAACTTTTGCATTATTGTCTTTCCCCAATTTCTCAACTTCCGCAGCTAAATTGCGCAATTGAGTTCCGGGCATTGAATTACTTTGAGGATGAAAGAAGGTGATATACCCAATTCCGTTCTTTACTTCTGATTTTACAAATGCTTCCATTAAATGAACATCATTACGGGGTTCTCAATAAATGTTTTTAGGGTTTGCAAAAATGCTGCACCGGTTGCACCATCAACACTACGATGATCGCAAGCCAAAGTTAGCATCATTGTATTTCCGGGAACAACTGCTCCGTTCTTTACAACAGGAACCGCGCGAATTGCACCAACAGATAAGATACAAGATTCTGGAGAGTTAATGATAGAAGTAAATGACTCTATTCCAAACATACCTAAATTAGAAACGGTGAATGTATTTCCTTCCCAATCTTGAGGTTGTAATTTTTTATCTTTTGCTCTTTTACCAAGATCTTTTGTTTCGGCAGCGATCTCGGAAATTGCTTTGCCATCCGCAAAACGAATTACCGGAACTAACAAGCCATCTTCAACAGCCACTGCCATTCCAATATGAATGTGATGATTTAAACGGATCTTATCTCCCATCCACGAACTGTTAACACGAGGATGTCTTCTTAAAGCAGCAGCGCATGCTTTGATCACAAGATCATTGAATGAAACTTTTACTTCACTAATTTTATTAATGGCTTCTCTACTCGAGATCGCACTATCCATATCCACTTCTATATTCAAATAGAAATGCGGTGCGCCATTTTTACTTTCTAATAAACGGCGAGCAATGGTTTTACGCATTTGCGAAGCCGGTTCGTCGGTATAACTTTCTACACCAACAAAATTTGACTTAGTTCCACTTCCGCCTTTGTAATTCTCAATATCAAACTTGGTGATCCTTCCGCCATCGCCACTACCATTTACTCTGCTTAGATCAATTCCTTTTTCTTTTGCTAAGGCTTTTGCTAAAGGAGAAGCTTTTATTCTTCCGTTAGCTGTGGTAGAAACTTTAACGGCCACATGTGTTGTTGCTGCAACTTTTTGTGTTGTGGTTGTAGCTTCCGCTTGTTTAACTTCTGCTTTTGCTACCGATTGAGTTCCAACGGCTGCAAGGATCGCGTTCACATCTTCTCCACCTTTTCCTAAAATTGCAATGATCGCATCTACTGCTACCGGTTGTCCTTCTTTAATTCCTTGATAAATTAAAACACCATCTTGGAACGATTCAAATTCCATAGTGGCTTTATCGGTTGCAATGTCGGCTAATAATTCTCCGCTCTTTACTTTATCGCCAACTTTCTTATGCCATTTTTCAATGGTGCCTTCTGTCATTGTATCGCTCAACTTTGGCATGCGAACAACTTCAACTCCTTTAGGTAATTCTTTCTTTTCAGCAGGTGCATCTTGTTTTACGTTATTTACAGCTGCATCTTGCTTTGTACCAACTTCTCCGCCTGAGGCGGATTGCTTTGCATTTCCTGCTTCTGCTAGGATCGCTTTTATATCTTCTCCTTCTTTTCCTAATACCGCAATGATGGCATCAACAGGTACTGCTTGCTTTTCGGGAATACCAATATGTAATAAGATTCCATCCTGGAACGATTCAAATTCCATAGTAGCTTTATCGGTTTCGATATCCGCCAAAAGATCTCCACTCTTCACTTTGTCTCCAACTTTTTTATGCCATTTAGCTACGGTGCCCTCAGTCATCGTGTCGCTTAGTTTCGGCATTCTTACAATCTCAGCCATAATTTAATATGAGTTGTTGTTTAGTTCTAAATATTATTCAATAATAAACGGATAATTCGGCTCTGCATAAACATCTTTATAAAGTTCTTCAGGCTCTGGGTACGGACTTTCTTCCGCAAATTGAACTGATTCATCTACCAATGCTTTTACTTTTGCTTCTGCTGCTTCAATACCTGCATCATCGATCCACTTATTCGCTTTCATTAGTGTCAAAACTTTTTCGATAGGATCCTGCTGTTGATATTCTTTTACTTCGTCTTTTGTACGATAGGTTTGAGCATCGCTCATACTATGTCCTTTGTAACGATAGGTCTTCATCTCTAAAAATGTTGGACCATCACCACGTCTTGCTCTATCAACCGCTTCTTCCATGGCTTCGTGAACAGCTTCTACAGTTAAACCATCAACAGGTTTACTTGGCATATCGTAAGCTAATCCTAATTTCCAAAGATCATGCACATTACTGGTACGTTCTACAGAAGTTCCCATGGCGTACATATTATTTTCTACAATAAATACTACAGGTAATTTCCATGTCATAGCCATGTTGAAAGCTTCGTGCAATGCGCCTTGACGAACAGCACCATCGCCCATCGAACAAACACAAACATTATCTGTTCCGTTATATTTTTCTGCAAATGCAATTCCTGCGCCTAATGGAACTTGTCCGCCAACAATTCCATGTCCGCCAACAAAACCATGTTCTTTGCTAAAAATATGCATCGATCCACCTTTACCTTTACTGCATCCGGTGATCTTAGCATACATTTCTGCCATTACATATTTTGGGTGTAATCCTAAACCAATTGGATGAGCATGGTCTCTATAAGCAGTAATATGTTTATCTCCTTTTTTTGTTGCGCTTACAGTTCCGGCAACAATTGCTTCCTGACCAATATATAAATGACAAAAACCTTTTATTTTTTGTTGAACGTAAACTTGTCCGGTTTTTTCTTCAAAGCGACGCATTAATAGCATCGATTCGTACCATTTCATGTATTGTTCTTTTGTGAACTTCGCTTTTTTCTCTGTTAAGGTCTTAGCCATGAGATGAGAATTTTAGTGAACAACAAATTTAACAGAAAAAGGCAATATTCCATAGCTAAAAACCATATGTAATCAACTGATAATGAATGCGTTTACACTTTGTCAAAATTTCAATTTTAAGGATACGCGCCTACTATTATTTTATCTTATACGTTTTATAAAAATTTTAATCGCACATTTGGCAACATGGAATTGAGCTATCACCCTTTTTTAATAGAATACAAGCATCCATTTGGTGTAAGCGGACACACGCGAACGCACACACAAACAGTATACACAAAAATTGTTTGGGATGGTTTCGTTGGATATGGCGAAGCGTGTTTGCCTCCTTATCTTGGAGAAACATTAGAACAAACAACAGCATTTTTATATAAAGCCAAGCCGTTTTTGAAACAACAAAGTTATCCGTGTTCTATCAAAGAGATCTTGATGGAGTTGGATGAAATGGATGAACTCCCGATAGCTATCGGGAGCAATGCCGCGAAAGCATCTATAGATATTGCCTTGCATGATCTGAAGGGAAAAATTGAGAACAAAAGCGTGCGCGATCTGTACAGATTAAATCCTGCTGAAAATACTTTAACTGCTTGCACTATCGGCATTGATTCGGAAGAGAAGCTGAAACAAAAAATTGACGAAGCAAAAGATTTTTCCATCCTTAAAATAAAAGCAGGCACAGATGATGATAAAAAGTTAGTTCAAACAATTCGAAAATTCACTGACAAACCCTTATACATTGACGTAAATAGAGGATGGACCGAAAAAAATAAAGCACTTGAATTGGCAGTTTGGTTCAAAGAGCAAAATGTAGTTTTAATTGAACAACCTTTTCCCATAGAGAAATTAGATGATTCGGCATGGCTTACTGAAAGAAGTCCATTACCAATTATTGCCGATGAAAGCATTAAACGTTTACGTGACATTGAAAATATCAAAGGTGCTTTCTCGGGTATCAATATAAAGCTCATGAAATGTACAGGCTTGTCGGAAGCGTTTCAAATGATAGAACTTTGTAAAGAATTGGAGCTAAAAATATTCCTTGGTTGTATGGCCGAAAGTTCGTGCGGTGCATCTGCCATGGCACAATTTATTTCGTGCGCCGATTATATTGATCTTGACGCTCCGTGTTTGCTAAAGAATGATCCTTTTAAAGGAATTACATATTCTGAAGGGAAAGTCATTTTGAATGAAAAACCGGGGATTGGAGTTACGACTTCGCTTTTTTAGAGGCATTAACCACGAAGAACACGATGTTTTACGAAGCTCACAAAGAAGTTTTTCCACTTCGTGTTCTTCGTGAAAAAACTTAGTGTGCTTCGTGGTTAAAAAAATTATTTCAAATGATCTTGATTGAACATCAGCGGCAATAAACTTTCTACGCTTTTAGCAACAAAAACTTTTCCTGAAGCAGAACCCATGATCACTCGAATTGGTTCTCTAAATTTAATTTCGTATTCGGCTAATGCTTGTCGGCACGAGCCACAAGGAGTTACAGGTTCTATTTGTTTTACATTATCGGTAATAACAGCAATCGCTTTTACTTTAGAAGTAGGATATTGTGCTGATGCGTAAAACACTGCTGTTCGCTCGGCGCATGTTCCACTTGGGTAAGCCGCGTTCTCTTGATTATTTCCAGTCACAATAGTTCCATTATCTAACAAAACAGCAGCACCCACCTTAAAATTTGAATAGGGCGCGTAAGCATTTTTTGCGATCTCTTTGGCTTTGTTTAAAAGCAGTTGATCGTTTGGGTCCATATCACTTTCACTTTGATATACATCAAAGGATAGATTCACATTTTTTATTTCCGATCTTGCCATTAGTTAATTCTTAATCCTAAAATTATCAGGTCTCTTTCAACTCCATCCATATTGGCCACCTTAGGAAAATGCGCCCATTTTTCGAATTTAAATTTATAGAATAATTTCAAGCTTGGTTCGTTATGTCCAAAAATAAAACCCAATAAATTCTTAATTCCTCTGGGTTTACTCTCTTCAATTGCTTTTTGTAAACACGCATTTCCTAAGCCTTTGCCTCTTGCGCTTTCTTCTAAATAAATACTTACTTCAGCGGTAATGTCATAAGCGGGTCGACCATAAAAACTATTAAAACTCATCCAACCTGAATAAATTCCTTCGTGTTTTATGATCCATAGTGGACGATTAGTTTTATTATGCGAATCGAACCACTGTTGTTTGCTTTCAACCGTTACCGGTTCTAGATCTGCAGTAACTAAACGCGACGCAACAGTTGAATTATAGGTCTCAACGATTTTTTTGAGATCGCTCACTTCTGCATATACAAACTCAATTTTCATCAATATAAAAAGTTGTTGTAAGGATAACGTTTTATATGCATTTCTTTCACCATCTTATACAAAGTACTTCGCAATTCTTCCATGTTTTGTTTGTTAACCGCACTGATAAAAATGCAATTATTATTTAAGTTACGCATCCATGTGCGTTTAACTTCTTCCAGCGACAAATTCTCGCGCGTTGTTGGTGTAAGATCATCCTCATCCTTTGGTGTATACTTAAATGCATCGATCTTATTGAACACCAATAAAACAGGTTTATCTCCGGCTTTTATATCATGCAGTGTTTGATTCACTACATTATAATGATCTTCAAAATTCTTATGCGAAATATCTACTACATGCACCAAAAGATCTGCTTCTCGCACTTCATCTAAAGTACTTTTAAAACTTTCCACTAATTGCGTAGGTAATTTTCTAATAAATCCAACGGTATCACTCAACAAAAAGAAAACATTATCAATTGTTACTTTTCTTACGGTTGTATCAAGTGTTGCAAATAATTTATTTTCGGCAAGTACTTCGCTCTTACTTAAAATATTCATGATGGTACTTTTGCCAACGTTTGTATATCCAACCAATGCCACACGAATAAGGTCGCCGCGATTTTTACGCTGGGTTGCCATCTGTTTATCGATCTCTTTTAAACGATCCTTCAACAGTGCAATTTTATCTCTTACTATTCGTCGGTCAGTTTCAATTTCTTTTTCACCTGCTCCACCGCGTGTTCCTGTTCCACCTCGTTGACGTTCTAAGTGGGTCCACATACCAGTTAAACGCGGCAACATGTATTGGTATTGTGCTAATTGCACTTGCGTTTTTGCGTGTGCTGTTTGTGCACGTTGTTCAAATATCTCTAAGATCAAGGTTGTACGATCTAATATTTTTTTACCGAAAACCTTCTCTAAATTTCGTTGTTGCGAAGGAGAAATCTCATCGTCGAAAATGAGCACATCAATTTTATTCTCTTTCACATATGCAGAAATTTCTTCTACTTTTCCCTTTCCAATGTAAGTTGATTTATCAGGTTTCTCTAATCGTTGGGTGAATACACGAACAGTTTCGAGGTTGTAAGTACGTGCTAAAAACTCAAGTTCATCGAGGTATTCCATTACCTGTTCTGTTTCTTGCTGCTTTGATGCAACACCAATTAGAACACACGTAAGTTTAGGTTTTTCAGTGCTATGCAGGTCCTTCATTAATCGTTCTACTATTTACCTTTCAAGCTTGAATGCACGTAGTCTGCTATCATTTGGGCTTGCTCTTCATTCACCGGTGCCGGAGGCATGGTGCTTTTACCTTTTAAAATAATTTCTTTGATGGCAGCAACATCCATAGTAGTAGCTGTAAGATCTTTTGCACCGGCCATTGCTAATTTTCCGTCAGAGCCATGACACAGTTTACAGTTTGCTTCATAAAGTGCAAGACCATCATTTGCAACCGGAGCGCCGGTTTCTACAGCAACAATGGCTTTTTTCTTTGAATACACTTCAGCTAAACCATAACTACCGGTTATTAAAAGTAAACTTAATGCAGCTAATACTTTATTTGACTTTTTAAATCCAATAACAGCGAGAGGGATAGAAGAAAATACCATTGCTAATTTTATCCAAAACAAGTAATCAAATTTGCTACCAAATGGCAATTGCATTGCTAAATAAATTCCGGTGATTAGGAACAGCGCACTTATGATCATTTCAGGTATTCTGAACATTTTAGAGAATTTCTGTAAAAGATCCGTTCTGTTACTTAAAAGCAATACAGTTTTAATTACATATAGCAATAAGAACAGAGTAACAACTAAAACGTGTGTATGTAGAATTCCTTTATACATGATGTGGTTTTTAAAGCACTAATTTAACAATAATAGACGAAATAATACAGCATAATTTTATTAGGAATTACACATAATGTAGTTAATTTTATAGCCTATTCCCTATCAAATGAAAAAGTTAGTCATAGGATTCGCCTGTTTATACATAAATCTCAGCTTTTCACAGAGCACTTTTCCGGCAAACGGCGCACCTAACCCAATTCATACCACTTATGCTTTTATTAATGCGGTAATTCATGTGGATGAAAATATCACGCTAAAAAATGGCACACTCATAATTAAAGATGGCAAAATTGTTGATGCCATAGAAAAAGGTGCAGTTCCGAAAAACGCAGTAGTTTTTGATCTGAAGGGCAAACATGTCTATCCTTCGTTCATTGATCTTTATTCAGAATATGGAATTTCTGAAACAGGTGAAAGTGAACGTCGTAATCGCCGACAAATGGGTCCGCAAATGGAAAGCAATGTAAAAGGCGCTTATGGGTGGAACCAAGCCATTAGATCGGATGTTGAGACCTACAAAAATTTTGTTCACCAAAGCGAGCAAGCCGAATCTTTCAAAAAAATAGGAATAGGCGCAGTGCTTTCTGCAAAAAAAGATGGTATTGTAAGAGGAAGTGGTGTTTTAGTGAACTTAAATAACGCAAAGGAGAATGAAAGTATTGTTACCGACAAATGTGCGGCATTTTACGCGCTAAACAAAGGTAGCTCCTCACAAGATTACCCAAGTTCATTAACAGGATGTATCGCATTGCTTCGTCAAACATATTACGATGCACAATGGTATAAAACGAATGCGGGTAAAGTAGAGTATAATATTTCACTAGAGAATTTTAATCAACTGCAAAGTTTACCCGGCATAATGGAGAGTAATGAAAAGTTTAATAATTCACGCATAGCCTCCATTGCAAAAGAATTTAATACGCAATACATTTTAAAAGTTGGTAATGCGGATTATCAGCGAATTGAGGACCTAAAGAGTACAGGTGCAAAATGCATTGTTCCTGTTAATTTTCCTGACGCATATGATGTAGAGGATCCCTTTGATGCCGATAATATTTCTTTGGCTGATCTAAAACATTGGGAAATGGCTCCTAGTAATTTAGCTGCTTTTGAAAAAAATAATATTCTATTCTGCATTACTGCTGCTGATCTAAAAGACAAAAAGGTTTTCTTGACAAATATTCGCAAGGCTATTAAATATGGTTTAAGCGAAAAGATGGCCTTGAAAGCTTTAACCACTAATCCTGCCTCCTTTGTTAAAGCCCAAACAAAAATTGGATCACTTAAAAAAGACATGTATGCTAATTTCTTCATCAGCTCAAAAAATATTTTTGATGATGAAGCAAGTGTTCTTGAACACTGGGTAAATGGTCAATCAACCACCTTTGCAAATTTGTATGGCGATGACGTTAGAGGAAATTATTCGTTGATCACCAATAAACAAACATACTCGGTACAGATCAGCGGTGATGAATACAAACCAAAAACAATAGTAAGAGTTGATACTGCTAAAGTAAACGCGAACTTCAATATAAGTAACTCATTAGCCACATTTAATTTTGCTTACGACAGTTCAAATGTTGTAAGGATGAATTTGATCTACAATAAAAACACCAAAGGCTTTTCCGGAACCGGAGCATGGCCAAATGGCGATGGGTTTAATGCAGAATTAAAATTTGTATCAGTATTAGATACTAGCAAAGGAAAACCAAAGATAACAACTACAAACACTACTATTACCATGGGGAAAGTATTATATCCTTTCTCTTCTTACG
>Ga0068876_10001105_pt1 | contig 21332 bp, 18 predicted proteins | sample NOAtaG_6_FD_66442 | JGI IMG/M metagenome (GOLD analysis project Ga0068876, IMG submission 66442) | Freshwater lake microbial communities from Lake Erie, under a cyanobacterial bloom - NOAA_Erie_Diel5S_2200h metaG | ecosystem: Environmental > Aquatic > Freshwater > Lake | place: USA: Ohio, Lake...
TCGAGCACGAGGCGGTAGTAGAGGTCCGGCGAGCCGCCGAAGCCGCAGGCCGCGACGGTGTCGTCGGCGACGTCGACGAAGGAGCCGGTGAAGGTCCCGCCGGCGCTCACGTCGATCGCGTCCCCGCAGAGGTCGTTCGCCGCAGGCGGCGTCGGCTCCGAGAGCTGCACGTTCACGACCACTTCGCCCGCCCCGAACATGCTCGCGACGAGGATGTAGTAGGTGCCCTCGGGCAGGGCGCGCACGCGGATCCGCGCTGGGAATCCGGTCTCGCACTCGGTCTCGGAGCTGCCGTCCACGCAGTTGGAGCGGATCGCGAGGGCCACCGAGAAGGAGTCGCTCTGCCCGGTGATCCGGACATCCCGGGGCCCCGTGCCCGGCGGGATCGTCAGGCGCAGGGCCAGATCGCCCCGCTCGTCGAAGGCGCAGCCGAGGCCGTAGTCCGCGACCGAGCCGCGGGTGTCGAGCACGAAGGTGCCGCCCGCCGAGACGTCGAGCGCGTCCTCGCAGGTGTCGTGCGCGGGCGTGCCGCACTCGGTCTCGTCCAGCGACCCGTCGCAGTCGTTGTCGACCGTGTCGGCGCAGATCTCCGGCGACAGCGAGCTGCGCGTCGGGTCGCGGTCGTCGCAGTCTCCGCCGCCGGTGCAGAAGAAGTCGGGATCGCCGTCGAGGTCCAGATCGCGCGGGCGCCGGTCGCAGACGCGGTCGGTTTCGTTGCAGGTGTCGACCGTGCAGACGTCGCCGTCGTCGCAGGTGCGCCGCGGACCGTCGTCGCAGCCGCCGAGGGCGGGGTTGCACACCTCGTCGCCGTTGCAGAAGACGCCATCGTCGCACGAGGCGTTGTCGTTGACGTGCCGGCAGAAGCCCCGCGCCAGATCGCAGCTGTCGAGCGTGCAGGGCACGCCGTCGTCGCAGGATTCGTCGCTGGTGCAGGGTGGGCCGGTATCGGGGAAGTCGGCCGGCGTGTCCGCCATCCCTGCGTCGGTGCCGGCGTCGGCGACCGGGCTCGGCTCACAGCCCCCGAGGCCGAGGCCGAGGACGACGAAGAGGCTTCCCAGGGAGGATCGGCGTGTGCTCATGCGGCCCGAACCAGGAGCCTACACCGCAGGTGCGCGCGCGGCGAGCCGCGGCTCAGGTCTGCCGCCCTGGGTGCCGGCGGATCAGGCCCTCCTGTGCCGTCGAGGCGACGAGCCGGCCGTCCTCCGAGTAGATGCGCCCCCGGACCAGACCGCGGCTGCCCGAGGCCGCGGGGCTGTCGATCACGTGCAGGAGCCAGCCGTCGACCCGCAGAGGCTGGTGGAACCACATCGCATGATCGAGGCTCGCGACCTGCATGCCGGGCGTGAGCCAGGTGACCCCGTGCGGCAGCAGCGAGGTCGTGAGGAAGGCGTAGTCGGAGGCGTAGGCGAGCAGGTGGCGGTGCAGGGAGGGGTCGTCGGGCAGGGGCCCGATCGTGCGCAGCCAGACCTTGCGGTGCGGGGCCTTGAGCGGCGGGAAGAACAGGTCTTCGTCGTCGCGATCGACGCCCCGCAACTCGAAGGGCCGCACCGCGAGCGCCCGCTCCCGCATGAACGGCGGCATGCGGTGGGCGTGCGGGGCCAGCCGCTCTTGCTCGGTCGGCAGGGTCTCGGGGCGCGGCGCGTCGGGCATCGGCTCCTGGTGCACGAAGCCCTCCTCCGGCCGCTGGAAGCTCGCCTCCATCGTGAAGATCGCCTCTCCCGACTGGATGGCGCGCACGCGGCGGGTGGTGAACGAGCCACCGTCGCGGATCCGCTCGACGTCGTAGACGACCGGCCTGGACACGTCGCCGGGGCGCAGAAAATAGGCATGCATCGAGTGCACGTGCCGGGCCACCGGGCCCTCCGAAGGAACTGTCTGCGCCGCCGCCGAGAGGGCCTGACCGAGCACCTGCCCGCCGAACACGGTGCCCCAGCCGAGGTCCTGGCTCTGCCCTCGAAACAGGTTCTCCTCGATCTTCTCGAGGGCGAGCTGCGCCACCAGCTCGCCGAGCACGTCGCGCGCGGTCATGGGCGCGAGGATAGCGGGCGGGGCGGGCGGCGCGACGGTCGCGGGCCATCGACATCGCTCTTTCGCGGCCGAGGTCGCTCCTGCACACTCGCGCACCGTGATCGTCACTCCCCCTTCCGTGCTCCACGCCTACGCGGCGCTCGTCGGCACCGGCCCCGGCAAGCGCCTCGCGCGCGCGGCGATCCGCGGCCTCATCACCCGGGGCATGCCGATCGGGGGCGTCGAAGCGGTCGCGCGCCGCACGCCGAGCGCGCGGGGCAGCGCCGAGGTGAGCCCGATCCTGGTGCCGCTCGAGCTGCCCTCCGCGTTCCCCGAGGGACCGCTCTCGGGGCAGACCGTCGTCGTGAAGGACTCGCTCGACGTCGCCGGGTACCCGACCGGGATCGGCCTGCCCGGACCGGGCGAGCGGGCCGAGACCGACGCCGTCCTCGTGCAGCGCATCCGCGCCGCGGGCGGCGCCCTGATCGGCAAGGCCTCGATGACCGAGCTCGGCATGGACGGAACCGGGGCGCTGATTCCTGGGGAGGTCCCGGACAGCGCCGTCGCCTCCGGCTACCTCCCCGGCGGCTCGAGCACCGGCTCGGCGATCGCCGTCGCGCGCGGCGTGGCGCGCTATGCAGTGGGCGGCGACGGCCTCGGCAGCGTGCGGATCCCCGCGGCCTTCGCCGGTCTCGTCGGGCTCAAGCCGGGGCGCGGGACGCTCCCCCTCGAGGGCTACCGTCCGGTCTCGGCGTCGATGGAGGAGCCGGGACCGATCGCGCGCGACGTGGCCGACTGCGCCCGGCTGCACTTCGTGCTCGCGGGGCAGCCCGACGTGGCGGTCGCGGCGCGGGCGCCGGCCGAGGTCGGGATCGTCGCGCACCTCGGCCCCGAGCTCGCGTCGCGCGATCAGCGCGCGGCCTTCGAGCGGATGCTCGACGCGCTGGCGGCCCGCCGCCGGCCGCAGCGCCTGCCCGGAGCCGAGGGCATGGTCGCGCTCGCGGTCGCGGTCTGCACCGTGGACCTCGCCGGGGGGCCGCTCGGAGCCCGCACGCGCTCCGGGCAGGGACGCCTGAACGTCGCGCTCGGCGCGTCCATGCGCTCGGAGCGGGGGTGGATCGAACGGCGGCGTGACGCGCTCCGCGCCGACGTGCAGCGGCTCTTCGAGGAGGTCGAGGTGCTCGCGATGCCGACCACCGCGACGCCGCCGCCCGCGGCCTCGCCGGGGCTGCTCGCCGGGGGACAGGATCTCTTCGCGCTCCGCACGATCGGCGCGTACACGCCCCTGGCCAACCTCTGCGGCCTGGCGGCGATCTCGGTGCCGAGCGGACGGGACGATCGCGGACGGCCGCTCGCGACGATGTTCGTGGGCCGCGCCGGCAGCGAGCTGCGCTTGCTGGAGATCGCCGCCGCCGCCGAGGCGACGGGCCTCGGCACCCGCCCGATCTGACGGCCGCTGTCACGCTGCGGAGCGGACGCGATCAGCGGGGGATCGGCCGCAGATCCTGGTGGCGCGCGAGGTACGCCGACCAGGTCCCGGTGCAGCGGCTGTCCCACTTGCAGGTGGCGCACGCCGGGAGCTTGCCCTTGCCCGGCTCGACGTTGTCGCCGGGCACGTTGCGGTGATCCTGGTTGAAGGCCTCGTAGCCCGCGGGCATCGCGCAGAGCGGCGCGCCGCAGCGGGCCGGGACGATCAGGTGCATCCCGGCGGCGGTCGCGACGTCGATGGCCTCGCGGAGCGGGCCGGCGAGTGCGCCGAGCCGCGGCATGAGCTCGATGTGCCGCGCCCCATCGCCGACCGGGGCCATCGGGGACACCGTGACCTGCCGGGCCCAGGGGTATTCCCCGGCGAGGCGGCGGATCAGCGCGGGGAGCTCGGCGAGGTTCAGCCGGGTGAGCACGACGACGATCTGCACCTCGACCGAGGGATGTTCGCCGAGCCGCCCGAGGCCCTCGAGGGCCTTGTCGAGCAGGCGCGGTGCTCCGACCAGCGACCGGAAGGTGGAGGCGTCGAACGTATGCAGCGAGATCTTCGCGCCGTTCATGCCGGCTGCGAGGAGCCGCGCGAGGGTCGGCGGGTGCGCGAGCGTGGTGCCGTTCGTGGCGACCCGGCGCCGCTCGTAGCCCAGCGCGACCGCCTCCTCGAGGTACTCGGGCAACGACGGGTCGAGGGTGGGCTCGCGGCCGGTGAACGTGACGACGCGCTGGCCGGCGGCGCGCTCGGCGCGCAGCGCGGCGAGGATCTGCGCGCGCCCCGGCAGGATCGTTTCGGAGCCCGCTGGGGTGTTGCAGAACACGCACTCCTCGTTGCAGTCACGGTTCACCCGCAGCTCGAGCTCCGCGAGGACCGGCTGCTCCGCGCGCGCGAGCGCCGCCTGCGACGCAGCGTCGCCGACGCGTTGCTCGACCTGCTCGAGGACGGACGCGAGGGTCCGCACGAGGCGCGCCGCGAGGGCCCCTTCGACCGCGCCGTCGTCGTAGTAGGAGAGCTGCAGAAAGCGGGTGCGAGCGAGGCTCTCGGTGCCGTCGAGGCGGCGCTCGACGAAGACCAGGAGCCGCGTGCCCGTCGGGCCCTCGAGCGTGAGGTCGATGGCGAGCCGGGCGCGATCGGAGCCCACGCGGACGAGTTGCCAGCCCTGCACCCCGAAGGGCAAGGGCAGGCGGGCGCCGCGAAGGTACGTCGCGAGGAAGCGGCCCTCGTCGTAGCTCATCGGCGCCCACGATAGACGAGAGAGCAGGCGGCCGGCCAGCGGACCATGGCTCCCGCGGCGATGCGCGCTGCCGTCTTCAGCGCGGCCCCGGCTCCTCGGCCGTGCCCGGCGCGAGCAGCCCGTGCAGCCGCTCCGAGCGGGCGATCCGCGGCCGGGCCCGCTCGGCGAGCTCGCCGGCGAGGGCGGCCCGGGCCAGGCGCTCGGCGAGCGCCGGCTCGAGCGCGTCGAGACGACCGAGCACGAGCAAGCCGAAGCCCAGCGTCGCCTCGTGCGTCACCCACGCGGTGAGCGTCGGCTCGACCTCGAGCGCGTGCGTCTCGAGCAGGCACTCCGCCGCCCGGATCCCCGAGCCCGGCGGCGCGATCACGCGCTCGGTGATCTCGACGAGCGCCGGCACGGGGGCCGCGACGTCGGCCGTGAGCTCCGCGCACGACGGAGCTCCGTCGCGCGCGAGCGTCCGCTCGTAGATGCGCTGCGCATCGACCCCGAGCGTCACGACCGCGCCGTGCTCCGGGGCGGCGCTCGCGCCCGCGGGCCGGTCGGCCGGTCCGGCACATCCCGCCGACGCTCCGAGGACGCCGAGGGCCAGCCCGAGCAGCGTGGCTGCCGGCGTCCGTCGCGCGCGCGCTGCGCCCTCCCATCGGCTGTGCGGAAGCGGAGCACCGACCTCTGCGCCGGGCTTCTTGTCGTGTGTCATCGCCTGCTGCGTCACGTCCTGCTCCCTTCGTGCGCGCGTCATCGTGTCCCCGTATAGCGCTGCACCACGCCCTCTTGTCCGGCGGTGATCTCCGTCGTGCTCAGGCAGCTGGTGGCATCGCAGATCGAGTAGGGGAACATCAGGTTCGTGCCCAGCATCGACTCGCACGCCGCTTCGGTCCGGCACTCGGGCGTGTCGGCGAGCGCGTCCCACACGGCGAACGAGCGCTCCACCGGATGGAAGAGTCCGACGTAGTGCCCGACCTCGTGGGCAAGCACCTCGCCGTAGAGCTGGATGTCGGCGTCGCTGAAGACTCCGTCGCCGCCCGCGTTCGCCAGCCACCCGACCACGCTCGCGCCGAGCGGCGAGGGCACGATGGGGCCGGGGATGTGGCCCGCGACGCCGTACAGGCCCGAGCCCGCGTCGACCGTCTCGCCGACGATGACCGCCACCTCGCCCGGCGCGGCCAGCTCCGAGGCGGTGCGCAGCAGATCGGCCGACATCGCCGAGGGGCGGGGCAGGGCGGGGTCGATCGCGCTCTCCACGTAGCGGACCTCGACACCGAGCCCGACCGCTCCCCACACCTCGTTCCAGTGATCCACGGCGCGCTCGGTCGCGCTCACGAGGGCCGCGTCCGCCGCGAGGCCGTCGGCCCACACGATCACCACCGGCACCACGCCGAGGGCGAGGTCGCGGTCGCGGTTCGTGACGGTCGTGAGCTCGAGGTCGATGCCCGGCCGCGGCGTCACGCCGTCGACCCGGTAGGTCCCGAGCCGCACGAGGTAGGTGCCGGGCTCGAGCGGTGGCTCGTCGGCGCGCACGGGCCAGTTGATGGCCGTCCCGGTGCGCTCGGCGAAGATCGCGTTCGTCAAGAGCCGCGGCTCGTTGTACCAGTCCTGCCAGCGGAACACGGTCGCGCCCGAGGGGTCGAGGATCGAGAGCACCGAGACCCGCGCCGCCGTGTCGACGGTGCTCGCGACGACCATGAGGGAGCGCTGATCGTCGATCTCGACCGGCACGTCGATCTCGCCGAGGGAGCCGGTGTTCTCGGTGCGCGTCGGCGAGAACTCGAGGACCTCGCGCACCACCGAGGCGTCCGCTCCGCCGTCGTCGGCGCCTGCATCCGCGCCCGGCGCGTCGATCGGCGCGACGAAGGCGTCCTCGCCGGGGATCGCCGGCGCGTCGAGCGCGATCGGGGCATCCTCCGCGGGCGCATCGGGGGCGCAGCCGAGCGCGGCGAGCAGCAGCGGCGCCCACGCGGCGCGGAGAGGGAGGGAGCGAGCGCTGGGCACCGGGCCACTCCTCCGGGGTCGCGACATCGCGGCAGGCTATCAGCGCTCGCCCGCGGCCCGCCAGCCCTGCGGTGTGTGCCCGCGGCCGGCTCAGCGGTCCGGGACGCGTCCGAGCGCGTGCTCGTTCGGCGCCGCTGCGCCGTGCTCGCCGAGGAGCAGCCGCACCGCGCATCGAACCCGAGGACGAGCTCGATCCGCACGGACCCGCGCGGGCCGCGCGCGCCCCGGAGCCCCCGGCGCGACGGGTCGGGCACGGAGCTCGGCGCCGAGGCCCGCGAACTCGGTCGCGCTCGTACCGTGAGCGCAGACGCCGCGTCGGTGCCTTGCGGGACGGAGCGCCGGCATCGTCGGGCGGTCGGCGCCGCGCTCAGCTCGCGAGGGCCCGGCGGACGGCCTGGGCGATGGCGAGGGCGTTCGGTCCGTCGCCGTGCACGCAGATCGCGTCGATCGCGCCCGAGGCGACCAAGCGGCGGGCCTGATCGGCCGCGGCCTTCGGATCGTCGATGAGCGCGCCGGGCTCGCTGCGCGGCACGAGCCGGCCGTCGGGCCGCATCGCGCGGTCGGCGAAGCCCTCGCGGAGCACGGTGAGGCCGCGGGCCCGGGCGAGGTCGGCGAGCGCGCCTTCCTGCGTGACGACGGCGACCGGACCGAGCGCCGAGACCGCCGCGTGGAGCACCGCGCCGGCCCGCTGCCGGTCGCTCAGCACGTCGTGGTAGAGCGCGCCGTGCATCTTCACCGAGCGCACCGGCAAGGCGGCTTGCCGGGCGATCGCCGCGAGGGCCGCGCACTGCGCCTTCACCTGCGCGCCGAGCACGTCGGGCGAGACGTTCATGCTCGCGCGCCCGAAGCCGGCGCGGTCCTCGTAGGACGGATGCGCTCCGATCTCGACCCCGTTCCGCCGCGCCACCTCGAGCGTGCGGGCCATCGACGCGGCGTCGCCCGCGTGGCCGCCGCAGGCGACGTGCAGGCGGTGCGCGGCGGCGAGCAGTGCGTCCGGCTCGTCCGGCAGCTCGCCCGCGTCGAGCGTGAGGATCGGGCTCACCGCAGCTCGAGCAGGAAGGGCAGCGAGACGACCACGTGCTCGCGGGTGAGCGTGTCGGCGAGCACCATCGCGCGCCGGGCCGGGCCGGGCAGCGCGAGGTAGGCGGCGACGCCGTCGCGCCGGGCGGCGGCCGAGGTGCCTCCGAAGGTCTGGGCGATCGTCTCGAGCACGGTGCGCTGGCGCGGCCACTCCACGATCGGCACCTCGTCGCCGAGCGTGGCGCGCTCGCGGGCCCGGGCGATCGCGGCGCGGAGGCCTCCGATGCGGTCGACGAGGCCGTGCTCGAGCCCGTCGCGGCCGCTCCACACCCGGCCTTCGGCGACGGCGAGCACCCGGTTCCACTCGAGGTTCCGCCCGGCGCTCACCCGGCTCACGAAGCGTTCGTAGGTCGAGCCCATCAGCCGCTCGACGAGCGCCCGCTCCTCGTCGGTCCAGAGCGCGGTGAGGGTGGACCAGGTCGCGTGGCGGCCGCGCGAGAGCGTGACCGGCGTGACCCCGATCCGGTCGAGCATCGGGTCGATGCTCACCTTGCCGCCGACCACCCCGATCGAGCCGACGATGCTCGCCTCGTGGGCGAAGATCTCGTGACCTGCGACCGCGATGTAGTAGCCGCCGCTCGCCGCCATGTCGCCGACCGAGACGATCACCGGGATGCGCTCGGCGACCCTCCGGACCGCGTGCCACATGCGGTCGCTCGCGAGCGCCGAGCCGCCCGGCGAGTTCACCCGCAGGACCATCGCCCGCACGTCCTCGTCCTCGGCGATCTCGCGCATGCCCTCGATGAAGGGACCGGCTTGCGCGGTGCCGCCACCGCCGGCCTCTTCCGCGTCGGTGATCTCGCCGTCGAGGTAGGCGAGGACGATGCGCGGGCCTTCCACCGTCTCCTCCGGCGGCGCGCCGGAGAGCGCGGCGAGGAGCTGCGGCAGGCCCATCGGCTCGGCCTCGGGGCTCAGCGCGATCGGGACGTTGCGGGTCGCGCCGCCGGCCTCGCGGCAGCGGGTGCGGGCCTCGTCGTCGAACTCCACCGCGTCGACGAGGTGCAGCGCGAGCGCCGCCGCCGAGTCGCTCGGGCCGGCGTCGATCGCCGCCTGCGCCGCCTCGGCCGTCATGCCGCGGCCGCGCACCATCCCGTCGATCAGGCGCTGGTGCAGGTCGTCGACGAGCCCGCCGAGCGACTCGCGGGTCTCCGGGCCCATGTCGTCCCGCACCAGCGGCTCGGCCGCGTCCTTGTAGCGGCCGACGTGGGCGATGTCGGCGACCACGCCGAGGTGCTCGAGCATCGTGCGGGCGTAGAAGACCTGCGCCGCCACGCCGACCACGTCGGCCATCCCAGCCGGCGTCATGGTGATCCGGTCGCAGGCCGCGGCGGCGAGCGCGTAGCCGGTGTTGTCGATCGTCTCGAAGTGGCAGTGGACCGGCTTGCCCGCCTCGCGCACCGCCTGCAGCGCCTCGACCAGGTCGTCGATCTGCCCGTAGCTGCCGCCCATGCCGCCGAGGCGCACGAAGAGCGCGACGACGTGCTCGTCGGTGCGGACCTCGTCGATGCGGTCGAGCACCGCGTGCAGGGTCGGCCCGCCCGGCTCGAGCATCGAGGGCTGGTTCGACTCGCCCGGCGCGCTCAAGAGCGTCAGCTCGCGCATCTCCCGGCGGTTCGGGTTCGGCTCGGTCTCCACCCCCGGCTCACCGCCGCCGCAGCCGAGCAGCGAGAGGCCCAAGCCCACGCATCCGATGAAGAGCCTCGAGCCCTGCGCTGTTCGCATCGACCGCGCTTACCACGGCGGCGCGCCGCGGGCGCCATGGCGGTCGGGGGCCTCCTCGCGGTCGCCCCTATGCGGCCCGGAAGTCGTGGCCGCAGTCGACGGAACGCGCGACCGGTGCGTCAGAGGCAGCCGCCGTACTCCGTCGCGCCCGCGCGCAGCGGCGAGGTCCCCGGGTTGCAGGTCCCGGCCGTACAGCCCCGCCCCGTCGCGAGGTCGCAGAGCGGGCGGCAGGCCGAGGCCGTTCCGTCGTCGAGGCAGACGAAGCCCGCCGCGCACTCCTGGGTGACGGTGCACGCTGCGCCGTCGCGCCCGGTGCCGGCGAGGCGGCCGCACGCGGTCACGAAGGGCGTGTCCCCCGTGTTCTGCAGGAGGTAGCAGCCGCGCGCGCCGCAGCCGGTCTGCGCCACGGGATCGCAGCCGATCATGCAGGCGCCGATGCCGGGCAGACCGCTCGGGATGCACACGCCGGTGCTGCAGGTCGCGGGCGCGGCCGGGTCGCAGAGCCGCCCGCACTGGTTGCCCGTCACGAGGCCGGTGATGCACACCGAGCCGGCCAGGCAGTCGTTGTCGGCGGCGCAGTCGGCGCCGTCGGGCGCGCTGCCCGCGGGCAGGCAGACCGGCGTCCCGCTCGGCAAGTAGCAGCCTTCGCCCACGCTGCAGCCGCATTGCGGCGGGACCGGCCGGCACACCGCGCCGACCACGCAGCCGGCGTCGGTCGTGCTCGCGTCGCCCGTGCTCGCGTCGGGCGCGCCGGGGTCCTGCAGCTCGTCTCCGTCTCCCGCGACCGTGCGGAGCGTGCCGGGCTCGATCGTCGGGACCGGCACGCAAGTTCCTTCCTCGCAGGTGAAGCCCTCCTCGCAGGTCACACCGGCGCAGCGGGAGGAGAGGAACATCGGGAGCGCGAGCCGCGCTCCCCGCACGAAGCCCGTCCGGACGCTGCGGGTGACGGTACGGGCGGCCGGGTCGGTCGGGTCGTTGCAGCGGTCGAGCGCGGCGATCCGGATCTCGACGCCGACCGCAGCGTCGCCTCCCGGCGGCACGACCCCGAACGAGAAGGGCAGATCGACTTCGGGGTCCCCAGCGGCGTGCACGTAGAAGACCCGCGCGCTCGCCGTGGCGACGAAGGGCTGGCCGGGCGCCACCGGACCGGCCTCCGCGATCACGCAGGCGATGAGCTCCGGGGCGAGGTCCGAGCCGACCACCGGGACGAGCTGGGTGCGCGGGGTCGCGCACGCGCCGAGCACGAGCAGGGCGCCCACCGGGCCGATCGTGAAGTGCCTGCTTCGCATCAGAACACCACCAGAGGAGCGAGCACCACGTTGCTCGTGCCGCCGTAGGGAGGCCCTTCGCCGGCCGTCGCGAAGGCGACTCCGATCGCCACGCCGACCACCACCGCGACGCCCCCGGCCGCGAGCCCCCAGAAGAGCGGGCTCGCGGCGATGTCCTCCGCGGGAGGCACGGGCTCGAGGGCGGCGTCCAGCGTGGTCGACTCGCCCGGCCCGAGGCGCACCTCGCGCTCGAAGGGAAGAAAGCCTTCCGCTTCGAGCGCGACCGTGTGCGCCCCCGGCGCGAGCTCGGCGCGTGCGCTGCCGGTCCCGCGCACCTCGCCGTCGATGCGCACCGTCGCCGCCGGCGCGTTGCTCCGCACCTCGAGCGTCGCCGGGAGCGGTTCGAGCACGATCTCGAGCACCTCGACGCCGACGGGCAGCTCGTAGCGCGCCTCGGCGTGGCCCTCGCGGCTCGCCACGACGCCGTGCGCGCCAGGATCGAGCTCGAGCGCCCGCTCCTCGCCCGCGGCCTCGACGGGCACGCCATCCACCTCGAGGCGCGCATCGGGGGGAGCGACCCGGATCCGCACGTGCCGGAGGCTCGCGGTCGCGCTCGCGCGGAGCTCGGTGGCCTGCGCGAGGACGGCCGCGTCCCTTCGCGCGTCGGCGATCCGCGCGAGGTCGTCGAGCGCGGCGAGCGCCTCGCGCGCCCGGCCGAGACGCACCAGCACCGCGGCGAGGTTGAACACGGTGCTCGGCCGCTCGACGAGCGCCCGCGAGCGCTCGAAGGCAGCGAGCGCGTCGATCCAGCGCTCCTCGGCCGAGGCGGTGCGCCCCTCGTCGAAGGCGGCGCGGGCCTCGCGGGTCTCGGTCGTCGTCTGCGCCCGGGCCGGCGCGGCAGGCCCGGCGATCCGGAGCGCCGCCGCGAGCGCAGCGAGCACGAACCACACACGGCTCCAGGTCACCATTCGTCCACCACGCCGGGCAGGGAGCGCCCGGTCGGACGCGCAGGCGTCGCTTCGACGGTGACGGGCGGCGCGGCTTCGTCGTCCTGCTCTGGCTCCGAACGGGCCGCTGCAGGCCTCCGAAGCCGGGGCGTCGCCGCCTCTTCCGCCTCTTCCGCCTCTTCCGCCTCTTCCGCCTCTTCCTCCGCCGTTTCTTCCGCTGTCTCGGGTGCGATCTCTTCGGGCGCGGCTGAGGAGGGCTCCTCGGGCACCGCTGCGGGCGGCTCGGCGGGCGCTTCCGGCGCGGGCGGCGGCTCGGCGTCCGACCACGCGGGCTCCGCGACCTCTTCGTCGGCGGATGCGTCGGGCGCACTGCCCATGCCTGCCGCCAGCGCCGCGAGCCCGCCGAGTGCCGCGAGTCCGATCCCCGCGGCGACCCAACGCCGCCGCGCGGGCCTCGCCGGGGCGGTCTCGGGGAATCTGGCTGGCATCGCGGGCGCTTCGTCCCGCCGCGTCGCATCCCCCGCGACGCTCCCGGCCCGCGTCGTCGGGGTGATCGGCGTCCGCCGTGGGGCGCCGGAGCCCAGCTCGGCCTGCACGGTCGCCGCCACGTGGCGTGCGGGATCGTCGACGGTCTCGCCGGTCTTTGCTCGGCCGGTCTCCGGCCGTGCGCGCGCGAGGAGCGCGAAGGGGTGCATGGTCGAGGTACGGCCGGCCTCCGGCACCGCGAGGCCCGCTCGCACTGCGGCGGTCCGCAGCGCGTCCGCGAGCTCGGCGATCGAGCCGAAGCGCTCGCCGGGATGCCGGGCCAGCGCGCGGGCGATCACGTCGGCGATGCCGGAGGGCACCGAGGCGCACTCCTCGTCGGCCCGCCGTGCGGTCTCGGTGAGGATGCGGACCAGCACCTGGGTCGGCGAGGCGCCGGTGAAGGGCGTCGAGCCGGTGAGGCACTCGTAGGTGACGATCCCCATCGCCCACACGTCGATCGCGGGCCCCTGTTCCTTCGTGCCCTGGGCCTGCTCGGGCGCCATGTAGGCCGGCGTCCCGAGGATCGAGCCGGTGTGGGTCGCCGCCGAGGCGTTTCCGTCGAGCAGCTTCGCGATGCCGAAGTCGAGCAGCGTCGGCACGATCTCACCGCCGCGCCGCGCGAGGAAGACGTTGTCCGGCTTGAGGTCGCGGTGGACCACACCGGTCGCGTGCGCGGCCTCGAGCGCGGCCATCACCGGCAGGACGATCTCGAGCGTGCGCTCGACGGTCAGCGCTCCGGCGACCTCGAGGTGATCCGCGAGTGACACGCCGTCGAGCAGCTGCAGGACCTGGTAGATGGTGCCGTCCGGTTCGACCCCGAGATCGCGCACCTCGACGACGTTCGGGTGGCGGATCGCCGCGGCGGCCTTCGCTTCCCGCACGAAGCGCTTGGCGAACGCCTGCTCGAGCGCGAATTCGGCGCGGAGCAGCTTCACCGCCACCGGCGCCGCGCCGGCGCCTTCGTCCCGCGCCCGGAACACCACCCCCATGCCGCCCCGGCCGAGCACCGCGTCGAGACGATACCGTCCCGCGAGCAAGGTTCCGCAACGCTCTTGATCCGTCAGGATCGGCACGGGCGCAGGCTACCATCGACCCTCCCGCTCGAATATCGGCCCGCGCCGCGGCATCGCGCGGGCAAGAGGCCCCGCACCCGAGCGCGCCGCGAGGGCGCGGCCCGGTCAGCCGCCATCTTCCCCGGTGTCGTCGCCGGGGGCGTCCTCCGGCCCCGCGTCCTCGGCGGGCGCGTCGGGCGGATCGGCGAGCGGCCGCACGAAGTTCGTGAGCAGCTGGCAGCCGCCGAGGAGCAGCCCCAGCAGCGCGAGCGCGGCCGAGCGCATCAGAAGCGCCCTCCGAGGAGGCCGACGCAGCCGCTGCCGTCGCAGAAGGCCGCGACGGCGGGCACCTCCTCTTCGAGCGTGAAGGCCGCGACGAGGCCGAAGGCCCCGAGCACCGCGCCCCCCATCCAGAGGACGTCGGTGGTGATGGCGAGGATGCGCCCGCTGCGCTGCTGCTCCTCCCGCGCGGTCGGGCAGGTGAAGGAGCAGACCGTGTCGAGGTCGAGCTGCACGAGCAGCGCGCCGAGGCCGGTGCCGAGCGAGGCGGCGATCATCCCGAGCCCGGTCCCGAAGAGGCCCCACGTCCAGTCCGGCGCGCGGAGCTCGAGGTGCGTCGCCTCGAGGACGAGTACGTCGTCGGCGGGGGCCTGCGCCGCCGCCGGCGAGCAGAGGCCCCAGACGAAGAGCGCGATCGCGAGCCGCATCCTCCGGTGCTAGCGCGCAGATCCAGCACGGTACAGCGCCGTCCGCGTCAGCCCGCGCCGCGGCCCGCCGGGTGCGCGGCGTCCGGGCGGGTACACCACCAGGCCCAGGCGATGAACACCGCCTGCAGCGGCAGGCGCGCCCAGACGAGCCAGCGGGGCGGCGGAGCGTCGGCCGGCACCTCGTGCAGAGCCATGTGCACGTTCGCAGGAAACACCGCGAGCAGCAGCAGCACGAGCCCGACGCCGGCCCATGGGCGGGTGCGCGCCGGCAGCACCGCGAGCCCCAGCCCGAGCTCGAAGGCGCCCGAGAGCAGCACCAGCTCGTGCGGGTAGGGGAGCCAGGGCGGCATGATCGCCTCGAAGGGGGCCGGCAGCACGAAGTGCAGGAGCCCCATCCCGACGAAGAACGCCGCGAGCAGCACGCGAAGCCGCCGCCGCCAGCGCTCGGTCGGACCCAGGGCGTCGAGAGGCTGCGCCGCCGCCATCACTCGGCCGGCGCCGGCTCGGAGGCTGCTTCGGGGAGGGCCGCCCGCGAGCGCTCCCAGGTGCGGACCCGCGCGAGCGCGAAGGGGTAGGCACGCAGCACGACGAGCCCGCGGAAGAGCGCGTAGGTCGCGCCGTCGACCCCGGCGAGCGCGAGTTCGCCGAGCCGCCCGAGCGCAAAGCGCGGTCGGTGCCGTTCGGCGCGCGCGAGCCGATCGGCGGCGACGAAGAGCGCGAGCTCGGTGACCGCGCGGACCGCGAGTGGCAGGGCGAGGGCGGCTTCGGCGCCCGAGGCGAACGCGGCGAGCAGGCCCGAGGCGAGCAGCAGCGGCGCGACCGCGTCGATCGCCTTGATCGGCATCCGCACCAGGCCGAATCGACCGGCGCGCGGCGACAGGACGAGGTGGGAGAAGCGCGCCCAGGTGGAGAGAAAGCCGGCGAACCAGCGGGTCCGCTGGCGCACGAAGCCGCGCAGATCGTCGGGCGGCGCGGTCCACGCGCGGGCCTCGGGCACGAAGGCGATGTGGATCCGCCGGCCGCTCCGCGCGGCCTCGTCGTAGAGCCGGTGGCCGACCTCGTAATCCTCGGTGAGCGAGTCGACCGGGAAGCCGCCGGCGCGCTCGAGCGCCGCGGCGTCGAAGACCGAGAAGGCCCCGGGCAGCTGCTCGAGCATGCCGAGCTCCGCCCAGGCGCTCCGCACCCAGGTCGTGCGCACGTACTCGAGGAACTGAAAGCGCCCGAGCCCACCGCGCGCGTCCTTGACGAGGACCGCGCCGCCGGCCGCGACGACGTCCCCGCCCACCGCGCGGACGAGTGTGGCGAGCGCTCCCGGCTCGAGGTCGGTGTCGGCGTCCACCGTCGCCACGAGTGGGTGCCGGGCCCTCTTGCGCGCCGCCTCGAGCGCCGCGCCCTTGCCGCCGTGGGGCAGCCGCAACACCGCGAGCCGCGGCTCGGCGCGGAAGGCCTCTTCGACGAGGTCCGCCGTGCCGTCGGTCGAGCCGTCGTCGGCGACGAGCACTTCGAGGGCGACGCCCTGCTGCGCGAGCAGCCGCCGCACCGTGTCCACGATGCACGCGCGCTCGTTCCACGCCGCGACCACGACGCTCACCGCGGGCGCGCTGTTCGGCGTTCCGCCCGATGCGGCCCGAGGTGAGCGCCTCCGCAGCATGGCGAGGGACAGGGCCGCGAGCGAGAGCACCTCGAAGGCGGCGATGGCCGTCAGCAGGACGCCCGCCACCGATCCGGGCTCGGTGAGCGCGAGCAGCCCGCCCGAGAGGGAGGCGGCTGCGAGCGGCAGGAGCGCGGCGCTGCGAGAGGAGTCCATCGGCGGGACCGAAGGATGGGGCCCGAAACGGGATCCGGCGAGGGGCCTGGGCGCCCGAGGCGCGCAGATCCGCCCGGGCCGCATCGGATACGATGCCCCCGTGAGGATCGTCGTCCGCTATCCGTTCGCCGGGGGCCGCTGCGTGCTCCGGACCTCGCTCGACTGGGACCGCGACGTGGAGCCCGTCGCGGCGGGCGGCGAGCACGCGGAGTTCGAGGTCGCCTTCGCCGGGACCACGCTCGCGCTCAAGCCCTGCCTCGTGCGGGACGGCGGCTTCTTCTGGTCGGTGGGCTCGGACTACGTGCTCACCGCGCACGACCCCGATCCGGAGATCTGGCCCTTCTTCTTCGCTGGCGAGCGCGGCAGCGTCAGCGCGCCGCGGCGGCTCGCGCGGCCGGACGGGGGCGCGCACGAGGTGCGGGTGTACCTGCCGCCGGGCTACGACGAGAACACGCTCCGCCGCTACCCGGTGCTGTACATGCACGACGGGCGGAACCTGTTCTTCGCCGAGGAGGCCTTCGGCGGGCGCGAGTGGCAGGTCGACGAGGCGCTCGACCGGCTCGACCGCATGAACCTGCTCCGCAAGGTCATCGTCGTCGGCATCGCCCCCGAGGACCGGATGCGCGACTACACGCGCCCCGGCTACCACGCCTACGGCCGCTTCCTCGTCGAGGTGCTGAAGCCGGAGATCGACGCGGCCTTCCGCACCCGCACCGCGCCGGAGGAGACGGTGGTGATGGGCTCGAGCCTCGGCGGCGTCGCCTCGCTCTTCCTCGCCTGGGAGCACCCTCGGGTGTTCGGCGGCGCGGCGTGCCTCTCGAGCACGTTCGGGCACGCGGACGACCTCTTCGAGCGCATCGCGGCCGAGCCGCGGCGAGCGCTGCGCCTCTACCTCGACAGCGGCTGGCCGCGGGACAACTTCGACGCGACGAACGCGATGCGCGACCTCCTCGTGCGCCGCGGCTTCGCGCTCGGCACCGACCTCTTGCACCTGAGCTTCCCCGAGGGCGCGCACCACGAGGGCTCGTGGGCAGAGCGCCTGCACCTGCCCTTCCAGTTCTTCTTCGGGCGCGCCTGGGCCGCGTCCCGGCGCCGCTGAGGCGGGCGCCGTCCCGGGGTCACGCGCGCTGGCCACGCAGGCCGTGCCCTCCCGCGTGACGCCGCAGCGCCCCACACTCCGCTCCGGAGGATCCGACCGATGACCGACCCCGACCGCCTCGAACGCGACGTGAAGGCGCTCCGCAGCCGCTCCGGCCTGCCCGCCCTGCTGGTGCCGGCGCTGCTCGCGCTCGCCGGGCTCGCCGCCTCGGTGGCGGTCATCGGCCAGGCCCAGCACCGCACCACGATGCCCACTGCCGCCGACGCGCTGCCGGGCCGCGCGACCCCGATCCCCACCCTCGAGCGGCACCGGGTCTTCGGCACGCCGCTCCGTGGGCCGTTCCCCGAGGGCAGCCGGACCGCGATGTTCGCGATGGGCTGCTTCTGGGGGGCCGAGCGCCGGTTCTGGCGGCTCGAAGGCGTGATCTCCACCGCCGCGGGCTACGCCGGCGGCTTCACCCCGAACCCCACCTACGAGGAGACGATCACCGGCCGGACCGGCCACGCCGAGACGGTGCGCGTCGTCTACGATCCGGCGCGCATCACCTACCACGCGCTCCTCGCCGCGTTCTGGGAGGGCCACGATCCGACCCAGGGCATGCGGCAGGGCGCCGACGTCGGCACCCAGTACCGCTCGGCGATCTTCGTCGAGAGCGACCGCGACCGAACCCTCGCCGAGCGCTCCCGGCAGCTCTACCAGCGGGCCATCACCGCCGCGGGCTTCGGCCCCATCACCACCGAGATCGTCGTGGGCGCGACGTTCTACTTCGCCGAGGACTACCACCAGCAGTACCTCGAGGCGCACCCCGACGGCTACTGCGGCCACGGCGGCACCGGGGTGAGCTGCCCCATCGGCCTGGCCGAGTACGAGGGCGGCGAGGAGCCCTGAGCTCGCTCCGACCTCCCGGTTTCGAGTCGCCCAACGTGGGTCCACCGGCGCGGACGCGCCGAGCCCGGCGGCGCCGAGGTGGGGCGGCGTCGCCAACGGGCTCCTGGGCGGCGCGAAGGCATCGCCACAGCAGGCCGGCACGGGCCCGTCGCCGGCGGGTCACGCATCTGTGTTCGCCCGAACGTTCACGCTAGCATCGTGCCGGATGAGTGAGCTCGACGAACTCGAGGCGCGCGCGCGACGGCAGGCCGAAGCCGACGCCAAGCGGCGCGGCGAGGAGCTGTCCCAGCAGGCGAGGGCGCGGCTCGCGGAGTCCGACCGCCGGGAGCGCGAAGAGCGCGAAGGGCAGAAGGCGCCGGTGGGCGCCTGGGAGGAGCTGCGGGCCAGGGTGGTGTTCTCCGCGATGATCCTCGGTGCGGCGACGATCGTTCTGGGGGTGATCTACGAGGGTGACGGGGCGGTCCTCGGGTGGCTCGGACCCGCGTGGGGGCTGTGGGGCGCGCTGGTGGGCATGTTCCTCCTGGTCCGCTCGCGCTGGCGGTCGCGCCTCGGCTACCGTCTCGACGGATTCGATCGCATCGGAGGCCGCGCGCCCGAGGGCGCCGATCGGGCGCCGATCGTGGCCTTCGTGGTGGAGGTGTCGCTGCACGAGCACGCCGGCGAGGCTCCGCGCCGCGCGGTTGGCGCCGCTCTGTCGCTGCTCGCTTCCGAGGCCAACCGCAAGCTCTCGAGCGACACGGACTACTCCGACTGCGTGCGCTGGCAGGCAGGGGAGCGCAGGGCCGAGGGCGAGGGCTCGTTCGCCTTCTACCGTTCGGGGCTGCTGCGCCGCTGGCTGAGTGGTCCGATGAAGAAGGCGGCCCGCGTCGGAGGCGTCGCGGGCGTGAGCGTCACCGCGACCTACACCACCAAGTCCTTCTGGATCGACACGAGCATCGATTGAACCGCGCCTCGCACCGGGCCATGCGCCCCTTGACCCACACGAGCGGCCGCGGCGAAGCTGTCGACTCGATGGTCGTTCAAGTCAGCTCCGCGCTGCCCCGGGTCGTGTCGATCCTCGGATCGTTCTCCCTCTGGGTCGTGCTGGCGGGGTGTCCGGGGCCCAGCGGCGGCGACGACGCAGGCGGCACCGAGGACGCGGGCGCACGCGGCGACGTCGAGATCGGTCGCGACGCGGGCGCGTGCGTCACGAACGCCGACTGCATCGACGCCCTCTTCTGCACCGATCGCGAGCAGTGCGTCGAGGGGCGCTGCACCGCGCAGCCGACCTTGTGCGACGACGGGATCGACTGCACGACCGACACGTGCTCCGAGGAGCGCCGGCGCTGCGAGAACGTCGGGCCCGACGTCGACGGCGACGGTTGGCGCGACGCGACTTGCTACGACTACCGCGGGGTGCCGCTCGGGGACGACTGCGACGACGGCGACGCGACGCGCAGCCCTGCGAACCTCGAGGTCTGCGACGCGATGGGGCACGACGAGGACTGCGATCTCACCACCTCCGGCGGGCTCGACGCCGACGACGACGGCTTCGAGTCCTCCGCGTGCTGTCAGCGCGACGCGACCGGGCGGCTGCGCTGCGGCGGCGACTGCGACGACACGGTCGGCAGCACGCGGCCGCTCGCGGGAGAGATCTGCAACGGCATCGACGACGACTGCGACGAGCTCGTCGACGACATCATCCACGGCTCGGTGCTCTGCGCTCGGGGCGACACGCGTCCGTGCACGACGAGCTGCGGTCTTTCGGGCCTCGAGACCTGCAACGCGGCCTGCCTCGGGTGGGACCGCTGCGCGGCGACCGAGGTGTGCAACGGCTGCGACGACGACAACGACGCCGCGCAGGACGAGGACTTCGAGTGCGCCCGCGGGACCTCGCGCGCCTGCACCACCGTGTGCGGCACCCCGGGCGCCCAGCTCTGCGGCGAGACCTGCAGCTACGCGTCGTGCTCGGGGACCGAGCGGTGCAACCAGTGCGACGACGATGGCGACGGGAACTTCCACGAGGAGCGGGCGCTCGCGACGTTCCTCGCGACCGATACGCTGACGAACTGCGCGCCCGTCGGGAGCGCCGTGCGCTGCGTCGAGGAGATCGGGATCGGGCTCTACGCCGAGCTCCTCGACGGAACCGCGAACGATCAGGCGGGTGCGATCTGGTTGGACGCGAGCACGGCGATGGGCTGGGGCCCCGTGGAGCTCGAGGTGAGCATGGAGCTCGCGGGGGCGCGCCTCGATGGCGCGGAAGAGATGCCGCTCGGGGGCTGGGCCATCGTGATCGGCCGCGGGGAGCCCGGCGCCGGGACGCCGCGGAACATGGGCATCCCGACCACAATCACGGGCGTCGCCGCGCAGTGGCACTGGACCCAGTTCGACACCTGCACCTTCCCCGCGACCCCGATGAGCGTCGACGCGGTCCGCGCCACGCTGCTGACGCGCGGATCGCTCATCCCCCTCCTCACCCCGGAGGATTTGGCCCCGATCGGGACGGGCATGCCCGAGATCTTCTGTCGGGTCGCCTACCCGCTGAACCCGGGCTCGAGCACCTTCGACGATCCGACGCAGACGCTCACCCAGCGCATGCGCCTCCGCTACACGCCCGACGACCCGACCACGGCGGCCGATGAAGAGAGCATGACGATCACCGCGACGGCGGGCGCCGTCACGACGAACCAGGTGGTGCCCGCAGACGCGATCCCGGTCGGCACCGGCCCGATCCGGGTGGGCATCACCGCGGGCACGTACACGCAGCGCATCGAGGACCCGATCGCCCCGTTCGAGCGAGGCATGCCCGTGCGCGCGCGGGTGCTCGTGCACCGCCGCGATGTCGGCTGCCCGCACTGCGGCATCGACGAGCACCCGATCGTCGTGCGCTACGACGGCAGCTGCCCGCGCTGAGCGACCGAGAGGCCATCGCCGCTCGGGAAGGACCCGCCGCGGGAGGTTCGGCGCCAGATGAAGTGCGAGAACGGATGGACACGCTCCGCGGTCGCGGTGGCCGCGACCGACCTGCCCCTTGACGCGACCCGACGCGGCGGGCGAAGTTGCGCCGCAGAGCCGATGGCCGCTCTTGCCCACGACGCGCCCTGCGCTTCGCACGCGATCGAGGTGTGCGCGACCGGCTTCCTCTCCGGAGGCCGGTCGGCGCAGGTCACGGCGCGGCCGACGGCCGAGGTCTCGACCGGGCGCCGCGGCCTCGGGAGCGAGGCGAAGAAGATGCTCCTCGGCCTCGCCGTCCTCGCGCTCGCGCCGGCCGCCACCGGCTGCAGCCTGATGGGCCTCGACGAATTCCCGCCCGCCCGCTGCACGATGGACTCGCAGTGCGCGGACCTCGAGGGCATCGAGCCGACCGGCGACGCGTGCCGCACCTGGCAGTGCAACAACCCGGCGGGCAGCGATGGCATCTGCGAGATCCGCTCGCGCGACGATGACGACGACGGCTCGCCCGCCGCGACGTGCGCGATGGGCATGCTGCCGGACTGCGACGACATGGATCCGATGCGCTCGGCGACGACGCTCGAGGTCTGCAATCTCGT
>Ga0068876_10001106_pt1 | contig 21327 bp, 20 predicted proteins | sample NOAtaG_6_FD_66442 | JGI IMG/M metagenome (GOLD analysis project Ga0068876, IMG submission 66442) | Freshwater lake microbial communities from Lake Erie, under a cyanobacterial bloom - NOAA_Erie_Diel5S_2200h metaG | ecosystem: Environmental > Aquatic > Freshwater > Lake | place: USA: Ohio, Lake...
CACCTCGATGCGCTCGGCCTGGCCGAGTACTTCGCCATGGAGGCATATGTCATCGCCTGACCGACGGGTGGGCGCCCGATGAGCGGCCGCTTCGGATGGCTCGACCTCTTCGTGCTGGTGCTCTATCTGGGCGGCACCACGGCCCTGGGGATGTGGATCGGCCGCAACCAGAAGTCGGCCAACGACTACTTCGTGGCCGAACGGGCCATCCCCTGGTGGGCCGTGCTCTTCTCCATCGTGGCCAGCGAGACGTCCGCGCTCACGTTCATCAGCATCCCGGGGCTCGCCTACATGGGCAACCTGGGATACCTGCAGGTGGTGCTCGGCTACATCGTGGGGCGGATCGTGGTGTCGTACACCCTGCTGCCCCGGTACTTCGAGGGGAATCTGGTCACCGCCTACGCGCTGCTGGAGACGCGCTTCGGGCTCACCACGCGCCGCTTCACCTCGATCGTGTTCATGGGCACGCGTGGTCTCGCCGACGCCGTGCGCGTGTTTGCGACCGCGATCCCGGTGGCCCTCATCCTCGGGCCGGCGCTGCCGGAGCGGTGGGCGATGCCGGTCTCGATTCTGGTCCTCGGCCTGCTGACCGTGCTGTACACCTACCGCGGCGGCATGAAGTCGGTGGTGTGGACCGAACTGCTGCAGGCCAGCATCTACGTGAGCGGTGGGCTGATGGCCGTCCGGCTCATCGGGCAGGCGGTCGACGGCGGATGGACCACCATTCTGGCCCAGGCCGGGAGCGCCGGAAAGACCCAGCTGATCAGCTGGTCCACCGGGTTCAACGACCCACACACGATGTTCGCCGGGGTGCTGGGTGGGGCGTTCCTGGCCATGGCCTCGCACGGCGCGGACCAACTCATCGTGCAGCGCCTCCTGTCGAGCCGGTCACTCCCTGAAGCGCGGCGCGCCCTGATCGGGAGCGGCTTCGTCGTGTTCGCCCAGTTCACGCTGTTCCTGTTCGTGGGGTTGGGGTTATGGGTGCTGTTCGAGGGGCGGACGTTCGCCGCGGCAGATCAGATCTTCCCGACGTTCATCATCGAGCGGATGCCCAACGGGCTGCTCGGACTCATCGTGGCGGCGATCGTGGCGGCCACCATGAGCACCCACTCGGGGACCATCAACGCGCTGGCGGCGGCAACGACACATGACATCTACCTGCCACTCACCGGGCGCGCCGCGGACGATCCGCAGACGCTGAAGGTGGGCAAGCGCTTTGCCCTGGCCTGGGGGCTGGTGCTGACCTTCGGAGCCCTGCTCTTCAAGGCACAGGGGACCCCCGTGGTGGTGATCGCCCTGTCCATTGCCTCCTTCACGTATGGCGGCCTGCTCGGCGGCTTCTTCCTCGGGCTCTTCTGGCCCCGCGCCACGCAACGGGACGCGATCACCGGCATGAGCGTGGGGATCACGGGCATGGCCTTCGTGGTCTTCGCCAAGCAGTTCATCGCGGCGTTTCCGTCGCTCGCCGGGGCCCTCGGCGGTGTGGCCACGATCGCCTGGCCCTGGTACGTCCTCATCGGGACGACGCTCACGGTCACGACCGGCGTCCTGTCTTCGTTCACGCATGCCGCGCCGGCCCCCGTGCCGGTGCTTTCGCGGGAGAGTCGGTCATGAGTGCAGGTCCGCTTGATCCCATGCCCCTGGTCGTCGGTGTGGATGGGGGGGGGAGCCGAACGCGCGTGGTTGTGGCCGACGCGACCGGTCGCGAGCTGGCGCGCGTGGAGGGTGCGGCGAGCGCCCTGCAGCCCGGTCAGGAAGGGCACGCCGCCGATGTGATCAAGGCGCTGATCGCCGAGGCGCTGGTGAAGGCGGAGCGCACGGAGACGCGTCCTGCCGTGTGCGTGGTGGGCGTCGCGGGTGCCGGTCAGGAGCGGGCGGCGCAGGCGCTCTGGTCGGCGCTGGCGTCACGCCGCGTGGCTGACGATGTCTCGGTGCAGGCGGACGCCACCATTGCCATGGATGATGCCTTCGGTGACTCGGCCGGCGTGTTGCTCATTGCCGGCACCGGCTCCGTGGCCTTCTCGCGATCCCCGAATGGCCGACTCGAGCGCTGTGGCGGGTGGGGGCCCAACGTGGGTGACGAAGGCAGCGCCGCGTGGCTGGGGCGACGGGCCCTTGGCGTGGTCACGGCATCTCAGGACGGTCGTGAACCGGATACGGCGCTTACGGGGGCCATCCTCACGGCGCTCGAGCTCGAGACGCTGGAGGAGGTCATTCCATGGGCCGCCAATGCCACACCGGGGGCGTTCGCCCAGCTGGCTCCAGTGGTGTCGCAGGTGGCCGCCACCGGTGACCTGCGGGCCAATGCCCTGATCAGCTTCTGCGTGGAAGAGCTGTCCCTGCATGTGCGGACGCTGGCCCGCCGCTGCTTCACCGACGAGCGGGCCAGCATTCCCGTGGCGTTGGCCGGTGGGTTGCTCTCGCGTGGCTCGCTGGTGCGCAAGCGGCTCGAGCAGCGCCTCAAGAGCTCGGTGCCCGGGGCGGTCGTGCGCGCCGACGAGGTCGATGCCGCACGCGGGGCGATCATGCGGGCACGGCGGCTGTTGGGCGTCGAGAGCTAGCGCGCTGGACCGGCTGGTGGCGGAAGACTCCGCGACCAGCCGGTCTCCGGTACACGCCGGGTCAGGCGGTGACGACTTCCGGCGCAGGCTCCTGCAGCTCCCCCTCCCACCGGGCCATGACCGCCGTGGCCAGGCAGTTGCCCAGCAGGTTCACCGAGGTGCGGGCCATGTCCATGATGGCATCGACGCCGAGGATGACCGCGATGCCTTCAAGGGGCAGGCCGAACTGGGCGAGGGCACCCGAGAGGATCACGAGTGAGGCCCGTGGCACGGCGGCCACCCCCTTCGACGTGAGCATGAGCGTGAGCATCATGAGCAGCTGCTGCGACAGCGGCATGTCGATGCCGGCGGCCTGCGCCACGAAGACCGAGGCGAGCGCCAGATAGAGCGTGCTGCCATCCAGATTGAAGGAATAGCCGGTGGGGAGCACGAAGGAGACGATGCGCCGGGGTACGCCGAACTTCTCCATGGCCTGCATGGCCTGCGGGAAGGCGGCCTCACTGGACGCGGTGGAGAAGGCGATGAGCCAGGGTTCCTTCACCGACCGCCAGAAGCGGCGCAGGTCGATGCGCATGATGAGCGCGACCGGCACGAGCACCAGCAGCACGAAGATGATGAGGGCCGCATAGAGCGTGCCCACCAGCTTGGCGAGGCTGAGCAGGACGCCGAGTCCGCTCTTCCCCACGGTGACGCCGATCGCCGCGCCGATGCCGATGGGCGCATACGCCATCACGATCCCGACGAACTTGAACATGATGTCGCTCAGCGACTGCAGCCAGTCGAGCATCACCTGCTTCGACGGCCCTTCCACCCGGGCGAGCGCCACCGCGAAGATGATGGCGAAGAAGACGATCTGCAGCACCTCGTTGGCCGCGGCCGCCTCGAAGAAGCTCTGCGGCACGGTGTGCTCGAGGACCGACGCGAAGGTGGGCGTCTTTGCCGCCAGCGCCTGGAACTCCTCGGTACTCCCGCCGGCGGCCGACTCGATGCCGATCCCGACGCCTGGCTTCACGGTATTGACCGCAATGAGGCCGATGGCCAGCGCCAGCGTGGTGACGATCTCGAAGTAGATGATCGACCGCAACGCGAGTCGTCCCACCTTTTTCATGTCGTCCCCGTGTCCGGCGATCCCGACGACGAGGGTACTGAAGAGCAGCGGGACGATCAGCGACTTGATCATCCGCAGGAAGATGTTCGCGAAGGGCTTGAGGTTCGGCGCAAAGGCCGGGAACTGCCACCCCACGAGAATGCCGGCGACCATCGACACGAGAATCCACTGCGAGAAGCTGAGCCCGAGAAAACCGGAGCGGGCCGGAGCAGTCGGGGAACCGGAGGGTGCGTGTGCCATGTCGGGAGAGGAAGGGGAGCCGAACGGACGCGGTGCTAGCGCGACTGCCGAAGGGCGGAGCGGCGGTAGCCGTACAGGAAGTAGAAGGCGAGGCCGACCAGCATCCAGCCGGCGAACCAGATCCACGCCTTGAGGGGGAGACCGGTCATCGTGTACACGCAGGCGAGTGCCCCGAGCGGAGTGACCAGCCAGACCATGGGGACGCGGAAGGGTCGATGGCGATCCGGCTCGCGGATGCGCAGGACCAGCACGCCAAGGCAGACGACCGTGAAGGCGGCCAGCGTACCGATGTTGGTCAGGTCATACGTCGCGGAATCGTCGGCCAGGAGCGACCCGCAGGCGACGAAGATGCCGGTGAGCAACGTGGTCACCCGTGGAGTACGGGTCTTCGGATCGAGCCGTGCGGCGAACTTCGGGAGCAGCCCGTCGCGGGCCATGGCGTAGAAGATCCGGGGCTGGCCATACTGGAAGACGAGCAGCACGGCCGCCATGGACACCGTGGCCCCGGCAGCCACGATCCAGCTGGCCGTGGAGAGCCCGGCGAGGGAGAGCGCCTTGGCCAGCGGGTCGGCGCTCTTGAGCTGCTGATAGGGGACGAGACCGGTGGCCACCAGCCCGACGATCACGTAGATGAGCGAGCAGATCGCCAACCCGCCCAAGAGGCCACGCGGCAGGTTGCGTTGCGGATCGCGCGTCTCCTCGGCGGCGGTGGAGATGGCGTCGAAGCCGATGTACGCGAAGAAGACAATGGCGGCGCCCTGGTGGATGCCGCGGAAGCCGTTGGGGGCAAAGGGGCGGTAGTTGGCCGGATCCACATGCATGGCACCGACCACCACGAAGAGGGCCAGGACCAGCAGCTTGATCGCCACCATGACCGCATTGGCCCGCGCGCTTTCCTTCACGCCCTGCATGAGCAGCACGGTGATGGCAGCCACGATGCCGAATGCCGGCAGGTTCACCAGGATGGGCACCCCGGCAACACGCGGTGCCGTCTCCAGCAGGCCATGAATGGCAGGATCACTGCTGGCCTTCACCATCCAGTAGCCGTGGGTGGTCCACTCGGGGAGGTGCACGCCGAAGCCGGAGAGCAACGACGTGAAGTAGCTCCCCCAGCTGATGGCGACGGCAATGTTGCCGATGGCGTATTCGAGGATGAGCGCCCACCCGACCACCCAGGCCACCAGCTCCCCCAGCGTAGCATAGGCATAGGCGTAGGCGCTGCCGGCCTGCGGGATCATGGCGGCCAGCTCGGCATAGCAGAGCGCAGCCAGGCCGCACACGCCGGCGACCAGGATGAAGGAGAGGACGAGTGCCGGGCCGGCGCCGAGCCGGACGACCGTCCCATCCGCGAGGATTTCGCCTGCCGCTGCCGTTCCGAGCGACGAGAAGATGCCTGCCCCGATGACGGCACCGATCGACAGCAGGATCAGATCTCCTGCGCCGAGGGTTCGCCTCATGCCATGCTCGCCGTTCTCGACGGATGCGATCGGCTTGCGGTCGAAGAGCCCCATGACACTCCGGCTGGCGTGGAAGACCGATGCGACGCCTGCGCAACCGGTCGACAGAGCAGCGCTTCCGGGTGCTCCCGGGAGCGAACCGGTGGCAACCTATCGCCGGGACCGGATCAGAGCGAGTAGGTGATTTCGGTGCGAGCCCGGACCGGCTGGCCCTGCGCCGTGGTGGCCGGGCGGAAGCGCATGGCGACAAGTGCCTCGCGCAGCTTGCGGTTGTAGGTGCCGTCCCTCGTGGGGGTGAAATCGAGATCCACCACCCGCCCAGTGGAATCCACATCGAAGACGACGACGATGGTGCCACGCGCCTTGCTGGGCACCGGGAGCGGCGGAAGGAAGAGCTCCGTTGGGGCGGGTGGATAGATGCTCCCGGGCCCTCCCCCCGTTCCGGCGCCGACGCTACTCCCCTGGCCGGTGCCAGTACCGGATCCGGTCCCGCCTCCGGTGCCCACCCCACTCCCAGCCCCTGCGTCGGCACCAGATCCGGTCCCGGAACCCGCCCCGCTTCCAGCCGCCGGCGCCGCTGATGGCTGGGGGGCCGGTGTCGGGGAGGGCGGCTTGACGTCCGGTGGCGGAACGGGCGGCGGGGGTACCGGCGTCGGCATCACGTTGGGCACCGGCACTGGTGGCGGCAGGGGGGCCGGCGCCACCCGAACGTATTGCAGCCGCTCCTGCTTGATCTTGCCGCCAGACCCGCTCTTTCCGCCCCCGCCGCCGGCCGGACCGACGCCACCGGCGCCGAACAGGGCATCGCGGAGCGCCGGGGAGGCGAACGGCACGATCAGCAGCGCGATGATCAGGGCATGGAATGCCACGGCGGCGAGGAGCCCGGGCCAGCTGCGCTGGGCGCGCACGGGAACCCCGATGGGCGGCCGATACGGCCGGCGCTTCGGGTCGCTCGAGGAGACGGGGTTTTTCGGTTCAGCAGTCGACACGGGATGGGCGGTCGGGATCTCTGAAACGTAATACGGCGGGCGACCCCGAAAGGGTTCGCCCGCCGTCTTCCACCCGGGGTGGACCGATCGCTCGGTGCGCTGCCGCTTACTTCGGCGCCACGCCGATGACCTTGACGCCTGCGCCGCGTGCCTGGTCCATGGCCCAGATCACGTTGGCGTACTTCACCATCGTGTCGCCCTTCACGAAGATGATCTTCTCCGGCCGGGGATCGTAGATGGACTTGAGCCGCTCGAACAGGGCCGTCTTCTCGATCGGCTCCTTGTTGATCGCGTACTTGTCATCCGGCAGGATCTCGAGGACGATCTGATCCGGGTTGACGTTTGGCTGGGCCGGCTGCGGATTGGGATCCGGAAGCTGGGTGTCGATGGCTTTCCGGCTCATCGGGATGATCATCATGAAGATGATGAGCAGCACGAGGAGCACGTCGATCATGGGGGTCACGTTGATCTCGTTGTTCAACGAGCTGCCGCCCCCGCCTGTGGACATGCCCATTACTTCTCTCCTCCCGATCCGAGGATCCGATCGGACTCGACGAGCGATTCGGTGCCGGGCGACTGTTCCGTAATGAGGGCCGCCACGCGCACGCCGCTCTTGGACAGGACGCCGAGCGCATCCACGACCTTCAGGTACTGGAGGTCCTTGTGGGCCTTCACGTACATGATGTAGTCATCGCGCCCCTCGACGCCGTAGATCTCCCGCACGAGGGTCTCGAGATCCTCGTTGCGGACCGGTCGCTTGTTCAGGTAATACCGCCCCTGATCGTCGATGCCGAGCACCTGGTCACCATCTTCTTCCGGATGGGGCTTGAGATTCTGCCCTTCCGGCGGGACCGCCGTGAACCCCGCGTTGATCTGCGGGATGGTGATCATGAAGATGATGAGCAGCACCAGCATCACGTCGATCATGGGGGTGACGTTCGGCTCGGCCTTGACGCCGCCGCCGCCGCTTACGCTCATGCCCATGGTGCTACTCCGTGGTTACACCGGCCGCGGGACCCCCCACCGGGGGGGCCACGCCGCCAGCCATCGTGTGAGTGCGGATGCCGCTTACTGCGAGATCGTCTGCTGTCCGGAGGTCTTGAATTCCTTCGTGAAGCGGGAGCGGCCGAACTCGCCCGACACGCCCTTGATGAGGTAGTCGATCATCTCCTTCGACGTGTACGTCATCTCGGCCGTGAGGTTGTCGATCTTCGTCTGGAAGAAGTTGAAGGCCCACACCGCCGGAATGGCCACGCCGATACCGATGGCGGTCGTGATGAGCGCCTCGGCGACACCGGCCGCGATGGCCGAGATGCCACCGGCACCGGAGCTGGCCATACCCGTGAAGGAGTTGACGATACCCATCGTGGTGCCGAGGAGGCCGACGAACGGCGCCGTGGCACCGACCGTGGCGAGGACGCCGAGGCCGCGCTTGAGGTCGACGATGGTCATGAGCATCTCACGCTCCACCGCGCGCTCCGCCGAATTGATGTCGGCCACCGTCACCGAGCCATCCATGATAAGCGGGCGGACTTCCGAAAGGGCGCCACCAAGGACGCGCGCCACGTGGGACTTCTTGTAGCCTTCGGCCAGGTTGATGGCCTCGGCGAGATTGTCCTCTTCGAGGAACTGCGAGAACTCGGGGGCGAACTTGCGCGTCTCGGCCTGCGCCTTGCGCATGGACCACCACTTCTGGATGAGCACCGTGAACGAGAAGGCCGACATGAGGAGCAGCGTGTACACGATGCCCTTCGCGAACCAACCCATCGACTCGTACAGCTCCATCAACGACATGTTCATCTGACGTATCTCCGCAGGAGGACAGGAGGAAAGGGGCTCAGCGGTTGAGCGAGAACTGGAACGGCTGCTGCACGAGCTGCTTCACTTTGCGTCCCCCGACCTCGGCCGGGAGGAAGCGCATCCGCTGCAGCGCGTTCTTGACGGAGTTCGTGAACAGATCGTTGTCCGACTTGAGCGCCTTGAAGGTGCTCATGTCGGCGCGGCCCGTCGTGTCCACGACGAACTGGGCGAGGACGGTGCCCTCGATGCCGGCCGTCCGGAGCATGTCCGGGTAGGCGGGGCCCTGGGAGCCTGGTGCCATGACGACCGGCTTTTCGACCTGGAAGTCGAAATACGGCTGGTCGCCCTGCGGCACGGGGCCCTTGCCTCCCTCCACGCCCTTCGCGATACCCCCGGCCACGCCCTTGCCCGAGAAGTCGGCCTCGTCCGTCACCTTCTTGGACAGGTCGATATCGGGGATGACGTTGGGGATTTCGACGGGCGCCGAGAGAACCTGGAAGCCCTTCGGCGGTGGCGGGGCCGCAACCACATCGGGTGGCGGCGGCTTTTCCGGCTCGGGCGGCTTGGGCTCGTCCTTCTTGACCTCGACGAAGTCGACCTTCTCCTCCTTCGGCTTCTCGTTCACGATGCCCGCGTTCTTCGTGACGACGACCAGTCCGATCACGACGGCAGCATGGAGAACGATCGAGGTAAGGGACCCACCCAGGCGCTTCTGCTTCTTGGCTTGCGACTCAAGCAGGTTGTTGAACATCTCGCTGGTCCGGGGTACGGGCTCGAGCGTCGCTCCCGGGGAGATCCGGCAGACGACTCGCCGATTCTACGCCCGCGAGATGATCCGGCAATGACAGGAAGATTAGGATCGGATTAACGCCGGGTTAGCATTCGCTTGCGGGTCATCCAGCGGCGGCAGCGTATTGACCACGGAATGGAATTCTCCGGTCATCCCGGATCCGGGGTGACCCGCCAGCGGCAGCGTGACGGTGAACGTGCTGCCCCGCCCCAGACGCGACTGGACTTCCAGCGTCCCGGAGTGCGCCTGCGCAATCCATTGCGAGATGGCGAGCCCGAGACCGAACCCGCCCCGCTCGCTGGCCCGCGAACGGACCCGATCCGCCCGCCAGAAGCGATCGAAGATGTAGGGCAGGTCGGCGGCCGCGATCCCGATCCCGGTGTCCCGGACGGTGAAGTGGACGTCCGTCTCCCCGCGCTCCAGTGCCAACGTCACCGTCCCGCCACGGGGGGTGTATTTGATGGCATTCGTCACGAGGTTGAGGAACAGCTGCCGGAGGCGCGTGACATCGCCCAGCACCTCGGCGTTGTCGATGACCGGCGCCTCCACGTCCAACCCGGCTTCTTCCGCGAGCAGTCGGGCCGTCTCCACGACCTCCGCCGCAAGCGGTCCCAACTCGATCGGCTCCCGGTAGACCTCGAAGCGCCCCTCGTCGGCCCGGGCCAACGTGAGCAGGGAGTCCACCAGGTCCGCCATCCGCTTCACCTGCTGGAGCGCCTCTTCGAGCGCCATCGCCTGCTCGTCGGAGGAGGCAACGGGCGACATGGCCCGTTCGATATCGGCCCGCATGACCGCCAGCGGCGTCTTGAGCTCGTGGCTGGCGTCCGCCGTGAACCGGCGAAGCGCGCCGAAGGACGTCTCCAGCCGTTCGATGAACGCGTTCAGCGTCGCCGAAAGACGCGCGAGTTCGTCATCCGACGAGCCAAGGGCCAGACGACGGTGCAGCGAGCGGCCGTCGGTAATGGCCTCGACCTGATCGATGATCCGGTCCACCGGCCGGAAGGCCCGACCGGCGATGACCCACGCGAACATGGCGGCGACCAAGACCAGAAATGGAAGAAAGGGGAGATACTGGACCACCGTGGAAAAAGCATCCGGCGGCAGAAATGTGATACCTCGAGTGGAGAGCGCGGCATAGACCCGATAGCGGGCATTCTCGCTCAGGGGGACTTCGCGCGTGGCGAGCAGCACCTGGTCGGCGCGCATGAGGACCGTGCGGGAGGCCCGATCCGGGCGGGCCACCCGCGCCGTACTACTGAAGCGATCGCGGTCCGAGGCCGAGAGCGCCCGGACCGACGGTGAGGCGTAGATGTCGTACCCCGTACTGTCCTGGACGAGGATGTACCCCTCGAGCAGTGAGAGGAACGAACTCATGCGCTGACCGATCGAGGGTCCGGCGAGGGGATCGACCAGGGCGCGAACCGGCTCCATCCCGGTCTTTCGGGCGACATCGATGGCCCGGACGGCCAGATCGGCCTCGGCCTGCACCCGTGCCTGCAGCTCCCGACGCATGACCTCGCGCCGGACGACCAGCAGGAAAAGGGAGAAGACCGCCAGCGTCACGAGGAACGCCGCGGTCCACGCGATCGTCAGTCGCGTCCGGATGGAGGTCACGCGGCCGGCTCAGGCACGGACCATGTACCCGACGCCGCGAACGGTCGTGATGAGTTTCTTGTCGAAGCGGGCGTCGATCTTCTTCCGCAGGTGGTTGATGACCACGTCCACGATGTTGGTGCCGGGGTCGAAGTGATAGCCCCAGGCGTACTCGGTGATCAGCGTCCGACTCATGACCCGGCCGGCGTGGCGCATGAGATACTCGAGCACGGCGAACTCCTTGGGCGTCAGCTCGATCCGCTCCCCGGCCCGATGGACCTCGCGGGTGCTCTGGTCCAGCTCGAGGTCCCCCACCTGCAGCCGCGGCGAGGCCAGCGCGCGCGGGCGCCGCAGCAGCGCCTCGACCCGGGCCAGGAGTTCCTCGAAGGCAAAGGGCTTGGTGACGTAATCATCCGCGCCGGCGCGCAGGGTTTCCACCTTGGCGTCCACGGCATCCTGCGCCGTGAGGACGAGCACCGGCCGCTCGAAGCCGCGCGCGCGGAGCGATCGCAGGACGTCGAGCCCGTTCCGTCCGGGGAGCCGCATGTCGAGGATGACCAGATCGTAGGGCTGCGCCAGCGCCAGCCGCTCGCCCTCGCGGCCATCCGGCACCAGATCGGCCTGCCACCGCTGCTCTTCCAGACCGCGCCGGACGAACTCGCCAACGGTCGGATCATCCTCAATGACCAGTATGCGCATTCCGACTCAGCCTCGGCGGACGCCGGGACGGCTCAGGCCGTATTCCCGGATCTTGCGGTACAGGGTCTTGGGGGAGATGCCGAGCCACTCGGCGGCGCGCCCCTGATGCCAGCCGGTGGCGTCGAGCACCCGGCGGATGTGGCGTTCCTCGAGGGCGGGAAGCGAGAGGGCCAGCTCCGCCTCATCCGTCTCGCGGCGCGACGGACCCACCGGGTCCACCTGCGCCACCTGGGCCTGCAGCCGGCGATGGTCGCGAACCAGCTCGCGGTAGGCGTGGGCCCTTCGGACGACGAGGTCGATTTGCGCCATGCGGTACGGCTTGGGGAGCACGTCATACGCGCCGAGCTGCAGTGCCGTCATGGCCGTTTCTCCGGTCCCGTTGCCCGACACCACCAGCACCTCGGGGGGCGCCGGAAGCTGCCGGACCATGCGAAGTACCTCGAGACCGTCCACCTCGGGCATGACCAGATCCACCAGCGCCACATCGAACTCGCTCGCGTGGAACTGGTCGAGCGCCTCCCGTCCGTTGTGCACGCGCGTCACGCCATAGCCGCGCGCCGACAGGAACTGCTCCAGGATGGCGCCGAGATGGAGCTCATCCTCCGCGATCAGGACCCGGATCGGGGGAAGGCCTTCGTGGGCCGGTTTCTCCGGGATCACGTGACCTCCGGTTCGTGACGCGGCAGGGTCACGCGGAAGACGGCCCCTCGATCCGGCTCCTGCCGCAGCGTGATTTCGCCGCCATGATCCGCGGCGATTCCGTACGCGATGGCGAGCCCCAGACCGGTTCCCTGGCCGACCGGCTTGGTGGTGAAGAACGGTTCAAAGATTCGGGCCCGGAGGGCCTCCGGAATGCCAGGCCCCTCATCCTCCACCTCGATGCACGCCAATCGCCCCTCCGCTTCGGGACACGTCCGCAGGACCACGGTTCCGCGCTCCGGGGTGGCATCCACCGCGTTGAGCGCCAGCGCCATCACGACCTGAATGAGCTGGTCCGCATCACCCGTCACGAACATGGAAGGCCCCAGCTCCAGCAGCAGCCGGATGCGCTTGACCCGCGGGTGATGCTGCATGAGGAAGGCCGTCCGCTCCACCATGCCGTTCAGATCGAAGGGCACGTGGGGAGCTGGCTGGCCACGGGCGAAATCCAGCAGGCCGGTGGCGATCTTTCGGCACCGCTGGACCTCCAAATCGATGATCTGCAGCATGTCGGGCCCGGCCGCGCCCGCAGGGGGGGCTGGACGCGTCAGGGCGAGCGTTTCGGCGCAGGCGGCGATCGTGGCGAGCGGATTGTTGATCTCGTGCATGACGCCGGCCGCCAGTTGGCCGAGTGCCGCCAGCTTCTCCGCCCGGGCCGTGCGATCGAGGGCCTCGCGCCACGCCGTGATGTCTTCCCCCACGGTGATGACATGGGTGACCTCCGGCGCATTCAGCCGCATGGGCACCTTGGAGATGCGGAAGAGTCGCGAGGCACCGAACGCCTCCGAGGCCATTTCGAACTGGATCATCCGCCCGGAGGCGAACACCTCGTCGAACTCCTCGCGCAGCCGATCGGCCGGCTGTCTGGCCAGGACGTCGAAAATCGAACGCCCCAGGGCGTCGCGGCGCGATACCCCGTGCAGCGCCTGCTCCCGGGCCTGATTCCATGCCTGGACCTGATACTGCCGGTCGATCACGTACAGGGAGAGCGGGAGCGAATCGAGAATGCGTTCCATGAAGACGCGCTGCGTGGACAGGTCCCGGACCCGCTCGGTCAGGGCACCCCGGAGCGCCGCCAACGCGCTCTCGCGCCGGAGCAGCCCGGCGCACAGATGGGCAGCCGCCTGCAGCACCTGCTCCATATCGGCCGTGGGCAACTCCGGCAGGCGCCCTTCCATGCACCGGACCACGAGCAGACCGAGGCGATCGCGGTCCCCGCGCACCGGCTGCTCGAGAGATGCGCCAACCGGCGCGTGCTCGACGGCGGGGTCCCGATGCCAGCGGAGCGAGGACACGAGAGGGGACTCGGAGCGGAAGACGACCTGATCAACCCCGGTGCCTTCCCCGAGGCGACGCAGCAGCCCTTCAATAGCATCCGCCGCCGCCGCCCCCGACGCCAACTCGGCCGTCAGCTCCACCAGGACGGCGGCGGCGGTTGTGGCCGCCGCCGAGGGGGAGTCAGAGGCCATGGGGCGGCCGTTGGAAATGACGGGTCATCCTGTGAGGCAAGCTAGGCCGGGAGATCGATTCGGACAAGCTGACCGATTTCTGCATCATCGGCGCCTCCCCATGCCGCAGGAGCCGGTCGGACTGAGGGCGGCCGCCGGACACGTGCGGTGCGAAACAAGAATCCCACACCGCGCGACCCGCACCGCGTGGGATTCTCATTTTGTGATTTTCCGTCAGGACATCGCCGGAAGGTCACAGTTTTGTATTGCACTCCGGATTTCCTCACTGGTCAGCATCTTCCCGGGGTGCTCTCCATCGTGCCGCCAGCGAATCACGCCGTTGGCATCAATCAGGATATACACACGATTCGAGACGAAGGACTCTTTCCACAGCGTCCCGTAGGCGGCGCATACCGCCCGCTTGAGGTCGGAGAGGAGGTGGCCCCGCATGGCATACTTGTTCCGAAACTCGGTGAGCGAAGCCGTGTGATCTCCTGAAATGGGAAGTACTTCCACACCGAGAGCAGCGAGCTGATCGAAGTCCTCGCTGAAGGCACACATCTCGCTGGTACACACGCTCGTAAAGGCGGCCGGGAAGAAGGCCAGCAGGACATGCCGGCGTCCCCGAAAGCTGGAGAGGGTGATCGATTCGCCGGAGGTGGCCGGCAGCGTGAAATCAGGGGCCTCGCTACCAACCTGGGCAATTCCAGTGGACATCGTGAACGGGAGCTTGGAGTGGGAATCCCTGGTGGAAACTTTCGGTGAACAGGGATCACAAAAACCACAAATGAACCCTAGAGTGGAAAACCAGATTCCACAGCAGGTGCTCGTGGTGGATAACGATAGCACCGAGCGGTCGCGTTCCGCGATGCACCTCCGGGAGCGATACGGTGATCACCCGGCCATCCGGCATGCCACGTCGGTGCGCGGCGCGATCCACGCGCTCGAGGAGCAGGCGGCTGACCTGATTTTGCTGGACTGGCGCGTTCCTCAGGAGACGGACTTGGCACCGGCTGAGGATGCCCGCCTGTTACTGGAGATCCTGATGGCCATTCACCACGTGGCCCGGGACGCCGCCATTGTGGTCTACAGCACCGGTATTGACGAGCCTCAGGCCGTGGCCGCCCTCCGGGCTGGGGCGGTGGAATGTCTGGACAAGCCGGCCGGAACGGAGCTGGGGAGACGGGTGGCCATGGCCATGGAACGTCACCGCCAGCACCAGCTGCTCGAGTCCGCCCGCCGGGAAGCGGCGCATCGCGCCACGCATGACCCGCTGACCGGGCTGGCCACCCGAGACCTGTTCCTCGAGCAGTTGGAGCAGACGCTGGCGCTCAACGCCCGTCACGGCCGACGCACCGGCCTCCTGTTCGTTGATCTGGACGGATTCAAGGCGGTGAATGACACCCGGGGGCATCAGCAGGGGGACGTGCTGCTCTGCGCCGTGGCGGATCGCCTCCGCAGCTGTGTCCGACGATCGGACAGCGTCGCGCGATTGGGAGGGGACGAGTTTGTCCTGCTGGTCCCGGACGCTGGCGGGAACGAGGCGATTGACGCGCTCGGCACCCATTTGAAGAGCTTGCTGCAGCAGCCAGTCCCCATGCAGGACGGCCCACCGGTCTCCCCAGGAGCGAGTATCGGCTGTGCGGTGGCGCCACGGGACGGTGAAACGCCGGCCGCCCTGCTTGCCGCTGCCGACCGGGCGATGTACCGCGCCAAGGCCGGAAGCCATCGGGGGCGCAGAAGGCGCCGCCGAGACGCGCGGATCGGAGACCAATGGAGCGTATCGGGATCGAACCGATGACCTTCCGCTTGCAAAGCGGACGCTCTCCCAGCTGAGCTAACGCCCCGAGACTGCAAGCTATCCCGTTTGCCGGCCGGATGGTAGAACCGGGCTCTCTCCGCTCTCCTGCATCAGGCGGTCCACTCCTTGCTCAAAGGGGGGGCATGCGCCTAGCGAACAAGATTGTCGTGATTACCGGTGCCGCCTCCGGGATCGGTCGGGCCATGGCGGAGCAGTTCGCCGCAGAAGGGGCCACCGTCATTGGCGGCGACCGCAACGCCGCACGCCTGCAGGAGGTGACGGCTGAGGTGCAGCGCACCGGGGGCACCTTCGAGGGGATCGTGGGAGACATCGGCCACCGGATCGACGCCGAGGCGCTGATTGATGGTGCCGTGCGCCGCCATGGGCGTCTCGACGTGCTGGTGAACAACGCCGGGATCATGGATCACATGGCCGGGGTCGGCGAGGTCACGGATGCACTGTGGGACGAGGTCCTGCGGGTGAACCTCCAGGGGCCCATGTATGCCAGTCGCCGAGCCCTCGCCACCATGCTGTCGCACGGCAGTGGCGTCATCCTCAACGTCGCTTCGATTGCCGGCCTGGGTGGCGGAGCCGCCGGCGCGGCCTACACCACCTCGAAGCATGCCCTGATCGGACTGACGCGAAGCACCGCCTGGATGTACGCGCTGCGGGGGATCCGGTGCAACGCGATCTGTCCCGGCGCAACGCGCACGAACATCGCCGACAGCATGCCGGAAGACCGTCTGGAACCGTCGGGACGAGCCCGGGCACAGGCGTTCGCCGGGCTCATCCCCGCGTGGCTGGAGAGTGCCGACATCGCCGCGCTCGCCCTGTTCCTCGCTTCGGACGCGGCACGCCGCGTCAATGGCGCCATCATCACCGCCGATGGCGGCTGGACCGCGGTATGAATCCCGTCGCGACATCGCCGATCGCCGAGCGTCCGCGGGCCCCGACGGAAGGTCCGGTGCTTGCCGACTGGTTGGCCGCGTTCTCCCGCACGGACACCGCGCGCGTCGGGGGCAAGAACGCCTCCCTCGGTGAGCTGCTCCGCCATGCCGACACCTTGGGTATTCGGGTCCCCGACGGGTTCGCGCTGACCACGGAGGCCTTCCGCAGCTTTCTCGCGTACAACCACCTCGATGCCGTGATCGGGGCGGCCCTCGAACAGCGCGCCGCCGGGGCCTCGGGGGTCGACGCGGGGGAGACCATCCGGCGGGCGTTTCTGTCGGCGGCCCTCCCTCCCGCCGTGATCGACGCCCTGTACGAGTTCTACGAGGCGCTGGGCCATCGTCTCGAGACACCGGCTCCGGCGGTTGCCGTCCGCAGTTCGGCTACGGCGGAGGATCTGCCGGAGGCGAGCTTCGCCGGGCAGCAGGAGACGGTCCTGAACGTCCGCGGTGAAGAGGCGCTGCTGTTGGCCGTGCGGCACTGCTTCGCTTCGCTCTATACCGATCGGGCGATCAGCTACCGGGAGTTGCACGGGATCCCCCATGCCGAGGTGTCGCTGTCCGTCGGCGTCCAGCAGATGCTGCGCGCCGATCTGGGCGCCTCCGGCGTGGCGTTCACGATCGATACGGAGACGGGGTTTCCCCGTCTCATCCTGCTGACGGGTACGTACGGTATCGGCGAATCGATCGTGCAGGGGCGCGTGAATCCCGATGAGTGGCGCATATTCACGCCGTTGCTGGACCGTGCCGAGCTGGTCCCGATCCTCGAGCGTCGCATCGGACTCAAGCAGGTGACGATGGTGCTCGATGCGAGCGGCCATCCGGTCACGGTGGAGACGCCCGAGGCCCTGCGCCAGCGGGCCTGCCTGACGGATGCCCAGGTGCTTCAGCTGGCCCGCTGGTGCGCGGCGATCGCGGTCCACTATGGATGCCCGATGGACATCGAGTGGGTACTGGACGGCACCGAGCACACGCTGCACATCGTCCAGGCGCGTCCCGAGACGGTCCGATCGCGCGACGATCGCGGCGTCCTGCGCACGTACACGCTGGAGCGGACCGGGCCACGGCTCGTCAGCGGGGTGGCCGTCGGCAACCGGATCGCCTCGGGGACGGCGTGTGTGCTGCACGACATTCACGAGGCGGCGCGCTTTCCGGATGGCGCCATTCTGGTGGCCCGTCAGACCGATCCGGATTGGGTGCCGGTGATGCGCCGTGCGTCGGCCATCGTGACGGACGCCGGCGGACGTACCAGCCACGCCGCCATCGTCAGTCGGGAGCTCGGCCTGGCCGCCGTGGTGGGCGCCGGCACGGCCACCCAGTGTCTCGATGGTCGAACGGTGACCGTGAGCTGCGCGGAAGGGCCCGAAGGGTCCGTGTACGAAGGCGCGCTCCCATTCCACGCCACCGACGTGCGTGTGGACGCCCTGCCCTCCACGAAGACGGCCCTCCTGCTCAACATCGCCGATCCGGCCATCGCGATGCGCTGGTGGGCGCTGCCGGTACGCGGCATCGGCCTGGCGCGGCTGGAGTTCGTCTTCGAGCATCTGGTGGGTGCGCACCCGATGGCGCTCCTCCACCCGGAGCAGGTCCCGGAGGCAGAGCGGACTCGTCTGGCGGCGCTCACGCAGGGGTATCCCTCGGCGGCAGACTATGTCGTGGACCGATTGGCCACGGGAATCGCCCTGATCGCCGCGTCGCGCTGGCCCGATCCGGTGATCGTGCGGTTCAGCGACTTCAAGACGAACGAATACGCCGGTCTCCTCGGCGGTGCGCCGTTCGAGCCCCACGAAGAGAACCCCATGCTGGGGTTCCGGGGGGCCTCCCGTTACGCCGACGCGCGCTACCGGGAGGGCTTCGCACTCGAGTGCCAGGCCATCCGACGGGTCCGTGAGGTGATCGGGCTGTCGAACGTGGTGGTGATGATCCCGTTCTGCCGGACCCCGGAGGAGGCAGACCGGGTGCTGGCCGAGATGCTTCGGCATGGGCTCGCCCGCGGCGTGGCCGACCTGCGGGTGTACATGATGGCGGAGATCCCGAGCAATCTCATCCTGGCGCGGGAGTTCGCCTCGCGGTTCGACGGCTTCAGCATCGGGAGCAACGATCTGACCCAGCTGCTCCTCGGGGTAGACCGGGACAATCCGCTGCTCGCCTCGCTGTTCGACGAACGCCATCCGGCAGTCCGGCAGGCGATCGCGCAGCTGATTCGCGAGGCGCACGCCGCCGGCTGTCCGGTGGGGATCTGCGGGCAGGCGCCCAGTGACTACCCGGAGTTTGCCGAGTTTCTGGTTCGATCCGGCATCGATTCGATGTCGCTCAACCCGGACAGCGTGGTACCGGTGCTCACGCGCGTGGCGGCCGTCGAGGAGGAGATGCGACGCGGGGCGACCCCGGATTCCGGAGCCGCCCCGCGCTGACCCTGTCCTGCGCGCGACCTATTCGTGCGCGGGGAGCGGCTCCATGGTCTTGGGATCCACCGGCACCTGCACCTCGTCCTTGCATGGGGTGGTCATCATGAACACGCGCATGACCGGGAAGGCATCCATGAAGGAGAAGTACGAGAACGCCCAGAGGCCGAGGAAGCCGATGGTGGTGCCGATCTCCTGCAGGCCAAACGGCAGGCTGGTGGCCTCACCGTAGATGCTCGGGTACACCTCGATGTAGCGGTGGAGGTATACGCCGACGAGGCTGCAGACCGCGAAGAGCACGAAGGTGGGCAGGTAGAGCTTGGCCGCCTTCGAGATCAGGCCGAAGAAGGGGAGCACGAACCCGAAGATCGGGATGAGCTGCGTCACCGGCTTCCACACGCCCGAAAGCCGCAGGCGGTAGAAGTGGGTTTCCTCGGGCATGTTGCCGTACCAGATCACCAGGTACTGGCTGAAGCTGATGTAGCCGCAGAAGGCCGTGAAGGCGAAACCGAGCTTGCCGAGGTCCCAGAAGTGGTCCATGGTGACCAGATCATCAGCCTGCAGGTGGTTACGCCACCACATGGCCAAGAGCGACGTGGCCATGATCATGTTCAGCCAGCCGGTCATGAACACGATCCAGGCATACATCGTCTGCTGGAAGTGGAGCGAGAGCGTCATGGAGTAGTCCCACGCCATGAAGCACCAGCCGACCACGAACATCATGATGACGGCGACCGCCAGCTTCCCCTGCGTGGAGTGCTGGGTGTGCAGCTCGCGCCGCTCGTCCCCGCTCCAGCCAGCCCGCATCTTCGCGCGGAGGCCGGCCGCCCACTTGGCCCCGTACTCGGGGAGCACCGCCACATCCATCTTCACCGAGTTCCAGATGAACAGCCCCTGGATGACCACGATGGCGCCGAAGAGGAGCACGCCCCGGAGGACGAAGAAGGTGGGCTCGAGGTAGGTCGCCTTCTCCTGCGTGGGGACCGCCTCGCGGCCGGCCCACGTGAAGATGTGATCGCCGCTGAAGAAGAGGATGGCGAGCAGGATTACGAACGCCACCGGCACGAAGGCGTAGAAGCCCTCGGTAAAGCGGACGATCGGACGCGACCAACGCGCCGTGACGATGCGCTGCACGGCGGCGAAGGCGGCACCGGCAGTGGAGATGACGGCGAAGTAGAGCCAGTTGTAGTGCACCGCCTGCCAGGCCCGATCCGCATTCGTGAAGAGACCCATCACGAAAACGCCGAGGCCCAGCAGGGCGGCCGCGAGGCTGGCCGTTTTGATGGCGGCCGGGACCGGCTTGGCGGCCAGGCGGCGCGCGATCTCCTCGCGCGCAGGGTAGTGATAGTGCTGGCTCACTCGTGCTTCTCCTTGCTGTCGGCCGACCCGCCGGCCTTGTGCTCACCGGCCTCGGCGCCGTGCGCCCCGTGCAGCTTGCGCATGGTGTCGTACTCGTTGTTCCCCTTGAAGGTCGCCGCGTTGACGCCTGACGATCCGGGGGTGAGCCCCTGCGCCGGCTTCACGAACGGCGCCGGGCGCGTGGGCGCCGTGGCCGTGGACCGCGGGACGGTGTTGCCGTTCTGCCCCGGGTAGCCGATGGAGGTGGTGTCCGCGGTTCCGTTCTGGAGCGCGCGGACGTAGTTCACGACGTCCCAGCGATCCGGCTCCTCGATGCGGTTGTAGCTCGGCATGATGCCGCGCCCGTTGCGGAGCATGCCGTAGATGTAGCCGTCGGACCGCCCCTTGGCCGATTCCGTCAGCAGACTCGGGCTGTACCCGTACGCGGGATTGACCTTCTTGAGCCCACCGTTGCCGTCACCGGCGGCGCCGTGGCAGACCGCGCAGTTGATCTGGTACTGGATCTTGCCGTTGGCGAGCGACGCGTCCGTGGTCGGATGCGGGTTCGGGATCGGCGTGAACGAGTCGATCACCTGCGGGAGCGGCTGGTAGCTGATCTGGTATCCGGCGACCGCCATCCCCTGCACGGGCACGCTGTACTTGGGCTGGCCACGCGGCGGGGTCGTGGTGTCGGACTCGTTTTGCGAGACCGGCTCCCACGGCTCGATGCGCGGCTGGTTCTTGAAGTCCGTGAACCACGTGCAGGCTCCGAACGCCACCGGGAGCACGAGGACGGACGCGGCGCGCAGGGCGCGAGCGGCTGCAGGCGACATGAATGAGTTCGACTCAGGCTTCACGACGGACCTCCTCGGCGCCATGCTGACGCAGGAGCGACTCGGCCTCACCGGCCTTGGCCTCATCGCACGCGATGAAGATGCCGAAGTGCCCCGAGGAAAAGCGGTCGTCGTACCCCGTAGTGGTCGTGAGGCGCGGGACGCGCGCGTTGATGAACATGCCGGCCACCGTGGACAGGGCGCCCACGAGCACCATGACCTCGAAGCCGATGATCGTATACGGGATCCATGACGCGAAGGCCTTGCCGCCAACGACCAGCGGCCAGTACTCCGACGTCCAGACGGAGACCCAGTACCCGAAGCTGACGCCGAGCAGGCCGCCGACGAGCGTGAATCGGCGGACCACACTCACTGGAGCCGCAATGGCGTCATCCAGTTCGTGGCGGATGGTGGGCGAGTAGACGGTCACATCGCCCAACCGCTTCTTCTTGAGGTCCTCGATCGCCGACACCGTGGTGTCGAGATGATGGAACACACCCAGGACGCCCTGCATCAGTGATGCCCTCCGCCGTGGCCGTGCTTGAAGCGCGGCGTGACGATTTCCTTGAGCTCCATGATGGCCATGACCGGCATCTGCTTCACGAAGAGCAGGAACCAC
>Ga0068876_10001114_pt1 | contig 21238 bp, 15 predicted proteins | sample NOAtaG_6_FD_66442 | JGI IMG/M metagenome (GOLD analysis project Ga0068876, IMG submission 66442) | Freshwater lake microbial communities from Lake Erie, under a cyanobacterial bloom - NOAA_Erie_Diel5S_2200h metaG | ecosystem: Environmental > Aquatic > Freshwater > Lake | place: USA: Ohio, Lake...
GACCGCGACCGAGACCGAGACCGAGACCGAGACCGAGACCGAGACCGAGACCGCGACCGCGACCGCGACCGCGACCGCGACCGAGACCGAGACCGAGACCGAGACCGAGACCGCGACTGCGAACCCATCCGGGACCGCCCGCCGCCACCGACGCGGCCTCTGCGGGCCGCCGGGCCGCGCTCAGCCCAGGCAGTCGTCGTCCGCGACTCCGTCGCAGTCGTTGTCGAGGCCATCGCACACCTCGGCGATGGGCACGCAGGCGGGGGCCTCGCAGCCGTAGCCGACGCCGATGCGGGTCGCCTCGCGGCGCTGGATGCGGCCGCACGCGGCGCCGTGCAGGGTCAAGAGGCCGGTCGCGGGCGAGTAGGAGAAGCCGTCGACCGGATCGGCGGCGACCGGGACGTCGTCGAGCGCGACGCGCAGCAGCGCGGGGTCCTCGGGGGCGTCGCTGAGCCGGAACGTGCAGGGGATCGACGCCGCGACGATGGCGTCGAAGGCCGCGTCGAGCTCGGCGGGCGAGCTGGCGACGTAGAAGCGGTCGCCGCCCGCGGTGCGGGGCAGGCCGCCGGCGTCGGCGATGGCGTTGAGCATCGGGGTCGCCTCGGCGAGCTCGGAGGCGAGGCTGAAGCCGATGGCGGCGGTGCGGACGCCCGCCGAGCGGAGCGCCGAGGTCTGCGCGCCCAGGCTGCTCGGGGAGGCGCCGCACGTGGCCGCGCCGTCGCTGATCAACAGGATGACCCGCTCGCGCCCGGCGTCGGCCGGGGGCGGCAGCGCGGCGAGCGCGGCGAGCGCCTCGAGCGTCGGCGTCTCGGCGGGCTGATCGCCCGGGCTCGGCGCGGCGAGCGGCGGCGTGCAGAGCGTGAAGGGCGAGATCTCCGGGCGCTCAAGCGTCGCGACGACCTCGGGGCCGGTGCCGTCGGCCGGGCTCACGCGCAAGGCCGGACTCTCGCCGCAGCCCTCGAGCACGTCGGGGAAGACCGAGAGGCCCCAGCGCACGTCGGTCGGGTGCCGGGCGACGAGCCCGCGCAGCGCCTCGCGCGCGGCGTACCAGCGGCCGATCGGATCCTCGGGGCCGGTCGCGAAGTTCGCCGCCGTCGTCGGCACCGCCGCGCCCGCCGCGTCGTAGCGGCGCCGCATCGAGCAGGAGCGGTCGAAGAGCACGATCACCTCCGGCGCGAGGCCGGTCACGCCGAAGCCCGCGCCGCCGCACGTCGCATCCGCGCCGCCCGCATCCGCGCCGCCCGCGTCGGGCCGCGGCGCATCGGGGCCCCCGCCGCCGTCGAGGGGCACCGCCGCATCGCCGGCCGACTCGGGCACGCAGCGGCCGTCGAGGCATGCCTCGCCGCTCGCGCAGTCGGTCGCCCGCGCGCAGCGGCGATCGACCGGGCGCTCGGCCGCCGGACAGCCCAGCAGCGCGAGCGCCGCGAGCACCACCGCGGCCCGCGCCGCGCCGTCACGTCCCATCCGCTTCATGTGCCGCTCCCCGCGCTTCACAGGCACCCCAGGATCCGCTCGACCGCGTTGCCCACGATCGTGACGCGGCCGCCGCTCGACAGGATGAGCAGCCGGTCGGCCCCGACCATCGTGTCGGAGACGACCCGCACGCCGGGCAGGCAGCGCGCCGCGTCGATCCCCGACTCGTCCTCGAAGCGGTCGTTGCCGAGGCCGTCGATCATGTAGCGGTCGTCGCCGGCGTTGCCGCGCAGCGCGTCGTTGCCCTCGCCGCCGATCAGCCGATCGACGCCGAGCCCGCCCTCGACGGTGTCGTTGCCGAGCGCGCCGATCACCACGTCGTCGTCCGCGCCGCCGAGCACCGTGTCGTCGTCGGCGCCGCCCGCGACCTCGTCCCGGCCCACGTTCCCGTTCACCGTGTCGGCGCCCATGTTGCCGTTCACGTAGTCGGAGCCGTCGAGGCCGCGGATCATGTCGTCGCCGCCGAGGCCGCGGACGTAGTCGTCCCCCGCCGTGCCGTCGAGGAGCGGATCGGAGGCCTCGGTCCCGTCGATCGGGCTCACGGGCCGGCAGAAGACCGGGCTCGCGCCGACCTCGGCGCGCCAGGAGCCGTCGCAGGTCTCGCACGCGCCGCCGGCGTAGCCGACGTCGCAGAGGCAGACGCCCGCCTCGCACCAGCCGTGGCCGGAGCAGGTGAGGCCGGCGCAGGGATCGGCGGGCGGGCCGGCGTCCGAGGCGAGGGGCGCATCGGGCGCGCGGGGGGCGTCGGTCGCGGCGGGCGCGTCGCTCGCGCTCGGGGCATCGGAGCCCGGGCCCGGGTCGCCCGGGCCGGCGTCCGCATCGCTGCCGCCGCAGAGCGAGGGCTCGTCCGGCGTGCACTCGGGCGGCACGCAGCCGGTCGCGTCGCACGCCGTCGCCGAGGCCGGATCGCCCGCGCCGGGGCAGGTACGGGCGGCGCAGCTGCGGGCGACCGGGACGAGCACCGAGCGGTCGCCGAGCACGTCGAGCGCGACGGTCCGCGCCGCGACGACGTCCGCGCCGCGCATCAGCCGGACCTCGACCTCGCGCCGGCCGGAGACGACCTCGGGGAGCGTGCCGAGCCGCTGGCGGTCGGCGTAGTCGAGCGGCATCGCGCGGAGCGAGAGGCGCATCGTGCCGTCGAGCCACACGTCGATGCCGTCGAACTCGGCGACCGGCGCGTAGTCGGTGCGGAGCTCGACCGTGAGGCTCGAGGTGGGCGGGGCGCAGCGGCCCTCGACGCAGGACTCGCCGGCCTCGGCGCAGTCGCGGTCGGCGGTGCAGCGGCCCCGCGAGGGCACCGTGCCGCCCGACGCGCAGGCGGAGAGGACCAAGAGGGACGCGAGGAGCAGGACGAACCGCGGGAGCGCCGGCATGGGGCCGAGGGTCGCACGGTCTGGGAGAAACGGGAACGGCGGAGCCGGGGCCGCGGGGGCCGGGGCCGAGGCCGAGACCGGGACCGGGACCGGGACCGGGACCGGGACCGGGGCCGCGACCGAGACCGGGGCCGCGACCGGGACCGGGACCGGGGCCGCGACCGAGACCGGGACCGGGACCGGGGCCGCGACCGGGGCCGAGTCCGGGGCCGCGACCGAGTCCGAGTCCGGGGCCGGGACCGGGACCGGGACCGGGACCGGGGCCGGTCGCGGTCTCGGCCCCGGCCCCGGATCCGGCCGCGGTCGCGGTCGCGGCCGCAGCCCCGGATCCGGCCGCGGTCGCGGTCGCGGTCGCGGCTGCAGCCCCGGATCCGGTCTCGGTCGCGGTCGCGGCCTCGGCCGCAGCTCCGGATCCAGCCCCGGCCCGCCGCTTTCTTGCCTTTTCTTCGCCCCCTCTGCTTGTCATCCCCGAATGCGGCGCTTCGTGGCCCTCGTCCCCCTGGTCCTCCTGGTCTGCGCCGTGGCGCAGCCGGGCTTGGGCCAGTCGCGGCGGCGGACGCGCGCGCCGTCGAGCGCGTCGGTGGGCCTGCCCTTCGACGGGCGGTTGCGCAACGGGGTGCTGCTCCGCGAGTCGGAGACCGTGCGCTACGCGGGCGAGTACGCGCCGACGGGACACTTCTACGGCACGAGCGAGCTGGTGCAGCTGCTCGAGCGCGCGGCCGAGCGGGTCGAGCGGCGGGTCCCCGGGGCGCGGCTCAGCGTGGGCGAGCTCAGCGCCGAGCGCGGCGGGCGGATCGACGGGCACCGCTCCCACCAGAACGGGCGTGACGTCGACATCGCCTTCTACATGCTCGATGCGGCGGGCGAGCCCTTCGATCCCTACGGCTTCGCCGCCTTCGATCGGCACGGCCACGGCCTGGCGCCGAACGAGTCGCTGACCTTCGACGATCGGCGGAACTACGAGCTCGCGGCGCGCCTCGTCTCCGACCCCGATGCGCGGGTGCAGTACATCTTCGTCGCCGACACCATCAAGCAGCGCATCCTGCGCGAGGCCCGCCGGCGCCGCGCGAGCGAGCGGGTGCTCACCCGGCTCGAGGCGGTGATGGTGCAGCCCTCGCACGGGCACCCGCACCGCAACCACTTCCACGTGCGGATCTACTGCCCGCCCGCAGACCGGCCGCGCTGCGAGGACCGCGAGCCCTACCACGCCTGGTATCCCGGCACGCCGCCGATCGGCGGCGGACCGGCGACGGTGGCCGACGGCAGCTGATCGCGTCGCCCGCGCGGGTGGGGCTCAGCGGCAGCCCTCGAGCAGGTCGCGGACATCGCGCGCGTCGTAGCCTTGCGGCGCGACCTCGAGGAAGCGGCGACCGAGGGCGCAGCCCTCCGCATCGGGGCCGAGCCGCAGCGCGAGCCGGCCGAGGGCCTCGCCGAGCGGATAGGTGCCGGAGGCGGCGGCGCGCAGGGCGGGGATGGGATCGCGCGCGGCCTCGGTCTCGAGGTCGGCGAGGACGAGGTGCGCCTCGGCGCAGTGCGGGTCGAGCGCGAGGGCCTGATCGGCGAGGCGGCGGGCCTCGGTTCGGTCTCCCTCGTCGAACGCGATGCGGGCGCGGACCGCGCCGACCCGGGCACGGAGCGAAGGCCCGGCGCCGCGCTCGGCCGCGCCCTGATCGGCGCTCGCGATCGTCGCCGCCGCGGACCGGCGCCCCTCGTGCGCTTCGACGAGCGCCGTGACGAGCAGCGCCTCGGGGTGGCTGGGGTCGGCGCGGAGCGCGACGCGCGACAGCTCGCGGGCGCGGTCGTCCTGCTCCGCTTCGAGGTAGAGCGCGGCGAGCGCGACGGCGAGCACCGGATCGGCGCTCCGCCCCTCGCGGAGGCGGGCCAGCGCATCGGTGCCGCTGCGGCCCGCGCCGCGGGCGGCAAGCAACGTCGCCTCGGCCCGCCGCCGCAGCAGCTCGGGCGCCGCGCCGGCCCGTGCGAGGGCCGCCTCGGCCGCCGCGAGGTCGCCCCGCTCGATCCCGAGCTGCACGAGACCGAGCGCCCCTTCCCCGAGCCCGCGGCCCAGCGCGGCCTCGTAGGCGCTCGCCGCGTCGTCGAGGCGACCGAGCGCGAGCGCGCAGTGCCCCAGCTCGAGCCGCAGCAGCCCGTCCTCGGGACGCGCGGCGCTCGCCCGCTCGAGGGCCGGGCAGGCCTCGTCGAAGCGCGCCCGGGCCCGCAGGACCAAGGCGTGCGCCGCGAGGATCTCGGGCTCCTCGGAGGCGATCGCGAACGCCGCGCCAGCGACCCGCGCCGCCTCCGCGAGCTCACCCGTCGCGAGGGCGGCGCGCACGAAGAGCAGCACCGCGGTGGGCGCGGCGGAGCTGACGGACAGCGCCTGGGTGAGCGCGACCACGGCCTCGCGCGGGCGGCCGGCGACGAGCAGGACGCGCCCCTCGGCCGTCCGCGCGGCGAGGGTGAGGGTGCGATCGAGCGCAGCGCGGGCGTAGAGCGCGCGGGCCTCGTCGGAGCGGCCCGCGGCCTCGGAGAGCTGCCCGCGCAGCAGATCGACGCGCGGCCCGGCGGGCAGCGGCGCGACGGCGCGCTCGATGGCGGGCAGGTCGCGGAGGACGAGCGCGGCCGCTACCACGAGCTCGGCCCGCGGGAAGGGATCGCCCGTGTCCCCAGCGAGCGCAGCCCCGACCGCGAGCGCGCGATCGGCCGCCCCGGCCGCGAGGTAGCGCTCGGCGAGCTGCAGGCGGCGGCGCTCGTCGGCCCGCGGGACGAGCGGCTCGGCGAGGTCGAGCTCGGCGCGCGCTCCGGCAGCATCGCGGCGACCGAGCGCGAGCCCGGCCCGGACGAGGTGGGCGCGGCCGAGCTCGGGCGAGGTGGCCCGGGACGCGAGGGGACCGAGGACGGCGTCGGCGTCGGCGGCGGCCGCTGCGGGATCGAGGCCCCGCGCGGCCGCGAGCTCGGCGCGGACCACGACCAAGGCGGGCTCGCCGTCGAGACCGACGATCCCATCGAGGACCCGCTGGGCCGCGGGCAGATCGCCCGCGAGGACCGAGAGCTCGGCGAGCAACGCGGCGTGGCGGCTCGCGCCGGGGGAGAGCGTGGCGGCCTGCCGCGCCGCCTCGATGGCCTCGGCGAGGGTGCCGACCTGTGCGAGCACGCGGGCGCGCGCGCGGAAGCCCTCGACGAGGAGCACGCCCTCGGCGCCAAGGCCGGAGAGCACGGTGAGCGCCTGGGTGCCCCGGCCGGAGCTCGAGAGCGCGAGCGACCGCGCGACCCGGGCCGCGGGCCCACCGGCCGTCTCGGGGTCGAGGCCGGCGAGCAGCGCCTCGACCTCGGCGCCGCGATCGGCCCCGAGCTCGCTCGCAGCGAGCGCCAGGAGCAGCGCGCGGAGGCTGCGCTCGTCGGCGTCCCCGTCCGCGGGGGCGAGCGCGATGGCGGCCTCGAAGGAGTCCGGGCGACCATCGGCGGAGCAGGTCTCGAGGGCCCGGTCGAGCGCGCTGCCACCGGAGCCCAGCGAGAGGGCGACGAGCCCGGCGAGGCCGGTCACGATGGCTGCCACGCCGAACGCACGGCGCTGCGCGTACGGGAGAGCGAGCCGCGAAGCGGCCGCGCGGGGCGGGGCGGCCGCGTGCACCGCGGTCGGGGGCACCACGAGGCCGGGACCCGGGACGGCGCTGCGGGCGGGCGGGGCGTCGAGGCCGCGCTGCGGATGCACCGGGCCAGCGAGGGCGATCTCGGGCGCGGTGGGCGGCAGGAGCGGGCTCGGCTCGGTGCTCGCGGCTGCGGCCCGATCGCGCGGCGCGGCGCTCGGCAGGCGACCGGCGCCGAGCATCGGGAGCGGCGCCGGCGTCGCGCGCGGCGGTCCGGCCGAGGGGCGAACGGAAGGAGGCGCCGCGAGGGGCCGCGCCGGGGCGGGCGCGGACGGCGGCACGGACGCGGCAGGCGGACGGGCCGCCGGCGCCACGGAGGGCCGGGCCGCAGCGCCCGGCGGGGGGGCGGACGGGGCAGCCGGACCGGACCCCGCAACCGGCCCCGCAGCGAGCCGGGACGCCGCCGGCCGCGCGGGGAGCGGCGCGGAGGAAGGGGAGAACGCGACCGTGGAGAGCGCCGGCAGCGGGCGGGTGAACTCCTCGCTCCCGGCCCCGTCGTCGATCGCGTCCTCGTCCGGGGCCGAACCGGCGGCAGCGAGCTCGACGAGCGACAGTTCCATCGTCTCCGGCGGGGGCGCGGCGGCGCGCGAGGGCCCCCGCGGGCTGGACCCGGAGACGGCCGGCGCGGTGGCGCTCGCAGCCGCAGACAGCGGGCCGCGCGCTGGCGCCCGACCTTCCGCAGGCCGCGCCGAGGGACGGGCGAGCTGGGTCGCACCGGCCGCCGGTGCCGGAGCCTCGAGCGGCGACGGACGCGGCACCGCGGCGGCCACAGCGGCACGCGGAGGGGCCTTCGAGGACGCCTTGGCGAGCAGCTCGGTGAGCCGTCCGCCGCGCGCTGGCGGGCTGCTCGGCAGGGTGCTGTCGGCGGACTCGAGCGTCGTTCCGGTCTCGGCGAATTCCGACTCGAGCCGGAGCGCCTCGGCGCTGAGCGCGGGATCGACCTGGATGGAGGGCTCGAGCACGAAGCGCCCGCCCTGCGCGGGGGCGAGCGCGGGGACGGGGGTGGCCTCGTCCTCGAACGCCGGCAGCTCGGTCTCGACGGTGCGGCCCTCGGTGTCGCCGAACCACCGCTCGATGGTCGAGGCCACCGGGAACGACTCGGCCGCCGCCTCCTCGAGGAGCTCCTTCGTCTCGGGCTCGGCGGGATCGAGCTCGGCGGCCTTCGTGAGCTCCTCGACCGCGCGATCCTTCTGGCCGCTCCGCAGGTAGGCCTCGCCGAGCAAGCGGTGCGCCGCCGCCACGCCGGGGTGGGCGCGGAGCGCGGTGAGCATCTCGACGCGCACGTCGTCGAAGCGCTCCTCTGCGAGCAACGCCTGGCCGAGCAGGAGCCGCACCTCGACGTCCTCCTCGCCGAGCAGGAGGCGGCGGCAGGCCACGATCGCCTCGGCGTAGCGCCGCTCGGCGATGAGGCGCTTGGGGGCGAGGGTCTCGGTCATCGGGGGCGGCCAGGGAGGCTAGCAGAGCGACGACCGCGCCCGCCGGATCATCTTGGCGAGGTCCGAGGGCCCACCGCGGGGATCGGTGGGCGGCCGGGTGCGCCTCCCCGACGCCGTGCTGGTCGGCGCGGCGAGCGACGGGCTACCCTCGGCCGCGAGCATGCGCTGTCGTTCTCGCAATGCCTCGTCCTCGGGCCCCTCCGGGGCGTCGCGGGCGCGGGACCGCAGGCCGCGGCGCGAGGAGGCGTGATGCGTCGAGCGAGCTGGTGGGGGATCCGAGCGACCGTGGTGCTGGCGCTGGGCTTCGCCGGCGCGGGGCTGGCCGGCCCCGGCGCGGCGAGCGCGCGGCACGACGGCGTGCGCGCCGGAAACCGCGCGCCGCGTGCGGGCGCGCCCGAAGATCCGCTCCGCATCGAGCCCCGGGTGTGGGTGCAGGACAGCCGCCTCGACCCGAGCGACGGTGCGGACATCGACGGGGTCGGCTACGCGGTCGCGCTCTCGGGCGACACCGCGCTCGTCGGGGCCTACCAGCACGACACGGCGCGCGGCGAAGACGCCGGGGCGGTGTACGTGTTCGTCCGCAGCGGCACGACCTGGACCGAGACCGCACGCCTCGAGGCCAGCGACGGCGCGGCGCGCGACTGGTTCGGCCTCTCGGTCGCCATCGCGGGCGACGTGGCGATCGTCGGCGCGCCGCAGCACGACACCGCCCGCGCCGCCGACGCCGGGGCCGCCTACGTGTTCGTCCGCAGCGGCACGACCTGGACCGAGACCGCGCGCCTCGAGGCCAGCGACGGCACGTTCAGCGCCGCCTTCGGCAACGCGGTCGCGATCGACGGCTCCACCGCGCTCGTCGGCGCCCGGAGCGCCGACTCGGCCCGCGCGTCGAACAGCGGCGCGGCCTACGTCTTCGTGGAGCGCGGCGCGGGCTGGAGCCTGGAGGCGAAGCTCGAGGCGGGCGATGGAGAGGACGGCGACGCCCTCGGGGTCGCGGTCGCGCTGAGCGGCGACACGGCGCTCCTCGGCGCGAACGGCGACACGACCGCACGCGGCTTCGGCGCCGGCTCGGCCTACGTCTTCGTCCGCAGCGGCGCCACCTGGAGCGCGCAGGCGAAGCTCGAAGCGAGCGATGCCTCCGCGAGCGACGTGTTCGGCTACTCGGTGTCGCTCGACGGCGACACGGCGGCGGTCGGCGCGCTCTACGACGACACGCCGCAGGGCACCGACGCCGGCTCGGCCTACGTGTTCGTGCGCAGCGGCACGAGCTGGACCCAGGAGGTGCGCCTCAGCCCGAGCGACGGCGCGCGCGGCGACTTCTTCGGCCACGCGGTCGCCGTGCAGGGCGACACGCTGCTCGTGGGCGCGCCGTACCACTCGCCGCCCGCGGGCCTCAACGCCGGCTCGGCCTACGTCTACGTGCGCCGCGGCAGCGCCTGGGCGTTCGTGTCCCGGCTCGACGCGAGGGACGGAGCGGCGACGGATCAGCTCGGACGGGCGGTCGCGCTCGACGGCGACACCGCGCTCGTCGGCGCGTTCCTCGCCGGGACGGGCGCCGGCGTGGACGTCGGCGCGGCCTACACCTTCGTCCCGCGGCTCGACGACGGCGCTCGCTGCGCGGACGGCGCGGCGTGCGGCAGCGGCTTCTGCGTCGACGGCGTGTGCTGCGACGCGGCCTGCGGCGGCGGCGCCCCCGACGACTGCGAGGCGTGCAGCGTGGCCGCCGGCGCGCGGCTGGACGGCGTCTGCGCCGACACGAGCGGGAACGCCTGCTCCGACGCGAGCGCCTGCACGACGGAGGACGTGTGCGCCGCCGGCGTCTGCGTCGGAGGCGCGACCCCGTGCCGCAGCGGCACGCTCTGCGCGACGACCGACCTCGGCTTCACCTGCGGGCCCTGCCCCGCGGGCACCGCCTCCCTCGATGGCACCGGCCTCACCGACTGCGTGCCCTGCGCGGAGGGCACCTACGCGGAGGCCGGCGCGAGCGCCTGCGCGGCGTGGGCCGAGTGCGGCGCGGGCGAGTTCGAGGCCGCCGCGCCGAGCGCCGCGAGCGACCGGCGCTGCGCGGCATGCTCGGTGTGCGCGGCCGGCGAGCGCGAGGTCGCTCCGTGCGCAGCGCGCGCCGACACCGTCTGCGAGCCATCGGGCGACGGCGGCGCGTCGGCCGATGCCGGAACGAGCCCCGATGCGCCGATGGGAGCCGACGCCGGGACGGCGCGCGATGGGGGCGCGGCCCTCGACGCCGGGGCCGCCGGCGCCGCGCCGGCGAGCGGCTGCCAGTGCGCCGCCGCCGCGCACGACCGAGGACGCGGCGCAGGCGCGCTGCTCGGGGCGCTCGGCCTCGTCCTCGCGCTCGCCGCGCGGCGGCGCGCTCGGCTGCCGGCGGCGCGATCGGCTCCACGCGGAGCCACCGACCGCACCGCCCGCCGCGGGCTCAGCTGACGACGAGGACGTCGCGGTCCGCGCCGCGCACGACCGAGTCGGCCACGGAGCCGAGGAGCCAGCGGGTGAAGCCCTTCTCGCCGTGGCCCGAGACCACGACGAGGTCGGCGCCCTTCTCCGCCGCGAGCGCGAGGATCTGCTCGGCGACGACGCCGACCCGCACCTCGCACGCCACCTCGATCGGCGGGGCCTTGGCCTTGTGGGCGAGCTCCCCGCGCGCCTTGGCGTGAGCGGCCTCGAGCTTCTGGACGATCTGCCGGGCTTCGTGCGCGCCGTACATCGCGTTCTGCGCGTCCTCCTGCCCGACGACGTGGACGAGGGTGAGCCGGGCGCCGAGATCGACGGCCAGCTCGGCCGCCTTGAGGAGCGCCTTGTCGCCGAGATCGGAGAAGTCGGTGCCGGCGAGGATGTGCTTGTACACGGCGCGGAGGATACCGGAACGCCGCGCCGGCGTGACAGACGCGCCGGGCTTTGCGAACCTGCGCCCCGATGAAGCGCATCCCGCTGCTCTCTCTGGCCCTCGCCCTCGGCTGCACCGGTGTCGGCAGCTCCACCCCTTGCGCCGCCGGTCTCGAGCCCTTCCCGCCCGGCGCGGTCGAGCTCGATCCCCGCTGCCCAGGGGCCTGCGATCCCGTCGCCGCGCGCGCCATCGTCTACGACGGCGGCGGCGGCGCGGCCTACGCGGGCCAGGCGCTCCTCAACGTCAGCTGCAGCGCGAGCTACTGCCATGCCGCAGAAGCGACCGGGGATCTCCGCATCGGCGCGCCGGCCGGCCTCGACTTCGTCGCGTTCCCCGGGAGCACGCCCGCGCAGCTCGAGGACCTCGCGCGGGTGCACGGCACGGTGGTGCAGTGGCGCGACGACATCTGGGGCGCGATCACCTCGGGGGAGATGCCGCCCGGCGCGCGGGGCCGCGAGGTGATCGCCGAGACCTCGCCGTACCGCTGGCAGCGCCTCGACGGACCGGAGCTCGCGCCGCTCGAGACCCCCGAGGGTCGCGAGATCGTCCGCAACTGGCTCGCGTGCGGCGCGCCCTACGTCGATCGCTCGGACGTCGACGGGGCGCTGCGCGACTGCCCGGCCGAGGCGCGCTGCGGCGGCGAGTGGGCCGAGGCGCTGCCCGTTCCCTGAACACCGCCCGGGACACTTCACTTTTGCGGGAAGGGGGCCGTATCCTGCCAGGATGCGCCGCCTCCTCGCCTTCGCCCTTCCCTCCTTGCTCGCCGCCTGCGACGGGGCAGTCCCGGCCACCGACGCTGGCGCCGATGCTCCGTCGCCCGTCGATGCGCCGCGGCCGACCGACGCCGGCCGCGACGCGCCGGTGCCCGACGCCGGTCCCGCGGCCGACTTCACGACGACCCCGGAGAACACCTGGACCTACGTGCCCATCCCGGGCGGCGCGTGCGGCAACGGATCGACCTACGGCGTGGCGGTGAACCGCTCGACCGCCTCGCGCCGGCTCTTCGTCTTCTTCCAAGGCGGCGGCGCGTGCTGGGACGACGCCACGTGCAACTTCATCCCGCTCGCCTCGCACATCTCGGAGAACGTCTCGGACCGCACCGTGATCGGCGAGGCGCGCGGCAACGAGGCCTACCTCTTCTCGCGCGACCCGGACGTCAACCCGTTCGCCGACGCGACCTTCGTCTACCTCCCCTACTGCACGGGCGACGTGCACGCGGGCGACGTCGTGCAGGAGTACCGCAGCGGGACCGTGCACCACGTGGGGCACCGCAACGTGGCCGGCGTGCTCGCCGCGCTCGTCGCGGGGTGGAGCGACGCCGATCGGGTGTGGGTCTCCGGCGCGAGCGCCGGCGGCTACGGCTCGATGGTCGCGTGGTACCGCTTCCGCGAGGCGTTCCCCGACGCGCGCGTCGACTGCCTGAACGACTCCGGACCGCCGGTGAACCTGCCGGCGACGCGCTGGGAAGAGATGGTCGGTTCGTGGGCGGTCCCCGAGCCGACGAGCTGCCCGGAGTGCCTCGGCTCGCTCAGCGCGGTCAACGCGTACTACGAGCGCACGGCGACCGACGGCGACCGCTTCGCGCTGCTCCAGTACACGCAGGACGACACCATCCGCAGCTACACCGGCCTCGACGGCACCGAGCTCGAGACCGCAGTGCTCGGCCTCGTGGACGAGTTCGCCGCGACCGACTCGCACCGGGTCTTCGTGCTCGCCGGGCCGAGCCACGTCGTGCTCACGAACCCGGGGCGCAGCTCGGGCGGCGTGGTCGTGCGCGACTGGGTGCGCGCGTTCGCCGAGGACGGCCCGGGCTGGGAGAACGTCACGCCCTGACGGCGCCCGCGAGGCCCGCCGCGCGGGGTCGCTGGTGCCGACCGGCGCCCTCAGCCCGCGAGGTCGAGCGCCGCGAGCCGCTCGACGAGCCCGCCGAGGACCGCGCCGAGCTCCTCGACGCCGGCAGGCTTGAGCAAGAGCGAGCGCTCGTCGAGGTAGAGGGCGCGGCTGATCTCGATCTGCACGGCGTGGATGCCCTCGTCGGGCCGCCCCCAGAGGCCGGTCGTGTACCCGCCGCGGTACGGATCGTCGTGCCGGACCGAGAGCGCATGGGCGCGGAAGTGGCCCTCGACCGCGTCGATGACCCGGCTCGCCGCCGTCGTGCGGCCGCGCGTCCCGGGCACGACGTCCGCCCGGCGAACGCCGCGCGCCATGCTCGGCATGGAGTGTACCGAGAGCAGGATCGCCCAGCCGTGGCGGCGGTGGATCGCGCCGAGCTGTTCCTCGATCACGCGGTGGTAGGGCGCGTGGTAGCGGTCGAGGCGGCGCATCAGCTCGGCGTGCGCGATGGGATGCGGCCAGAGCGGACGCCCGTCGGTCGTGGTGGACCAGACGACGCCGCGGGCCTGCGTCGGTCGGGGCGCGGGGTGATCCGCGACGACGTCGCGGCCCACGTCGTCGGGCGCGCGGTTGAGATCGACGACGTAGCGGGAGAGGGTCGCGGCGAGCAGCGGCGCGCCGCGGTCCGGAACCCCCTGAACGAGCCGATCGACGTGCGGATCGGCATCCCGCAGCATGTCCTCGGGCCGCGCCCGCAGCGCGCCCTCGAGCTCGCTCGGCAGCCCGAGCCCGGCGTGCGGCACCTCCACGAGGATCGGCACCGGCGCGGCCGAAGCCGGAGTGAGCAAGAAAGGCTGCACGGGCCCGATCGATAGCCCCGCCGCACCTTCCGTCCCAGGAAAAAGCGGCGGCGACCCCACGGACCCTTGCTTGCCCGGGCCGCGCGGAGCCGGATAGGCTGCCCCGCTCCATGGTCGAGAAGGTGCTCACGCGGCCGATGTTCCTCGTCGGTCTCGCCGTCGGCGCAGCGCTCGGCGCGCTGATCGGCCTCAGCGCGGAAGCGATCGCCGTCGGCGCTGCCGCGGGCGCGCTCGGCGGCTTCGTCGCCTCCCTGCTCTCGGTCGCGGGGCTCGCCCCCGAGGCCGCCCGGCAGTCCCTCTCGCCCGACCTCCTGAAGGACGTCGTGGCCGGCAAGCTCGCTCGGCGACCCGCCGATCTCGACCCCGCGGACGCGGCGCTCTGGGACGGCCTCGAGGCTGCCGCCGAAGCCCTCGAAGATGCGACGACGGACCGTGACGAGCTGGCCGAAGAGAAAGACCGCCTCGGGCGCGAGCTCGAGGCCGCGCGCCGCGAGGTCGCCGAGCTCCGTGCCCTCCGTGACCGCCGCGAGGAGGGCGCCAAGGCGCAGGACGAGAGGCTGCACGCCGCCGAGGCCGGGGCGAAGCGTGCTGCCGAGGAGCTGCAGGCGCTGCGCCGCGCCAGCGAGGACACCCGGGGCGCGCTGCTCCATCCCCTCGAGGTCCTCGGCGCAGCGCTCGCCGCCGAGACCGGCGCCCTCTCCGAGGCCGCCCGAGCGCTGGAGTCGGCGGGCGAGCCGCTGCACCGCGTCGGCGAGATCGTCGCCTCCCTCGCGGCGAGTGCCGATGCGTCGGCCGCCTCGACCCGCGGCATGAACGCGCGGTTCGACGAGCTGGGGGAGAACACCGCGAACCTCGCGCGCAGCGTGCGCGAGACCGCGACCTCCATCGAGGAGATGGGCTACTCGATCAAGGAGGTCGCGCGGAACGTCGACGCGCTGAGCCTCACCGCCGAGGAGACCTCGAGCTCGATGAACGAGATGGACGTCTCGATCGACCAGGTGCAGAGCAACGCGAACGAGACCGCGCGGCTCTCGGAGCAGGTGGCGCGGGACGCGGAGGTCGGGGCGGAGGCGATCTCCAAGACCATCCACGAGATCGGCCGGATCAAGGAGACCTCGGGCGAGGCGCGCGAGGTGATCGCGGGCCTCGGTCGGCGCATCGCATCGATGGGCGCGGTGTTCGCGGCGATCGACGACGTCGCCGAGCGCACGAGCCTCCTCGCGCTGAACGCCGCCATCGTCGCGGCCCAGGCCGGAGCCCAGGGCCGGGGCTTTTCGGTCGTGGCGGAAGAAATGAAGGAGCTCGCCGAGCGCGCGGGCTCCGGCAGCCGGGACATCGCCGCCCTGATCGACACGCTGCAGGCGGAGGCCAAGCGGGGCATCGACGCGGTCGAGCGGGGAGCGAGCGCGGTCGAGCGCGGCGTCGACGTCTCGGCGGAGGCGGAGGGAGCGCTGAAGAAGATCCTCGAGAGCGCGCAGAAGTCGACCGCGATGGTGCGGGCCATCGCGCGGGCGACCATCGAGCAGGCCAAGGGAAGCCGGCAGGTCACCGAGTCGATCGGGCGCATCGCCGACACCGTGCAGCAGATCGCCGCTGCGACGGCCGAGCAAGCGCGCGGCTCGGAGCTGATCACCGGCAGCGCCGAGGCGATGCGGCTCGTCACGAAGCAGGTCGAGCGCTCGAGCCTCGAGCAGGCCCGCGGCAGCCGGGAGGCCCTCGAAGCCATCGAGCACATCCACGCGCTCGTGGCCCAGCTCCACGAAGGCCAGCGTCTCGACGCAGAACACGCGGCGGCTCGCCGCGAGGCGCTCCGGCACCTCGCCGACGCCGCCCGCGCACGGGAAGGCGCGCTGCGCGAGCTGGGCCGGGTGACCGAGCGGCTGCGCGCGCCGGGCTGACGGGCGCGCCGACGCTCAGGGCAGCCGCGGCAGCCGCGCCGCGACGTCCATCGCGGCGTAGGTGAAGATCGCGTCCGCGCCCGCGCGCTTCATCGCGAGCAGCGACTCGTCGATCGTCTTCTCCCAGGACAGCCAGCCCTCTGCAGCGGCAGCCTTCAACATCGCGTACTCGCCCGACACCTGGTAGACGAGCGTGGGCACGCCGAAGGTCGACTTCACCCGCGCGACCACGTCGAGGTAGGGCATGCCCGGCTTCACCATGACGAGGTCGGCGCCCTCCTCGAGATCGATCGCGACCTCGCGGAGCGCCTCGTCGGCGTTGGCCGGGTCCATCTGGTACGTGCGCTTGTCGCCGGCGCCGAGGTTGCCCGCGCTGCCCACCGCGTCGCGGAAGGGTCCATAGAACGACGAGGCGTACTTCGCCGCGTAGGACAGGATCCGCACGTGGGAGAAGCCTGCCCGGTCGAGCGCCGCGCGCACCGCGCCGATCCGGCCGTCCATCATGTCGCTCGGCGCGACCACGTCGCAGCCGGCGCGGGCCTGCACGACCGCCTGCGCGCACAGGCGCTCGAGGGTCTCGTCGTTGTCCACGTATCCGCCCCGCAGCACCCCGTCCTGTCCGTGGGTCGTGAACGGATCGAGGGCCACGTCGCAGATCACCCCGAGCTTGGGGCAGGCCGCCTTCACCGCGGTCACCGCGCGGCAGACGAGGTTGTCGGGGCGGCCCGCCTCGTCGCCGTCGGGCGTCTTCTTCGCCGGATCGATCACCGGGAAGACCGCGACTGCCGGCAGTTGCGCCGCGCTCGCCTCCTTGGCGCGGAGGACGAGCTCCTCGACCGACCAGCGCGAGACGCCGGGCATGGAGGCGACCTTCTCTTCCGGCGCGTCCTTGTCGTGGACGAAGAGCGGCCAGACGAGGTCGCTTCGCGACAGGGCGTGCTCGCGCACGAGCGCACGGGACCAGGCGTCGCGGCGGTTGCGGCGCAGGCGCGTCGCGGGGAAGGGACCGAAGCGGAGATCGAACGACATCGGGCCGAGCCTAGCCTGGAACCCCTCAGAGCACGCCGAGCTCGCGACCGAGCCGCTGCACGACCTCGCGCTGCATGTCGATGCGCCGGCGCTCGGGCAGCGCCATCCAGGTCTCGACGCACACGCCCACGCAGCCGATCGCATCCACGATCACCTCGGTGCTCGAGGTCGCGACCGGATAGAAGTGCGTGGCCCAGGTCTCCTCGTCCGACTGCTTCGTGTCGTTCAGCTGCCCGACCACCCGCTCGAGGATCTCCGGACACGGCGTCACCCCGTAGACGAGCGTCTGGCCGAAGCTCGGCACCACCTTCGGGTGGTAGCGCTTCTGCGACTCGTGAAGCGTGCACACGAGCGCGGGCCGCTCGCTCTGCATCAGCTCCATGAAGCGCGCGGCGAGGCGCTTCTCCTGCTCCGGTGCTGCTGCGTCGCCGGGAAAGCAGCGGTTCAGATCCAGCCCGCCCCAGCCCGCGTGCATCGTGGTGGCGCGCGTACGGTCACGGCACGCCGCGGGGTTCATGCGGGGGATGACGATGAGCCGCCCGGCGCGCGGCGACAGCCCCTCCTCGAGCAGCTCCTCGAGCGCATGCACGCCGGCGATCTCGTCGCCGTGGATGCCCGCCTCGAAGACCGCGGTCGGCCCGACCACCGGCGCGTCGAGGACGTGCACCGGCAGGGTCGGCAAGAACCAGTGGACGCCGGCCGAGAGGCGCACTCAGAGCCCCATCTGCTTGGCGATGATGATCTTCATGATCTCGTTCGTGCCGGCGTAGATGCGCTGGACGCGCGCGTCCATGTACGCACGGGTCACCGGGTACTCGAGCATGTAGCCGTAGCCGCCGAAGATCTGGAGGCACGTGTCGATGACCCGCTGGGCCATCTCGGTCTGCCAGAGCTTGGCCATCGAGCACTCCTTCACGAGGTACTTGCCCGCGGCGTGCTCGGCGGTGAGGCGGTCGACGAAGGCGCGGCCGACCTCGACCTCGGTGGCGCACTCGGCGAGCTTGAACTGGGTGTTCTGGAACTTGCTGATGGGCTTGCCGAAGGCCTTGCGCTCTTGCGCGTAGCGCACGGTGTCGGCGAGCACCTGCTCGGCGGCCGCCTGCGAGCCGAGCGCGACGACGAGCCGCTCCTGCTGGAGCTTCTGCATGAGCATCAGGAAGCCCGCCCCGGACTCGCCCAGGAGGTTCGACGCCGGCACCCGGCAGTCCTCGAAGTGCAGCTCGCTCGTGTCCTGCGCGGGCAGGCCCATCTTCTCGAGCAGCTTGCCCTTGTGGAAGCCGGGCGTGCCCGCCTCGACGACGATGAGCGAGATCGAGCGGTGGGGATCGCCCTCGGCGTCCCCGGTCTTGGCGACGACGATGCAGAGGTCGCAGAGCTGCCCGTTGGAGATGAACGTCTTGCTGCCGTTCAGGACGTAGTGCTCGCCGTCCTTCTTGGCGGTCGTGGCGATCGCGGCGAGGTCCGAGCCGGTGCCGGGCTCGGTCATCGCGATGGCGGTGACGAGCTCGCCCGAGACGCAGCCGGGCAGCCAGCGTCGCTTCTGCTCCTCGGTGCCGAAGCTGTGCAGGTAGGGCACGACGACGTCGGAGTGCAGGGCGATGGCGAAGCCCGGGTCGTAGCTCTTGGCCATCTCCTCGATGATCACCGCCGAGTGCAGGAAGTCGCCGCCTGCACCGCCGTACGCCTCCTCCACCCAGGGGCAGAGGAAGCCCGCCGCGCCGGCCTTGCGCCAGGCCTCGCGATCCACCGAGCCCTGCTCGCGCCAGGCGGCGTACTTCGGCTTGGCCTCGCGCTCGAGGAACTGCCGGAAGGCGGTGCGGAAGAGCTCGTGCTCGGGGGTGTAGAGGTCGCGTTCCATGGGGCCTCGGAGGGTACTCCAAGCGGCCGCGGACGGGCTTCCGTCGAGGCGTTTCGGCACGGCGCCGACCCCCTCCGTGGCGCTTCGGGCCAGCGAGAAAAGCGCTGGCAGCGACCTGCCTCGCTTGGTATTTTCGAAGGGCTCGTCGGCCGCCAGCGTCCCCACCTCCCCATCCCTCCCCCCCGCAGCGGTCGGCGAGCACTATTTTCTGGCGCCGATCGCCGCCTCCAAGGCGATCCGGCAGCCCCGCAAGAACGGCGCCTACGAGGCGCTGTTCTTGGGCGAAGAAATCAGAGCCCGCGCTCGCGGCGGAACTCGAGGCACTGCCAGCTGCCCCGCTCGAACTCGCGGCAGGTGGTGCCGCGCACCTCGTAGATGCGGCAGGCGTGCGGGCTCGCCTCCGTGCCGAGATGCACGCATGCACCCTCGGGCGTGGTGGCGAACGCGCGCTCACCGAAGTGGCCGGGCTGGGTGGCGAGGACGAGGTCGTTCCGTCCGAGTCGGCGCCAGCGCACGAGGTCCTCTTCGGGCACGAGGATGCAGCCGTCGTGACCGGTGCGGCAACACGCGCCGCAGGTGAGGCAGTCGAGCTCGCCGGACATCGCGGCAGCGTGGCTCACGGCGGCACGAGGAGCACGGCGCTCTCGTCGGCGAAGACCTCGCGCCAGCCGAGCCCGACGAGCTCGGCGCGGACGTGCTCGAAGTGCGCATCGCGGGCCGGCGACGGCAGCATCGCCGCGTCGAGGCGCTGCGCGAGCAGCGGCCCCACCGGGCCGCCGGAACGCAGCGCGAGGTACGCATCGAACACGCCGGCGCGGGCGTAGAGATCGAAGCGGCTGTCGAGGAACACCCGCGCGCCCGGCAGGCGCCAGGCGACGTAGCCCCCGTCCTCGAAGGTGGTGAAGACCCGGGGCGCCGGATGCACGCGGGCGAGCGCGTCGGTCGCGCCCACCGGGCTGAGCACGTCGATCGAGGCCGCGAGCTCGGAGGACCGCGGCCAGGTGAGGAGCGCGACGAGCGCGAGCGCCAGGCCGAGCGCGCGGGCCGCGGAGGGCGAAGCGAGCCGGGCGCGAAGCGCCTCGGTCGAGGGCAGCGCGGGCAGCAAGGCGAGCAGCGGCGCGACCCCGATGAGCGCCAGCGGCAGAAAGCGCTGGTGCCGCACGAGCAGGTAGCTCGAGGCGAGCGCGACGAGGAGATCCGGAGGCGCGGCGCGGCGCTTCACACCGAGCGCGAGCGCGAGCGCGCAGAGGAGCACGACGAAGACGTGCAGCGGCCGGGTCGGGCTCAGCGGGAACCACTCGATGATCTCGCCCATCCGATCGCCGAGCCCGATCACGTGCACGAAGGGGTAGAGGAAGCCCTCGAGTCCATCGGGGCGGAGCAGCGCGGCCAGCGGCGCGAGCAGCAGCGAGGCCAGGAGCGCACGCGAGACCGGCAGGGCCTCGAAGCGCCCGGGAAAGCGCCGCGACAGCGGCCCCGACGCGAGCCGTCCGAGCACCTCGAGGGCGAGCCACGCGACGCCGAGCGGCCAGCTCGGGTGCAAGTTCGCCCAGAGCACGAAGAGGAGCGGCAGCACCGGCACGAGCGAAGGCCCGCGCCGATCGCGGGCGAGCTCGAGCAGCACCAGGGCCGAGAGCACGTGCCCGACGAGCAGCGGGCGGATCCCGAGGTGCACCGAGGCGGGCAGCGCGGCGAGCGCGACCGCGACGAGCGCGTGCGCCGCGCCGCCCGGCCCAGCCAGTCGCTGCGCGCGGAGGAAGACCAGCGCGCCGAGCAACAGCACCAGCGCGGCGTGCAGCGCGCTCAGGGCGCCGAGCCCGCCGAGCTCGTAGGCGCGAAAGATCACCCACTCCGCGAGCCACTCGGGCGGCGACCACGCGAAGCCCTCGGTGCCGATTCCGAAAGGGTCGGTGCGGGGAAAGCCGCTCGTCTCGAGGTACCGGCCGATCGCGAGGTGCCAGAAGAGGTCGTTCTCGACGACGGTGCGGCCGAAGACCACGGCCGCGAGCAAAGACGCGGCCGCGAGCGTGAGCCACCGGGTCGGGCGCCGCAGAGCGCCCGTCCGCTCAGCGGCCACGTCGGGCACGGCGCCGCGGCGACGGAACCATCAGAGGTGCTTCTTGGCGATGTCGGCCCACGCGCCGGTCGGCTCGAGCTGGAGGTAGCCCTCCCAGTGCGCGCGCGCCTCGCGGCTCCGGCCCATCTCCTCGAGCGCCATCGCGAGGTTGAAGTGCGCGTCGGCGAAGCTGGGATCGACCGCGACTGCGCGCTGGAACTGCTCGACGGCCCGCCCGGTCTCGCCGCGCTCGAAGGCGAGGTAGCCGAGGTTGTAGAGGGCCTCGGGCTGCTCGGGATCGAGCGCCAGCGCCGCCTGGTAGGCCGCGTCGGCCTTCGCGGCATCGCCGCGGCGGAAGTGCAGGTTGCCGAGGTTCGTGTGGGCGTGGGCGAAGCCCTGGTCGAGCTCGATGGCCTTGCGATAGGCAGCCTCGGCGCGGGCGTAGGTCGCAGGATCCTCGTCGAGCCGGCAGCCCTCGAGGTAGGCGTCGTAGGCCATGCGGCGGCGCACCGGATCGACGCTCGCCGGTCGCAGGAGCCTCACCACGTCGTCCCGCAAGGAGCGGACGTCGAAGTCGAGCACGAGCTGCCCCGTCGCCGGCTCCCAGCGCCGCTCGGGGCCCTCGACCACGCAGGTCTTCCCGTCGGCGACGACGCGCAGCTCGGAGAGCGGTCGCACCACGTTGGGCAGCGCGCCCTTGAGCGCCTCGACGCTCCGCCGCACCCGCCGGAGCGGGACGCCGCGCTCGAGCAGCCCCTTGGCCGCGCGCAGGCCGATCAAGTCCTGGAAGGTGTAGAAGCGCCGCGCCCCGACGCGGCCGGTCGGCGGCAGAAAGCCGGTCCGATCCCAGTAGCGGAGGCGGCTCTCGGGGACGTCGAAGAG
>Ga0068876_10001119_pt1 | contig 21168 bp, 19 predicted proteins | sample NOAtaG_6_FD_66442 | JGI IMG/M metagenome (GOLD analysis project Ga0068876, IMG submission 66442) | Freshwater lake microbial communities from Lake Erie, under a cyanobacterial bloom - NOAA_Erie_Diel5S_2200h metaG | ecosystem: Environmental > Aquatic > Freshwater > Lake | place: USA: Ohio, Lake...
GCAGAGGCAGCCGGTCTCGGTCGGGTCGGCCTCGCAGTCGGGCGGCGGGACGGCGTCGCAGTCCTCGCCGCGCGCGGCGTTGTCGTCGTCGCAGTCCGGGCCAAGCGCGCAGCCCGCGCCGAGGCCGTCGAGGTCGCGGTCGATGCAGGGTGACGTGCAGCCGAGCGAGCCCAACATCAGCAGGCTGAGGAGCGCTCCGGGGCGGGCGCCACGGGGCCGAGTGCGCGGCGTGGCCGCCGTTGGCCTCACATCCCGCTCTGCGCCATCCACCACCGGAGAGCGATCGCGCCCACGACTGCGCCGACCACCACCACGATCGCGGCCACGGCGAAGAGGACGTAGCCGAGGACGTTGCCCGAGGGTGCAGCTGGCGCCGGGCCTTGGAACGCCCCCGCGGCAGGGGCGCCCGGCGCGGAGAAGTTCGGTTGCCCGGCGGCGGGCGGCGTGGCGGGGGCAGCGAAACCCGAGGGAGGTCCGGCGACGCCGCCGGGGCCCGGAGGCGAGAACGAGGGCGGCGGAGCGAAACCACCAGCGGCCGGACCCGCTGGAGGGCCAAGGGAGGGAGCGGCCGCGAGGCCCACGAAGGGCGCGCCGGCCAGCATGCCCGCGCTGGGCGCGACCGTCGGCGCCGGCATGGCGGTGGACGGGGCAGGGGCGACCGATGCGGCGGGCAGGGGTGCGCCCGGCACCGGAGCCGCCGGCGCCGGGCCACCGGAGAAGGCGGCTGCACCGAAGGGCGCGCTCGGGGGGCGCGCACCGAAGGCCGGGCTGGCAGCCGGCGCGCTGGGCATCGACGGGGCGCTGGGCATCGATGGGGCGCTGGGAACCGGCGCCTGCGCCGCAGGGGCCCGCACGGAGGCGATGGGCGGGGAGAACGCAGCCGCGGGCACGCTGCTCGGCGCCGCGATCGCCTGGGCTGGCAGCGGCGCTGAGGGGAGCGGCCGGCCGCCAGGGCTCGGCATGCCGGCCTGCGGCGGGGACGGGTGAAGGACGGTCGGCTTGCTCGAGCCGGGACCGGGCTTGCGAGGCGCTGGCAGCGGCTTGGGTTGAGGCGCGGCGGCCGCTCCCGGCTGGGGCGGCGCCGCGTGGACCACCGTCGCCTTGCTCGTGGACGGACCGCCGCGCGGGCTGGCGTCCATGCTCGCCGGAGGCCCGGGCTGGTACAGCGTCTTGGCGTTCTGCTCGGGCGTCGCGATCGGGGCGGCCGGCGGCGGTGCCATGGCCGGCGCTCCGTCGGGCACGTGGCCGCCCTGCGCGGTCGCGACCCGCCGGCGCGGCACGGCCGACGCGGGCGTCGCGAGCGCGGGGATGATGGGCGCGACCTCGTGGGCGAGCGGCGGCAGTGGGCCACCGATCGAGGACACCGCCCCGTCGGGACCCGCCTTGGCCGGGGGACCGAACGGATCGACGAGCGGCGCGTTGCCCTCGAGGTCGGTGACGTCGTCGAAGAGGTTCGCGAGCGCGGGCGCTGCGGGGGCCCGCACGGTCTCGTCGATCCCGGCGGCCTGCGCGAACGCCGCGGCAAGCTCGGTGGCGCTCGCGAAGCGCTCGGCGACGTGCCGCGCGTAGCCGCGCCGGAGCACGGCCTCGAGGGCGGGGGGTAGGTCCGGACGGAACTGGGCGAGGGACTGGATGCGCGCCTCGAGAATCTGTCCGAAGAGCGAGCCGAGGTCCTCGGCGCTGTACAGCGACTTGCCGGTGAGGGCCTCGAAGGCCACGACGGCGAGCGCGAACACGTCGACGCGGTGGTCCGGCTTGCTGGTCGAGGCGAGCAGCTCGGGGGCCATGTACCGCGGCGTGCCGAGCAGCTGACCCGTCGCGGTGACCTTCTCGGCGCCCTCGCGGTTCAGGGTGGAGAGCCCGAAATCGAGGATCTTGCAGGGCGGATCGCCCCCCTCGGGCAAGAAGATGTTGTCGGGCTTGAGGTCGCGGTGCACCACGCCGCGCGCGTGGGCCTCGGCGACCGCCTCGCAGAGGGTCTTCAGGATCGGCCAGAGCTGCGCGGGCTGCATCGGCCCGCCCTTGACGATGCGGCCCTTCAGCGTCTGGCCGGTCAGGTGCTCCATGGCCAGCCATGGGGTCCCGTCCGGGGCGCGGCCCGAGGCGACGATCCCGACGATCGCGCGGTGGTTGATGGCGCGGAGCGCCGCCGCCTCGCGGGCGAAGCGCCGCAGCACGTTCTTGTCGCGGCTGCGCTCGCGGTGCAGCACCTTGAGCGCGACGAGCTTGCCGTTCTCGGTGTCGAGGGCGGTGAGGACCCGGCCCATCGCGCCGGCGCCGAGGCGGGCGTCGATGCGGAAGCGCCCGCCGAAGAAGCCGCCGACATCGGCGTGGCTGACGACCTCGGTGGATTCGTCCTCGTCCCAGCCGGTCGCAGGACCAGGGTCGCCGATCGGCACGGTTCCGTCGTGGTTGCGGCCCGAGGTGGCCATCGCGCGGAGACTATCCCAAAGCAGAGGTCCTCGGCCAGCGCTGCTTTTCCCGCGCCCCATTCGTCCCCTCGGGTACGCTCCGCCGGTGCTCCGCTGCCTCGTCCTCGTCACCGTGCTGCTGTGGACGTCGGCAGCCTCGGCGCAGCCGAGCGTGCGCGAGGGCCGCGGCTTCGCGTGGGGCGGGCTCGTCGTGGTGCCGGTCCCGCTCGGCGAACTGCGCTACGTCGAGGCGGCTGCCCCGGCTCCCTACTACGCGCCGGGCGCTGGCGTGCTCGGGCGCCTCGGCTGGGAACTCCCCGAAGGACTCGGGCTCTACGCCACGTTCGCGGTGCAGGCGTTCGCGGTGGAGGCGCAGCCCGCGATGCAGCGCTACCGCGGCGGGCTCGAGCTGCGCTGGACGATCGAGACCGGCAGTGCGGTGCTGCCCTTCGTCGGCGTCGGCGGTGCCGTGGAGTTCTTCTCGCGCAGCGGCGCCCTCGGCACGACGGGCGGGCTCTTCGGCGGCGGCGGGGTCGCCTTCGCGGTGGCGCCGTGGGCCCAGGTGGAGATGGGGGTCGAGCTGTCCGCCGTGTTTCCCGGCGCCGCGTTCGTCGACACGATCTGGCTGCTCACGCCCGCGCTCGGCGGCACCTTCTTCTTCTGAGACGGCTTCAGTCGTTGCTCACGACCGCGCGGACCTCGGCCATCACCGCGCGGAAGGCGTCCTTGGGATCCTCGCCGCGCTGCACGCGCTCCTGGATCCGCTGGGCGAGCAGCACGTGGGTGAGCTGATCGCCCGGCCCGTCCCCGAGCACGTCGAAGGGCGGCGCCTGCTCTTCCGAGAGCAGCTCGGCGGCCCGGCCCAGCTCGGCGGCGGTCTTCTCGGTCGCGAGGCGTCGGCACTCGGCGGGCTTCATCGGCGACTCCTTGGGGGGCTCAGGTGGCGGGCTTGCCGAAGGTCTCCTCGAGCAGCTCCTTGAAGCCGTCTTCTTTCGTCGTGGAGAAGCCCTTCACGAACTGCCCGTTCCGGTAGAGCCCGAAGTAGGGCAGCGAGGGGATGTTCACCGTCTTGCGCGACTCGGGGGCGGCCTCGCCGTCGCAGACGAAGAACCGCACGTGCGGGTAGGCGTCGCTCAGGCGGGCGAACTTCGGCTTGAAGAGCATGCAGGGGCCGCACCATCCGGCGTAGAAGTCCACGACGGCGAGCTCGCTCTCGGCGAGGCGGGCGGAGAAGGTTGCATCGGTGAGCGATTCGACGGCCATGCCCGTGGCGTGGAGCGGTGCGCCGGACCCGTCAAGCAGCGCGGCGTTCGTCTCTTCGCATCGCGGCGAGAGCTTCCGCCCATCGACCGCGCGCTTCGGCTATCGTCCCGCCCATGGCTGGCACTCCGGTGAACCCACCGTCCCTCGCCGCGCCGCGCGGCTACTCGAACGGCATGGTGCACGCGCCCGGGCGTGTGCTCTTCGTCGCCGGGCAGATCGGCTGGGATCGCGAGATGCGGTTCGCCGAAGGGCTCACCGCGCAGTTCGAGCAGGCCCTCCAGAACGTGCTCGACGTGGTGCAGCACGCGGGCGGCGAGGCGAGCGACATCGGCCGCCTCACGCTCTACGTCGTCGACAAGCACGACTACCTCGCCCGCACCAAGGAGATCGGGGCCGCCTACCGCCGCGTCCTCGGCAAGCACTTCCCCGCCATGGCGCTCGTGCAAGTCGCCGCGCTCCTCGAGGAGCGCGCGCTCGTCGAGATCGAGGCCACGGCGGTCGTTCCCTGAAGGAGATGATCATGTCCGATCCGCGCATCCACGAGGAAGGGTTCCGCTTCGAGCTGAAGGACGGAATCGCCGAGGTCATCCTCGACCGTCCCGAGCGCATCAACGCGCTCACGTTCGCCAGCTACGCCGCGCTCACGGAGTGCTTCCGGAAGGTGCGCGAGATGCCCGACGTGCGCGTGGTGATCCTGCGCGGCGAGGGGCCGCGCGGCTTCTGCTCGGGCGGCGACGTGCGGGACATCATCGGCCAGCTCTTCTCGCGGGACATGGCGGGCCTGCTCGAGTTCACCCGCATGACCGGGGCGCTCGTCGCGGCGATCCACCAGTGCCGGGCGCCGGTCGTCGCGGCGCTGCACGGCGTCGTGTGCGGCGCGGGCGCGGTGATGGCGGTCGCCGCCGACGTGCGCCTGGCCTCGCCCGACGCGCGCATCGCGTTCTTGTTCCCCAAGGTCGGCCTCTCCGGCGCGGACATGGGCGCGTCTTGGCTCTTGCCGCGCATCGTGGGCTACGGCCGCGCGAGCGAGCTCTTGCTGACCGGCGACTTCGTCGATGCCGAGCGCGCCGAGCGCATCGGTCTGTTCAACCGCGTGCTGTCGGGTCACGACGCGCTCCTCGCCGAGGCGCGCGCGCTCGCGCGCAAGATCGCCGACGGGCCCGCCTTCGCCCACGCGATGACCAAGAAGATGCTCGACTACGAGGCGCACGTGGACTTCGCCACCGGCATCGAGGCCGAGGCGCAGGCGCAGGCGATCTGCATGCAGCACCCCGACTTCAAGGAGGCCTACGAGGCCGGGGTCGCCAAGCGCGCGCCGAAGTTCGGCTGAGCGGCGTGGCCCGGGCGCGCGGGCTCCGATAGCATCGCCGCATGACCCCGATGCCGCCCCTCTCGGACGAGGTGCTCGAGCGCGCCTTCGTCGATCCCGACGTCGTCGCCCACGCGTGGACGACCGCCGCCGCGCTCTCCGAGGAGGCGCTCGAGATCGAGGCCCGGAGCGCGACCCCGGGCGAGGGGCTCGTGGCGCTCGTCCGCTTCCTCGGCGCGCGCGGCCTCCTCGGACTCGTGGTCCCCGATGCCCACGGCGGGACCTACCCGGAGGTGCGGTCCGCCGCGCTCTGCCTCGCGCGCGAGCGGCTCGGCTACGCCTCTCCGCTCGTCGAGCTCGCCTTCGCGATGCAGGGACTCGGCAGCTACCCCATCACCCTCGGCGGCAGCGCCGAGGCGAAGGCTGCGTTCCTTCCGCGCGTCGCCGCGGGCGAGGCGGTCGCGGCGTTCGCCATCACCGAGGAGCAGGCGGGCTCCGACGTCGGGAACATCGAGACGAGCGCCGTCCTCGAGGGCGGCGCCTGGGTGCTGCGCGGCGAGAAGAAGTACATCTCGAACGCGGGCGTCGCGTCGCTCTACACGGTCTTCGCCGCGACCGCGCCGAAGGGCCACAAGCGGCGCCTCAGCGCCTTCGTCGTCGAGGCCGGGCAGAAGGGTGTGAGCACCGAGCCGCAGTCGGTGCTCGGCGGCCACCCGATCGGGCGGCTGCGGCTCGATGGCGTGAGGGTGCCGGCGGCGCACCTGATCGGCGCCGAGGGCGACGGCATGGCCCTCGCGCTCGAGACGCTGCACAAGTTCCGCCCCACCGTCGGCGCGGCGGCGCTCGGCTTCGGCCAGCGCGCGCTGAGCGAGGCGCTCCGCCACACCCGGACCCGGGTGCAGTTCGGCGCGCCGCTCGCCGAGCAGCAGGCGGTGCAGATGGCCCTGGCCGAGATGGCCTGCGACCTCGAGGCGGCGCGCCTCCTCGTGTACCGGGCGGCCGCGGTCGCCGACCTCGCGGCCGTGCTCAAGGCGCAGAACGGCGAGGAAGAGCCCGGCCAGCGGAGCCGCGTCGCCCGCACCGGCAGCATGGCGAAGCTCGCCGCGACCGAGGCAGCCTTCCGCGTCGTCGACCGCGCGGTGCAGCTGCACGGCGGCCGCGGCGTCGAGCACGGCAGCGTCGTCGCGCGGCTCTACGAGGACGTGCGCGCGCTGCGCATCTACGAGGGCGCGAGCGACGTGCAGAAGCTCCTCATCGCCCGCGAGCTGATGCGGGGATGAGCGCGGCGCTCGGCGCGTTCGGGCCGGCGGCGGGCCGCTTCGCCGAGCGCTTCCTCGGCGGCGCTCTGCCTCGGGGTGTCGAGGGCCTGAGCGGGCTCGCTGCGGCCATCGACCGCTTCGCCGAGGAGGGCGCGCCGGAGCACGAGGACGCGTTCCTCGAGGGGGCGGGCGCAGCGCTCGGCGTGATCGTCATCGAGCACTTCGCCGGGCGGGCCCGCCACGTCGAGCGGCGCGGCCTGCACCGCCTCGCGCTCGGCCGCGCGGGCTTCGCCGACCCGTTCGCCATCGTGGCGCGTCTCTTGGCCGGTGAGACGCGCGCTCGTCCGGCGCTCGTCCGCGAGGTGCTCGCGCTCGAGGCGGAGATCGCGGGCACCGGTCCGATCGCGCGGGTCGCGCTCGCCTTCGAGGCCGAGCTCGCCCCGGCCCGCCCCGAGCTCCGCGTCGTCGACCGCTTCGAGCGCGCGCTCTTCCTCAGCGACGAGACCGAGATCGACCTGAGCCAGGCCATCGCCGCGAGCGAGGACCACGAGGCCGGCAGCCCGGCGCTGCAGCGTACGGCGCGCAAGCTCGTCTCGATGCTCCCGGGCGGCGTGCCGGTGCTCGCGCCCGAGGGGCGCCTCGAGCGCTTGGTCCCGCGCCTCATCGGGCCGAGCTTTCCCGAGGGCAACGGCGTGCATGCGGTCCCGCTCGCCGGCGAGCTGCGGCTCGCGCTCACCGAGCGCCACGAGGGGCGGGCCCGCTTCCTCCTCGCGCGGGACATCGACGCGCTCGGTCTGCCGCACGACGCGCTCGTGCTCCGGGCGCTCGACAACCTCGCGCGTGCGTCACTCGGGACCCGCGTCCTCGAGGACGGAGCGTTGCTCCTCTTGCGCTCGGGCGACGGCCTCGACTCGTCGCGACTGCTCCTGCCAGGGCTCGTGGCCACCTTCGCACCGCGCCTCGGCGAAGGCTTCCTCGCCGGCGTTCCGCACCGCGACGCGCTCTGGCTCGCGCGGTCCGGTGATGCGCCAGCCCTGCGCGCACGCATCGAGGACGATTTCGCGCGCGCGCCGCACCGCATCTCGGCCCGACCCGTGCGGGTCGAGGCCACGCAGCTCGTCGCGCTGCCCTGACGTCCGACACCGATTCGTCACACGGCGGCGGAGAATTCGCGGGTCTGCCGCTGCTTGATAGGATCCCGCCATGACGGCCTCTCACGCCGGGCCCGATGCAGGGATGGGACCCGACCTCGCTCGCGGTAGCCCCGAGCTGTTCATCAACCGCGAGCTCTCGTGGCTCGAGTTCAACCAGCGCGTCCTCGACGAGGCGCGTTCGGCCACCACGCCGCTGCTCGAGCGGCTGAAATTCGTCTCGATCGCGTCGTCGAATCTCGACGAGTTCTTCATGGTCCGCGTCGCCGGTCTCCTCGGTCAGCAGCGCGACGGCATCACCTCGGTCGGCCCCGACGGGCTCACCCCAGGCGAGCAGCTCTCGCTCATCGCCCGCCGCGTGCGGACCATGCGGGAGCAGATGTCGGCGGTCATCCTCGAGGAGATCCTCCCCGAGCTCGCCGCGCGCGGGGTGCGCCTCTTGCCGCTCAAGTCGCTGTCGAAGGCGGCGCGCCGCGCGGCAACCAAGCACTTCACCGAGCAGGTCCTGCCGGTGCTCACGCCGCTCGCCATCGATCCCGGTCATCCCTTCCCGCACCTCCGCAACAAGTCGCTGAACCTCGTCGCGATGCTCTCGGGCAAGAACGTGACCGAGGACGCGGCCTTCGGCGTGGTGCAGGTGCCGAGCGTCCTGCCGCGCCTCGTCCGGGTGAGCGTCGAGGGCCACTCCGAAGCGCGCCACGAGTACGTGCTCCTCGACGAGCTCATCGCCGGGCATCTCGACGTGCTCTTCCCTGGCTTCCATTGCGAGGGCGCCTGGCCCTTCCGCGTCATCCGGAACTTCGATCTCTCGATCGACGAGGAGGAGGCCGAGGACCTCCTCGAGACGATGAAGCAGGAGGTCCGCCGCCGGGATCGCGGCAACGCCGTCTGCATCCTCGTCGACGGCCGAATCCACGAGAAAGCGCAGGATCTCCTGCGCGACGCCATCCACGTGGACCCCCAATTCGTGCTGCCCGTCGACGGGCCGCTGAACCTGCCCGATCTCGGGCATCTTGCCGAGGGCCTCGAGGCCGAGCCGGGCCTGCGCGACGAGCCTTACGTGCCGCAGCGCTTGCCGCCGTTCCGTGACGGCGACGAGGACGTGTTCGCGGTGCTCGCGCGCGGGGACGTCCTCTTGCACCACCCCTACGAGTCCTTCGATCCCGTCGTGCACTTCGTCGAGCAGGCGGCGAGCGATCCGCACGTGCTCGCGATCAAGCAGACCCTGTACCGCACCAGCGGCGACAGCCCGATCGTGAAGGCACTCATGCGGGCTGCGGAGAACCACAAGCAGGTCACCGCGCTCGTGGAGATCAAGGCGCGCTTCGACGAGGAGAACAACATCCAGTGGGCGCGCCGCATGGAGGAGGCTGGCGTGCACGTCGTGTACGGCCTCGTGGGCCTCAAGACCCACGCGAAGGCGTGCCTCGTCGTGCGCCGTGAAGGCACCGCGCTGCGCCGCTACGTGCACCTCGGCACCGGCAACTACAACCCCTCGACGGCGCGGCTCTACACCGACGTCTCGTTCTTCACCGCGAGCCCGGAGATCGGCGAGGACGCGGCCTCCCTCTTCAACTTGCTCACGTCCTGCACCGCGCCGCCGAACTGGAAGAAGCTCGTCATCGCACCGCTCGGTCTGCACGAGCGGATCCTCGCGCTCATCGAGAGGGAGGCGAGCCACGCGCGCGCAGGAAGGCCCGCCCGCATCGTCGCGAAGATGAACTCGCTCGTGGATACCGACGTGATCCTCGCGCTCTACCGGGCCTCCCGGGCGGGGGTGCAGATCGACCTGCTGGTGCGCGGCATCTGCTGCCTGCGGCCCGGCCTGCCCGGCGTCTCGGAGAACATCCGTGTGCGCTCCACCGTCGACCGCTTCCTCGAGCACGCGCGCATCTTCCACTTCGAGGCGGGCGGCAAGAGTGAGGTCTACTGCGCGTCGGCCGACTGGATGCAGCGCAACTTCCAGCGCCGCGTCGAGGTGCTCTTCCCCATCGAGGACCCGGTGCTCAAGGCGCGCCTCGTCGAGGAGGTGCTCGCCACCGAGCTCGCGGACGACACGAAGGCGCGCGTCCTCGCGTCCTCGGGTGCGTACGTGCAGTCGGCGGGCGGCAAGCTGCGCTCGCAGCGGGTCTTTCTCGAGAAGGCGCGGCGCGCCTCGCAGCAGGCGAGCGAGCGGGAGAGCGCGGACCGTCCCTTCGTCGTGCGGCCGGTCCGCCGGGCGCCGACGATGCTCTCGGTGCCACCCGAGCCGTCCCCCGAGGCCGAGCGCATCTCGAACGTCGAGGGCTTCGTGGCGCCGCCGCGCGAGCCAGGCCCAGGCTGAGCGCGTCACTCCTCGAGCGGAGCGCTCTCGCGGGGCTCGACCACCCGCACCGGCCAGACGGTGCCGGCTCCGGTGGCGTGCCACCCCGCGAGCTGCACGCCGAGCAGGAAGAGCGAGACGCCGAGTCCCGAGCTGACGAGCCGTGCTGGCTGCCGCGCCTCCGCGCTGCGCAGCGCGCCGACCGTGAAGAGGGCGCCCGGCAGACCGGCGGCCACGTGCAGCGAGAATGCGCTCAGGCCGAGTGCCGCGAGGACGAGGTGGGGCAGCGTGCCGGTCGCGCTGCGCAGCAGCTCGTAGCTCTCGAGGTGGCTCGCGTGACCGAGCCACCGGGGCAGCCAGAGCAGCGCGGCGTGCAGGAGAGCCGCCGCTGCGGTGACGAGTGCTGCGGGGCGGGCCACGGCGGCGTGGGCGCGGGCCAGGCGGGAGCCATCGAAGAGCGGGTCCTCGGTGCGCGGTCCGCGGAGCGATCGCAGGCCGAGGATCAGCCACGCTGCGTAGCCGACGACCACCACGAGCTCGAGGAGCCCGGCGACCGGGCCGCTGCCCGTGGTGCGCATCTGCACGAGCCAGCCGAAGCGGCCGCGGAAGGCCGACCACTGCTCCGCGAGGTGCAGGGCCCCGTGCACCACGGGCAAGAGTCCGAGCGCCGAGCACCAGCCAGCCTCGCTGCGCCACCACGGCCGTGCGTCGCGGTTCATCGGCGGGAGGATAGCGAATGCGCGGGCCGCGCGCGCCTTCGGCAGCGGGCCTGGGTCCGCGCCCTGCCGTTTTCTTGGAGGGGCCGCGGCGCGCCCGTAGGGTCGGACCCATTCGAGGAGGTCTCCGATGTCCCGCTTCACCGGCTCCGAACGCCGCATCCACAAGGTCTTCGTCACCCGCAACACGGAGTACCACCTGCGCAGCGGCGTGTGCGTCGCGGTGAAGGATCGACGCAGCGGCGAGTGGCTCCGGGCGCACCTCGCGCTGCGCCAGAAGGTGCACGGCGGCATCCGCTTCACCCGCTCGGGCGGCATCTCGGCGAACGACGGAATGCCCGAGGTCGGCGAGTCGCTCTTCTTCGCGGCCGAGGGGCGGGACCTCGTCACCAGTCCGGTGCTCTCGGTCGAGCGCCCCGAGCGCGCCGACGTGAAGCGCTACCGGAGCTGACGTCATGCGCTGCTTCGCGCTCGCCGTGGCCCTCGCGCTCGTGCCGCGGGCGGCTGCGGCGCAAGATCTCCCGCTGCTCTCCGCGGCCGATGTCGGCGCGGCCTGCGACGCGGCGCGCGCCGGTGAGCACGATCGGCTCCTGTCGATCGTCGTCGATCCGGGCTGGCGTTTTCGTTCCCTCGAGACGGAATTCGCGGAGGACGGCACCGTCGCCGCGAGTGCGCTCCCGGTCGATACCCGACGCAACCTCCGCGCCCTCCGGGGCCGCGTCGAGGTCATGCCGGCCGGCCTCGAGACGATCGGGTTCGTGGCGAGCGAGTCCCGGGCTGTCGAGCTCGAGGCGGCGCGGGTGGGCGGTGCGCGCCTTCGGATCGGCTTCTTCCTCGGCTTCGACGATCCCGGCCGCTCCGCGTGTCTGGTGCGCGGCAGCCGGGCGATCTCGCTCGTGCGGATGGACGTGGCGTTCCTCGAGCTGCTCGACGTCGAGGGCCGGGTGCTCGCGCGGCAGGACACCGATCGCTTCACCTCGTGGAGCGATGATCGAGGCCGCGACGTGCTTCCGGGCAGCGGCCCGCGCGCGGTGGTCGGCGAGGCGACGATCTCGACCGGTCGGCTGCCGGCGAACTGGCAGGGCACGCTGAGCGGACCGGAGCTGGGTGCAGCGCTCGGGCGCTGCCACGAGGCCGGCGTCGGGCGTGGCGCCGACGGCGATGCCAGCGTGCGGGTGCGGCTCACCGTCGAGCGCGCCGGACGTGTGGTCGCGAGCACGGTCGAACTGGCGAACGTCGGCGACGAGGAGGAGCTGCGCTGCATCGAGGGCGCGGTCGGTGCCTTGAGCCTGCCGGGTGGCCCGGCCGAGCTTCCGGCGCGGGTCGACGTCCTCGTCCCGATCCGCCTCGCGGACTAGCGCTCAGGCCGCGAGGTCGATCTCGGCGCACGCGAGGTGATCGAGCGCCTCGGCGATGGAGCGGCTCTCGGCGAGCTGGCGGGCGAGGATCTTCGCGCCGGGGACGCCCTTCAGGTAGCCGCCGTGGTAGCGCTTCACGGCGCGGAGCGCGGCGTGCTCGTGCTTCCGCGAAGCCAGCGCGAGGAGGTGGTCCCGGCAGCAGGCCAGGCGCTCGGTGAGGCTCGGCGGCGGGTGGCTCGCGCCATGATCGAGCCGGGCGCGGACCTCGCGGAAGATCCACGGATGCTCGATCGCTCGGCGACCGATCATCACCGCGGCGCAGCCGGTCTCGCGCAGCGCGCGCTCGGCATCCCCCGCACTCTTCACGTCGCCGTTCACGATGACCGGAATCCGCACGACCTCGCGGACCCGCGCAGCCCAGCGCCAGTCGGCGGCGCCCTCGTGGCCCATCGTCGCGGTGCGGCAGTGAAGGGTGATCGCCGCGACGCCGGCGTCCTCGAGCCGCCGCGCGAGCGTGACGACGGGCATCTCGATCTCGTCACCCCAGCCGATCCGCGTCTTCACCGTGACCGGCAGGGACACGCGTTTCACGAGGCGCGCTGCCATCGCGACCATCGCGTCCGGGTCGCGTAGCCAGCCCGCGCCGGCGCCGCCGCGGGCCACCTTCGGCACCCAGCAGCCGCAGTTCACGTCGAGCCACGCGGGCCCGGCAGCCTCGGCGATGGCGGCCGCCTCCTCGAGCCCGTCGGGATCGGCGCCGTAGATCTGGATCGCCGTGGGGTGATCGTCGGCCGCGAGGTCGATCTTCGTGGCGGCGTCCCGCTTTCCTTCGCGGAGCGCTCGCTCGTGGACGAACTCGGTGACCGCCAGCGACGCGCCGCGGGCGCGGCAGACGGAACGAAACGCGGCGTCCGACACGTCCTCCATCGGCGCGACGATCGCCGGCCGGGCGGCGAGCGCGGCGCCGAGGTCGAAGCTCACTCGTACCAGACGACGTAGGCCGAGAGCGCGATGTCGCCGCCCGCGGGCGCGCCGGTCCGGTAGAGGCCCTCGTAGTCGATCGAGGCGCTCGAGCCCGGAGCGGCGAGTGCGGTGATGTCATCCCGGCGCGCCTCGACCGGCAGGCCCGGGCACCAGTACGCGCGCTCGGGCGCCCAGTTGCCGAGCTGGTTCGGGGGCACTCCGTCGCGGACGTGATCGGCGCAGCCGAGCCCGCTGCCCACCGAGCCCGCGTGGGCGATCATCGGCAGGGCCGTGCCGTTCACCGAGAAGCTGTGCCGGTGGTCGCACCACTCCGCGCAGTTGTTCCCGCTCACCTGCCCATGACCGCTCAGGATGGTCACGAGCTCGACCCGCGTCGCGCTTGCCGGGATCTCCACCGCCACCGGCTCGCGGGCGTTGTAGTTCGAATCGAAGCTGCCGCCGGTGAAGACCCGCACTGCGCCGATGGGCGAGGGCTCGTCCGCCTCGTTCGAGAGGCGCAGGGCGATCGTGCCGACGTACTCGGTCGCGCGCTCCCACTCCGGACCGGTCTCGACGAAGAAGCGGGTCTCCCCTCCCGCCGAGAGGAGCGGGAGGAAGGCCGAGGCGTCGATCGTCCAGTGCTGCGGGCCACGTCGCCAGTACGGGGTGATCCAGCGCGCGATCTCGCGGCGGTCGCTGCAGTCCTCGTTGAGGCAGACCTGCACGTCGGCGATCCGGTCCCACTCCGAGCAGGCGAAGGGGTTGCGCAGCTCGCAGGTGATCTCGATCTCGATCTCGAGGTGGTTGAAGGCCGCCATCGTGGCCGCGTCCGGCAGGGTCACGACCCGGTTGAAGACCCGCGTGGTGGTCCGCTCGCCGTCGACGATCGGCACGACCATCGCCCCGTCTCCATCGAGGCGCTCGTCGATCTCGAAGAGGTGGTTGTAGTAGTGGCCCACGTAGGCGGCCATGCCGTAGTAGGGCGACCCGCCGACGAAGGGCGAGAGGTCGTCGCCCGCGTGGAAGCGCTGGTGCCGGTCGATGGCAAAGAAGAACGGGAGCGGCGCGCCCGCCATGCCGCGGTCGCCCAGATCGACGAGCGAGCTCGGCGAGCGGACGTACGCCAGGTAGTCGACGTAGTGCGCGCCGACGCTGCCCTCGATCTCGCTGAGGCGATCGGCGACGAAGTGGAAACGGCCGCGCCAGAAGTCCTGCTCGGCCGGGTCGGAGAAGACGAACGCGAGGCTGTCTTCGAGCGCGACCTGCATCGCCTCGAGCCGCGCCCGGCGCGCCGCCGGATCGGCCTCGTCGGAGGTGTAGAAATACTGGACGTTGCGCGGCCCCTCGGTGAGGAAGGGATCGGCCGCGCTCGCGTTCCAGAGCGTGTCGCCGAACCAAGCGCCGCTCGGCCGGGCGCGCAGATCGGGGATGTAGTTGAGAAAGACGTAGCTCTCGCAGCCGGAGCGGTCGGTCGCGTAGTGGAACGTGCTGCCGTCGAGCAGGTTCACCGTGAAGTCGCCGGCGACGTCGCCGAAGTCGACGCCTGTCGAGTCGGCCAGCGGAGAGCGGCTCAAGCCCAGCTCGTCGCACACGTCGGGCGGCGCCGGTCCGGCATCGGTCCCGCCATCGAAGTCGCCCACGTCGGGCGTCGTCGGCGCGTCGACCGGAGCGGACGGGGGGTTGCAGCCAGACAGAAGGAGAATCGCGTACAGCCAGCGGCGCATCGCCCGATGGTAGCAGCCTCGCGGGGGCCGAACGCGCCCGTCGTCCCTGGCGTCCCTCGGTCCGAGGTTTGACCCGCTGCGCGCGTTTCCCGTAGGCTTTCGCGATGCGCTTTTCCTTGTCGTGCGCGCTCCTCGCGGGCCTCGCCGCGGCGCCCGGATGCACCGTGCAGAGCACCTCCGACACCGGGCGCTTCGACGCGCCGACGCGGGACGTCCCCGGGCGTGACACCGCCATCGAGTCGTGCAGCACCGCGGCGGAGTGCGACGACGGCGTCGGCTGCACCTTCGACGACTGCATCATCGGCAACGTCTGCGAGCACATGCCGCTCGACTCGCTCTGCGAGGGCGGCCAGCGCTGCGACCCGGTGCGAGGGTGCTCGTCGGGCTGCACCGGCCCGGCCGATTGCAACACCGGGATCAACTTCTGCGACGGCACCTTCGCGTGCGCGGGCGGGACCTGCCGGCTCGCGGAGGCGCGGAGCTGCGACGACGGAAACGCGTGCACGGTCGACACCTGCGACCCGACGGTCGCGAACGGTGACGTGATGGGCGGCTGCGTGTACACGCTCGCGACCGGCTGCGACGGCGGCACCGGGACCGGCGATGCGGGCGTCCCCGTCTGCGATCCCTTCGACGCGGCCTCCGGCTACACCGGCACCTTCCGCGTCGCGCCGGTGCTCTCCCTCGACTGCACCGAGCGCTACAACGTCACGACGTTCTCCTTCGCGATCTCCGGCGGCATGCTGCGGGTCACCGGAGCGCCGTCGTTCGGCACCGTGCTGACCGGGCCGGTCCCGACCGACGCGAGCTTCTCGGTGTCGGGCGAGACGGCCTGCGGCAGCTACACGCTGAGCGGCATGTTCGTGTGCGCCACGCGCTTCTCGGGGACCTTCACCTCGAGCTTCTCGGGCGGCTGCGCCATCTGCGGCGGTGGCTCGATGCCGATCGTCGGTCGGATCTGATCTCGTGAGGAACGCCATGCACCGCTTCGCGCTCGCTTCGACGTTGCTCCTTCTCGCGGCTCCGGGCTGCGGCCCAGGGCCGGGCCCGAGCCCAGACGGCGGCGTCCGGACCTGCACGCTCGACCTCGACTGCGACGACGGAATCCCCTGCACCCTCGAGGCCTGCGGCGTCGGAGGGGTCTGCGAATACACGCCGCTCGATACGCGCTGCGGCGCGGGCGAGAGCTGCATCGTCGGGCGCGGCTGTGTGTCGGGGATGACTTGCAGCAGCGCGGCCGAGTGCGACGACGCGATCGCCTGCACGATCGACACCTGCGGCGTCGGCGGCATCTGCCGGCACATGGCGCTCGACGAGCTGTGCACCGACCCGGCCCTGCCGAGCTGCGATGCGACGATGGGCTGCGTGCGGGGCAGCGGCTGCATGGGCGCGGCCGACTGCGACGACGGCGTCGCCTGCACGATCGACAGCTGCAGCGCGAGCCGGATGTGCACGCACACCGCGATGGACGCGCTGTGTGATCCGGGTGAGACGTGCAACCCTGCGACCGGCTGCTTCGCGAGCATGGACTGCACGACGCCCGCGGACTGCGACGACGGAAACTTCTGCAACGGCACCGAGCGCTGCGACACGAAGTTCGGCTGCATGCCGGGCACGCCGCCGGCCTGCAACGACTCCGACACGTGCACGGTCGACGCCTGCGACAGCACGCTCGGGATGTGCACGTTCACCTGCGATCGCTCGATGGCGGCGTGCACGAGCCGGCCCGGCTGCGAGGCCCCGCCGGTGAGCTGCACCGGGACCTTCTCGATCGTGCCGTCGGCCCCGCCGATCTGCCCGGCAGGCGCGCGGCCGAACTTCAGCATGACGACCTTCGCCTACGACGGCGTGGTCCTCACCATCACCGATCGCGCGGCGGGCTTTCCCGACCTCACCGATGCGATCGAGCCGGCCTGCCCCAATTTCGAGGCGACGGTGACCGTCGAGGGCGGCTGCCGCGAGATCTACACGATGACCGGCACGTTCTCCGACGACAATACGTTCGACGGCGAGTTCGTGGCCGACTACGTGAACGTGGACGGCATCTCGTGCGCGCTCGGCGGCTGCCGCGGTCCGTACATCACGCCGATCAACGGCATGCGGCTCTGAGCCGCGTCAGCCCACGGGCGCGCGGCGCTTGGGGCGCCACGGCAGCTTGTCGCGCAGGGCCTGGGCGCGGTCGATGACCGCGAGCGCCTTGCTGCCGTAGCTCTTCACGAGCTTCATCACCACGCCGTCCTCGTCGGTCGAGGCGAGCGGATCGCCCCCGCCCTCGGCGGCGTTCGGCCCGTACATCTTCTCCATCACGTCGAGGACGCTGGTCTTCACCACCCCGCGGAACGGGATCTTCGCCATCATCCCGTACATCGCCGCGTTGCCGCGGCTCTCGAGCTCGGGGTGGGCCTTCACGTAGTCGACCGCCGCGGCGACGTCCTTCACGTAGTCGGCTGCGTGCGGCAGGTGGTTCGAGGTGACGGTGCAGTGGATGCAGGCGGGATGGTGCTGCCGGTCCACGAGCCAGTCGCGGTCGGTGAGCTGGTCGGCGATCACGTAGGTGTCGAGGCCGGTCTCGGGCCGCGCACGCCACGCGACGATCGTCGCGTCGGGCTTCACGAGCAGCTCGAGCTCGGGGATCGCGGCGATGCCGTCCGCGATGATCTTCGTCGCCTCGAGAGCGCGGCGGGCGTGGTCGAGGAAGCCCTCCTCGCCGAGCGTCATGAGCGAGGCCCAGGCCGCCGCGATGGCGCCGCCCGGTCGCGTGCCGGCGATGGTCGGCGAGGCGTAGATGCCGCCGGGGAAGTCGGTGGAGACGAAGAACTGGTGCCGCAGGTAGCTCATGTCGCGGTAGAGCACGACGGAAGCGCCCTTCGTCGTGAAGCCGTACTTGTGCACGTCGGCCGACATCGAGGTGACGCCCTTCACCCGGAAGTCCCAGCGCGGCAGGGGATGGCCGAGCCGCTCGATCCACGGCAGCACGAAGCCGCCGACGCAGGCATCGACGTGGAAGGGCAGGCCGCGCCGCAGCGCGAGCTCGGCGATGTCGCCGATCGGGTCGATCACGCCGTGCGGGTACTGCGGCGCGGAGGCAGCGATGAGCACGGTGTTCGCGTCGATCAGCGTCTCGAGATCCTTGACGTCGGCGCGGTAGCCGGGGGTCAGGCGCGAGAAGCGCATCTCGAGGCCGAAGTACTGCGCCGCCTTGTCGAAGGCGGGGTGGATCGTCTCGGGCGCGACGACGTTCGGCTTGCCGAGCTTCTTGTTCTTGCTGCGTGCGCGATCCCGCGCCGTCTTCACCGCGAGCAGGATCGACTCGGTGCCGCCGCTCGTCATCGTGCCGACGACGTCGGGGCCGCCGTTGACCATCGCTGCGGTCATGCGGACGACCTCGGCCTCCATCTTCTTCAGGCTCTGGAAGGCCATCGGGTTGAGGAAGTTCTCCGAGAAGAAGAGCTCGTAGGCGGCCTTCAGCGTCTCCTCGTGTTCCTCGCCCGCGTGGTAGACGAGGCTGAACGTACGGCCGTCGCGCCAGTCGGCGTCGCCCTTGCGGAAGCCCTTCATGCGCTCGATCAGCTCGGGCCGCGGCACGCCGCGGTGGGGAATCGTGATGGCCATCGCGGCCTCATTTAGCAGGCCCCCGCGCCGCTCCCAACCGCGCCGGCACGGGCCGGGAAAAACGTCGCTTGCCGCCGGGATGCGCCGCCCCGTAAGGTCCACCGCGTGAGCCACGCCATCCTCTCGCAGAGGCCGGAAGAGGCCGCCCGCCGTCTCGCGCTCGGCTTCATCGACGAGGCCGCCTCGGGCCTCGAGCGGACCGCCGCGGTCGCCGGCCCCGCGGCCGCCGAGCCCCGCGCGGCGAGCGCCGATCCCGAGGCGCTGCACGATCTCCGCGTGGCGCTCCGGCGCCTGCGCTCGACGCTGCGCGCGTACCGCGGGGTGCTCGAGGGCGCGATCCCCGGCAAGCGGCGGCGGGCCCTGGGCGAGCTCGCGCGCGCGAGCGGCGCTGCGCGCGATGCCGAGGTGCAGCTCGCGTGGGCCGAGGGGATCGCGGTCGAAGGCGTCGCCGAGACCGCGGGCAAGGCGCGCCTCGTCGCGCTCCTCGCGGAGCAGAAGGCCGCGGGCTACCGCGCGCTGGACCGCGAGGCCCTGCCGCAGCTCCGTGCGCTCTTGCCCAAGCTCCGCGAGGATCTCTCCTCCTACACGCTCCGGCACACCGTCTTCGAGGAGCCGGCGCCGCATGCGTTTCGGACCTTGCTCGGGCAGCTGGTGGGCACCGAGCTCGAGGGCCTCTCGACGTCGCTGCGCGCCGCGCGCGGGGAAGGCGGCGAGGAGCGGGCGCACGAGGGGCGCATCCACGGCAAGCGGATCCGCTACCTGCTCGAGCCGTTCCGCGACGCCTCGCCCGGGCTCGGGCCCGCGGTGAAGGCCCTGCGCGGCCTGCAGGAGCTGCTCGGGCGGCTCAACGACCTGAGCGTCCGCACCGTCGCCTTGCGCCTGGCCCTCGAGGACACGGCGCGCCTCAGGGCCCGCGAGCTCGCCGACGAGGCGGCGCGGAGCGAGGCCGCGACCCGGCGCTCCGCGCACGGTCAGATGTCCGCGCCCGCCCTCGGGCCCGACGCTGCGTTCGGCTTCGACGTGGCGCAGGAGGGGCTCATCGCCATCCTCAAGCGGGTCCTCTCCGAGAAGGAGGACCTCCTCGGATCCCTCGAGCGCGAGTGGCTGAACGGCGCGCAGCTCGGCCTCCTCGAGCAGCAGCTCGGCGCGCTCGCGAGCGAGCTCGGCGCGGTCGAAGTGCCGCGCGAGATCGAGCGCAAGTTCCTGCTCCGCGCGCTGCCGCCCCACGCCAAGAGCGTCGCGCCGAGGCGCATCGATCAGGGCTACCTGCCCGGCAAGGAGCTGATCGAGCGCGTGCGCCGCATCCAGGGCGCCGAGGGCGAGCGCTTCGTGCGCACGGTGAAGCTCGGCCGCGGCCTCTCGCGGATCGAGATCGAGGAGCCCTGCGGGCGCGACGTCTTCGACAAGCTCTGGTCGCTCACCCTCGGCCGGCGCGTCGAGAAGCGCCGCTACGCCGTGGCCGACGGCGAGTTCGTGTGGGAGCTCGACGAGTTCCTCGACCGCGAGCTGGTGCTCTGCGAGGTGGAGCTCGCCTCCGAGTCGGAGCGGCCGCCCTTTCCCGAGTGGCTCGCCCCCTACGTCGTCCGCGACGTCACCGACGAGTCGCAGTTCGTCAACGCGGTGCTGGCGAAGTAGCCCCACGGAGCTCTGCCGATGGCCGACGAACGACTGCCCGAGCTGCCGCGCATGCTCGGCCGCTACCGGGTGCGCGAGTGGATCGAGCCCGGCCTCAGGGTGCGCGCCACCGATACGATCCACGGGCGTTCCGCCGAGCTCGAGCGCGTGCCTTTTGGCGTCGAGCGCGTCGCCGAGCGCGAAGCCGCCATCGCCCGCTGGCGCGCCCACGGCGCCTTGAGCCACCCGGCGATCCGCGCGTTGCTCGACGCCGGTCCGTGGCAGGATGATGCCTTCATCGCCGAGGAGGAGATCGCGGCGCCGGTATCCGAGCCCGCGCCCTGGCTCGCGGGCGCCGAGTCGGAAGGCAAGGTGCGCTGGGCTGCCGAGCTGCTCGGCGCAGCGAGCGTACTCGCAGAGAAGAGGTTGCGGCTGCCCGAGATCGCGGTCGTCGTCGACGGCTACGGTGAGCCGAAGCTCGCGGGGCTGTCGCGCGCCGAGGACGGGGACGGCGCGCTCGACGCTCGCCTCCTCGCGCTCGCCGCGGAGGCGCTCGAGGGCGAGCTTGCCGAGCAGGTGCGGAGGGCGAATCCCGGGACGCTGCCCGCGCTGCTCGCGGTCCTCGCGCAACGTGGTGGGGGGGCGCTCACCTCCTTCGCCGCCGACGTCGCGAAGGGCGAGGCCGCACTCGGCCGTGCCGCGCGCACGCGGCAGATGACCGTCGCCCTCGTGCTGATCGGCCTCGCCTTCGCCGTGATCGCCGCAGTCGCGCTCTTCGCGCGCTGAGGCGCGGGGCCCGGGCGGCAGGCGCGGCCGCGCCCGCGCTCACGCCGAGCGGGTCTGCTCCCCCTCGACCTGCGCTGCCGAGATCTCGTCCGTCGCTTCCTCCGTCGCGCCGCCCGCGATCCGCACCCGCGCGGCCTTCGCCGCGGCGCTGGCCCGGCGGATCTGCTCCGCGAGCGCCTCGGGGTTCTCCGACGCGGCGAAGGCGACGTGTTCCTTCCCTTCGAGGCCCGTCCACCCGATCTGCACGAGCTGCTTGGTGGGATGCGCTGCGACGAACGCTTCCCGGCCCTCGGCGAAGACGCGCTGCCGCGCCGCGGCGTCGTAGCGGGTCAGGGTCACGCCCGTGACCGCGGCGAGCGGGATGCGCTTCTGGTGGGAGATCCCCGCGTGCAGGATCACCTCGCTGGTGGTGATCAGCACCCGGACGATGCTCCCGACGACGCTCGCGAGCCCGAGGGAGAGGCCGCAGAGGAGGAAGAACGCGCTCCCGACGAGGCCCTGCAGATCGAAGCCCACGGCCACCAGCGTCGCCAGCCCCGCGAGCCCCAGGCCGAGCGACACGAGGCCGAGCACCCCCACGATCACGAAGCCCGCGCGGTGCGTGACCTTCTCGCGGTGCAGCACCTGCTCGCCCGCCACGATGTACTTCGCTTCGAACGGGTCCATCGCCATGCCCGCAGGGTAGCCCGCGGTCGTTGCG
>Ga0068876_10001123_pt1 | contig 21104 bp, 15 predicted proteins | sample NOAtaG_6_FD_66442 | JGI IMG/M metagenome (GOLD analysis project Ga0068876, IMG submission 66442) | Freshwater lake microbial communities from Lake Erie, under a cyanobacterial bloom - NOAA_Erie_Diel5S_2200h metaG | ecosystem: Environmental > Aquatic > Freshwater > Lake | place: USA: Ohio, Lake...
GTTCTCCAACCCAGTAAAAGTCGCCGCTAACAATGCCATGTGGCTTGAAAACGATGAAGTGTTCCGGGAAGAGTTGCTTAATGCTGGTTTCTGCGGGAAGCATCGCCAACTGAATGTTCTTCGCGTAGTTGATACTATCTGTAATTTCCTGATTGATATCTTCAACGAGTTTCTTTTGTCTGGAAATTACTTCATTCGCTGATTTCTTTGCACGATATCCACGGTATATAAAGAATGCCAGAGCCAGCAATAATAAAATAGCAATAGCGCCGGCGTACAAAATGAATTGTTGTTGACGAAACCGCGCTTCTTGCTCAGCGTCACGTTTTGCCTGTGCAATCTTTTCTTTTTCTTTTTCCTTATCAAAGGAATATTGCAACATTAACTCCGCCTGTCGGCGCGTGTTTTCTTCCGAACTGTATTGCTCTTTAAGTTCAATGTACAATTGAGCAAACTCCAGCGCTTTGTTTTGATTGCCGTCTGCTTGATATGCTTTCCATAAGCGGTAGGCGAATTCAATTTGCAAGGTGGGAGAGTTTAGTTCACGAGCATATTTCAATCCTTCTTCTCCAAGACGAATAGCGTCTTTGTATTTTTTCTGTTCAAGTGAACTAATCGTTAAAAGTTTGTAACACTCTGCAATGCCTTGATTGTCTTGTAATGTAATGAAGGACTGTAACGCCGTATTGATAAGTTCTTCTGCCTTGGTGTAATTTTTTTGGAACATTGCAATTTGTCCTTGCATACGATGAGCAGCTGCAATATGATTGGGGTAATTGTATTGCTTTGCGAGTTGTAAAGCCTCTGTTACGAGTTGGCTTGCTTTGCTCGTGTCCTGTCTTGAAAAATGTATTTGCGACTCGAATATGAGATTATAAACGGTGCGATTGTAATCTCCGATTTCACGCGAAAGCCGAATGCTTTCATCGATATACTTCAGCGACTGAATGGTGTCATGTTGTTTCAGGTATAGATCGGACATGCCATTGTATATAAACGACATGTTGTGCTTATCATTTGCACCTTCTGCAATATCAAGTGCAGCGAGAAAACATTCAATCGCTTTGGGATAATTATACAATTGTGTGTAGGCATCGGCCATTGTACCCAAACTGCCGGCTTTAATATTTAGCTCACCAATGGAGTCTGCAATTTGTATAGTACGCGAATGGTAGGCAATAGCTTGTTTAAAATCTCCGCGCATGTGAAAGTTATTACCCATGCTGCTAAGATTAAAGGCTTGCAATCGCCTATTGCCGGTTTCTTGTGCAGTTTTGAACGACTGGCGGTGATATTCCATCGCTTTGTCATATTGTGAAGAAAATAGGTAAGCATCACCTATTGTACTTTGACATTGAGCAACGTTGACTTTATCGTTCAATCCTTGGTAAATACGCAACGCTAAAATGAGATAATGCAGCGCGGTATCGTTAATTCCTTGCAGGCGAAAGACATTACCAATGCCGGTGTAGGCTTGAGCAATCAATGAAGAATCGCTGAGTTTTTGAGCTAGTTGAAGACTTCTCTTGTATAGTGTTTTGGCCGTATCGTAAGAATCCACATAATAAAAACTCAGACCTTCTTTGTGAAGCGCATCGGCTTGAATTTTTTGATTCTTTACTTTTTGTCCGATAGCATACGCTTCTCTTGCCAAAGTTCGGGTTTGCGAGGCGTCTATTCCGCGGTATTCAAACGCAAGTTGATTTAACAGTTTTGCCTTTCGTTCTTGATCGTTTTCTTTCTTAATTGCTTGTTGTAAAGAATCGATAACCGGAGTTTGTGCAACAACTCCGGTAGTAAATAAACAAAGTAGAATTAAGATGCGAGTAATCATGTGATACAGCAAGATACAAGATGCAACGTGATAAAAAAAGAAAACCGCCAAAGTGCGGCGGTTTTTAAAATTAACACATCATACTGATGATATCGTGTCGGGTGATGATATAGATTTCATCTGTTTTGAAGTCGCGTACCAATACAGCAGGGTTTTCCGGAGTGATCATGTTGCTCAATGCTTCCAATGGTGTTGTGATATCCACGAATGGAAAAGCAGGGCTCATGATACTTTCGACAGTATTCCCTTTGTTATTTGGATGTTTGGTGAGGCACTCGAATATGTTTTGCTCATCAATTGAACCGACAATACGTCCATCCTTGGTGATGGTGAGTTGAGAGAAGTCTCGCTCGTGCATAAGTCGTGCGGTACTTTCTATTGTCTCAGTAACTTCCACCGACATCACTTTATTATGTTTCACTGCAGCCACGATATCTTTTGCAGTCTGCCCCGTCGGATCGAGATAGCCTTTCGCGCGCATCCAATCGTCGTTAAACATTTTACCCAAATATCGAGTGCCGTGATCGTGGAATATTACTACAACTACATCGTTTTCGGCAAACTTATCCGCCATCTGAAGTAAACCCGCCATTGCAGATCCCGCGGAATTTCCTGCAAAGATTCCTTCTTCTTTTGTGATGCGGCGTGTCATCACGGCTGCATCTTTATCCGTTACTTTTTCGAAATGATCGATAACGTTAAAGTCTACGTTTTGTGGTAAGAAATCTTCGCCAATGCCTTCCGTTACATAAGGATAGATTTCATTTTTATCGAAGATGCCGGTTTCCTTGTATTTCTTAAAGACAGAACCGTATGTATCAATGCCTAGAATCTTGATGTTTGGATTTTTTTCTTTCAAAAAGCGACCCGTTCCGCAAATGGTGCCGCCTGTTCCAACACCTACAACCAGGTGTGTTATTTTACCATCGGTTTGTTCCCAAATTTCAGGACCGGTTTGTTCGTAGTGTGCCTGTGAATTACTGAGGTTGTCGTATTGATTCGGTTTCCAAGAATTCGGAACTTCTTTTTCCAATCGTGAAGAAACAGAATAATACGAACGTGGATCTTCAGGGTCAACGTTGGTAGGACAAACAATAACTTCTGCACCGAAAGCTTTTAATGCATCCACTTTTTCTTTTGACTGTTTGTCTGTTGTCGTGAAGATGCATTTGTAACCTTTAATAATTGCCGCAATTGCCAAGCCCATACCTGTATTGCCGGAGGTTCCTTCAATGATTGTTCCGCCCGGCTTAAGACGGCCATCTTTTTCCGCATCCTCGATCATCTTCAATGCCATTCGATCCTTGATGGAATTGCCGGGATTGAACGTTTCAATTTTAGCGTACACTTTTGCTTTAACAGTGCCTTTTGTAATATTATTGATACGTACTAAAGGTGTTTTGCCAATAGTTTGCAGAATGTTGTCGAAAACCAATTTGTTAGTATTCACGGTAGTTTGGATTAGAGGACAAAAGTAACGGCATTTTAGCTAAAACGTATCGCCTTAACAGGAGAAATTCGTGTAACGATGAGTGCCGGAATTAGTAGTGCCAAGATACAGAGCACCAGTGTCGCCAGATTAAGTATAATTAGCTGCCATGCAATAAAGTCCACAGGAACGTGATCGACGTAATAGGATCGCTCATCCAATTGAATGAGTCCGAATTTGTTTTGTGCCAGTCCAACTACTATACCTACTGCATTGCCCCATAACAGACCAATTCCGATAAGTCGTACAGCTTGTCGCATGAATATTCTCATGATTGCTCTATTGCCCGCGCCCATTGCTTTCAATACACCAATCATGTTAGTGCGATCGAGAATTAAAATAATTAACGCACTGATCATATTAATCATACTAACAAATAACATGAGCACAATAATGATCATTGCATTAGTGTCTAAAATATCCAGCCATGAAAATATTTGGGGTGTAAGCTCTCTAATATTAATGGCGTCCAAATCATAATCCAATGTCTCCCGTATTGATTCGGTAACCGGCTGCAGCGCATTGTAATTATCAACCAGTACTTCAAAGCCACCCACGTGCACACTGTCCCAGTTATTTAATTTTTGAACTTGTCGTAAATGACAAATGAGAAAGCGATCATCAAAACCATCGTACAATCCTGTTTCATAAATTCCGACCACTTTAAACAGACGCTGTTTTGTTTCGTTGTTGCGCAAGAAGAACATTCTGAATTTATCGTTCAACTTTAATTGCATTTTGTTAGCGATCGTTTTTGAAACAATCACTTCATTTAATGAATCGGGAGTGCTCAGAATTTTACCTTCTACCATTTTTTCCTTGAAGAAACTCCAATCGAAGTCGGAGTCTACGCCTTTTAGAACAACACCTAAGAGTTGTTCTTTATTTTTCATGATCCCGGCTTTGGTTGCGAAAACCTGTACATGCCGTACGCCGGGAACTGCATTAACTGCGGTAACTGAAGGTTGATTGCGATTGAGCGAATCGTTTTCAAAGGATTCATTCGTATCAATTCCGGTTATTTGAATATGCGATCCAAAGCCAATTACCTTTTGCCGCACTTCATTCTGAAAGCCGGTCATAACACCCAGCGTAAGAATCATGACTGCAATCCCGATAGCAATGCCGGCAACGGCCACGCGCAAAATCGGTTTGGACATACGTCCTTCACCGTCCTTTTGCAGGAGCATTCGCGAAGCGATTAATTGTTCGAAGCCGGATTTTGCCATTGCTTCAAAAATACGTGTAAATCCCGGACTAAAAGAATAGCACAATTCTTGCTACATTCACGTCATGATGCGAGTGCTATTTTGCTTATTACTGGTTGTTGCGCAGACCATTCACCTGCCGGCACAAATTTTAATTCGTGCCAAGCAAAATGCAGAGAAGACAGATAAAGATATAACTGTCGGAGCAGCTCGTTTTGATCAATATTTGTCCGAGTTAAGCGGTAAGCGTGTCGCAGTTGTGGCTAATCACACCTCGTTTGTGGGTGCAGTCCATTTGGTGGATACCTTATTGTCGCGTAAGGTTAAAGTGGTGAAAATATTTTCTCCCGAGCACGGATTTCGCGGAACAGCAGATAACGGAGAGGAAATAGGTTCAGGGAAAGATCAACGAACCGGACTTCCTGTAATTTCTTTGTACGGAGATCATCGTAAACCCACCACAAAGGATATGAAAGGTATTGATGTGGTGTTGTTCGATATTCAAGATGTAGGCGTTCGTTTTTATACGTATATATCTACGATGACCTACGTAATGGAAGCATGTGCTGAGCAGAACGTAAAAATGATTGTATTGGATCGTCCGAATCCAAACGGACATTATCTGGATGGGCCTATTCTGGAGCCGGCATATAAATCTTTTGTGGGATTACATCCTGTTCCGATAGTTCACGGTATGACGATTGCCGAGTATGCGCAAATGGTGAACGGAGAGAAGTGGTTGACGGTAGGTGTGAAGTGTGATTTAAAAGTTATCACGTGCCTAAACTATACTCACGATGATTTGTATCAATTACCGATAAAACCGTCGCCGAATTTGCCCAACATGAGCAGTGTGTATTTGTATCCTTCTTTGTGTTTGTTCGAAGGAACGGTAGTCAGTGTGGGACGAGGAACTGATGCGCCTTTTCAGATGTTTGGTCATCCGCAATTACAGGGGACACACTTCTCGTTTACACCGGCGCCCAAACCGGGTGCCAAAAAACCATTGTATGAAGGACAATTATGCAACGGATACGATTTGCGCGAATTCGGATTGTTGTATATCAAGGATTACAAATCGCTTTATCTCTATTGGTTAATTGCGAGCTATAATCAATTAAAGACGAAGGGAGAATTCTTCAATAATTTCTTTGATAAACTAGCAGGAACTTCCAATTTGCGTAATCAGGTTATTTCAGGTAAAACCGAAGAACAAATCAGAGCATCGTGGCAGCCCGGACTGTCTGCATTTCGTGACATTCGAGTGAAATACCTGCTTTATCCTGATTTCAATTAAACCTGTTGCACCAGCTTGCGTCTAACGAGTAATTACATTAACTTGTATTAAATTGCATTTATGAAAAAGTTTCCACTCGTTGTAATGCTTGCAACTATTGTTACATCAATAAGTGCTCAGAGTCCAACTTGGGCTGATGATGTAGCGAATATACTTTACGGGAAATGCACCAATTGCCATCATCCGGGAGGAATAGCGCCGTTTTCGTTAATTACGTATAATGATGCGGCAAGCGTTGCTCCGAATATTCAGAACGCTGTTACCATGCGCAGGATGCCGCCATGGCCTCCGGATACAGCGTATACCAGATTCGCTCATGAACGCGCATTGACACAACAAGAAATTACAACCATAGATAATTGGGTGACCGCAGGCTTCCCTTCCGGCAATATTGCTAATGCTCCGCCTGCACCTACTTACACAGCCGGACCGGTCATATCAAATCCTGATTTGGCGGCTCAAATGCAAACCTATACAGTGAATACTGCCACTGATTTGTATCGTTGTTTTGTAGTGCCATCCGGAATTACACAAGATGAATACATTACTAAAGTTGAAGTAGTTCCGGGGAATCGACCTATTGTTCATCACGTTCTGGTTTATCAGGATGTGCAGAACACCTGTGTAACATTGGATAATAATGATCCGGGTCCGGGTTATACCAGTTTTGGCGGTGTGGGTTCAAATACTGCAACACTTATTGCCGGCTGGGTTCCGGGTCAAGGTGTTTATGAATTGCCTCCGAATATGGGTATTAAATTGGAGGCGAACAGCTACATCATTATGCAGATTCATTACCCTTCAGGAACTTTTAATCAGACAGACAGTACACAAGTACGGTTCACTTTTTCAAGTGGTGTAGTTCGTAATGTGACTTTGGTGCCTGCCATCAATCATTCCACATCGTTAACCAATGGGCCGCTGGTTATTCCCGCAAATACTACGCGTACGTTTAATGCACAGGTTTCGGTTTCATCTCCTTTAACTGTGATTAGCGTTGCGCCCCATATGCATTTAATTGGCAAATCGATTTGGTCTTGGGCAGTGGATCCATCGGGGGATACGATTCCGTTGATCAGTATTCCAGACTGGAATTTTCACTGGCAAGGTTTTTACACTTACCGTCAGCCGGTCGTAATTCCAGGAAACAGTGTGGTGTATGCTAGTGCTTATTACGATAATACAGTGAACAATCCGAACAATCCGAACAATCCGCCTCAGCTGGTTACGGCAGGCGAAGCAACGGATGATGAAATGATGGTGATCTATTATGCGTATTTGCCTTATCAGCCCGGAGATGAAAATATTATTATTGATAGCATAGTGCTGAATTCTATTCAACAAAATGCTTATCAGAATATTATTCGGACACCACAGTTATACGATCCGTATCCTGTTCCTGCTTCCGGTAATACGCCAGTTGCGATAAGTTATTTTATTCCTGAAGTTAGTACGGTAATCGTTCAGCTTTTTGATCAAAATGGCCGTCTCGTCAAGGAGTGGAACAGAGGTACACAAAGCGCGGGATTGTATCGCATGGATATTGCGATTGCAGACTTGCCTGCGGGAACCTATACGATAAGCCTGAATACAGGTAATGCCCGTAAGTCAAAACAAATTATCGTTCACTGACACTCCTGAAGTCGTCCTTCAATAATAAACTTTTGTAGAGCGGTAGCAATGGCTATCATGCCAACATAGTTAATGGTATGCGCGTCATCGGAAGGGCGATGATAATGAGAACCTAATCCTGTTGAAACTAGAATGGCCGGTATTTTGTAATACAAGAACACTGCATGGTCTGAGCCATTCGCAACTTTATCCTGCGCGACTATAGTTTTAAATTTGTCAGACTGAATTGATTTGCCAAGGAGAAAAATACACGACGTTGTTGAATTCGTTTGTATTTCCAAGATAGGTGCAAGGATATCTAATCTACCCACCATATCAAGATTGATGTTGGCGATAATTGTTGATGTATCAATAATGTTGGACTTGAATAACGCATGCGCACCCCACAGTCCATCTTCTTCACCTGAAAACGCTACAAAAATCACATCGTACGGAAGCTGATTGATTTTTGTCTTGCACCAAGCGGCTATGCCCAGCATCATTGCAACTCCGCTGGCGTTGTCGTCAGCACCATTGTGAATCTTCTTGGAAAAAGGATCGTTCGAATGAAATTTTCCGTTCCCGATATGATCGTAGTGGGCAGAGATGACGATTGACTTGGTATGTTTTGTGTCGATTTTCCCAATCACATTACCTGCGGATTGGATTAACGTCGTGTCCGGATTAATGTAACTGAAAGGATGCAGCCATTGTTGCTGCTTAAAAGGGGCACAGCCGGCTCTTTCCATTTCTATCGCAATGAAATCTGCTGATTGTTTTTCTTGTACAGTTCCGGGTAAACGTCCTTGCATGGAATCGTGTGACAAGGCGCTGACGGCATATTGAAAGTATTCTGCAGTAGTTGCTACCGTTGGCTTTTGTGCCGAGGTTAGCAGAGTCAGTAAGCTGAAGATTATTATGCAATAGATTTTCACCGGGAGATATATTGAGTTACGTCATGCAAATGTAATGCCGATAGTTAATGCTTACTCACAAACCGAAGGCACAAACTATGCTTTACAAAAAAAGAGCCTGTTCGAAAGAACAGGCTCTGTACACAAATAACAATAATTCTTAGTTTCTATTACCAACCTGTGGCTCAACTTTTGGACCCTTCGGAGCAACAGGAGCCGGAGTGAACTGGAAGCTATTGCCGTTCCAGAACATCGGAGTTCCTGACTGAGAAGTGTTTCCTTCGTTGAACATCACACCCTGAATATTTTCAGAGAAGTTGCGGTTAGTTAACTGCTCAGGCGTAGCAGATTGAGCAGCGTCAACACGCTTACCAACTGCGATCCATGAGAATTCAACGTTTGAAGAACCGTTGTTCAATTCAGCCACGTTGAATCCGTTTTCGTCAACTGAAACGATGTATAGACCGTTGCACTGACCCTGTGGAGTAACAGTGATGGTTGGTTTACCGTTTCCTTTGATTAACGCAGCGTATTCAGGAGTAAAGTTTACACGGATAGTTCCATTGTTTAATTGAGCAGAACCGTCATCATAAACTTTAACGGTAGTAGAAGTAACCGCGTAAGCAGGAGTGATAGCAGCGCCGGTGTTAACCAAGTCAGCATGGTAACCGTAGTTGTATGTATTACCTACGTTTAACGCAGCATACATAGAACCCATAGTTGTCAAACCTGCGATATCACCACGAACCCAGCCACCCATCATGTCGCCGTAGAAACCACCGCCAACACCTGTCATTAGTCCGTTAGCCATACGGCCTCCTCCGCTAGCGTATGCGTTAGAACCGTATACGCCATACTGTACTGAGTTGGAAGCTTTGTAACCTAACGATCCCCATGCTGCTGTAGCTGATACAGAACCTAAGACTCCACCTGTTCTGTTAAAATCGCCGAATGATGCCCCATGCAAACCAAACGTGTATAGGTCACCCCAGAAATTAAAGAAAGTACCGGCGTTGTTAGTAAACCCAATTCCATATCCGGTACCGTCATTTTGGGAATCGCGAGTACGGAATGACCAAATTGCGCCCTGATTATCTCCGGTAGCCGTTAATTGTTGATCATAAACATAAAAGCGGCTTATGTTTTGTGGAATAGAATTTACACCAACCCGGCCAGTTGCATTTTCTTGCATTATTGAGTTTCCAAGAGTGTTAGCTGATAAAAACTTCGGAATGTAACCGGTAGTACCTGTTACACCACCAGGACCAGTTGGACCGGTAGCTCCTGTAGCACCAGCTGGACCTGCTGCGCCCGTCAAACCAGTAGGACCTTGTGGGCCCGCAGGACCGGCAGCACCTGTTAATCCTGTAGGGCCATTAGCACCTGTAGGACCCACAGGGCCTGTCGCGCCATTAGCACCTGCTGCACCGGTAGCACCGGTAGCGCCGTTCGCACCTGCTGCACCTGTAGCACCCGTAGCACCCGTAGCACCCGTAGCACCCGTAGCACCCGTCAAGCCAATAGGACCTTGCGCTCCTGTTGGACCAATGTCTCCTGTTGCTCCTGTAGCACCCACTGCACCTGTTGGACCTGTGTCACCGGTTGCACCAGTAGGACCTGTTAAGCCCGGATCTCCCTGCGGACCCGTAGGACCTGCAATTCCCGGATCACCTGAAGGACCTGTTGGACCTGTTAAGCCCGGATCACCTGAAGGACCTGTTGGACCTGCAACACCAGGATCACCAGAAGGACCTTGTGGACCTTGTGGTCCCGGATTTGCTGAGTTTTGAGCATACAAAGCGTAAGGAACAGATAAGAACTGTGAAGTTCCCATAGAAGTTAAACCTGAACCGAAGTCAACAAATACTTCCAAAAATTCCTGACCCGCAGAGAATACGGTATCCAAGCCTGCTGTGATAGAACCCATGTTGATGTTGAACAAACCAAACTGGTTGGTCGTAACACCGGTGTGAGTTTCTGTCCAAACAACAGGTCCTGAAGCAGAACCGCTGTGAATGTCAAATTTAACGGTAACTGTGCCGTTGGCAATAGGTGCTCCCGTTGAGTTACGAGCTACACCCTGATACTTGATGCTGGCCGGTGCCTGTGCATAAACGCCCCAGGTTAACATCAACGCAGCAACCAGTGTATATACTTTTTTCATAAAGTGGTTGGGTTAAGAATTTTTTGTGATTTTGAATGTTGTGTTTGCCTTGCCATTAACAGCACGCACCTGAATGAAGTACACTCCGGTAGCATAACCGTTCAGGTTAATCTGTGTTCTGCCTGAGGCAGATGCCGAAAATTGTTCAGTCTGCATACGCTGACCGAGAGCATTGTAAACATCAATCACGAAAAGACCTGATACGTCTTCTCCAAATTGAATGTTGACAAAGTCAGTGGTGGGGTTAGGATAAACGGACGCGTTTACGGGAATGCCGGTCTCTCCAATTGAAGAGTTGACATCCTCGGGCTGGTGAAAACCTTGAGTAATGAAGAAACCACTCGCAGAGTACGTTTCAATCATGGGTTCACCAACGGTCCATTCTATCATACCTGAAGAATTCGAAAAGAATTCACCACCACTCGAAATGACGCTTGGGGCGATGGATTGCGCCTGAGCCATTGCTGACAGACACAAGGCCAACGCCGTTGCTGTGAGGGTTTTTTTGTACATAGAATTGGGTTAAAAGTGTAAGGCAATTTACAACAAAATTGTTCATTTGCAACATTTAATGGTGGGTGTTAATAAAAAAAGCCACCTTGAAAAAGGTGGCCTCCAGTTCAATTAGGTGTAAACTTTAATTAGTTTTTCCCGGATATTGTCGCAATCCTTCAGATAAACAGCTCATGGCAGCTTCCAGATCGCCTTTCTTTAGCACGTAGGCGAGGCGAACTTCATTTTGTCCCGCACCCGGAGTAGAATAAAAACCGGTAGCCGGAGCCATCATTACCGTTGCATTGTTATGGCTGAAAGATTCCAACATCCACTGGCAAAACTTATCGGCGTTGTCAATCGGTAATCGTGCGATACAATAAAATGCTCCACTTGGCTTGGGGCAAAATACACCTGGCATTGCATTAAGCGCATCAATCAGATAATCACGACGTGAGGTATATTCGTTGATAACCTCTGTAAAGTACGAGTCGGGGGTATTTAATGCAGCTTCAGCACCAATTTGACCAAACGTTGGGGGAGATAAACGTGCCTGAGCAAATTTCATTGCCGCTGCCATCACTTCTTTGTTTTTGGAAATCATTGCGCCAATTCTGGCTCCGCAAGCACTGTAACGCTTAGAAATGGAGTCGAGAAGGATGGTATTATTTTCAATTCCTTCCAGGTGAAGCACTGAAGTGTACTGTTTACCATCATAGCAGAACTCGCGGTAAACTTCATCGGACAGCAGGAACAGGTCGTACTTTTGAACCAAAGTTTTTAACTGTTCCAATTCTTCTTTGCTGTACAAATATCCCGTAGGATTTCCGGGATTACAGATCATAATACCACGTGTTTTCGGCGTGATTAATTTTTCAAATTCAGCTATAGGAGGCAATGCAAAACCGCTTTCGATATACGAGCGGACGGGTTTAATCACTAGGTCTGCAGCACAAGAAAAGCCGTTGTAGTTGGCATAGAACGGTTCCGGAATAATAATTTCATCACCCGGATTAAAGCACGTCATCATTGCAATTTCAATTGCTTCTGAGCCTCCTGTTGTAATGATAATGTCTTCGGTATTTACCGGCATTTTGAATTTGCGGTAATACTCGGCGAGTTTAATACGATAACTTTCGTTTCCGGCGGAATGCGAATATTCGATCACGCGCACGGGTGAGTTTTTAATTGCATTTAACATCACTTCCGGAGTTTCGATGTCCGGTTGACCGATATTAAGATGATAGATTTTTTTACCTTCTTTTTTAGCTTTTTCAGCGAACGGAACAAGCTTACGAATTGGGGAGGCAGGCATGTTACCTGCTTTGGAAGAAATCTTCGGCATAACGCAATTTTTAGATGCGCCAAAGATCGCAATTACAATGAAAAAGCAGCAGAATTATTCGCCTTTTGGTTTAAGCACCACACATTTAATGGTTAGAGTGGTTTCCGGCTTAGCAGCATTGGATTTAAGCACAACAGTACGTTCTTGGCGGTCAATAGCACTTTTAGATTCGAACGTCACTTTCACAACACCTGATTCGCCTTTAGCAATGGGCTGTTTAGGGAAATCCACTTTTGTACAAGTGCAAGTAACAACAGCTTCCGTGATGATTAACGGGGCGTCACCTGTATTGGTAAACTTAAAATCATGGCTTACTACTTCCCCCTGACGAATCATACCAAAGTTGTGTTTGGTTTCTTCAAAGGTCAGCGCAGGTCCGGCTAGCATTGCTAATCCCGAAAAAGCTAACGTTATCCAAAGGATGAGTCCGGCAATATTATTTAGGCGTCCCGACATTGATTAGATTTATTTAGGGATTGGAGCTCCAGCAGGAAGTACATTGCCTTTAACTCGAACCTCTACTATTCCTGCATTACCATTAGCAGCGTTAGAATAGACCATAATCTTCTTTTCGAATTGTCCAACACGAATAGAAGTGTCGTACTTAACCGTAAACGTTCCTGTGCCACCCGGAGGAATAGGTTGCTTGTTCCAGCTATCTCCGATACTCGTACAACCGCACTGTCCTTTTATAGAAGTAATGATTAAGGGTTCGTTGCCGGTATTGGTAAATGTAAATACACGAACAGCTTCGCTACCCTGCGAGATTGTACCGTAATCCACTACTTCTTCTTGAAATGTGATTACCGGTCCACTGATAGTTGCAGAAGGGGCTTGTCCGTTTACCACAGACAAGCCCGCTAACATTGCCAATACTATGTTGAAAATGTATTTCAAGAGTTTAGTTATTTACTGGAGCACCTGAACCCGGAGCACTTGAACCCGGGGCCGGGAACGGAGTGTCAGCCGGTGGCGCTTCAACGTTACCTTTAATTTGAACCTTAGCCGGTTCAGATTTGCCCTCGAACATTACAGTAACTTCTTTAGTGAAAGGACCAACACGATTGGTGTCGTACTTCACTGTAATTACTGTGCTTTTGCCGGGCATAATAGGCTCTTTCTCGTATTTAGGAACAGTGCAACCGCAACTACCTACTGCAGACTGAATCACTAGAGGCTCTTTACTTGTGTTGGTGATTTTAAACTCACAAGTTCCGTCAGCACCTTTTTTGATGGTGCCGTAATCGTGAACGGTTTTGTCAAACTTATAACCATTATCACTTTTTTGTTCACCACCGGCCGGCTTTGCAGCAGGGGCGGGTTTCGCAGCAGGAGCAGGTTTTGCAGCAGGAGCAGGTTTTGCAGCCGGCGCCTGAGCCGCTACTGATAACGACAATCCGAAGATTGCAATTGAAGTAACTATTGATTTCATGACTGAAATTGGTTCTATGTTGTATTAGTTTTTCGGTTTAGATGCAGGTGCAGGCTTGGCTGCAGGAGTAGCAGGCGTAACGGCAGGAGCTGTAGTTTTTGGAGCTGCAGCCGGTGCTGTCTTGCTGTTGTTTGCAGGTGCAGAAGTTTTTCCGGCAGGTGCAGGTTTAGTTCCATTGGCAGGTGCAGCAGCAGGCTGAGCAGGTGCAGGTGCAGGGGTGTTGGCAGCTTCAACAGTTCCGATCATGTGTAATGTTTCAGTGCGACCGTTATCATAAGTTAATGTTACTGTCTTATCCTGTGGACCCATTTTGCCGGTGGAGTTAAAAGTAACTTTCACAGTACCATTGCCGTTAGGTTTAATTGGCTCTTTCGGGTATTCAGGAACTGTGCATCCGCATGATCCCTGCGCATTCGTAATAATCAACGGCTCTTTACCGGTGTTTGTGAATTTGAATTCATAAGTAACCGATTCACCTTGCTTAATAGTTCCGAACTTATAGTCTTTCTGTTCAAACGACATGTTTGGCGCTGTCGGATTATCAATTGGGGCTGATGTTACAGGACCCTGAGCCTTTACCGTTAAAGCAGCGATAAACAAAAATGGAAGAATAAGTAGCTTTTTCATGATGTGTTATTGTGTTTAAGTTCTTGATATGAGTATCCAAAATCGTGCCACTTCCACTGCACGCTTCATTTTTTTTTAGCTTTGCAGACGCTTTTTTGCACGGCATTGTAAAGTTATATTTTTTCTGCATTGTCTGCATCATCGGTTTAATTATCAGACTAACATTTATGGCAATTGAATTACCCAAAACATACAGTCCTCAGTCTACAGAAGATAAGTGGTACGCGTGGTGGTTAGAAAAAGGTTTTTTTAACTCCACTCCTGATGAGCGCGAGCCATACACTGTGGTTATTCCGCCGCCTAATGTGACGGGCGTATTGCATATGGGGCATATGTTGAATAACACTATTCAGGATGTGTTGATTCGTCGTGCGCGAATGCAGGGTAAAAATGCCTGTTGGGTTCCGGGAACCGATCACGCATCTATCGCGACTGAAGCCAAGGTGGTGAAGCTTTTGGAAGAGCAAGGAATAAAAAAGCGCGATTTATCACGTGAGGATTTTCTGAAGCATGCGTGGGATTGGAAAGAGAAGTACGGGGGAATAATTCTGGAACAATTGAAAAAGCTAGGAGCTTCTGTAGATTGGAATAGAACACGTTTCACGATGGATGACGATATGTCTGAAGCTGTTACAGACGTATTTATTGACTTGTATAACAAAGGATACATCTATCGTGGTACGAGGATGGTCAATTGGGATCCCGTGGCATTAACTGCCGTATCCGACGAAGAAGTAAATATGAAGGAGGCAACCTCCAAGTTATATTATCTGCAGTATAAAATTGAGGGAATCGATGATCGCTATATTACGATTGCAACAACACGCCCCGAAACTATTCTAGGTGATACCGCTATTTGTGTGCATCCGGAAGACGAGCGTTATTCTGAATTGGTTGGCAAACGAGCATTTGTGCCCTTGATCAATCGTGCGGTTCCGATTATTGCCGATGAATATGTGGATAAAGAATTCGGAACGGGAGCACTAAAAGTTACGCCGGCTCATGACAAGAATGACTATGAACTCGGCAAGAAGCATAGTCTGGAATCAATTGACATTCTAACTCAGGATGGTAAACTAAATGCAGCTGCACAGTTGTATGTGGGTATGGATCGTTTTGCGGTTCGTAAGCAGATTGTTCGTGATCTGGAAGAAGCAGGTCATTTGGTTAAGGTTGACGATATCAAGAATAACGTTGGTTATTCTGAACGTACTAATGCAGTAATTGAACCTCGCTTGTCGCCGCAGTGGTTTGTTGCGATGAAGAAAATATCAGAGCCGGCATTAGCTGCAGTCATCAACGGAGAAGTGAATTTGATTCCTGATAAGTTCATCAATACTTATCGCTATTGGATGGAGAATGTGCAGGATTGGTGTATTTCTCGTCAGCTGTGGTGGGGGCAGCGTATTCCGGCATGGTATGATGCAGATGGAAATTACGTAGTAGCAAAAACCAAAGAAGACGCAGTTGTTCAGTATTTGAAACAATATCCTGCAGGTAATCCGGATACGTTAACGCAGGATGAAGATGTTGTGGATACTTGGTTTTCTTCCTGGTTGTGGCCAATTTCAGTTTTTGATCCCACTATTTTCGGAAAAGAAAAAGGAACAAAATGGAATGAAGATTTAGCATACTACTATCCAACCAATGATCTGGTAACTGCACCTGAAATTTTATTTTTCTGGGTGGCTCGTATGATTATTGCTGGATACGAGTACACGGGGAAGAAGCCATTTCAGAATGTGTATTTGACAGGAATCGTTCGCGACAAACAAGGTCGTAAGATGTCGAAGTCGTTGGGTAATTCTCCTGACCCTTTAGATCTTATCGAAAAGTACGGTGCAGATGGCGTTCGTGTAGGTATGTTGTTGTGTTCTCCTGCAGGAAATGATTTGCCTTTTGACGAATCATTATGTGAGCAAGGAAGAAATTTCTCAAACAAAATTTGGAATGCGTTCCGTTTAGTGAGCGGATGGCAAGTAGATCCTAATTTGGAACAGCCTGCTTCGTGTGCGGCAGGAATAACTTGGTTCCAGAATAGATTTCATCAGCAGTTAGCTGAAATAAACGATCATTATTCGAAGTTTCGTTTGTCTGATGCTTTGATGGCAACTTACAAGTTAGTGTGGGATGATTTCTGCGCTTGGTATTTAGAAATGATCAAGCCGGAGTTTGTTGATGGACAAGCGAAACCGGTAGATGCTTTAACCTACAATTCGACAGTCAGTTTCTTTGAAGATGTATTGAAGTTGCTGCATCCGTTCATGCCTTTTATAACGGAAGAGCTCTATCATCATTTGCAAGAACGCAACGCCAACGATGGAATTATTGTTGCATCATGGCCAACTCTTTTGCCTTTTGATCAAAAAGTTTTAGATCAGTTCGCGAATGCACAACAAGTAATTGCGGAGGTAAGAACAATTCGGAAACAAAAGAATATACCGGCGAAGCAACCCCTTGATTTATTCGTGAAGTCTGCTAATGCGCAAAGTGCTTTTGACGACATTATCGCGAAATTATCGCCTGTTAACGCCATTCAATTTGTAACAGATAAACCGCAAGGTGCATTAGGTTTCGTAGTAAAGGGGGTAGAGTATTTTGTTCCTGTTACCGGAAATATCAATGTTGATGAAGAGCGCGCAAAACTTCAGAAGGAGATTGAATACAACATCGGTTTTTTAAATGCCGTTCAGAAAAAATTAGCAAACGAACGTTTCGTTCAGAATGCGAAACCTGAAATAATTGATGTTGAGCGCAGAAAACAAGCGGACGCCGAAGCAAAGATTAAAGCGCTGCAAGAACAATTGGCGAATTTATAAGCGCGCTTACAAATAACCTTTCAGCTTGTACATTAGGCAGCCTATCCACTCATGGGTGAGTTGATTCCATCCCATGAAACATTCGGCGTTGGGCAATAGCAAGTGATCAGGAAGGAATTTGCGTGGTCCACTGTATCGATCGGTTGAAAAAGGTACAGCATTGATGCCTGCTTTATGAAAGCAAGCCAGCGATCGACGCATGTGAAAACCTGAGGTGACGAGCAGAATCCGTTTTCCAATTTTATTACGGTTAATTAGTTCTGCTGTCATTACGGCATTTTCATACGTGTTGCGCGATTCATTTTCGATGAGAAAGCTGGAGTCCGGAATATTCATTTGTTGCAAGAAGGTTCTGATTCTGTCGCCTTCTTTGTATTGCGGAAAGGCGATCAAGCCGGAGCCTCCTGTAAATATTAATTTCGGTGCAATACCTTTTCGGTGCAGGATTATTCCTTGTAACAAACGATCGACACCGCGAGAGAAATGTGTTCGTTGTAATTCATCATCCCAATTGCTTACACCACCCAAAACCACAATAGCGTCGAAGGATTGTGCAGTTGGTTCAGGAGTAGAATTAATTTCCCATTTTCGCATTACTTCATCCAGAATAAAACTGTTACTAAAAAAAAGCAGCAACGTCCCTGCACCAATGAGGTAACGTTTTCGTTTAGAATCGTGTTTTGTTTTTATAGCCAACACAACGAGCAAGCATATCCACGTAAACGGCATGGTTGCGAAGGCCAGAAGTTTTGAGAGTATGAAAAACACGGCGAAAGTTACTATAACTTTGGGAATGACCTATCGGTGGCTTCGCGCGATTTTTGTTGATCTGCTTTTTGTTCCATTATTGATTTTTTTCGCGGTCAACCATGAGCTTTGTGGTTATGGTTTGCGACAGTTGAAAGGGCAATTGAATCTTGTAATTAATAGTCGCGAAATAGTAGATGTGTTAGGTGATTCTCAAGTCCCGGATTCCATAAAAGTTAAATTGCGACTGATTCATGAAATACGTGAGTTTGCATTTGATTCCCTTGGTCTTACACGTAATGAAAACTACACCACCTATTTCGATCAACGTGGACAGCGATTGATGTACGTAGTAACAGCTTCAGAGCGTTACCGTTTAAAACCCCAAGTGTGGCATTTCCCTGTTATTGGAGCCGTTGGCTATAAGGGTTTTTTTCGTGAGGATTTAGCGAAGCTTGAAGCAGAACGACTTAAAGCTCAAGGCTACGACGTGCACATTGGTGGAGCATCCGGTTGGTCGACGTTAGGTTGGTTAAAAGATCCCGTGCTAAGCCAGATGTTGATGCTGGAAGAAGGTGATTTGGCAGAGCTAATCATCCACGAGTTGTTGCACGGAACGATTTACATTCCGGATAATACGGAGTGGAATGAAAACTTTGCAACGTTTGTTGGGGAAGAAGGCGCAAAGCTGTTCTTGAAAAGTAAATATGGGCCATCTTCAAAACAAGAATTAGAATATCTCAGCGGAAAGCAAGCGGATGAGGGGCGTCGTCGCTTTATGGTTGGTGTTTCCTCATGGTTGCGGTATCAATATATTCGCGAAAGCTCATCAGATACGGTTAAGATGGAGAAGAATCGAGTAGAATCTTATCGGACTATTGAACGTTGGGCTTATCAATATTTCACCGGTAAGGACTCAACTTTTGCTTCTTCGTTTGCACGTCGAATAAAAAAATCCGGGAACACAGTGTTTTTGTCTTCACAGCGATACGAGTCTCAACAAGAACAATTTAGAAAAAACTATAATCAATCCGAACTTACATTACGTGATTACATCGCGCGCCTAGTGACTTCTTATCAGAAGAATTGAAGGCAATTGGGATGCAACACGTACAAGCAGTTTAGTTGTCAGCCACAAAATTTTCATGACGCGAAGTAGCCTAATTTGATGTTGAATGCAAATGAGCATTGTCAGTTTTGGGAAAAATTGTGAGATATTGTTGCAAGTGCTTGAAATACAGTGATTAGTATAATGTCTTGCCTTTTGTTCTTTGCGATTGAAAGGTTAATTTTACCGCCATTGTTTACGTTACGTGAATACTGATTTAAAGAGAGCACTATGCAAGAGGTAAAGCCTTATCAATTGAAGAATAAAGTTCGAATTGTAACAGCCGCTTCATTATTTGACGGTCATGATGCAGCAATAAATATTATGCGCAGAATTATTCAGTCGAGTGGTGCTGAGGTCATTCATTTGGGTCATGATCGCAGTGTTTCTGAGATTGTTAATTGCGCCATACAGGAAGATGCTAATGCAATTGCGATAACCTCTTATCAAGGTGGTCACATGGAGTTTTTTAAATACATGTTTGATCTGTTGAAGGAGAGAGGTTGTGATCAAATAAAAATATTTGGAGGCGGAGGCGGTACAATACTTCCTGAGGAAATTAAGGAGTTGCACGATTATGGCATTACACGAATCTATCATCCTGATGACGGTCGTGCGATGGGTTTGCAGGGAATGATTAATGATTTGCTGGAGAAGTGTGATTTTGCTACTGGTGTTCATTTGAATGGAGAAGTCAAACATCTTGATCCCAAGAATCATAAAGAATTAGGCAGACTTATTTCTGCTTTCGAAAATTTTTCTGACCAACATGGTGGTGCTGCTGGAGAGATCAAAGCATTAGCGCAAAAAAGCAAAACCCCGGTATTGGGAATAACGGGTACAGGCGGAGCAGGTAAGTCGTCATTGGTTGATGAATTGGTTCGCCGATTTTTAATTGATTTTAAAGACAAGAACATTGGTATCATTTCGGTTGACCCATCAAAGCGCAAGACCGGAGGAGCATTATTGGGTGATCGAATTCGAATGAATGCGATCAGCAATTCTCGTGTGTACATGCGTTCTCTGGCAACCAGACAGAGCAATCTTGCGTTATCGAAGCATGTACAGGAAGCGGTTGATGTATTAAAGGCAGCGCAGTTTGATTTGATTATTCTGGAAACGTCCGGAATTGGTCAGAGTGATACCGAGATTATTGAGCACAGCAATGTCAGTTTGTATGTAATGACTCCTGAATACGGTGCTGCGACACAGTTGGAGAAAATTGACATGCTCGATTTTGCGGACATCATTGCATTGAACAAGTTTGATAAGCGTGGTGCTTTGGATGCATTGCGTGATGTGAAAAAGCAATTTAAACGTAATCATCAACTATGGGAAACGGACGATGAATTGTTGCCTGTGTATGGTACGATTGCTTCCCAGTTTAATGATCCGGGGATGAATCGTTTGTACAGAGCGGTTATTGATAAAGTTGTAGAACGTACAGGAGCTAAGTTGGAGTCGACGTTTCAGATTTCGAAAGAAATGTCGGAGAAGGTATACATTATTCCTCCTGCTCGAACGCGTTATTTGTCTGAGATTTCGGAAAATAACCGCGCTTACGATCGTCGTTTGCAAGATCAGTCGGCTATTGCACAAAAGTTATATGCAATACATACCACAATTGCTACTTTGCGATCTGAGCAGAAGGATCTCAATAGCGAGTTGTTGAAGTTGTTGCAAAATCAGTACGATCAATTGCTGCTTGAACTCGATCCAAAGAATATGAAGATGATCGAGTCATTTAGTGCGAAAGCTCAGCAGTATAAGGATGAGTATTACATTTTTAAAGTGCGTGATAAAGAGGTTAAAATTAAAACGCACTACGAATCGTTGTCGCACACGATGGTTCCGAAAGTTTCTTCACCACGATACCAAGCATGGGGAGATTTGTTGACCTGGATGGGTCAAGAAAACTTTCCGGGAGAATTTCCATACACATCCGGAATCTATCCATTCAAACGTGAAGGAGAAGATCCGACTCGTATGTTTGCCGGCGAAGGTGGGCCTGAAAGAA
>Ga0068876_10001127_pt1 | contig 21044 bp, 17 predicted proteins | sample NOAtaG_6_FD_66442 | JGI IMG/M metagenome (GOLD analysis project Ga0068876, IMG submission 66442) | Freshwater lake microbial communities from Lake Erie, under a cyanobacterial bloom - NOAA_Erie_Diel5S_2200h metaG | ecosystem: Environmental > Aquatic > Freshwater > Lake | place: USA: Ohio, Lake...
CGGCTTCTTCGGGTGGTACTGCCCTAGCTGTAGGCACTTCCCTCACCGATGGTTCTACCTATTTCGCCTCCCAAACCCTCAATAACTGCGAAAGTGGTGCCCGTTTGGCTGTTGTGGTTACAATCAATTCACCTGCTGCACCTTCGGGCTCTTCCACTCAGATCATTTGTGGTTCGGGCACATTGGCGGACCTTGTCCTATCGGGCTCTTCCGTGACTTGGTTTGACGCAAGCTCCGGTGGAAATGTCCTGTCCCCTTCAACCGTGGTCTCAAATGGCAGCACCTACCATGCTTCCCAAACAGTCAACGGATGCGAAAGCCTCAACCGCTTGGCCGTAACAGTGACCATCAATGCGATACCCGCAGCTCCGACCGGAAATGCTGCCCAAACCTTCTGCAATGGTGCAACCGTCGCCGACCTCGTTGCAACCGGAGCAGGTTTGAATTGGTACTCGGCATCCACAGGTGGTACGGCCATTCCAGCAGGAACCATCTTGACCGACGGAAGCAGCTATTTTGCCTCCCAAACGGTCAACGGGTGTGAAAGTACCGATCGCTTGGAAGTGGTCGTCACGGTCAATTCTCCTGCAGCCCCAACCGGAAATACGACCCAATCTTTCTGTTCAGCTGCTACGGTCAACGACCTGACCGCCACGGGTTCCAGCATCGTTTGGTACACCGCTGCAACTGGGGGTACACCTTTGGCCGGAAGTACTGCCATCACCACCGGAACATATTTTGCCTCACAAACCCTCAACGGCTGCGAAAGCTTGAACAGGCTTGCCGTGACCGTGACGGTGACCATCTTGGACGCTACCGTGAACCAATCAGGATCCACCTTGACCGCAGTTCAGTCGGGTGCCAGCTACACCTGGTTGGATTGTAACAACGGCAACCAACCCATCGCCGGCGCAACCGGACAGTCCTTCACGCCAACAGCCAACGGAAGCTATGCGGTTGAAATCAATTTGAACGGCTGCTCCGTGGTAAGCGCTTGTTTCCAAGTCACGTTGGTTGGCATGGAAGAAGACAAATTGTCCTTGTTGGAAATCAGGCCCAACCCAACCCATGGCATTTTGATGATTACCGTCTCAGAGCCTACCACGGCAGTTGTCACGGCGGCAAACGGTGTGGTTGTTGCCAAGTTGACCTTGGATGGTGACACCTTGTTGGATGCCAGCGAATTCGCCATGGGTATTTACCTCATCCGTACCGCAGAAGGCAAGACGGCCAAATTCGTCAAGCAATGATGCACATCGGTTCCTACCAACATTGAACCCTACCAAGCCCCTGTTCTTCGAAGGTATGTGAAGAGCAGGGGTTTTGGTTTGTACCCGCCCACGATTTCACGACTGACGGCTCTGGGTTTGGTGTTTGTCATGACGCAGGAAAATCCCCACATTTGAGGAAGCACAACTTCCTTGTCCATCAGGCCTATGCCACAGATTTTCGTTTCCCATTCAGCCACAAGGCGCTTCAACCAACTCCCAGAACTAACCCAGTGCGGGGCCTTGTTGAATACAGCGCAGGTATTTTTCCAACTATGGGCATCTGAGAATGGCCAAACCCACTTGGACATCACCCGAAAAACCATTCAAAATTGCCTCCAATCCGACTCTTGGCCCAAATACGAGGACCAAGAATTGATGACCCAAATCCAAAGGACCTTTTTCGGGCAGGCCAAAGCCAATTTCACCTATTGGAACCCCATGGACGGCTCATCCTGGGAACTGATCATGACGCTTTGGACGGGCAAAGGCAAACAAATCCAAATCGCCTGCACAAGCAACATGTCCGAAGCCGGCTTCCAAGTGACCTACGCCGAAGAAGATGCGCAGCTCATCCCAAGCCTGACCAACCTGCTGCAGGGGTTCTAGGGGATTCGTAGCAATCCCTCAGATCAAACCATTTTGAAGGGAATTGAATTTGATTTCCACCCAGGAGGAGTAACAATTAGGACTGCATTGAAACAGACCTTCGAAATAATTCGGTAAATTCCGTCATACTTATTTTTGTTGAGTTCATCAAGTATACAAAGCCATGGGAGAGACAGAGGAGATAACACAAGCTCTGATCAGGTTTAGAAATGAAAGGGATTGGGAGCAGTTTCATAATCCAAAAGATTTGGCGATTGCATTGAATGTGGAATCCGCAGAACTTTTAGAGTTGTTTCTTTGGAAGGATTCAAATCAAGCCAATCTAGACAGAATCAAGGAAGAATTAGCAGATGTGTTTGCTTATGCATTTTTACTAGCCGAAAAGTTAAATTTAGACGTAAGAAAAATTGTACTGGAAAAAATAGAATTGAATTCAAAAAAATACCCTGTTGAAAAATCCAAAGGGACCGCCAAGAAATACACAGACCTATGATTGTTTATCGCTCCATCAAAAAACAATTTCAAGAGCATGTTGACTCCGGCCATATTGACCAAATCATTTTAAAAAACTTCAAAGAAAAACTAAATCGAAAGACCTCCGAAAAAGAAGTTGAATCGTGGTGGAACTCCTTAACCTTTATGTCAAGGGTTATCAGTGACAACAAGATTCCAGACAATACAGGCATCTCGATTGAATGTCAAATTCCACAAACCAGCAAACGCATAGACTTCCTGATTTCCGGAAAAGACGAGTTCGATACGAACCAAGTCATCATTGTGGAATTGAAGCAATGGACAAAGGCTGAATTGAGTGAAAAACATGGAATTGTAAGAACTGCATTGGGCAAGGGATTGCATGAAACGAGTCATCCATCTTACCAAGCATGGTCCTATGCTGCAATGCTTGAGGATTTCTGCGAACCTGTCCGCGAATATGAGGTTTCACTAACCCCTTGTGCCTACTTGCATAATTACGAAGAGGATGGAGTTATCCGAAATGAATTTTACAATGACTATTTGGAAAAGGCGCCGGTTTTCCTCAAAAGGGAAATGCTTGACCTTAGGGAATTCATCAAAAAACATGTCAAAAAAGGGGATGACGGGGAAATCATGTACCAAATTGACAATGGACGCATCAAACCCTCCAAACAATTGGCCGATTCCCTTTCCAATATGTTGGTTGGCAATCGAGAATTCATCCTGATTGACGAACAAAAATTGATTTATGAAACAGGATTGTTACTCTCCAAAGAATCAGAAAAAGGCAATCGTAACACTTTGATTGTGGAAGGCGGACCGGGTACCGGAAAGTCCGTGGTTGCCATAAACTTGTTGGTTGAACTCACGAAACAAGGTCAGTTTGTCCAATATGTATCCAAGAATGCTGCTCCCAGGAAGGTCTTCGAGGCCAAACTTACTGGATCCATGACTCCTACCAGATTCAATGCCCTCTTCAAAGGATCGGGCAGCTATGTTGATTCCTTACCCAAACAGTTTGATGCATTGATCGTAGATGAGGCGCACAGATTGAATGAAAAATCTGGACTTTATAGCAACTTGGGAGAGAATCAAATCAAAGAGATAATCAACGCCTCCAAGCTTTCCATCTTCTTCATCGATGAAGACCAACAGGTAACCTTGAAGGACATCGGAACAAAATCTGAAATCAAAAAATGGGCTGAAAATCATCAATCCAACGTATTTGAATACGAACTACCCTCCCAATTTCGATGCAATGGGTCCGATGGGTACCTATCATTTTTGGACAACCTGCTTCAGATTCGAGAGACTGCCAACACGAATTTATCGGGTTTGGATTATGACTTCCGAATCGTGGACAGCCCCAATGAATTGAGGGAACTGATTCAAGAAAAAAACAAAACAGACAACAAATCCAGGCTTGTGGCGGGCTATTGTTGGGATTGGGTCAGCAAAAAAAATCCCAATCAAATGGACATCCAGTTTCCTGAGTTTGATTTCGCCATGAAGTGGAATCTCTCCGAAGACGGGTCTGCGTGGATCATCAAGCCAGAATCAATCAATCAAATCGGTTGTATTCATACCTGCCAAGGACTTGAGGCAAGCTACATCGGGGTCATCATCGGACCTGACCTGATTGTAAGGGATACCACTGTCCTGGTGGACCCATCGAAACGGTCACGAATGGACAATTCAATCAAAGGGTATAAAAAACTACTTCAAGAAGACCCTGAACTTGCCAAAAACCGCATCAAAAAGATCATCAAAAACACCTACAGAACCTTGATGACGAGGGGAATGAAAGGTTGTTTTGTGTATTGTGTTGATTCAGAGACAAGGGACTACTTTCGCTCTTTTTCAAGTCAGTGCCCCCCCTACCCCAGTGCCGGGATGCGCCAATTGTTCAGGCGGAGGGTGCTGCGGAACCATTTCCAGAAGTTGGAAAAACTCCAGGTGTGGTGGTAGTCATGCAAGGAAATCAACAGGAAGAAGAGGTACACCATTTTGGGAGAGGTCTTGCCGTTGAGTATGATGAGGGTGAACATCGTGATGCCCAAGTCGGCGAAATGTCCCGTGTACAGCACATCCTTGAGAGCTTGCGCCGGCATCATCAAGGAAAAACTGGGATTTTGGATGCCCGGAACGATTTTCTTGCCCCAGGGTTTGTAGGTGAGTTCCCGGCCGTCCAGCACGAACCCGATACCCTTGCGAAACAACAACGGTAGCCAAAAGTTGTTCGCGGCCAATTTCTTGCGGAGGTCGGCCACATCTTGGTCGGTGAATTGGGCCTGACGCTCCACATCGGCTTGTTGGTCCACCTTTTTGCGGATCATGTCCTCGTCGCGTCGGTAATCCGATTCGGGCAAATGGCTCACGGTCCAGGTGTCGAAGTCGATGGTGGTGTAAGGGTGGCACAATTGGGTCTTTTGGGCTTTCCAATGCATTTTCAGGTCCTCCACAGACACTTTGTACTCATTGGCCCACACAGAATCGTCGCGGTAAAAGATCACTTGGCTGGCAAATGGCATGTAATAGTCCGCTTGGAGCAAGTCGCTGAGTTCACTCACCCGGTGCACATAATCGGCTTTGTCTTTCATGCTCACGATTTGGGCGTCCTTTCGAAAGGAATTCACCGGACTGGCCGGCGAGTAAGAACTCAGGAGCACCACTTTCTTGCGACCGGAGACGTGGTTGTCGATGTATTGCCGGATGCGTTTCACCTGATAGCCCATGGGCTTGGAATCGTTCATGTTCACGATGAAAGCCTTCGGTGTATCGACCAACAGTACCGAATCATCGTTGGGCAGGGGAATGCTGAGCACTTGGACAGCCTCGCCCAAAGAATGCCATTTCAGGGGCTCAAGCGCCTTGGCTTGGAATCCTTGTCCGTTGAGATATTGGGCGATTTGCTCCTGTGGCAAGGCGGGACAGAGGTAGGTGGGTCCATATCCCAATTTCCGGATGGAGGGCGGGTGGAAATGGTCCATATGCTCGTGGGTGATGTAGACATGTTTCGCCTGAGACAGCATGGCCAATTCCGAATCGGTGGGATAGCTTTGAAGCCACCAACTGCGCCAATAGGTGGAACCGATCAACCATGGGTCGGTGATCATGACCGGAGTGCCTTGGTCATCGATGAGCGCCATGCAGGCGTGGCCGAGTGTCTGGATCTTCATGTTCCCCTGTTTGGATGCATTTCGGTGCAAAGTTCCGCAATTTCATCCGCAAGACAATGAGCAAGGTCATGAAAGGGCATGACGGAGGCACCAAGGGGATGTCCAAAAAACAAAACGATGGTAAATGTCCTAAAAACCCTTGTCAGCGGCTTCCAACCCCGCTATGGCTACTCGAAAACAGGCAGGATTCACTTATCCACAATTGGGCTTGCAAAAGGCCGCCCAATCCCCCCCTTAATAATCCATAATTTAACCCGCTGATTTGTTTTCAATCGTCAAAAACGGCCCTCAAAGACCCAAAATGATGCATTAAGGAACAAATTGGTCATGCTTGGAATCAACCGGGAAACTATTTCACGAAACCCCAAGTGTGGATAAAGCGTATCTGCAATCTGTTCACTTCGACATCAACGTCATCACACAACAATGGCACAACCTTTCAATTTCTCCCGCAACATGAAGCTTTGGGCATTCATGTTTTTTGTGGCCCTTGGCCTCGGCAATTTGTCCGCCCAAACCCGCAACGACCTGTTGCTGATGCAAGATTTGGAGAATCCCAACCTTTCCGCATTCATGTCGCCAGGATTGGAAATGAAATCAGCATGGCGCGACAAGGGCGTACTGCAACTGCGCGTGCAGCAGGAAGGCGATGAACCCGGGTCTTTCCGCAAAATGGTGGACCTCAATGAGAACGGCAATCCATTACGCAAGGAGTCCCAAACGGGCGAAACTTGGATTTTCGGTTACGGCAAGGACGGCAGCGTCCGCCGCGTGGATGAATTCAAGCAGGACGAATTGGTGGCCACCACCTTCTTTTATTATGAGCGCAACGGCGACATCCGCAAGAGCGTGAAGACTTGGGTGGCCGACAACCGCGAAGTGGAAGGTTATTACGACAAATCCGCCCACCTCATCCGCGTTCGTCATTTGTCCAAGGGCATCGTGACCAAAACCCTCAACATCCAATCAATTTGGAACAGCGAAGGCCAATTGACCGCTATGCGCACACCCGATTTGAACGCCACATATTTCTACAACGGCAAAAATCTGGTCCAATGCCGCATGCAAGAAGTGGGCAAGACCACCCAAATCAACATCAATTATGGTGACCACGGCATCGCTGAAATCAAAAAATACGAAGAGCGCGACGGTGACCTGATTTTGCAAGAAACCAATACCTACGAGTACAATTCTGCCGGTCTGTTGGCCCGTCATGCACTCAAGCCACGTGATCCCCAATCACCTTTGGTGGTCAAAAATTACTTCTACGATGCCTTTGCACCTCAATCCATGGCCATGCGTGGCGACGATTGGGACGGCGGCGGATATGGCTACGGCACACCTGTGTTGATGTCATGGTCCAACCCCGACCTCGACACCCGTGTTACGGATTCGCTTTACACCTTGCGCATCGACATGAAGCCTGGTGTGGGACAATCCATGCCCAACATCAAAAACATGAATCTGCGTCTGAATAACGAACTCACGCAAAAAGAGATCGGAAAAGTCGTGTTGCGCAAGGAAGGTGCCGGCGCCAAGTACTACATCGAAGAACACTTGACTTTGGCTGAAGGTCCCAATGCCATCCGTTTGGACGTTGAAACCGATTTGGGCAAATTCAGTTCCGGAGAACGCTACATCACTTACAAAAACCCGAACAGCCCGGTGAAGGTCGACAAACTCCACGTATTGGCAATCGGGGTTTCCGACTATGCATTGGATGACCTGGATCTGAACACCGCATCTGAGGAAGTTCAAAAGCTTGTGACCACCCTCACCGCCCAACAAGGACAATTGTTCAGTGAAGTGCGCACCAAGGTTATCCTCGACTCGGAAGCTACCAAAACCAACATCGAAGAGGCCCTTCGGTCCATGAAAGGCAAAATTTCCAAAGACGATTTGGTGTTGGTGTATTTCGCGGGACATGGTGAAGAATTGGACGGAAACTTTTACCTGAAGCCTCATGACGTGAAGGGTACAGGTGCCGAACTTTCCGCCACGGCCATTGATAACCGTTGGGTGATGGAAGAACTTTCACGTCACCATTCGAATACGTTGTATTTCCTGGATGCAAGCCATCCGGTTGCAGGTACCCAAGTGGAGGCCGGTTCTGCCAACATGGATGAGGTCATCCAAGACTTCGAAGATGTCACCACCACCGATGACAACATCCGCATCTTCATGAGTGCCACAAGCGCCAAACAACAGGCCAAAGCCCAAGGCATTTTCGTGACTGCATTGTTGGAAGGTCTCCAAGGCAAAGCAGACGAAGCAGGCAACAACAACCAAGTGGTGACGGTGGAAGAGCTAGGCGACTATGTGACCGACCGCGTGTTGGGCATGACGAGTTGGAAGCAAAAACCCGTTCAAGTGAAGCACGGCATCGGCATGGTGCCCATCGCCAAGATTGTGAAATAATCGCTAATTTGTAGCTTTCGGAGCCTGCCTGTGACGACGACGGGCAGGCTCCTTTCATCAAAAGCAGACCCACATCCTCAAATGGGCATCCGAAACACCACCTTTTTGCTTATTGCAGTACTGCTGACCATGGGCCACTCGGTTTTGGCGCAGGAGAGGGTGGTGTTCCAAGACGATTTTTCGGGAAATGCAGTTCATTGGCCCGAGGTATCGGACGATTTGGTCCATGCTCGTTTGGAGGCCAACGCCTACCGGATGGAAACGCGTCGCGCCGATGGCACCCAATTGTTTTTGATGGATGAAACCCCTTTGGACCCACAACGGGATTTTGAAATTTCCGCCATGCTCCTGCAACACTTGGGGGCCCAAGAAGACGGATTCGGTTTGGTGTTTGGAGCCGCTGACAAGCAAAACTACCATGCTTTCACCGTGAATTCGGCAGGTCAATTCCGGGTCACGCAGTACAAAAACGGCAATTTGAACGAAATCAAGCCCTTCACACAGTTCAAACAACCCCTGCACGTCGGCAAGAAAAACAAGCTCAGCATCCGCAAGAAGAGTGCGTTGTTGTCTTTTTACCTGAACGATGCATATGCCTATTCAATGCCGTTCCAGGGATTTGCAGGCACCCGCTTGGGTTTTGTGGCTTACAACAAAATGGACATTTCAGCTTCGGACTTGGTCGTGAGGCAAGGCAATCCCATGCCGGAGATATTTGAGGACCTGTTCGAGACCAACCAAAACAACTGGATCAGCGCCCCGGCGGATTCGGTGAAGTGCGTGTATGCCCGGGGCAACCTCGTCATGCGTGGTGTGAAGTCGGGGGCCCAGACCACCAACCTCAGGGAAAATCTATTGAACACCGAGCGGGAATTCGAATTGGAATTCAACATCAAACAAATCCTGGGCAGCCAAGACTTGGCCTACGGCGTGATGTGGGGTGCCTCAGACGAAAACAACGGGTTCCAATTCCTCATAAACACCTACGGGAGTTTCTGCGTCCAAAAAATGGAATCCGGGAAAACGGCTGTTTTGGTGGATTGGACACCTTCCCTGCAGGCTTTGCACCTAAGGACAACCCCCAATAAACTGAGCATCCGGAAATCCGGACAGCAGTACAACTTTTTTCTGAACGACCTATGGTTGGCTCAGCTCCCATTCCACCCGTTTTCGGGACATAAAATGGGCTTTGTGCTCACCCACTACATGCGGATGGAAATGGAATACATGGTGGTGCGGGAAGGGGAAATCAGTGTGGCGCCAGAGCCTCCCGTGGTTGAAATTTTGAGCCCCGAGTCCAGCGGCAATGTGGTGGATGCCAAACGTATCCAATTCAAGGCCGGGGTGAAATCCAAAACCAAATTGAAGGGCCTCAAACTCACCCTGAACGGGGAAGTGCTTCAGGTGCAAGCCACCAAGGATGTTTCCGGCACCTATGATTTGATGGTGGACCAAGAGCTCAGCCTCAAATCCGGCGCAAACGAAATAGCCTTGCACGCCAAAACGGAGGACGGCATCGTTCAAAAAGCAGTGACCACTGTGACCTTCAAAACACCGGAAGCCCCTGTGACCCGCAACGGTGTGGACCATGCATTGTTTTTTGCCACGGGTGACTATCTGCAATGGTCGGACCTCGTGAATCCGGTGAACGATGCGCGTACCATCGCCGAAGAATTGGAAACCAACTACGGATTCAATACTGAGCTCGTGATCGATGCCTCCCAAAAGGAAATCCTTGCCAAACTCAAGGAATATGCACGTAAAAGCTACCGGGATGGCGACCAATTGTTGGTGTTTTTTGCCGGACATGGAAAATTCGATGAGTACTTCGGCGAAGGCTACGTGGTGTGCACCGACTCCGAAAAAGACGATGAAGGCAACAAATCCTACATCTCCCACTCCAGCCTACGCACCATCATCGGCAACATCCCCTGCAAACATACCTTTTTGGTCATGGATGTCTGCTTCGGTGGCACCATTGACCCCTTCATCGCCACAAGTACCCATCGGGGCATGGAGCCGGGCATGAATTACAACCCGGACGCCACGCATGAAGATTTCGTGGAGCGCAAATTGAAATTCAAAACCAGGAGGTACCTCACAAGCGGCGGCAAAGAATACGTACCCGATGGAGCTCCCGGAGCCCACTCACCTTTTGCAAGGAAGTTTTTGGAGGCCCTGAGGAATTATGGAGGTCCAGACCGCATCATCACCTTGGGTGAATTGGTATTGTTTTTCGATCGGCTCACCCCCGAACCTAGATTCGGTGAATTCGGCACCAACGAACCAGGCAGCGACTTCTTGTTCATCGCCAGATAAGTCCCTCCCAACCCATTTCAGTCCCCTCAAAAACCTATCTTTGACCCATGAGAAATCTTGTCTTCTTGCTTTCCGTCATGTTGGCCTTGACAGGTTGCGTGTCTTACGGGGATTCGTTTTTCATCCGCAACCATGAATCCAATCCGGTCACGGTCAGCTATCGGTACTTCCAAAACAACGGAATCCTGGACGCCCCCGACCGACCTGCCTCGCGGAACGCCTGGGTTTCAGACTCCTTATTGCCGCTGAAATTCCTGAAAAAGGTACCTTATTACGAAACGTTGAAGTCATTTGACAGCGTTCCGGCCCTACCCGATGCAAACGGATGGATTACCTTGAAATTGCCCGCGAGGTCCAGTGCCTACATTCAGCCCATGTTCAACTACGGAGAAAACATACAAAGCTTGGTCATCAACGGTGCGGACACCATCCGGTTCACGAAGGATTATCCCGTGGTGGAGCGGGAAGATCTGAAGTGGGAAAAGTTGGTCCGAATTAAGAATTTCGGATACTCCTATCGGTTGGTTGAGTTGAAAATCAAAGAGATTCAAGCCATCCTGAATGCGGAGTGAGTCACCGTTTGCGGTAAATTTGTAAATTGGACCTTTGAATTTCGCCTTCTCGTTTAGGTGGGTGGGCGACGTCATTTTTCACTTCATTTTGGCAGGAACATGTTCAACGAGCAACTCGAAAAACTGATTGACATGGCGCTGATTGACGGCGTCTTGACGGAAAAAGAGAGGGAAATCCTCAAAAAAAGGGCTATCAATGAGGGATTTGACCCGGATGAATTCGACATGGTCATCGAAGCCAAGCTGTACGAACGCCAGCAAAAAACTCCTGCGACACCCAGTCCCCAAACGCAGGCACAAGTCCAAACTCCTGCACCCCCTCCCGTAGTCAATACACCGGTTTCAGCTCCTCCCCCCCACCTCAAAGGCATCCACCTGCTCCTTCACAAAATCACGGAGACAGAGCACGAACAACGTCCTAACTTCAAGGCAAGCGATTTCCGAGCCAACACCGAGGGCGGTTTTTTGGGTGGAAATTCCATTTTAGGCACCTTGTTAGGCGAAGATTCCGCAACCGACCAAATGAACAGGGCCATCAGCGATTGGGAAGTGAAACAACGCAGCAAGATCATCTCCTACATCCAAAACGAGCCGATTCCGAACAGCAAAGACGAAATACTGGAATTCTTGTCGTTCGCGGTGGACCGCAGCTTGGACGGTGCAAAAGAGCCCGATGGTAGTTTTTTCAGCAAAATCGGCGGAGAGTTCGGTGCTGAGTTCAACATGCGGGAGATGTTCAACAAGCACAAAAGTGAAAAAGAAGCGAGCGAGGCCATCAACCAAAACAATCTTGTTGACAGAAACGGGTATTTCTCCCAAAAAAATTATTCGACCGTCCTGAAGCACACTTGGAAACAAAAAAGTGAGCAAGTCGTCCTCAAGGGCCGCACCGTTTGTGCCAACGACCCATCTGCAAAAGAACAAGTCGAAGAGTACGCCAAAAAGTTGGGTATGAAGTCAGAAAGCGGTGGATTGTTTGGCTTTTTCAAGTAAGGTCAGACCATCCTGAACTGCTGATTGGCGGGTAATTTTGCCCAAGGGTTGGGGCTTTGTTCGGGAGCATGACTTAGATTGTCAATCCGGACTGGATAATTCTTGGATCCGTCTCAGAATTTCAGGATTCAGATTCAGGTCATCCGCAAGCCTGATTTCCAAACCTTTCCCTGCCGGGTGGTGATTGCTCCATTCATCCAAAAAGCGTTGAACGGCTTCTTCAGGACTGGAGACCCCTATCGACGACACATCGAGCACATCCAGTTCGGCATAAATGGCATATTGGCTGGCTTCATCCCAAACCTGAACGAGTCGGTCACGCTTTTCTATTTTCATCGCACGGGACCCAATTTGGCCGACAACCCACCTGACGGGTGCCTCGGCCTGGTCGATGTCCCCACAAACCGGGCAACAAACATAGCGCCACCGGCTGTACCTCACCTCTTTGAGTCTCACTTTGCATCCACCACACCAACAACCGGGGAATGCATTCCGCAAAGCCACTTGGGCATTCATCACCTCGGTCATGGCATGCTCCAACTCGATGATGCGACGGCCTGCCGTTTTGAAATCCTGACCATGAAGACCCTCCAACTTGGAAGTAAGGTCCACATGCGTTTCAATCCATTCAGTCATTCGAGACGTACTGATGGGATGGGGATCGCCTGAAGCCTGCCGGATGCTTTCTGCCCCACGTTCGGAAGCATGGCGGACCTCTGCATCGGGGTCATTGCAGGATTGCGCCAACAACTTCAGGGCCGTGGATGTGCCCAACTCGGACAGACCCCTCACCGCCGCAAGCCTGAAAACCGGATCAGGGGAATGGAGGGTATATTCCAACATGCGGGTTGCAAAATCAAGGCTTCCATGCGCCAAGAGGTTGTCAACGGCCACTGGCAACAAGGCCCGTTCCACTGCCATCCTACGCTTGGATTCCGTGAGCAACTCCCATAAAACTGCCACCAAGGCAAATACTCCGCCCACTGCTGCTGTGGTTCCCGGCAAAAAAAAGGACAACATGCCATGCAACACAGGCGAAGGCAGAACCATGGCCACCCAAATAGCTAACGGCAATTGGCCTGACAAAACAAACTGAGTGCCTTTTTGCCAACGCTGCCTCGGCTTTCGTCGCGAGGGTCGCAAAATCAACCTTCCGACCACCACCGCCATGGGTTTGAAAGCAAACCACCACAAGGTGCCCACCAATAGCCCTAGGGAAGAAACGAAAATCAAATGACCGAATTGCACGCTGCAAATTTCACATCAAAATTCGAAAGCCAAGCGCGCGTCTAAAAATTCTGCGACATGAAGATGTGTTTTCAAATTCACCCCCATCGAAATGTGGTCTGCCAACATAACCGACAGCCCGAATCGTTGGTAAACCGGATTGTTTTCCCGCCATTGGTCATAGACGTACAACCCCAATTGTTGGGAGAAGACCACCCTACCCAATAAAAACTGATGCCCCGCCAAAATGGCCGCTCGTGAATGGTTTTCCGGCCTACCCCAATAGTCCATCCTCGCTCTCCTTGCATTGTCCCAAACCCATTCAAATCCGGCATTCAAACCACTCCAACGGCCCAAATAACCCACCATGCCACCAAAAAAGCCCCACACACCGTATTGATCGGTTGAACCCAGCCCCCCATTTTTAAAGGTAGCCAAAGCACCCAAGTTGAACCTGACACGAGGGTCCGGCAGGCCATGCTCCCTGTTTTTGGCTCGTTCCTTGAAGTTGATTCCAGAAGGGGCATAATCAACCCCAAGGCCCAAAGTGGGATAGTTGATGCCTTTGTTGGGAAGCCGAAGCCCGCCGTTTGACACATGGTTGAAATTCCCTGCCAACCTGACCGACCAAAACGGATTGATGCGCCCGTATAGGGTGGCGTTAACGATGAGTGGGAAATTGATACGCGTGGAGTAGGCTTGGTTGTCCGGATTTTCGTCTGCATCATAGGGGCGGCTCATCCACGCCAACCCTCCTCCCATCCTGATTCCCAAATTGATTCGATGTTTGGTCATGAAAATGGGCTCAACATAGGCCACTGCCGTCACTCCGTATCCCAAAACAGGACGATTGCCCCAATCCCATAAGGTGGTGGCCACCCCGGCACGCGGATAGCAATTGCAAAAATCCCAAGCTTTTTGTGAGACGAATTGCCTTCCCCAATCCGCCTCGAGGCCCCAGGGATAACTTCTTCTGATGGTATTCAGGGCAGGTGAATGGATGATGATGAACCCCAAATGCCCCCTCAAACCCCAAACCTTCTGATAACGGACCGAGTCAGCTTGTTGTTGTTGTGCAAAGGACCGAGTCGACAAAGCCAACACCCAAACCATCATCCCGAGTGCTCTGAGCATCCATTTTCTATCCATGGCCATCCTCCGGGGTTTGCCATTTAAACCAAAAAAGCGGCAAAAGGGTTTCCCTCTGCCGCTTTGTTTTCCATAAAAGTCGCTTAACGAACAACAAGCTTACGCTGCATGCGAGTGCCTTGATTCATGTCCAAGCCCTGAAGCAGGTAGATTCCGGGAGCCAATCCTTGCAAGTTCAACTCCGCACGTTGCAGGTTCATTTCCACTTCACGCAACAGCTTCCCATTCAATGAGAAAAGGCGCACAGTCGCAATTTCATCCAAGGAGGATTGAATCGTGACGCGGTCGTGGGCAGGGTTGGGGTACACCACCACTTCGCCAGCCAAGCCGGCATCCATGGCAACGGGATTTGCATCTTGGTATTCGATTCGCACCAACACACCACCTTGGTAGTCCGCTTGGGCCAAGGTGTATCCTTTGGTGTTGTTCAACCAAATGAAAGAAGAGTCGGTGTAGGAAGTGTCTTGGAAGTTCGTCCAAAACCCGAAAAAGCGGACGTTGGTGAGGTCGCGGGTGTTGCGTACCTCTTTGTTGCGGAGTGCGCTGTAGGTGTTGCCCCACAGAATCAGATCGCCCCAGGAGTCACAAACGACTTCGCGCTCGGTGGTGGAGATGAATTCAACCGAATCCACACCGGCAACACCCAAAAATGTACCATCGATGCGGACGGAGAAAGTGGAGGTATCGCTCAGGCTGCTTTGGTATGTCCAAGGAAAGATTCCAGACAGGGATGGAGGCGTTTGGCGAATGATGAAGGGGTTACCCGACATGAAAGGATCTGCTGCAAAACCTAAAAGGCTGAAGGTGGCGGCCGTTTTCTCAAAGTAAGCGTAGCCCATTCCATTCGATCCACGGGAGATGCACAAGTTGGCACTTGGGTAATCCGCACCAAACGGGGTGTTGTCCGGGTCGGCATAGGTCACGGTGTCGTACACGTCTTGGTTGAGTTGGGAAAAATCCCAAGTAAGGTTGGTGCCGGGAGTTCCAAGGTTATATCCGACAGGAAGTACGGTATCTTGGGCGACAATGTAAACCGAACCTGGCTGACCCACGCTGCTGGAGTCAAGGGTGATTTGGGCTTGGGTGAAGCCCAACAAACATGCTGATGCAAGGAAGAGGAAAAGTCTTTTCATAAAAAAAGGTTTAAGTCGAGGGTGAATTTACAAATTTTCTTGGGTTTAAGCTCGTCCTGCGCACGTCATTGCTCATCGACGGACTCCAAAATTTTGGTTGCCTGAACGGATTTTTCATGGGAGGAATCCTGGGAAATTCCTTTTAGCAGGGGGATTGCCTCGGCCCGATTCGGTTGATCAAGTTGGAGGACTGCCCATTGAAATGAAGCCAACCTGCCGAAACGATCTTGGATTCCAGCCGCTTGCTCCAAGAGGGACAATGCCGCATCCCTCCGGTCCATCTTGGTTTCGCAATATGCCCTCCAGTACAGGCCCTCCGAACTGCTGTCGGTGCCCAAAACCTGGGATGCCCGCTTGTAATCACCTGAAACCATCCAATTTTGAGCTTCCTGAAGATGCGAGGAAGGCGTGGCAGAGGAGCGAAAGCTCCGCGGAGTTTCCCATTGTCCCCATGTATCGATTCCCTCGGTTTTGCTGCCCCCTTGGTAAACAAATAAAATTCCCAAAGCCAACAACAAGCTCACCGAGGCTGCGATGGAAAGCAACACCCAGCTCCCTGCAGGACCCGTGCGAGGCTTGAAATCCACCACTTCCGCATCCCCATCGGAGGTAGCGGGAGTACCCACCTGCTGTTTTACCTCATCCACGGAAGCCTTGAATTGCTCCAAACCCAAACTTTCAATGCCCTCCAAGGTATCGCTGCAAATCTCACAATCGACCACATGCCGTTCAATCTGAATCACCAATCCGCGGTCGGCAGTACCCGCCACATAGGCTTCCAATTCCTCTTGGGCAGGACACTCGGATGTGCGAAAAATATCTGATAAATCGGTTTTCATGCTTGAATCATGTTCGTCCTCGAAGTGCGATTTGGAGATTCCTTTTCCCGTTTTGAATGTAGCTTTTGACCTTTCCGATGTCCATGCCACACTCCTCAGCGATTTCTTTGTAGCTCTTTTCTTGAAAATAAAACAATCGTAAACAGGTGCTTTGCTCGGCATTCAACTGATCCAGAGCGGCGGTCAACCTGGCCTCGTCGTCCTCTTTGGAGTTAAGATGCTCGAAGTCGGGATTTTCCACATGCACCCGTTCGATTTTTATTTCATCGATTGACTCCAATTCCCTTCCGCTTGATTTCCGGATTCGTTGGAGGCAGTGATTTTTCATGAGCACATACAGCCAAGGCCTGACTTGACTGACCTCGTGGCGCAGGACCTTTTCCGTGATTTCCAGGAATAACTCCCCGCAGGCATCTTGAGCCGATTCCTTTTCTTTCAGGTATTTCATGGCAACACCGAACAACATGCCCGCATGTCGAGCCCACAATTCACCCAAAGCCTCCATGTCCCGACCAGTGCGGTAGGATGACAACAATTCCAAATCCGTTTGGATAGCGATTTCGGCTTTGATGGACATGACCTGCTGAGGACCATGAAGATAGCCATCGACCCTAAGATTCCCAAATGGCCCTTTCAACCATCTCGAACACGGCTTGTAATTTCGTATCTTTCAATTCCATCAAAACGGTCATCATGTTTCCAATGCGATTGATTGCGACATTCATTTGCGGATTTCTGTTCTTTGCCCCTTGGGCGTTCGCCCAATCTTCGGCTTGGCAGTGCCGCCCCCAAGAACTTCAAGCCATCCAAAAAATCATGGCATCACAGGAAGCAAGTTGGAACTCCGGAAACCTGGAAGGATTCATGAACGGATATTGGGAAAGCGACAGCCTGAAATTCGTTGGCAAAACAGGCATCACCTACGGCTGGAAAGCCACCTTGGAACGATACCAAAAGGGGTATCCCGACAAGGCCGCCATGGGCAAACTGACATTTACCTTGCTGCATGTGGAACGAATAGGCAGATCTGCTGCCATGGTGACCGGCAAATGGCATTTGCAGCGCGAAAAAGACGCCCCCCAAGGACATTTCACCCTGCTTTGGCGAAAAATCCAAGGGCGATGGGTCATCGTGGAAGACCACTCCTCCTGAAGCTAGAATTGCAGCTCAGATGCCAAGAAGGTGCGGGACCATACCTCCCTGCCGCGGTCGTCATGGATGATGAACGTACAGGAGCGTTGGGGCCCATCGCCTTGGATTTTCACCTGTCCAAAGTTGTGGTCCACCAACAAGGTGCCATCCACACGTAATGGGTTGATGTGCTCCGGGTCGGACTTTTTCAATGGCTTGCGCCTCAGCATGCTCGTGAGGGGAGAACAAGTAAGTTCATGCAGCGGATACATACCGGATTGCTCCAAGCGCATCATCTCGGTAAAATGTCTGTCTCCACTCAAAAAAACCACCCCTGGGATTCGATTGACACGCAAAAACTCCAAAAAATCTTTCTGTTCCTGATAGTCCGTCCAGGTTTCGCCTTGGTTTACCTCGCTGAGTGACTGACTCCCTCCCACTACGAATTTGAAGGTGGCCTTGCTTTCCTGAAGTTCCCGACGAAGCCAATCCATTTGTTCGGGGCCGTACATCTGCACACGACCTGATGCCAAGCGGTGGTATCGCCCATCCAGCAGAAAGAAATCGCAATCCCCGCGGCTGAATTTACCCACGTTGCCCTTGAGCCCATCAGGCACATCGGGATTGGGCCAAAAGTCCGCGAAACATTTCGAGGTCATGTCCTTGTTGAAAAATGCACCATCGCTGTTGTTGGGTCCAAAGTCATGGTCGTCGGTGATGGCGTATTGGGGTTTGCTATGCAAAAGGGCTTGCGTCGGACCGTTTTGCCGCACCTTCGTGTACTTGCGGTAGGTCCGGGAGGGGCTATTCCACTCATTGGTAAGCAGGTACACATTGTCGCCCAACCAAAGGTTGAAATCGGCCTTCACTGCTTCTAAGGGCTTGAAAATCCGCGTGTAGTGCCCAGGCCTAAGCAGCCGAAAAGGTCCAGTGCCGATGAAGTGACAAGAACCTAGCGTGAAGGAAAGGTCCTCAGGAGTATTGGAAGGCTTTGACAAGGTGCGAAAAGCTTTGCCACAAGCGGTCTCAACTCCATCCAACCAAATGGACAAGGTATAAACACTGTCCGCACTCAATCCATGCCAATCGGCCTCCACGGGTACCTGTTTTTTCCATCCAACCTTGTTTGCTGTCGAAATGGTTTGCATCCTGCCGCCCAAAGAAAGGCGCAGCTCCTGAACCCCTTTGACCATCATCCAAACCCTAAGGGAAGTATCGGTGGTGTGTCCTTGAAAGGGTGGTATCACCAATCTTTGACCCATCAGCGGCGTCTTGCATCCAAGCAATGCGGACCAGCATAACAAAACCGGTATCCAAATGCCAAGGGAGAGACGAGTGAGCCGGATGTGAATCGAGGTTTTGGGCATGTTGAAGGGAATGAAGTAGGTTCCTGGAAAAATCGAGGTTTGCTTCAGAATTATCGAAACCATTTCGTGATCCAGCGCCAGATCCTGATTTGCTTGCTTCGAAAATAAGAATATCGTCCAAAGATGAAGGCAAATGGCAACAACAGGACGTTGTAAATGGGAAGCAATCCCACCAAAAAAATCACGAAATACTGCCATGAAAAACGCTCGATGCCCATGGCTTCCACCCAAAGCGACCCGATTCTGGCTGTGAGCGTACCCGTGCAAATGAACACCATCAGGGTGCGCATCACCACTACACCTTTTCGGTTCCACCAGGGCATAGGTTCTATCGTCATTCTTTCATCTCGGAAATGGCGGCACGCAGGCCTGCATAGGCCTTGAGGGTCACAAATATCCAAACGGCGGCAGGCAAGCACATGAGGAATGTAACCGAACTGGGCCATTTGAGCAGCATGGGTGCGGCAGCAAACCCGAGCAAGACCAAGCAGAAGACCAAATTGGCGCGGAGTGTTTTTTCCATAAGCCCAATCCGGAAGGGAAGCAGGACTTTTTTGCATGCTGCGAGATAGGCCGACATTCCGGGGATGAATTGGTGCCGCTTGAGGTCCCGAATTTGTTTCAGCGCAAGGTCATGGTCAGAATAAGGGTCTTGACGGGGCGATTGCCCCTGCTCAATCCGATTGAGAACAAGTTCCAAAGAATCAATGGCATCACGGACCGGAATCAACTCCTCCTCCGTCATATTGCCATACAATGGGCCCTTGCAGTGGGAGCATTCCGAAGACAAGGAGTCTTGTTGTGCCTTACAATTGGCACAATTGACGCGCAGCAGCTTGGGTCGATTTTTGGGAGCTTTCATGGCACCGGATTCTTCAAAACAAAGATAGGGAATTCAACCCGAGTTGAATTCCCTATACCATTCTTACCTTGCAGGATTTACCGAAGAAGCTTTTCGCAGGCTTCAGCTTTGGGGGTACGTACTTTCAAGAGATACATTCCCGTGCCCAATCCAGCCATGTTCAATTCGATGCGCTCCCCAGCCGTTGCGGTACCGGTTTTCACTAACACGCCGAGGGCGGTGGTGAGCTCATAGCTGCCTCCCATTCCATGGGGGTAGTTGATACGGACCAAATCGTTGGATTTAACCACTTGAGGGGCGGCATGCTCAGAAGCGATTTCGAGGACATTCGAAAGGACGCTCCTGCCATCACGAAGCCAAGCAGCCATCCGGATTTGGCAGGTTCCATCCATGCAAGGGGTTTCACCCAATTCCAAGGTACTGCCAAAGCAGGACCCCGTGCAGGAGGTACGGGTGCCGATGTTGCGGAACTCACCGTCTGCACCTTGGACTTGCATCACGAAGGATTCAACAGCTTGTTGTCCGGAATAATCCCAATCCAAGGAAAAGGATTCTTCGGATGTGTTTTGAATGATTTGGAGCTGACCTCCGTCCAATACTGCCCAGGTGCCGAGGAAGTCCACGGAGTTGGTAGTGGCAGCACCGCCAGCACGACCACCCATGGAGGTGAACGTGAAGAACATGGTGTTGAGATCGCCCGTTTGGAATGATTCGAAGTGGGACACGGCGCTACAAGTGCTGATGGCACCATAGTTAGCGGCAGGAGCCCAAGTATTGCCCACAGGGTCGAAAATGTAGGAGTCAGCGGTGGCCATACCGGGGGCAGTTTCACCACCCATCACCGCGATGAAGGCACCATTTCCAGTTGGGAGGTAACAGCGCATTCCTGCGAAGTGAGCAACACCATTTGGCATGGAAGCTGCGACTTGCCAAGTGTTGGAGGCAGGATCATAGCGATAGTTTTGATTGAGGTAAGTGCCGGTGCTTCCACGACCTCCCATGGCATAACCAAAAGGGAAGGTAGTAGGCCAAACAGCTTGGGAGCCATGGACGAATTTAAGTCCGTAAGCAGCATTGGGCAGCGGAGCACGGGAAGTCCAGGTGTTGGTAACCGGGTCATAGCACTCCAAATTGGCTAGAGTACGGGAACCATTTTTACCTCCCACCACGTAAAGCTTGTTGCCGATTTCAGTAGCACCTGCAAACGAACGGGCAGTAGGCATGGAAGCTTTGAGCGTCCAAGTCAAGGTTGTGGGATTCAACTCCCAAACCGTGTTGATGTCAGTAAGGCCGTTATTGCCTCCGAATAGATATACTTTTCCTGTGGCGGTAGAAAACACCGCACTTGCACCAGCCAAGGGGCCGTTGGGCAAAGAAAAAGTTTGGGTGGAGTTCATGCAAAAGACAGAGCCGGTCATCAACTCTGCGGTAGAAAGCATGGCACCGTTGGTACCAAATCCGCCAAAAACGAATCCGCGATCACCAACGTTGCTGGCTGTCA
>Ga0068876_10001130_pt1 | contig 21030 bp, 23 predicted proteins | sample NOAtaG_6_FD_66442 | JGI IMG/M metagenome (GOLD analysis project Ga0068876, IMG submission 66442) | Freshwater lake microbial communities from Lake Erie, under a cyanobacterial bloom - NOAA_Erie_Diel5S_2200h metaG | ecosystem: Environmental > Aquatic > Freshwater > Lake | place: USA: Ohio, Lake...
GTAGGCGGGTCCAGCCTCGCCCTCGCCGACGCGCAGGGCGCAGGCGCCGCAGCCACACATGGCGGCATGGCCTGAAGCCGGGACCTCCGCGCTCCACGGGCGCGAGACCCCGTCACCTGCAGGGCCGGAGGCGTCCGACTGCTGGAACTGTGGCCACACGGCGGTCTTCCTTCACCGGCGACGGCGGAACCGGGCCGGAAACGGGGTTGCGGTCTGTGCGCTTCTGGCGCTGCATGCCAGAATACATGAATTCGGCGGGAGGCGAAGATGTCGGAGGAATGGACTGCGGCGGATGGATGGGAGGCCACGAGCGTCCGGGTCGTGCGGGGCGACGCGCTGGACGTCAACACCCCCCAAACCCCTGGCATGAACCGCGCCGCGGCCATTGACTTCGCCCGGGTCGGCGCCCGCAGGCTCTGGGCGGGAACGGTCCACATCCATGCCGGCGCAGGAACGGGCGCCCACCACCGTGGCCCCCTGGAAAGCGTGATCTACGTGGTCCGGGGCCGGGCCCGGATGCGCTGGGGCGAGCGGCTGGAATTCACGGCCGAGGCGGGGCCGGGGGACTTCATCTACGTCCCGCCCTTCGTGCCGCACCAGGAGATCAACGCCTCCAGCGAAGATACCCTCGAGTGCGTCCTGGTCCGCAGCGACGGCGAGGCCGTGGTGCTCAACCTGGACATCGAACCGGTCGAACCCCCTCGGGAGGTCCGCTGGATCGACCCGATCCACAGGGACTGACACATGCCCCGCGTCACGGCGAACGGCCTCGACATCCATTATGAACGGACGGGACAGGGGCCGCGCCTCCTGTTCATCTCCGGTACGGGCGGCGACCTCCGCGTTCGCCCGAACATGCTGGACGGCCCCTTCGCCCGCAGCTTCGACCTGGTCGCCTACGACCAGCGGGGCCTGGGCCAGACCGAGAAGCCTGACCGTCCCTACGCCATGGCCGACTATGCGGATGACGCCGCCGGCCTGATGGACGCCCTGGGCTGGGAGGACGCCCTGGTCATCGGGGTCTCCTTCGGCGGCATGGTCGCCCAGAATCTCGTCGTCAGGCATCCGCAGCGCGTCCGCCGCCTGGTCCTGGCCTGCACTTCGCCCGGGGGCGACGGAGGCGCCTCCTATCCCTTCCACGAGATCGGCCACCTGAAGGGCGAGGCCCGGGCCCGTCATCTCCTGCCGATCAATGACACTCGGCTCGACGAGGCCTGGGCGGCGGCCCATCCCGAACGCTATGCCGAGGCCGTCGCCCAGTCGGCCGCCGATCCCTTCGCGGGTGAACCGGGGCGGGAGATGGGCGCCAGACGCCAGATCGAGGCGCGCGCGGGCCACGACGTCTGGGAGGCCCTGCCGGCGGTCCGTATCCCGGCGATGATCGCCGCCGGCCGCTTCGACGCCATCGCACCGGCCCAGAGCCAGCTGAACCTCGCCCTCGCCCTCCGAGGCTCTGTGCTAAGGTTCTTCGAGGGCGGACACATGTTCATGCTCCAGGACCGGACCGCCGTCCCCGCCATGATCGACTTCCTGCTGGAAGATTCGTCCGGCCCTGCGTCCTGAGGCGCAGGGACGCCTCCGGACGTTCCCCCCTCGGGATTCTCCCAGCCTTGCATGTCGTGAGGGAAGGAGCCATTTGAGCGGCCAGTTGGAGGGGATCTGAGCCCCGTCACACGCAAGGGCCCACGGGCCCAAGGAGAGCTCCCATGACCGCCACCCCTGCCGACAAGGCCGTCCGCGCCGCCCGCTCGGCCGCCAAGTCCACCGTCGACATCGCCGAGGACGCCGTCGAACAGGCCGAGCGCAAGCTGGCCGACGCCGCCCGCCGGATCGAGAAAGCCGTCGCTGAGGGCGTCGATCAGATTCGCGCCCACGGAAAGGCCTACGCCGCCGAGGCGGTCGACCAGATCGAAGACGCCCAGCGCTACGTGGTTGGTCAGGTGCGCGAGCGGCCGCTGGCCGCCACCGGCCTGGCCCTCGGCGTCGGCGTGCTCATCGGCCTGATCCTGTCCTCCGGACGCCACCGTTGAGACTGGGCCGCCTGATCCTCGCGGTCTGCGGGACGGCGGCTCTGGCCGCCGCCTCGGGCGTCTTCGTCGTCGCCCTGTCCCTGGCGCTGTACGCCGCCCTTGAGCCGACCCTGGGCCCCGCCGGGGCCGCAGCGGCGGTGGCGGTCGCCTGTCTCCTGATCCTGGCGTCGGCGGGACTGGTCCTTCTTTTGATCGCCACCCGACGTCCGCGCCGGGCGGCGGCCTCCGAGGGGGGAGACTTCGGCGCGGAACTCCTCGAGCTGGCGCGCCGGCGACCCGTCCTGGCGCTGTTCGGCGCGGCGGCGGCCACCGCCATCGGCCTCAGCGCCCTTCGCAATCCCCGGATCGTCTCCGGACTGGTGAGCGTCGTCCTCGGGCTGCGCCGACCGCTCTGACTTGCAACCTCAGCGGCGCCCCTCGGGCAGGGAGTTCCAGATTCCGGCCAAGGAAGGGGCGCTCCCGCAGGCTCGCTCAAGCGGGCAGGGCGGCCAGGAAGTCGATCGCCGAGCCCGCAGAGTCGGCGCGGACGGTTCCGCCCGCATCGGTCACGAACAGATAGACATAGTAGGCCTGGACCCAATGACCGTGCAGGCCGTCCCCCATGGGCAGGCCCAGGAGGCCGTCAGAAACCTCGGCGCGAAGTCGGGCGCGGGGGCCGTCCGCGCGGGCCCGGATCAGGATGAAACCCTCGCGCTCCTCGGCCTCAATTCGCGCTGAGCCACCGGTGGGCAGGGCCGCGCCCGCAAGCTGGGACAGGTTCAGCAGCGCCCTGGCCGCCGGCTTGGCCAGGGCCGGCGCCGCCACCTGCCAGTCCAGATCGGCCCGGATGTGCCGAAAGAGGCCCTCGGTCAGGCGACCCAGCTCCCGGGAGTCGAACACTTCCGCCGATGCAGAAGCACCGAACGCGACCCGGCAGAAACCGAGCAGGTCCGCGAGCTTTCGGGCCGAGGTGCCAATCAGACCCATGGCCTCCTCTCGCATGTCCTGGGCCGACGGGTCGTCCAGCAGATCCAGGCCGCTGACCATGGCGCTCACCGGGCTGATGAAGTCGTGGCACATCCGCGCAGCGAGAAAGGCCGCCACTTCCGCAGGCCGGGGAGAAGGAAAGTCGCGACGCGAATCTTCCGGAAGTGAGGCGGAGGGACCAGTCATGGTAAACGCGAAACTGGCCTGATTTGCCGCTTTGGGAAACCGCCCGGCGCATCTAGGACAAAGCGCGCCAGACAGGATGGGTTTCCGCATGACGACCCTCGACGCCCGCTTCGGAGCCGTGCTCGCCGACCTCTGCGAGGAGGCGGCCGATCTGGTGCGCCCCCTCTGGAACTCCGGCCTCGCCGTGGATCGGAAGTCGGACGACAGTCCGGTCACCGAAGCCGATCGCCGCGCCGAGACGCTGATCCTGGAGGGTCTGGCCCGGGTGGCGCCCGGGGCGCCCGTGGTCTCGGAGGAGCACGCCAGCGAGTTCGGGGCGCCGGGTCGGATCGGCCGGGTCTTTTTCCTGGTGGATCCCATTGACGGGACCAAGGCCTTTGTCCGGGGCGACCCCAACTTCACCGTGAATATCGGGCTGATCGTCGACGGCGTCCCCGTCGCAGGGGCGATCTCGGCGCCCGCTACAGGCGAGACCTGGTTCACCACGGGCCAGGGCGTCCTCAAGCGCATCAACGGCGCCGCCGCCGCCCCGGTGAGGGTCCGGGTCTGGCCCGAGGGCGCGGCGGTGGCCCTGATCAGCCACACCATGAAACCGGAGACCCTGAAAGCCCTCACCGACCGCTACGGCTTCCACGGGACCGACGCCATGGACTCCTCCATCAAGTTCTGCCGGATCGCCGAGGGCGCGGCCGACATCTATCCGCGCCTCGGGCCGACCATGGAGTGGGACATCGCCGCCGGCCACGCCATCCTCGCCGCCGCCGGCGGGAGGGTCGAGGCCGAGGACGGCGGCCCGTTTCTCTACGGCAAGGCCAAGGCGGGGTTCCTGAACAGCGCCTTCGTCGCCCGCGGCGGCTGACGGCAAGATAGCGCCTACACCCGCACCGCGATCCGTCGCATAAGGCGCTCCATACGAGTGCAGGAGACCGACATGGCCCTCGACGCCGGCGCCGACGCCAAGACCTTCGGCTGGGAAGACCCCCTCGACCTCGCCTCTCGCCTCTCCGAGGACGAGCGCCTGGTGTGGGAATCGGCCCGCGCCTACGCCCGCGAGAAGCTCCTGCCCCGGGTGGTTTCGGCCTATGCCGAGGAGCGGTTCGACCGCGAGATCATGACCGAGATGGGCGCCCTCGGTTTCCTCGGACCCACCCTGCCGGAAGCCTATGGCTGCGCCGGGGTCAACCATGTCGCCTACGGCCTGATCGCCCGGGAGATCGAGGCCATCGACTCCGGCTACCGCTCGGCCATGAGCGTCCAGTCCTCCCTGGTCATGTACCCGATCCACGCCTTCGGCTCGGAAGCCCAGCGCCAGCGCTACCTGCCCGGCATGGCCCGGGGGGAGATCATCGGCTGCTTCGGCCTGACGGAATCCGACGGCGGCTCGGACCCGGCCTCGATGCGGACCACGGCGGTGCGCACCAACGGCGGATTCATCCTCAACGGTGCGAAGATGTGGATCACCAATGCGCCGATCGCCGATGTGGCCCTGGTCTGGGCCAAGCTGGACGGCGCCATCCGCGGCTTCCTGGTCGACCGGGGCTCGGAGGGCTTCTCCACCCCGCAGATCAAGAACAAGCTTTCGCTCCGCGCCTCCATCACCGGCGAGATCGCGCTGGCCGACGTCTTTGTGCCCGAGGACCAGATGCTGCCGGGAGTCGCCGGTCTGCGCGGGCCCTTCTCCTGCCTGAACAAGGCGCGATATGGCATCGCCTGGGGAGCCATGGGCGCCGCCGATTTCTGCCTGCACGCCAGCCGCGACTACGTCGCCACCCGCAAGGTGTTCGGCAAGCCCCTGGCCGCGCGCCAGCTGGTCCAGAAGAAGCTGGCGGACATGCAGACCGAGATCGCCCTGGGATTCGAAGGGGCCCTCGCCCTGGGCCGGCTCATCGACCAGGGCGCCTGGGTGCCCGAGGCCATCAGCCTGATGAAGCGCAACAACTGCGGCAAGGCCCTGGCCATCGCCCGGGAGGCGCGGGACATCCATGGCGGCAACGGCATCAGCGGCGAGTACCACGTCATGCGCCACGCCTCGAACCTCGAGACAGTCAACACCTACGAAGGGGCGCATGATGTCCACGCCCTGATCCTGGGGCGGGCGATCACGGGCGAGAACGCCTTCTGATCTCCTGGGTTTCCGGGACTTCAGCAAACGCGTTAACGGGCGTCTGAACGCTCGACAGGGGGGGAATGAGATGGCGGAAGCGAAGACCGCAAAGCCGGCTGGCGCCCAGGAACAGCCGTCCCTGCGAACGGTGGTCGGGGCCTCGGCGGCGGGCACCACCTTCGAGTGGTACGACTTCTTCGTGTTCGGCAGCCTGACTACGGTCATCTCCAAGGTCTTCTTCACCGGCCTTTCCGAGACCGCAGGCTACATCGCCGCCCTGGCCCTGTTCGGAGCCGGTTTCTTCTTCCGCCCTGTAGGCGCCCTGGTGTTCGGCCGGATCGGCGACAAGGTCGGCCGCAAGGGCGCCTTCCTCTTCACGGTGGTCCTGATGGGCGTCGCCACCGTCGCCATCGGACTCTTGCCCACCTACAGCCAGGTCGGTCTGATCTCACCCGCCCTCCTGGTGCTCATGCGGATTCTGCAGGGCTTCGCCCTGGGCGGGGAGTATGGCGGGGCCGCGATCTACGTGGCCGAGCACGCCCCGGACAATGCGCGCGGGCGCTCGACCAGCTGGGTGCAGACCTCCGCCGCCTTCGGGCTTTTCGCCGCCCTGTTCGTGATCCTGCTCACCCGCCTTGTGGTCGGCCACTATTTCGGACCGGAGGCCTTCGACGCCTGGGGCTGGCGCATTCCCTTCCTCTTTTCTGCAGGGCTCCTGCTCGTGTCGATCTTCATGCGCATGAAGCTCACCGAGAGCCCGACCTTCGCCAAGCTCAAGGAAGAGGGCGGCGCGTCCAAGGCGCCCTATGCCGAGGCCTTCGGCCAGTGGAAGAACCTCAAGCTCGTCATTCTGGCCCTGTGCGCCGTGATGTCGGCCCAGGGCGCCGTCTGGTACACGGCCTTCTTCTACTCCCAGACCTTCCTGGACAAGTTCCTCAAGGTCGCACCCGAGACCATCAACATGGTCCTGATGATCGCCACGGCGGTCAGCGCGGTCTTCTACGTGGTCTTCGGCGCCCTCTCGGACCGACTGGGGCGGAAACCCGTCATGCTCTTCGGCATGACCCTGATGCTCGTCGCCTATTTCCCGGGCTTCCATCTGATGACCCAGTTCGCCAACCCGGCATTGGCCGAAGCCCAGGCGCGCACGCCGGTAGTGGTCCTGGCCGATCCGGCGGACTGTTCCCTGCAGTTCGACCCTGTCGGAAAGAAGGTCTTTGTCTCCTCCTGCGACATCGCCCGGAGCATCCTGGCCAACGCCGGGGTCTCCTATGACAACCAGCCGTCCGCCGCGGGCGCCGGCGCTGGCGCCGTTATCCGGGTCGGACAGGTCGAGGTGAAGTCAACCTCCGCCGCCGGGTTGTCAGCGGCTGAGGTCAAGGCCGTCCGGGCGGGAGTCGAGGCCGAGATCAAGGCCGCGCTCTCCGCCGCAGGTTACCCCGCCAAGGCCGATCCCGACCGGATCAACATGGTCGGCCTGATGGGGGTGATGCTGGTGTTCGTGATCGCGGCCACGGCCCTCTTCGGGCCGATCGCCGCCTGCCTTGTTGAGCTCTTTCCGACCCGGGTCCGGTACACCGCCATGTCCCTGCCCTACCATATCGGCACCGGCTGGATCGGCGGCTTCGTGCCCTTCTTCGCCTACGCCATCGTCATCGGCGTCGGGAACATCTATTCGGGCCTCTGGTATCCGTTCGCCTTCACCCTCCTGTCCGTCGTGACCTGCATCCTCTTCCTGCCGGAAACCCGCGGCCGGTCGCTCAATCACTGACCTTCGGGGAACCCGGGGCGACCGGAAGGTCCTCCGGCTCCAGGCCTGCGTCTCGCCAGGGGGCGGGGTCGGTCAGGAGGACGACGGTTCGCCCTTCGGCGAGCAGGGCGGCGACCTCGCCCGGACCGGCCGTCTCCGGCGACAGGCGGCGGGCCTCGCGGCGCGCCATGACCGCCACGCCTTCCGCCTCGCCGGGGCGGATCACCAGGACATCCGTCGCCGAAAGGATCCGCAGGGCCCTGAGGGACAGGAGGTCCGGCGGCGTGTCCCCGGGCGCCGCGAAGAGTCGCCCCCTGGGCCGCACCGCGCCAGCCAGCGCCTCGGCCAGCAGGGCCTGGAGGTCGGCTTCGGAACGCCCCTCAAGCACGGCCGCGGCCACCGGCCCCTCCAGCAGACCGGAGAGGAAGACGCGGCGCTCACCGGGGTCCGGATAGCGTCGCCTGAGGACGGCCTTGTTGTCCTCCAGGAAGCGCGCCAGGCGGCCCAGGCCCTCAGGGACACGGGACTCCATCTCCGCGCGAAGTCGTGCGGCGATCAGGGGGGAGGCGCCTCCGGTCCCGAACGCCGCCACCAGGGCGCCCCGGTCGATCAGGGCGGGGACGGTGAAGTCGCACAGGGCGGGGCGATCCATGACATTTACAGGGGCGCCGGCCCGGCGCGCGGCGTCCGCGGCCTGGATGCTGAACGCCTCGTCAGGATGGGCGATGAAGCCCAGGGCCATGCCTGCCCAGGCCTCGGGCAAAACCGCTGCGTCGGCGTCGAGGATGACCAGCTCCGCAGGGCTGCCGCCGAGGAGCCGGCGGCGGGCCTCCAGTCCCTCGCCTTCACCGGCCAGGCCGACGCGACGTCCGGCGAGCGGATAGAAGGCGGGAAAGACGTCCAAGTCCCTGCCCGACCCGCCCTACTTCAATGTCTTCATGTAAGCGATCACCGCCGCACGGTCGGCCGGGGAGGCCAAGGCGGTGATCATGCGTCCGCCGGGGGCGAACTTGCCGGGAGCGGCGAGGTAGGCGTCCAGGGCGGCGTCCGTCCAGACCCCGGACTTGGCCTTGAGGGCCGCCGAATAGGCGAAGTCCGTCAGCCCGGCGATCTTGCGGCCGGCGACGCCATGGACGGACGGCCCGGCGACGGAACTCTTCGCCGCATGGCAGGCCCGGCACTGCATGTTGAATATTTTGGCCCCGTCGGCCGCAGCTGCGGGCCCGGCGGGCGCGAGGGCGAGCGCCAGCGCGGCGGCGAAGAAGAGAAGGGCGGAAGCGGCGCGGGACATTCGCATTCAGGACTCCAGGTTCTGGAGCTGCACTATACAGGTCTGGCTGAGCGCTGTTAAGATCAGGGTTCTGCGCAGTCCTTCGGAGGGTCCCTCATGGCCACCAGCCTCGAGATCAACGGTCGTACGGTCCAGGTCGAGGCGGCGCCCGACACCCCCCTTCTCTGGGTCCTGCGGGACGAGGCCGGACTGACCGGCTCCAAGTATGGCTGCGGAGTCGGCCAGTGCGGCGCCTGCACCGTTCTCGCCGACGGCGCGCCCGTACGCTCCTGCTCCCTGCCGGTCAGCGCCCTGGCCGGCGTGAAAATCACCACTATCGAGGGCCTCGGCGGGACCCATCCCGTCCAGGACGCCTGGGTGAAGCTGGATGTGCCCCAGTGCGGGTACTGCCAGTCCGGCCAGATCATGAGCGCGGTCGCCCTGCTCGCCGGCAACGCCAATCCTTCCGACGCGGACATCGACGCCGCCATGGATGGCAACATCTGCCGTTGCGGCGCCTACCAGCGCATCCGCGCCGCCATCCGCGAAGCCGCCGCCCAGTCCCGCGCCTGACGTCCTGATCCCTAGGAGCTCCTCCATGAACGCCCATGTCGACACGGACGCCGCCCAGGCCGGCGCCACCCGCCGGGAACTGGTGGTCGGAACCGCCCTCGTCTCCGGAGCCCTGCTGGTCGGCTGCTCGCCCGCCGATCTACTTGCAGTGGGCGCCAAGACCGAGGTCGGCGCCTTCGGCCCCTTCATCCGGATCGCCGCCGACGGGGCGGTGACGGTCTTCAACAAGCACATCGAGTTTGGCCAGGGCGCCCATGCGGGCCTGGCGGCCATCGTCGCCGAGGAGCTGGACGCCGACTGGAGCCGGGTCAGCGTCGAGCAGGCCCCGGCCAACGCCAAGCTCTACGCCAATACCTTGATGGGCGTGCAGGGCACGGGCGGGTCCACCGCCATCCCCAACAGCTGGATGCAATTGCGCAAGGCCGGCGCCGCCGCCAGGGCCATGTTCACCGCCGCCGCCGCAGCGGCCTGGAAGGTCCCGGAGACTGAGCCTACCGTGAAGGACGGGGTTGTCAGCCACGCGGCGTCGGGCAAGTCCGCCGGTTTCGGCGAACTGCTCCAGGCGGCCTCGGCCATCACGCCCCCCTCAGAGCCGAAACTGAAGTCGCATGCGGATTTCACCCTGATCGGCACCGACCGGGTCCGCCGCAAGGATTCCCGGGCCAAGAGCACCGGAGAGGCGCGCTACACCCAGGACGTGAAGATGGAGGGCCTGCTCACGGCCGTCGTCGCCCACGCCCCGCGGTTCGGGGCCAAGGTCAGCGGTTTCGACGACGCCGAGGCGCGCAAGGTCGCCGGGGTCGTAGATGTCATCCAGATCCCCACCGGCGTGGCCGTGGTGGCCCGGTCCACCTGGGCCGCCCTGCAGGGCCGCAACGCCCTGAAGGTGACCTGGGACGAGGCCAAGGCTGAACCCCTCGGCTCGGCGGAGATCGAGGCGAAGTATGCGGAGTGGGCCGCGGGGAAGGGCGCCCTGCCGGAGAAGCTGAAGTGGGAGACCTTCGAGACCCGCGGCGACGCTGCGGCGGCCGGCGACGGCGAGATCTTCGAGGCGACCTACGACTTTCCCTTCCTGGCCCATGCGACCATGGAGCCCATGAACTGCGTCGCCCAGGTGGGTGGCAAGGGCGGGGTCAAGCTGACCGTGGCCTCGCAGTCGCCGACCCTGGACCAGCTGAACACCGCCCGGATCGCCATGACCCTTCCCGGCTCGGTCCAGATTGAGAACCTGTTCGCCGGCGGCTCCTTCGGCCGGCGCGCCAACTTCCAGTCGGACTTCGTCGCCGAGTGCGTCCACATCGCCAAGAAGGTGGGCAAGGGCACGCCGGTGAAGCTGGTCTGGACCCGCGAGGACGATATGGCGGCGGGCTACTTCCGGCCCCTGACCCATCATCGCGTCAAGGTGCGGATGGACAAGGACGGCTTCCCCGCGGCCTGGACGCACCGCGTGGTCACCCAGTCCCTGATGAAGGGCTCGCCCATGGCGCCCAAGGGGATCGACACCAGCACGGTGGAGGGCGCGATGGGCTCCCCCTACCTGAAGGCGACCCCTGCGGTGGACGGCCAGGTGCTCATGCCGGAGCTGGGCGTGCCCGTGCTCTGGTGGAGGTCGGTGGGCGCGACCCACACCGCCTTCGTCATGGAGCACACCATCGACCAGCTGGCCCGCAAGGCCGGCAAGGATCCGGTGGCCTACCGCCTCGCCCTTTTCGAGAAGGCCGGCGCCAACCGCCATATCGCCGTCCTGAAGCTCGCCGCCGAGAAGGCAGGCTGGGACACCCCTGCGCCCGCCGGCGTAACCCGGGGCGTCGCGGTCCATGAGAGCTTCGGCTCGGTGGTGGCCCAGATCGCCGAGGTCCGGATCGTGGACGGCGTCCCCAAGGTCGGCCGGGTGGTCAGCGCCATCGATTGCGGAACCGCGATTTCACCTGACCAGATCGCCGCCCAGGTGGAGGGTGGGACCTGCTACGGACTGTCCGCCACCCTGCATGACGAGATGATCCTCAAGGCCGGAGCGGTGGAGCGCCGGAACTTCGACACCTACCCCGTGCTGCGCAACTCCGAGGCGCCGACGGTCGAGACCCACATCTTGCCCTCGACCAACCCGCCCTCAGGCGTGGGCGAGCCTGGGACCCCGGTGATCGGTCCGGCCGTGGCCAACGCCGTGCTCGCCGCCACGGGCAAGGCCACCTTGCGTCTGCCGATGATCCGCGCCTGATCCGCCGGGCCCGCCCGCGGCGGATTTTCCGCCGTGGCGCCGCCCCCGGTTTGGTCTAGTAAGGCTCAGTCTGAGCCTAAGGGTCCGGAGCCAGCGGGGAGGCGATGTCGCAGCACTCAAAGAGGATCGCGCCGCTCGAGTCGCTTCCGGCGGGCATGCCTGTCCTCTTCGGTGGCGACCGCATGACCTTTGTCAGCCCCGCCCTGGCCGACGCCTTCCGGCCGGGCGACCGGCTGGTGGTGGTCCAGGACACGGGCGACCTCCTGCACGTTCCCGCCGCTGTCGGCGACGCTGTCGAGCAGGCGACGGGCGCCGCCAGCCGAGCCTTCACAGCCCTGTCCGGGGTTCCGGATGCCGCGATCACGGCCTTTTTCGAACACTTCGCCTGTCGGCTCGAGGACGACGCCGTCTGGTCGCGGTTCGCCGCCGCCAATGCGGAAGATGTGGAGGCGGCGCGCGCACGGGGCCGCTCGACCACCCGGCTGGCGGTTTCGGAGGCCATGCGCCGGGACATGATCGCCGGCCTGAGGGTCTGGCGCGACAGCCCGGCCGGCCGGGGCCGACTTCTGGAACAGATCTCCCATCCGGGCTGGAGCGTCGAGCTGGTGAGCGCGCCCCTGGGCGTTGTGGGCTTCGTCTTCGAGGGCCGGCCGAATGTCTTCGCCGATGCCGCCGGCGTCCTGCGGACAGGCAATGCGGTGGTCTTCCGGATTGGCTCCGACGCCCTCGGCTGCGCCCGGGTTCTCATGGCTGAGGCCGTCGATCCGGCCCTGGCGGCGGCGGGACTGCCGCCCGGCGCCATGAGCCTGGTGGATTCCGCCGAGCGATCGGCGGGCTGGGCCCTCTTCGCGGATCGGCGGCTGGCCCTGGCGGTGGCCCGGGGCTCAGGTCCGGCCGTCGCCCAGCTGGGGGCCATCGCCCGGCAGACCGGCGTCCCGGTCAGCCTTCACGGCACGGGCGGGGCCTGGATGATCGCCGACGCCTCGGCGGACGCCGCCCGCTTCGGCGCGGTGGTCTACCACTCCCTCGACCGGAAGGTCTGCAACACCCTCAACGTCTGCGTGATCGTCCGGTCACGGGCCACAGAGCTGATCCCGGTCTTCCTGGACGCGCTGGAGGCGGCGGGACGACGGCGGCGCGGGTACCGGCTGCATGTTCTGCAGGGCGCAGAGGTCTTCCTGCCCGGACCGGCCTGGATGGCCGAGACCGTGGAGGTCGTGCGGCCGGAGGGCGTGGTGGCCGAACCCCGGGCCGACCTGATCACGGAGGCCGACCTGGCCCGGGAGTGGGAGTGGGAGGAGACCCCGGAAGTCAGCCTGGCCGTGGTCGAGGACCTCGAAGGCGCCATCGCCCTGTTCAACCGCCAGGCGCCGCGACTGGTCGCCAGCCTCATCACCGGGGACCCCGACGCCCTGGCGCGCTTCGAGGCCGGGGTCGAGGCGCCCTTCACCGGGGACGGCTTCACCCGCTGGGTCGACGGCCAGTACGCCCTGCAGCGTCCCGAGCTCGGCCTGTCCAACTGGGAGGGCGGCCGGCTCTTCGCCCGGGGCGGGGTTCTGGCGGGAGACGGCGTCTTCACGGTCAGGACCCGCATGCGGCAGGCGGACGCCGGACTCGACCGCTCGGGGATCGGCTCCCCCCCCGGGTTTCCCCAAGGTCAGCCCGACACCTGACATGTGGGCGGCGGGACAGGTCAGGCGACGGTCGGCAGGCGGGCGCCCGGGCGCCCTGAGGCCGGGCTTCACCCTCTTCAGGGGAATGAAGGTCGGACTTTATGGCGGCAGCTTCAATCCCGCCCACGAGGGCCACGCCCACGTCGCCGAGACCGCCCGCAAGCGCCTGGGCCTGGACCGGGTCATCTGGCTGGTCTCGCCCCAGAACCCCCTGAAATCCGGCGATCAGACCCTGCCCCTCACCCAGAGGCTCGAGGGGGTTCGCCGCTTCGCCCGTGACCGCGGCATGATTGTTTCCGATATCGAGGCCAGGCTCGGCACCCGCTACACCCTCGACACCATCCTGGCCCTCAAGGCGCGGTTTCCGGGCGTACACTTCGTCTGGATCATGGGGGCCGACAGCCTGGCCGGATTCCACCGCTGGCGCGGCTGGACCCAGATCCTCCGCGCCCTGCCGGTGGCTGTGGTCTCGCGTCCCTGGATATCGCTGAAGAGCCGCGCCTCGCCGGCCGCCCGCCGCTTCGCCGGCGCCCGCCAGCCTGTGCAGGGCGCACGCCGCCTGCCTGGCCTGGCGCCGCCGGCCTGGATCTTCCTCTACGGTCCCCTGAACTTCCAGTCCTCGACCGCCCTGCGCGAGCGGTTGCAGGCTGGGCGCACACGACAAGGCTGACCGAGGCCGCGCCCTGTGGTATTGATCTTTTTTGGCGTGACCGAACAGGAGTTGTTCCGCTGAGCCCCGACCCTGCGCAGACTGCGCAACCCGCCCCGGCCCCGGCTGCCGGGGCCGCCCTCCCGCAAGGCGTTTCCGCGCTGGAGGAGCTTATCCTGACCCGCCTGGATGATGATCAGGCCCAGGACGTCGTCTTCATCGATCTCAAGGGCAAGACCGCCATGGCCGACGGGCTGGTGGTCGCCTCCGGTCGTTCGCACCGGCATGTCGGCGCTATCGCCGACCACCTGCTGAGGAGCCTCAAGGACCATGGCTACGGCCGCGCCCGGGTCGAGGGCCTGCCCCATTGCGACTGGGTGCTGATCGACGCCGGGGACGTCATCGTCCATATCTTCCGCCCCGAGGTCCGGGCCTTCTATAACATCGAGAAGATCTGGTCGGTGGACTCCCCCGGACACCGCACCCCCGCCTGACGCCGGCCGGATCTGCGCTTGTGTCTGGACTCCTCCGCCGCCCGGGAGGCACGATCGGCCCCGGGAGGACACCCCAATGACCGGACCATCCACCTCGGACCTCCTGGACCAGACCGCCGGAGAACCGGCCACCGCCCTTCCGGTGGGGGTTTCGAGGTCGGGCCTACCCAGGGGCGCCCAGGTCATCGGCGGATGGATGCAGGACCTGACCACCCTCCATTTCGCCGGGCTGCTGGAGCGGGAGTTCGGCGGATTTGTCCCGCCTCCGGCGAGGCCCGGCGGGTGAAGATCGCCATTGTCGCCATCGGTCGGCTGTCCCGCTCGCCGGAGGCGGGGCTTGTGCGCCTCTATGCGGACCGGGCCAGCGCCGCCGGCCGGGCGCTTGGCCTGGGGCCGGTGGAGGTGATCGAGGTCGAGAGCCGCAAGCCCGGCAAGGCGGCCGAGGCCGAGGCGCTTGGCGCCCATCTCGCCGACAGCCGGATCATCGCCTGCGACGAAACCGGCCGGGCGCGGACCTCCCGTGACTTCGCCGCGGAGATCGGCCGGCTGAGGGACGATGGGGTGCGACGGCTGGCCTTCCTGATCGGCGGCGCCGACGGGCTGGACACGGCCCTGAAGGCCCGCGCCCATGACACCCTGGCCTTCGGGCCGCAGACCTGGCCGCACGCCCTGGCTCGGGTCATGCTGACCGAGCAGGTCTACCGGGCCGTCACCCTTCTGGCCGGAGGGCCCTATCACCGTGATTGAGTCCCGATGGAAGGCTGGCGGCCTGATCCTGGCGGTGGCGACGGTCATCGCCCTCGCCGCGGCGACGGCGCAGGTCCGCCCGGCGGCCGGCCCCTCCAAGTCCTCTTTTGACCCGGCCCTCGCCCTCGTCGCCCTGCGCCTTGCGCCGCCGGACCCGATCCGCTTCCCACCGGAGGCCGGACTGGACGCCGCCCGGGCCGAACTGGCGGCAGGGCTCGCCCTCTCCGAAAACCTCGCCCGGGGCCGGGCGGCGGGGGTGATGCTCACCCCCCCTGCAGCCGGGCCCATCCTCGAGGGTTTCGGAAACCGCCAGCCTGGCGGGCTCCGCGCCCAGGGCCTGACCTTCAAGGCGCCATCCGGCGCCGAGATCCGGTCGCCTTCCGGGGGCGACGTCCTGTATGCGGGCCCGCTGGAGGGGTGGGGCGAGGCGATCATCGTCCAGGCGACCCCGCGGGCCCAGGTCGTCCTGGCGGGGGACTTTTCGTCCCGTGTGCGGGAAGGGGAAGCGCTGAGGGAGGGGCAGGCCCTCGGCCGGGCGGCCGACCGGGGCGCCGAGGTCAACCTCTACCTCGAGCTCCGCGACCTTGGCCGGCCTATTGATCCCGAACCCTGGCTGCGCCCCGAAAAAGCCGCATCGCAAGGCTCTGGATTCAGCGGGGAAACAGGATAAGGCTTCTACCCCTGGGTTTGGCGGCGCGCCGGGCCCAAGACACCTCCGCGCCGGATGTTCGGCGCTCCGAATCGGGCCCGTTCATGAAGAAGCATCTCCTTATCGGCGTCTCGGCCTTCGTCCTGGGCGCCGCGACCATGGCCTACCTGAACCAGAACGCGCTGGCCGCCGGCGCCTCGGGGGCGGAGAGCTACCGCGTGCTCGAACTCTTCGGCGACGTGGTGCAGGCGGTGGAGGAGAACTATGTCGCAGAGGTGGAGCCCCGCAAGCTGATCGAGTCTGCCCTCGACGGCATGCTGACCTCCCTCGACCCGCACTCCAACTATCTGACCCCCGAGGCGCTCAATGACATGCGGGACCAGACCCGCGGCGAGTATGGCGGCCTGGGCCTGGAGATCAGCTCTGAGGAAGGCGTGGTGAAGGTCATCTCGCCCATGGATGGCACGCCCGCCTTCAAGGCGGGGATCAAGCCGGGCGACTACATCACGGCCGTCAATGGCCAGACGGCGATCGGCATGACGGTCTCCGAAGCTGTCAAGCTCATGCGCGGCCCCCCGGGTGAAGCCGTGACCCTGTCCATTGCGAGGGAGAAGACGGATCCCTTTGATGTCCGCATTGTCCGCGAGGTGATCAAGACCCGCTCCGCCGTGGCCAGGATGGAGGGAGACTACGGTTATCTGCGCATATCCGCCTTCAACGAGAAGACGACCGAGGAGGCCCGGATGGCCTTCGACGAGCTGAAGGCCAAGAACCCCCGCATGAAGGGTTTGATCCTCGACCTTCGGAACAACCCTGGCGGACTTCTCGACCAGGCTGTGGGCATTTCCGACCTCTTCCTGGAGACTGGCGAGATCGTCTCCCAGCGCGGCCGCAATCCCCGGGACATCGAGCGGTACAACGCACGGGCGGGCGACATCACCGGCGGCCTGCCCATGGTGGTGGTGATCAATACGGGATCGGCGTCCGCCGCAGAGATCGTCGCTGGCGCCCTGCAGGACCGCAAGCGGGCGGAACTGGTCGGCCTGACCAGCTTCGGGAAGGGATCAGTACAGACCCTCATCCCCCTCAGAGGGGGCGCCGACGGCGCCATCAAGCTGACCACGGCCCGCTACTACACGCCGTCCGGACGATCGATCCAGAAGACCGGGATTGAACCCGACCTTGAGGTCGCCCAATCCCGGGAAGAGGCCCAGGCCATCGCCAACCGCGCCTTCCAGTTCTCGGAAGCCTCGTTCCGCAACGCCCTCAATGCAGACGAGGGTAAGTCGCGGGCGGCCCCCCACGAACCGGCCGAGGCGCCGCCGGCTGACTTCAACCCCCGCACCGGCGATTTCCAGCTCAGCCGGGCGAAGGACGTTCTGAAGAACGGGTCCGTCGCCGCGACCCCTAAGCTGCCGAAACCCACGGCCCGCATGGCTGAGGTGGTGGGCGCGCGGGCCTCGACCCCGGCCGCCGCCAAGACGGGTGCAGCCGCCGAGACGCCAACTCCAAAACCCTGAGATCCAGCGGCGGAGACTGCGGGTTCCCCTGGGCGCCAACTGACACTAACCTCTGCGAAACGCTTTCGCGAAAGGCTCCCTTGCGGAGACCTCCCCATGAGACGCCCTGCAAAACGCCGCGCCCCGCCCGCCGCCTCCAGGATCCGCCCGGATGCCAGCGGCCTTTTGGGAATGCTGGCTCAGCCCCTGGTGGGCGCGGGGGCCGCCCTCATCCTGTTCCTGGGCAGCGCCGTCGGCCTGATCGCCCTGCTCGGGGACCCCACCGCGGGGTATCCAGAGGTCCGGGCGGCGATGGCGGGCCCTGCGCCGCAGGGCTGGCGGGCGGCGGTCAACGCCGGCCGCGCCGCGGGGCCCGAGCTCGCCCGCCCGGACTACCGGCTGACCCGTTCCCCTGAACCGCCGCCCCTCTCCACCGCCACCGACGCCCTGGCCGCATCGGGCGCCTTTACCGGCGGCGCCCTGCCCCCGGCCCCGATCGCGGGTGTGAGCCGGAAGACCGCTGAAGGCGTACTGCCGGTCATCGGTCCAGGGGGCCTTACCCCGGCCAGGGCCTATGCGCGCCCCTTCAAGGCCAGCGGTCGTCCCCGGGTGGCCATTGTCATGGGCGGCCTGGGCCTCGATCCGGAGCTGACCCGGCAGGCGATCGAGTCCCTGCCGCCCCAGGTCACTCTGGCCTTCTCGCCCTACACCCCCAACCTGCAGGACTGGATCAACCGCGCCCGAGAGCGGGGCCATGAGATCCTCCTTGAGGTTCCCATGGAGCCTGAGGACTATCCTGAGAACGACCCGGGTCCATACACGCTGAGGGCTCGGGCCCAGCCTGCGGAAACAGTCCGCAAGCTCGAGTGGATCCTGGGTCGGACCGCTGGCTACTTCGGGATCACCAACCGGATGGGCGAGCGCTTCGTGAAGAGCCCGGAGGGCATGAGCGCCCTGACCGGAGCCCTGCGCAGCCGCGGCCTCGCCTTTGTCGACACCGGGATCGCCGCAGGTTCCGGTGGCGGCGACTTCAGGGTCTCTGGCGACCAGGTCCTGGACCGGATCCTCTCTCCTGCCGCCATTGACGAGGCTCTGCTGAGGGTCGAGGCCGCGGCCCTGCAGAAGGGCCAGGGACTTGGGATCACCCAGGCCTATCCCCTGACCCTTCGGCAGGTGGCCTCGTGGGCGAGCCAGATCGAGAGCCGCGGCTACCAGCTGGCGCCAGCCTCCGCCCTCGCCCGAATCCGCTGATGAACCTGGATGACTATCGGCCCAATGTCGGCCTCGTTCTGTTCAGCCCTGAAGGGCGGGTCTGGATGGGCCGAAGGGTCGAGACTCCGCCACCCTACAACTGGCAGTTCCCCCAGGGTGGGGTCGATGACGGTGAGGACCTTGAGGCCGCCGCCCTCCGCGAGCTGGAAGAGGAGACCGGGATCACATCGGTCTCGGTCCTTGGCCGAACCCCGGGCTGGATCGCCTACGACTACCCGATCGAGGCGAAGAGCGGCCGGCGGGGCTGGAAGGGACAGAAGCAGGTCTGGTTCGCCTTGAGATTCGAAGGGGACGAAACCGAAGTCCGTCTCGACCAGCATCATCCGGTGGAGTTCGACGCCTGGCGTTGGGCCCCCCTGGCGGACGCGCCTGAGCTCATCGTACCGTTCAAGAAACCTGTCTATGCGACGGTCGCCCAGGCCTTCGCACCCCTCGCCGACTACCTGGCCGGGGGGCGGCCTTGAGCCGTTCCCCCTCGATCATCATGGTCCACGGGGCCTTCTGCGGCGGCTGGGTGTTCGACGCCTTCCGCCAACCCTTCGAGGCGGCGGGCCACCCGGTCCTGGCGCCAGACCTCCGCGGCCACGGCGCCGGTGACCGGCCCGGCGAGGTGGGCGGCCTGTCCATGGCCGACTATGCCTCCGACACGGTCGGCCTTTGCCGCAGAGTCGCAGAGGCGGAAGGATCGGCCCCCATCCTGCTGGGGCATTCCATGGGCGGCCTTGTGGCCCAGATGGCGGCCCGGCGCGCACCCGTCTCCGCCCTGGTGCTTCTGGCGCCCTCGGCGCCCTGGGGCGTCTTCGGGTCGAGCCTGGAGGAGGCGGTGACCGCCGCCGCCCTGCCCGTGGTGGCGCCCACCCCTTTCTCACCCGTAGACCCCGACCTGCAGCTCCTGAAGGCCTTCAGCCTGGATCGACTGGCGCCGGCGGCGCGGGAGGCGGCCGCCCGGCGAACCCGGCCTGAGAGCGCCCGCGCCATCCTTGAGACTCTGACCTGGTGGCTTGATCCGCTCATGACGACCCTGGCTCCCCCCGGCCGTCTGGGCTTGGACTCGCTGGTGCTGTCAGGGTCCCGGGACCGCGTACATCCGCCGGCCACCGTCCGGCAGGTGGCCAAACGTCTCGGCGGGGATTATCGCGAAATGCCAGGCATGAGCCACTGGCTGCCCGGGGAACCGGGATGGGAGGCCGTCGCCGGAGCGATCCTGGACTGGCTGGCCGCGCGACGCGGCCAGGCCACCGCCTAGAACTGGCGCTCGGAGTAGAGGATCTCGCCAGTGCCCCACTTGGGGTTGACCTCAGTCCCGTCGGGCTTCTTGAGCTGGACGAAGACCAGACCAATGGACTCCTTGTCTGTGTAGTACTCCCAGGAGCTCGTCACCCGCATGAAGTCGGTCGGCGGGATGTAGTTGTTCTCGCGCTGGAGCAGCAGACGGGGCTGGTTCAGATAGGCGAACTTGTCGAGGCCCAGCAGGAGCGACCTCTCACCACCGCTCGTATAGGTCAGGCCGAGGCGACAGACCTGCTTGTTCGAGCCGGGATCATAGACCGTCAGGGTGTAGGGCTTGGCCACCAGGGTCTGGGTGAAGCCGCCTTCCTTCCGGTTGCGCTTGAAACCGGCCGCCGAGGTGGCGAGTTTGGGAAGCTCGCCGCCACGCACGAGGGGTACGCAGACAGACCGGATCACACTGAGGATCTGGCCGATCTCACCGTCGGTGGGCAGGGTCTCCACCACCGGGGGGGGAGCTGGCGGGGCCGGAGCCGCGGCCTCGGCCGCCGCCGGAGGCGCAGGCGGTGGGGGCGGGGCCGGAATGTCCTGGGCCATGGCCGGGAGGGCGATCGCCGAAGCGGCGACGAGGGTGATGACGACGCTGCGCATTCTGTTTCCTCGTTTCCTGTTGTTCATCCCCCAAGCCTTCATGTCAGACTGACGGATCATTGTGCCTTGATCATGGCGTCTGGCTAGACCTCGACGGCGGACTCCGCCAGCACCGTGAGACCCGCGGGCGTCACGTCGGCGAAACCGCCGCGCACCTCGAAGGTCGTGACCTGGCCGTTCCGGTAGAGCCTGAGCTGGCCTTCCCGCAGGGCGGTCATGAAGGGGGCATGGCCCGGGAGGACACCGAAGTCGCCCTCGGAGCCCGGCGCGTCCACCTGGTCGACCTCTCCGGAGAACAGCTCGCGCTCCGGAGAGACCAGCGAGAATTGCAGCTTGCCCGCCATCCCGATCAAGCTTCCGCGGCCAGTTGCTCGGCCTTGGCCACAGCGTCCTCGATCGAACCCACATTGTAGAAGGCCGCCTCGGGGAGGTGGTCATATTCGCCGTCCACCACCGCCTTGAAGGAGCGGATGGTGTCTTCGAGGCTCACGAAGATACCCGGCATGTTGGTGAACTGCTCGGCCACGTGGAAGGGCTGGGACAGGAACTTCTGGATCTTCCGGGCGCGGGAGACCGTCAGCTTGTCCTCTTCAGACAGCTCGTCCATGCCCAGAATGGCGATGATGTCCTTCAGGGCCTTGTACTGCTGGAGGGTCTCCTGCACCCGGCGGGCGACGGTGTAGTGCTCCTCGCCGATCACCAGCGGGTCCATGATACGCGAGGTGGAGTCCAGCGGGTCGACGGCCGGGAAGATGGCCTGGGCGGCGATGTCCCGGTTGAGCACCGTAGTGGCGTCCAGGTGGGCGAACGAGGTCGCCGGGGCCGGGTCGGTCAGGTCGTCGGCGGGCACGTAAATGGCCTGCACCGAGGTGATCGATCCCTTGTTGGTTGAAGTGATCCGTTCCTGCAGGTTGCCCATCTCTGTGGCCAGGGTGGGCTGGTAACCCACGGCCGAAGGGATACGGCCCAGGAGGGCGGACACTTCGGAGCCCGCCTGGGTGAAGCGGAAGATGTTGTCGATGAACAGGAGGACGTCCTTGCCCTCCTGGTCGCGGAAGTACTCGGCCTGGGC
>Ga0068876_10001132_pt1 | contig 21009 bp, 16 predicted proteins | sample NOAtaG_6_FD_66442 | JGI IMG/M metagenome (GOLD analysis project Ga0068876, IMG submission 66442) | Freshwater lake microbial communities from Lake Erie, under a cyanobacterial bloom - NOAA_Erie_Diel5S_2200h metaG | ecosystem: Environmental > Aquatic > Freshwater > Lake | place: USA: Ohio, Lake...
GGGCGCGGGCGCGGGCGAGAGGCCCGCCACGGTGTGCTGGATCGCGGCGCTGGAGATGACGGTGGGCGCCTTCACCTCGTGGGTCGCGCCGTCCTTCTCGTAGCGGACCGTCCACGCGCGAGCCCCGCCCGCCTGCGAGAGCTCGAGCCCGGTCACCTTCGCGCCGCGGACCACCTCGCTGCCCGCCGCCTCGACCAGACGCGCGCACTCCTCCCAGAGCATCCCCGGGCCCTTGCGCGGATAGCGGAACTCGTCGATGAGCGTGGTGTGGACCTGCTCGCGGTCCTTGCGCCGCAACAGACGCGGCTTGAGCGCCTCGAGCACGGCGTTGCCGAGGTTCAGGCTCTTGATCCGCTGCGCCGCCCAGTCCGCGCTGATGTCGCGGCAGTCCATCCCCCAGACCTTCTCGGTGTAGTACTTGAAGAAGATCCGGTAGAGCCGGCGGCCGAACTGGTTGGTGACCCAGTCCTCGAGGTTCGTGGGGTTCCGGGTCGGCTTCACCCGGGCCTTCGCGAAGCTCGCCATGCAGAGCGAGGACTCGACGAGCCCGAGCTTGAAGAGCGCCTCGACCGGCTTGAGCGGGTAGGAGAAGAACTTGCGCTCGTAGTAGATGCGCGACTTGCGCGGCCGAACGAGCATGTCGTTCGGCAGGACGCGGCTCCAGAAGTCTTCGACTTCCTTGCTCTTCGAGAAGAAGCGGTGGCCGCCGATGTCGAAGTGGTAGCCGTGGTGGATGGCGGTGCGCGAGATGCCGCCGACGTAGGTCGGATCGGCCTCGAGGACGATCGAGCGCTTGCCCCGGTCGGCGAGGAGCAACGCGGCCGTCAGGCCCGCGGGCCCCGCCCCGACGATCACCACATCGGGCGGTCCCGAGAGCGTTCCGTTCGGCGTGCCCATCACGCCCCCTTCCGGCCGCGCAGGTGATCCGCGCGAAGCTTCCACACGACCACGACCGCCTCGGCGAAGATGCGCCGCGACATCTTGCTCGCGCCGTTCTGCCGGTCGACGAAGTGCACCGGCACCTCGACCACCCTGAAGCCCGCGTTGACCGCCCGGTAGGTGAGCTCGATCTGGAACGAGTACCCCTCGCTCCGCACCGAGCCGAGATCGAGCGCCCGCAGGACGTCGGCGCGAAAGCCCTTGTAGCCGGCGGTCAGATCGCGGATCGGCAGGCCGAGGATGGTGCGGCTGTAGAGGCTGCCGCCCTTGCTGAGGACGTGCCGCCAGAGGCCCCAGCCGGTCACGCCGCCACCCTTCACGTTCCGCGAGCCGATGACCAGGTCTGCGCCGCGCTCGAAGGCGCGGAAGAACTTGGGCAGGTCGGCCGGGTCGTGGGAGAGGTCGGCGTCCATCTCGAAGAGGAGCTCGTAGCCCTCCGCGAGCCCCTTCTGGAAGGCCTGCACGTAGGCCGAGGCGAGCCCGAGCTTGCCGGCGCGGTGCATCACCCGGACGCGGGGGTCGCGCGCGGCGATGGCGTCAGCGATGTCGCCGGTGCCATCGGGCGAGGCGTCGTCGACGATGAGGACGTGCGCCTCCGGCGCCCAGCGCAGCACGCTCTCGACGAAGCGCTCGATGTTGTCGCGCTCGTTGTAGGTCGGCGTGACGATCAGCGTGCGGGGGAGGGACTTCGTGGGTGCGGTCGGATCCGCCATCGGGGCGGCCGACGGGTAGCACGAAGGCCGCCCGACTTCACGGCGCGGCGCCGTTCGCGTCAGCGGCGGGCGTAGAACGAGATCGCCACGAACGAGCCCTCGCTCGTCGAGTAGTAGCCGCTTTCGTCGGCGGCAAAGCCGATCGCCTCGCCCTGCCCCTCGGTGGCCAGCGGCACGCGGCATGGCTCGGTCGCGAGGGCCTCGGCGATGCTCGCGCCGCCGGCGCGCCGCCAGAGGTAGGCGGAGTCGTACGTGCGGACGAGGATCTCGTCGCCCGACGGCGAGATGTCCCCGCCCGTCGTCGTCGTGTCGCCGGGCAGCATCCCCTCCCCGAAGCGCAGCACGGCGACTTCTTCGAGGGTGATCGTCACGCCGGTCGCGAGGGGCGCCGCGGCGCGGAAGACCGGCGAGACGCCGGAGCCGTCCTTCACCACGATGAAGAGATCGCCGGTGCGCGGATCGACGAGCAGCGTCTCGGCGTTGTGAGGGCGATCGGGATAGACGAGGTCGAAGCGTTCGATCCCGGAGAAGCTGCCGGCGCCGCTGGGGGAGGCGGGCTCGCGCACGCGGTACACCTGCACCCCGCTGCGGGTCTCGCCGTTGTCCCCGATGTCGCCGACGTAGAGGTACGAGGCCCCGGCCTCGGGCCCCGGGCCGATGGCGATGTCCTCCCAGTCGCGCGCGGTGACGCCGGGGAAGGTGTAGGTCGCGCGGGCCACGAGGGCGGTCGGGTCGACGGCGAAGATCCGCGCGCTGTCGCCGGAGTCGTTGTGGATCCAGAGGACGCCGGGCGTGAGCCGGCTCTCGACGAGGCCACTCGCCTCGGTGACGGTGCCGAGCGGCGTGCGGCCACGGGTGACCGCGTCGGCGAAGCCCGGGCACGAGGGGAACGGCTCGGGGGCGTCGGCCCGCGGCACGTCGTCGCCGGCATCGGCGCCGGCATCGTCGCCCGCATCGTCGCCCGCATCGTCGCTGCCCGCGTCGAGGTCGACCCCGGCGTCCAGGGGCGGGGCATCGGGCTCCTCCGCCGCATCGGGGGGCGCAGCGGGCACATCGGGCGTCGCGGCGTGCGCATCGCGGCCGGCGTCGGTGCCCGAGATCAGCTCGGGGCCCGGGCATCCGGCGAGCAGACCGGCGAGAGACAAGAACAAGAGGCGGCGCATGGAGGACTCCGGTCGAGCGGGAAACAGCGGGGCAGAAGGTAGAAGGCGCACCGGGCGCACCACACGCGCCGAGCGTGCGCTCGGTCTCAGCCCGCCCTTTGCGCTACAACGCGGCCCGGCCGGTGTCCCAAGCCCGCAAGAACGCGCTCGCGCTCGCCGCGGTCTCGACCGCGATGATGGCGCTCTTCTGGGCGCCCGCCTTCGTGCACGTCGCGTGGAACGCTGGCGACCCATCGCTCACCTGGCGTATCCACGCCACCGGCTACGGCGACTGGCAGTGGTTCCACCACATGTGGGAAGCGGGCCGCACGGCCATCGTGCGCTGGGGCGAGGCGCCGGTCTTCGACCCGCACCACTGCGGCGGCGTGCCGCTCTGGGGCAACCCGCAGGCCCAGGTCTTTTCGCCGACCTGGGCGCTCTTCGCGTTGCCCTTCGGCACCGCGGTCGGCCACAAGCTCTACCTCGTCGCGCACGCGATCGTCGGCCACGCGGGCTTCTACGTGCTCGCGCGGCGGCTGTGGGGCTTCTCGCAGAGTGCGGCGTTCCTGTCGGCGACCGTCTGGGCCGCCTCGGGCTTCTTCGCCTGGCACGGCGCCGGCGGGCACTCGACCTTCATCTCCTTCTACTGGGCTCCGTGGCTCTTCTTTGCCTGGCGGCGCTCCGAGGTCGATCTCCGACACGCCGGCTGGGTCGCCCTCCTCATGGCGGTCACCGTCGTCGAGGGCGGGCACTACCCCTTCCCCTACTTCGTCCTCTGGCTCGGCTTCGATCTCGTCCTGCGCCTCGTCGATCGCCCCCGCGACGCCTGGGCCATCCTGCGCGGCGCGATGACGAGCGCGGGCCTCGCGGTGCTGCTCTGCGCGTTCCGCATCGTCCCGATCCTCATCACCGTGCTCGCGCACCCGCACGAGGTCGTCGATCACGACGCGATCAGCGCCGACGAGATCCTCTTCATGCTCACCTCGGCGAGCGGACCGACCTCCGGCTGGCCGCACCGCTGGGTGTGGAACGAATACGGCGGCTTCGTCGGCTGGGGGGTGGTCGGGCTCGCCGCGATCGGAGCGCTCGTCGCGCTGGCGGGCTTCTTCCGGCGCCGACTCGGCCTGCCGAGCCGGATCCGCGAGCCGCTCTTCCTGCTCCTCGGTGCGACGTTCTTCTTTCTCCTCACGCAGGGCGCCGCGACCGAGCACCACCCGTGGCCGCTCCTGCAGGAGCTGCCCTTCTACCGCTCCATCCATGTCCCCTCGCGCTTTCGGGTGCTGCTCACGTTCTACCTCGCGGCGCTCGCCGGCATCGCCTTCGACGCGCTCGCGCTCGGGCTGTCGCGGGTCCGCTTGCCCCGGCCCCTCTCCGGCCTCCGCGAGGCGATGCCGCTGCTCGTGCTGCTCGGCGTGCTCACGAACCTCTACGCGGTGAACCTCGGCATCAACGATCGCTGGGACGGGCCGCTCCTGCACACGAGCGAGATCGAGCCGCGCTTCCGGCACCTGCGCGAGCGCTACGGCTACCTGAACAGCTACGCCGACTACCCGTGGCGGCACGTCGGCACGCGCGAGTGCTACGACCCGATCCCCTGGGTGCTCTCGCCGCGGCTCTGGCTCGGCGAGGGGCTGCACGCGCGGATCGACGACGCCGCGACGGGTCGCGTGCTCGACGCCGACCGTACGAGCCGCACCATCTGGGCGGACGTCGAGACGGCCGGTCCGGCCACGATCGTCTTCAACCAGTCGACGATGCCTGGCTTCGAGGCGAGCGAAGGTGAGGTGGGGCAGGCGGACGGCCTCGTCACCGTACGGCTCGAGCGGGCCGGTAGCCGCCGCGTGACGCTCCGCTACGCGCCGGCCGAGCTGCCCTGGGTGCTCGCGGTCTCGCTCCTCGGCCTCACGCTCACGGTGTGGGTGCTGCGGGGCCTGCCGCGCCTGTCGCGCGGCGCCGGCTGAGCCCGCTGGCAACGCTCCTCGCCCCCGTGGTACTCGTCTTCGAGCCGCGCCGCGGCGGAGGTCGTCCCATGCGTCAGTTCTTCTCGTGCATCCTCGCCCTCACCGGAATCCTCGCCACCGCGTGCGGCAGCAGCCCGCCCGCCGGCTGCGATGTCTACGTCCTGCCCGGGGGCGCAGGCGACGACCACGCCGCGGTCCAGGCGGCCATCGTCGGACTCGAGGCGGGGCAGACCTTGTGCTTCGGCCCAGGGACCTTCGGCTTCTCCGACGAGCTCACCTTCAGCGGCCTCGACGGCATCACCGTGCGCGGCACCGGCAGCGCGCCGGGCGACGTGGTCCTCGACTTCGCCGCGCAGACCGCCGGCGCCAAGGGCATGAGCTTCACCGGCATGGACGACCTGACGGTCGAGAACCTCACCGTGCTCGACGCGCCGGGCGACAACCTCTTCGTCACCGGCTCCACGAACCTCACGCTCCGCGACCTCGTCTCGGGCTGGGAGAGCCGCCCGATGGACGCACGCGGTCGCTACGCGCTGTACCCGGTGCAGTCGACGAACGTCCTCGTGGAGAACGTCGAGGCCTATGGCAGCTCGGACGCCGGCATCTACGTCGGTCAGGCGACGAACTGCATCGTCCGCGACTCGCTCGCGCACGACAACGTCGCCGGCATCGAGATCGAGAACAGCCTCAACTGCGACGTGCTGAACAACGTCGCGCGGGACAACACCGGCGGCATCCTCGTCTTCGATCTGCCGGGCCTGCCGCTCCGGGGCATGGGGACGAGCCTGCGGGGCAACACCATCGAGAACAACGATCTCACGAACTTCGCCGAGCCCGGCACGATCGTCTCGTTCCTGCCGCCGGGGACCGGCATCATGCTCCTGGCCGCCAACGTGGTGGAGATCGAGGGCAACACCATCACCGGCAACGACACGACCGGCGCCCTGGTCATCGGCTACAACACCGCCGAGGCGGCGGGCGCGGGCGCTCCGATGGACGCCGGCTACGACCCCTTCACCGAAGAGGTCTGGTTCCACGGCAACACCTTCTCCGACAACGGCCGCATGCCGACGATGGAGAGCGACGCCGTCGCGCTGGTCCTCGGCGCCGCCGGCACGACCACCCTCGAGGATGTGCTCTGGGACGGCGACCTCGCCGAGGGCGACACCGAGATGACCCTGTGCATCGAGGGCGACGCGACCTTCCGCGACATCGACTTCCCCGGCGGGCTCGGGATGCAGTCCACCGACATCGCGCCGCACCGCTGCATGGGGACCGCGCGCCCGCCGGTGATGTTCTGATGCGCTCGCTCGCGCTGCCGGGAGGTCTCGTCGCGCTGGCGCTCGGCTCCTGCGCGGCGCCCGCGGCGGGCGAGCTGGGCCACCTCAGCGACTGGGACCTCTTCCTCGATCCGGCGAACCAAGTCCCGGCGCCGGGGGTCATCCCCTACGAGATCAACGCCCCGCTCTTCTCCGATCACGCGAGCAAGCACCGCTTCCTCCGCGTGCCCGAGGGGACGACGATCACCATCGAGGCCGATGGCTCGTGGAGCTTCCCCGAGGGCACGGTCATCGTGAAGACCTTCGGCTTCCTCCTCGATGGCCGCGATCCCTCGCTCGGCGAGCAGCTCGTCGAGACGCGGCTGCTCGTCCGCGAGGACGGGCGCTGGGTGCCCTACGTCTACCGGTGGAACGACGAGGAGACCGATGCGGTCCGCATGCCCGCGGGCGACCGCGTCGAGGTCGCGTTCGTCGACGCCTCGGGCGAGGCGCACGAGATCACCTACCGCGTGCCGAACGTGAACCAGTGCGCGAACTGCCACGGCGGCACCGGCGAGATCGAGCCGCTCGGCCTCCGTACCGACCAGATGGATCACCTCTTCGACTTCGGCGCGGGGCCGGAGAACCAGATCGATCACCTCGCGGCGCTCGGTCTGCTCTCGGCGCCGCCCGCGGCGGAGCGCACGACGCTCACCGACTACACCGACGAGAGCGCGCCGCTCGAGGCCCGGGCCCGGGCGTACCTGCACGCGAACTGCTCGCACTGCCACCGCGACGGCGGCGCGGCCGATCAGTCGGGGCTCTGGCTGAACATCGAGATCACCGAGCCGGTGCGCCTCGGGATCTGCAAGCCGCCCGCGGCGGCGGGACGCGGCACCGGCGGCCGGTCGGTGGCCATCTGGCCCGGCGACTCGGAGCGCTCGATCATGACCTTCCGGATGGCCAGCGAGGAGCCCGGGATCAAGATGCCCGAGCTGCCCACGGTCCTCTCGCACGACGAGGGCGTCGCCCTCGTCACCGCGTGGATCGACGCGATGGAGCCCGCCGACTGCGCGAGCCCCTGACCCGTCAGTCGAAGTGGTACGAGACCCCGAGCTGCAGGACGTTCAGTTCCTGGCTGTAGGTGCCGGAGTTCACCGTGCCCCCAGCGCCAGTCACGCCGCCCGCGGGCGTCGGGTAGCAGCCGCTGTCGGAGGTCGGCGCGCCATCGGCGTAAGGCGCCGCAGCGCAGCCTGCCGCGTTCTCGTTGCCGAGCGCGCTCACCTGGCGGAACTCGCCGTTCGTCGCCGTGATGGTCTCGCCGAAGACGTGGCCGTAGGCGATCGAGACGTCGAAGCGCTCGAGCCGCAGCGTCGCGCCGAGGAAGAGGCCGAGCGTCCAGCCCTGCATGAAGTCGTTCTGCGCCCAGCGCACGAACGAGTAGTCGAGGGGCTGCTCGTAGGACACGCCGGCGCGGATCGCGAGCATCCCTGGCAGCACGTTCACGTCGCCGCCGAGGCGCAGGCGGATCGCGTCCGACCAGCCGTGCGGCAGCGGGAGCAGCGTCGGCGCGTTCGAGACCGGCATCGCCATCTCGCCGACCCGCTGCAGCGCCACCGCCATCCCGTCGGGGTTGCGCACGACGAAGTCGTTCACCTGCGAGAGGTAGAGGTAGGTGACGTTCAGCTCGAGGTCGAAGTTCTCGCCGAACATCGGATCATCGACCTCGGTGACGTTCTCCGCGCCCGCCTCGTAGGCCCGCGGCCGGATGCGGTCGGCGTAGCGCACGCCGAGGGTGAACTCCCAGGGCTGACCCGAGTTGAGGGTGGTGCCGTCGATGCGGTTCGAGGTCGGGACCGAGGAGCCCGGGGTCACGCCGTCGCCGTACGCGCCGGTGGTCAGGTCCAGCGAGCCGGTCGAGGGGACCACGCCGCCGACCGCGTCGCTGATCCGGCCGCCGAACATGATGTCGACGTTGCGGTGCGGCACGACGTGCACGGACAGGATGCCGGCGGGCACGAACGCGTCGGCGGTCGAGAGCCGGGTGCGGATGTCGTGCGAGGGGTCCTCGCCGACCCCGCCGAGGCCGGTCTGCGTGTAGTTCGTGAAGTTCGTGAAGACGACGCCCCACTGCAGGGTGAGGCCGATCCGCAGCCATTCGACGGGACGGAAGCCGAAGCCGATCGAGGGCGCGAAGAGCAACAGGTCGCGCTCGAGCATCGTGTAGCGGGTCGGCGCGGGCGCGAGCGTTCCGTCGGCCAGGCGCACGGTGCCGTCGGAGTTGCCGAAGCGGGCGCGCCCCACGCCGCCCGGCGCCCAGATGCCCACCGCGAGGTTGAACTCCGGCGAGAGGCGGAAGGTCGCGGCGAGGTGCGGAACGATCTGCGGATCGCCGCTGTTGCAGACCCGCGGCATCGGCTGGTTGAGCCACGCGTCGGAGGGAAAGATCGTCGGCTGCGCGACCGCGTCGAGCGCGTAGGTGCCCGAACGCTGGACACACGCGTCCCACACCGCGAGGCCTGCGCTCAGGTGGAGCTGAACGAAGTCGTCCAGGTCCGCGAGCATCGCGGGGTTGTAGAACATCGCGAGCGCGTCATCGGCGCGCGCGGCGAACGCCCCGCCGCGACCGAGCGGCCGGGTGCCGATCGGCATGAGCTCGAAGCCGCCGGCCCGTGCGACCGAACCGGGCGCGAGCGAGAGGAACAGAGCGACGAGGATCAGGACACGCACGAGCTTCTTCATCGACGACTCCCGGATCACGAGCGCGCCAGGATACCGGCAGTGGCGCGGCGAGGGACCAGAATCCGCGCAACGCACCGCGTCATCACCCTCGGCCCATCGCCGGTGGGCGCGCTCGCAGTCCGCCACGCGGAGTTGACGCGCGGGCCGAGGTGCGAAGATGCTCGCTGCATGGTGCACGACGCCCGACCACGCGGCGTTCGCCCGGAGCGTTCCGGGCGAGCGCGCTTCGTCGTCACCGTCTCGTACACCGAGCCGACCTACGCGGCGCACCGGGGCATCTCGCCAGCGGTGCACCGCGCCAGCTTCGATGTGCTCGCGGGCTCGGCCAGCGAAGCCGACGTGCTGGGACGGGAGGCGTTCCGCAGCGCCGTCGCGCTCGAGTCGGTGGGCTGGGTCCGCGAGATCGTGGGCGTCGTCGTCCGGCCGGGCGACGGAGCAGACTGAAGCAGACCGAGGGCGAGCGGGCCGCGCGCGTACCGCCCTCCGATGACGGCGCATCCTCGCTGGTCCGCATGCCGCCGATGGATCCGGTTGGCGGCGGCACGGTCCGCCGGTACCTTCCTCGACCCCCATGGAGCTCGTCAGCAGCGATCGTCCCGCGCGCGATGCCTCGGGCCGCGTCCCGCCGCACTCGCTCGACGCCGAGCGCGCCGTCCTCGGCGGCGTGCTGCTCGAGAACAACTCGCTGAACCTCGTCACGCAGATCGTCACGCCCGACGACTTCTACAGCCGCGCGAACCAGCTCGTGTTCGACGGCATGTGCGAGCTCTTCCGGCGCGGGCAGCCGGTCGACATGATCACGCTTCGTGCGTGGCTCAGCGATCGCGGCTCGCTGCAGAAGGCGGGCGGCGACGAGCACCTGCTCGCACTCACCAACACCATCCCGACGATCGCGAACATCGAGCAGCACGCCGAGATCGTCCGCGAGAAGGCCGTCGTCCGCCGGCTCATCACCGCCTGCCACGAGATCGCCGCGACGGGCTACGGCGACTACGGAGAGCCGGAGGAGTTCCTCGACGCCGCAGAGAAGAAGGTCTTCGAAATCGGCAAGGAGCGCGCAGGCCTCCCCTACGAGCACATCAAGGACATCGTCCTGCGCACCTTCGAGCAGATGCAGGCCGCGGGTCACCGCAAGGAGGCCATCATCGGCCTGCCGACCGGGTTCGCGAAGCTCGACGAGATGACCGCCGGGCTCAAGGGTGGCGAGCTGATCATCGTCGCGGGCCGCCCCGGCATGGGCAAGACCGCGCTCGCGCTGAACATGGCGATCCACGCCTCGCAGGCACGGAACGCTCCGGTCGCGGTCTTCTCGCTCGAGATGCGGAAGGAAGAGCTCGCCCGACGCGTGCTCTGTTCGGAGGCGAAGGTCGACGGCGGCCGCATGCGGACCGGCATGCTCGGCCAGGACGACTGGAACCGGCTCACCCGCGTCGCCGGACCGCTCTGTGACCTGAAGGTCTACATCGACGACACCGCCGGCCTCAGCCTCATGACGCTGCGGAGCAAGGCTCGCCGCATCCGCGCCGAGCACGGCCTCGCGATGATCGTCATCGACTACCTGCAGCTCATGCAGGCGGGCGGAAAGAAGGACAGCCGCGAGCAGGAGATCAGCGAGATCAGCCGCTCGCTGAAGGCGCTCAGCAAGGAGCTCGACGTCCCGGTCATCGCGCTCTCGCAGCTGAACCGCGGCGTCGAGACCCGTCCGGGCAAGGACAAGCGGCCGCAGCTCGCGGACCTGCGCGAGTCGGGCGCCATCGAGCAGGACGCCGACGTGATCCTCTTCGTCTACCGGCCGGAGGTCTACGCGAAGACCGACGAGGAGCGGCTGCCGCTCCGGGGCCTGGCCGAGGTGATCATCGGCAAGCAGCGCGCCGGCCCGACCGGCATCTGCCGGGTGAAGTTCTTCCACGAGTTCACCCGCTTCGAGAACCTCGTCGAGGGTGAGTACGACGACGTCGACGTCGGCGGCGGCGACGAGTGAGCTCCCCCGGGGCGCGCGGGGGTCTGCTACACCCTCGCGGTGCTCCCGACCGCCCTGCTCGAAGCCCTGCGCGTCGCCGCCTTCGGGCTCGGCCTCGGCGTGCTGGTCTGGCAGATCGGCGGCGCGCCGATGCGGGGGAGCTACCACGACGAAAGCGCGAGCTGTGCCCCGCCGGTCGCGGCCGCACCGGCGGTCGGCTGGATCGAGGGCCCGGACGCCGCGGGCCTCGTGAGCGCGACCGAAGTGACCTTCGCCGACGCGCGCTCGATCGACGAGTTCGAGCGGGGCCACATCGCCGGCGCGGTCTCCATCCCGATGGACACCGGCGCGATCGCTCCCGAGCTCCTCGCGCTGGTGCGCGGCGCCGGCACGGTCGTCACCTACTGCGACGCAGGCTCCGATTGTGCCGCGAGCCGGCGTCTGGCCGAGCTGCTCGCGGCCGCCGGGGTGCGCGATGTCCGCGTGCTCCGCGGCGGCTTCGCGGAGTGGCTCGCCGCCGAGCGTCCCACCGAGTCCGGCCCCTGCACGGTCTGCCCATGACGGCGCCCTCCCCGAGCCTCCTTCCCGCCCCGCGGTCCGCCCTGGTGTGGGGGTCGCTCGGGGCGCGCGTCGCGCTCGCTGCGGTGTATCTGCTCGCCGCGGTGCCGAAGCTCGGGGATCCGGCGGCCTTCGCGCAGGACATCGACAATTACCACCTGCTCCCGGTGGACTGGGCCGGCGTCGCGGCCGTCGTCCTGCCTCCGCTCGAGCTCGTGGTGGCCGCGGCGCTGCTCCTGGGCGTGCACGCGCGGGGCGCTGCGCTGGTATCCGCGGGGATGCTGATCGCCTTCGCCGCCGCGATGGGGCAGGCCATCGCACGCGGGATCGACCTCGACTGCGGCTGCTTCGGCAGCGCGCTCGCGATGCACGTCTCGGGGTGGTCGATCCTGCGGAACGTCGTGCTGGCCGCGCTCTCGCTGCCGATCGTCCTCGGTCCGGACCTCGGCCCAGAGGAGCTGTGGGGGCGGATTCGCCCGGCGCGCGCGCCCGCGGCAGACTGAAACCCGGCCCGAGGTTCCGGAGCGAGAGTCCTCCCACAGGTCCGATCTTTGCGCGGGACCGGAGCCGATCCAGACTCCCGGAATCGCCGGGCGGAGAGCTTGGCGGGGAGCGAGGAGTCGAGGGCGGTGATCGGCGGTGTCGGAGGCAGAACGCACGTCTGCAAGTCGTGCTCGATGTGCAGCCCGGCGACCTACTTCGCCAGCGGCAGCATGGCCGCGATGGCGGCCGTCCCCGGCATGATCGCGCCCTCCCGCAGCGCGAGCGGCAACTCCACCCCCGCCATGGGCCGCGGCGTCGAAGGCGCCTCGGAGGCACGTCGCACGACGGACGCCATCGGCGCCGCCCGCGCGATGGGTCCCGCCGCGTCCCGGACCGGTACGCCTGGCGCCGCAGACAGCGGACGCACCCGCACCTCGGGGGACCTGCCCGCGCGGAGCGGACCGCCGGGGGCCAACCTCACGCCCGAGCAGGAGCGCGAGGTCGCCGCGCTGCGCCGTCGGGACTCCGAAGTGCGGGCCCACGAGGCGGCGCACAAGGCGGTCGCAGGAAGCCTGGGAGGCGCCGTGTCCTACACCTTCCAGCGGGGGCCGGACGGCGTGCTCTACGCGATCGGCGGCGAGGTCCCGATCACGCTGGCCGAGGGGCGTACCCCCGAGGAGACGATCCGCCGCGCGCGGCAGGTGCGCGCCGCAGCCCTCGCGCCGACGAACCCATCGGGCGCGGATCGCTCGGTGGCCTCGGCCGCCTCGGCGATGGAAGCGAAGGCGCAGCGACAGGCGAGCGCGGCGCAGCGCGAGCAGACCGCACGCGATGCCGACGAGCGTGCCGACCGGGTGTCGGCCAACGGCGGCGCATCCGAAGTGGGTACGTCCTCCGCGGCGAGCGGCGCAAGCGAGGTCTCGGTGCGCGATAGCGTCGCGCGTGGCGTGTCGGCCTACCAGCGTCTCGGCTACGAGGACGCGTCCCGCTCCGCGGCAGCGCTCTCACGCGTCGCCTGAGCGGCTCGGCCGCCGCGGCGGCGGCTTGTCAGTCTGCTCCGAGTCCCGACGTCCAGGGACCCATGTGGCTCGTCACGACCTTCGGGTTCTTCTCCATCGTCTCCAAGCCGGGCGACGCCGCGCGCGCCGTCCTCACCGTTCGTGCCCGCTCCGCAGCCGACCTCGAGCGCCTGCGGGCCCTGCGCGCGGTCGCCGAGCGGGCCTAGCGCAGGGCTCGGACTGCGGCCGGCGGGCGCGGGGAGACCGGAGATCCGGAACGCGCCCGAACCATCCTCCCGCCCGACGGGGGCGGCCCTCCGAACGCGCTGCCCCCCTCCTTCTTTCGCCGTTCCTCGCGTACCCTGCGGCCCATGCGTCCGATCGCCGCGCTCGTCTGCGCCTTTCCCCTCCTGACCCTCTCGGCCTGCGATTGCGGCGGCGGCGAGCGACGACGCGACGCAGGCGGCGGAGACGGAGGCGCGGACGCCACCGTGGTCGAGCGGGACGTGCCCGGCCTCGACGCGCCCCGTCCGCCGCCCATCGACGCGCCGATCCTTCCCGACACGCCGGACGCGTACCTGACCCGCGAAGAGTTCTGCATGGGCCGCGGCCCGGCGGTCATCGTGGGCGACGCCACGATGATGACCGAGACCTGCGCGGGCTCGATCGCCTCGCGCGTCTTCGATCACGCCATCTGCTCCTGCGACGACACGAACGTCGTCGGCTACCTCCGCACGGCGTCCTTCGACTCGGGCGTTCCCGGCACCAGCGAGGACGGCTTCGGTGCGCCGGTCGGCGTCAACGCCGACTACCTCACCGGCGGCTACGCCGACATCGGCGGCACGATGGTCGTCGCCGGGACCTCCGGCGTGTCGTTCGTCGGCTACCTGCGGGTGGGCGGCGACGCCTTCTTCGCCGACGACGTCAGCGCGATCGGGCGGATCGACGTCGCCCGGGACCTCTGGATCCGCGGCAACCTGCCGCTCACCGTGGGCCTCTACGTGACGCGGGACCTGCACCAGCCGGCCGGCCGCACGCTCAGCCTGATCAACGACATCGGCGGCTCCCGGTACACCGGCACCTTCACGGTGCCGCCGCCTTGCCGCTGCGGCGCCTCCGACATCGTCGACATCGCCTCGCTCGTCGCGACCGCGTCCCGGGTGAACGACAACGCCTCGGTCGGTCTGGTGGCCAACGAGCTCGACCCGGTGATCGGGCTCGGCCGCGAGATCACGCTGCCCTGCGGGCGCTTCTACCTGACCGGGATCAGCGGCCTCGGCGACATCACCCTCCGCGTCGAGGGACGCACCGCCCTCTTCGTGCAGGGCGACGTGAACGCCCTCGGCGCCTTCGACATCGATCTCGGGCCCGACGGAGAGCTCGATCTCTTCATCGCCGGCAACCTGCTCTCGATCGGCGCGGGCTCGTACGGCGACCGCGCGCGCCCGGCCCGCACGCGCATCTACGTCGGCGGCACCGGCGACGTGACCCTCGTCGGCGCCTCGGGCTTCGTCGGCAACGTGTACGCGCCGCGCGCCCGCATCACCGCGCCCGGCGCGACGACCGTCTACGGCTCGCTCTTCGGCCAGCGGATCGACATGCCCGGCTACCTCGACGTGCGCTACGACCGCGCGATCCTCGACGTCGACGTCGACTGCCCGCCGCCGACCGAGTGCGAGCCCTGCGGGGGCACCGGCTGCACCGACGACCGCGCATGCGTCGGGGGCATGTGCGTCGGCTGCGGCTCGGACGCCGACTGCTGCGCCCCACTGGTCTGCTACGGCGACGGCACCTGCGGCCCGCTCCTGTTCTGAGCGCGGACGAACTCAGCGGACGAGCAGCGAGCGCTCGTACGCCGCCGGCACCGGCTCGCCGAGCAGGTCCAGCACGGTCGCCGCGACGTTGGCGAGACCGGCCTCCTCGTCGGACCGCAACCCCACCCCGGCCGGCGCGCCCACCAGGTGGCAGGGCACGCGGTTGAGCGAGTGGCTCGTCTTCGGCTTGAATCGCCCGCCCTCGCCGCGCTGCAGATTCCCCTTCTTGTCACGCTCGACCATCTCGTCGGCGTTGCCGTGATCGGCGGTGACGAGCAACGCTCCGTCGAGCGCCGTCACCGCCCGCACGAGCCGTCCCAGGCTGAGGTCCACCGCCTCGACCGCCACGCGCGCCGCGTCGAGCACGCCGGTGTGACCCACCATGTCGCCGTTCGCGTAGTTCACCCGGGCAAAGCGGTACCGGCCCGTGCGCAGCTCCGCGATCAGCCGGTCGGTGATCTCGGCCGCCTTCATCCACGGTCGCTCGTCGAAAGGCAGAGCGTCGGAGGGGATCTCGATCCAGCTCTCGCCGGAAAGCCGCTCGCTGCGGTTGCCGTTCCAGAAGTACGTCACGTGCCCGTACTTCTGCGTCTCGGAGATGGCGAGCTGCGGCACGCCGCGGGCCGCGAGCCGCTCCGAGAGCGTTCCCTCGATCTCCGGCGGCGCGACGAGGAAGCGCGCCGGCAGCTTCAGATCCCCGTCGTACTGCATCATCCCCGCGAAGAGGACGTCGGGCCGCGGCCCCCGCTCGAACGCGGTGAAGCGCGCGTCCTCGAAGGCGCGGCAGATCTCGATCGCGCGGTCGCCGCGGAAGTTGAAGAGGATGACCGCCGCTCCGTCCTCGATGCGCCCGGTGGGCGCACCGCCCTCGGTGATCACGAAGCCGGGCAGGTTCTGATCGCTCACTCCCGGGTCCTCGGCGCGGAGCGTCTCGACCGCGGCGCGCAACGAGGGAAAGCCACGCCCCTCGCCGCGCACGTGCAGCTGCCAGCCCCGGGCCACCATCGGCCAGTCCGCCTCGTAGCGGTCCATCGTGACCTTCATCCGGCCGCCGCCCGAGGCGACACAGTACCGTCGGCCCCCGACCGAGAGCGCGGCGAGCTTGGCCTCGAGCTGCTCCACGTACTCGAGTGCGCTCGTCTCCGGCACGTCGCGCCCGTCGAGCAGCGCGTGCACGCGGACCTGTCGCACCTCCTCGGCCGCGGCGCGCTCGAGCAAGGCGAAGAGGTGGGCGATGTGCGCGTGGACGTTGCCGTCGCTGAGCAGCCCGAGGAGGTGCAGCGGCTGCCCGCTCGACTTCACACGGGCCACGCACTCGCGCCACGGCCCTTGCCAGATGCGGCCGCTCGCGATCGCCCCGTTCACGAGCTTCGCGCCCTGATCGAAGACGCGCCCCGCGCCGAGGGCGTTGTGGCCGACCTCGGAGTTGCCCATGTCGTCGTCCGAAGGCAAGCCCACCGCCGTGCCGTGCGCCCGAAGCGCCACCGTCGGACAGCGCTGCCCGAGCTGATCGAGGACCGGTGTGTGCGCGAGGTGAACCGCGTCCCCCTCGTCCTTCCGGCCGATGCCGACGCCATCCATCACCACACAGACCAGCGGCCCCTTCACGAGGCCCGACTCGTTCGCCATGCCGCCGTTGTACCTCAGTCGTGACGCTCAGCGGACCTCTGCGAGCGCCCGCTCGATCTCCGCGACGAAGACCTCGAGCGGCTGCGCGCCCTGCACGAGGCGGCCCGCGATGAAGAACGAAGGCGTGCCGATCGACGCGCCAGCCTCCCGCACCGCCGCGATGTCAGCGTCGATCGCGGCGTCGTGCGTGCCGCGGTCGAGCGCGCTCCGGAACCGGCCGAGGTCGAGGCCCACCAACGCGGCGTAGCGCTCGAGATCGGCTCGCTCGAGCTCCCGCTGGTGCTCGAAGAGCAGGTGGTGCATGGCCCAGAATCCCGCATCCCCTCGCTGCGCGAAGGCCTCCATCGCCGCCGCGGCCGCGGCGCGCGCATGGTCGTGGAAGGGCAGCGGGTAGTTTCGCCACACGAAGCGCACGCGATCGCCGAAGCGCGCGACGAGCGCGTCGAGCGTCGGCTCGACCCGAGCGCAGAACGGACACTGGAAGTCGCTGAAGATCTGCACCACGACCCGCGCCGTCGGCGAACCACGGCTCGGAGCCCGCGAAGGAACCGGCAGGTCGTAGACGACGTCGGCCTCCTCCTCCTCGTCGGGAGCAGCGGTCCACACCGCGGTCGTGGAGCCCCGGCCCGTCACCGCGTCGTAGATCGCCGCACGCGGCGTTCCTCCGCCGAGCAGCGCGCGGGCCTCGGCGAGCGAGGTGTCGACGGCAGCCCGAAACGTCTCGAACGGCTGCGCGCCGCGCACCAGACGACCGTTCACGTAGAAGTACGGCGTCCCGACCACGCCGAGCGACTCGGCGAGCGCGAGATCGGCCTCGATGGCGGGCGCGTGGGTGTGGGCGTCGAGGGCCGCGCGGAAGCGGCGGAGATCGAGGCCTGCGAGCCCCGCGAGCCGCTCGAGATCGGCGCGCTCGAGGGAGCGCTGGTTCTCGAAGAGGAGGTCGTGCATCGCCCAGAAGCCCGCATCGCCGCGCTGCGCGAAGGCCTCCATCGCCGCCTCTGCCGCGAGCCGGGCGTGCTCGTGGAAGGGCAGCGGCCGGTGCCGGAACACCAGCCGCACGTCGGGTCCGTAGGTCGCCGCGAGGCGCGCCATCGTCGCGACGGCCCGGGCGCAGAACGGGCACTCGAAGTCGCTGAAGGCGACGATCGTCACGAGCGCGTCGGCGGCGCCTCGGCTCGGCGCGCCGGCGACGGGAACGCGGTAGAGGGCGTCCTCGTCGAGGACGCGTGCCGGGGTCGGAGCCGCCTCGGGCTCGCGCACCGGGGTCTCGACGGCGTCCCGAAGCACCCGCTCGTAGTAGCCCGCGCGGCGACCGCGAGGGCCGTCCGCCGCGAGGCTCGCCCGCGCGCGCGCGAGCTCGTCGTCGATCACCTCGGCGAAGCGCTCGTACGGCTGAGCGCCGACGAGAGGCCGGCCGTTCACGAAGAACGACGGCGTCCCCGACACCCCGGCCTCCGCGGCGGCGCGCGCCCCCGCCTCGGTACTCGCCCGGTGGGTGCGCTCGGCCATCGCGCGGCGGAAGCGCCGCAGGTTCAGCCCGATGGTCTGGGCGTAGGTTTCGAGGTCCGCGTCGGTGAGCGCGTCTTGGTGCGCGAAGAGGAGATCGTGCATCGCCCAGAAGCCGCGGTCGCCGAGCTGCGCGAACGCCTCGCGGGCGGCTTCCGCCGCCTCGTCGGCGCGCTCGTGGAACGGCAGCGGCATGTCCCGCCACACGATCCGCAGATCGTCCCCGTACTGCTCCCGTAGCCGGTCCAGGGTCGGCCCGACGCGGGCGCAGAACGGGCACTGGAAATCGCTCCACATCACCACGGTGACGAGGGCGTCGTCGGGCCCGCGGCACGGCATCGAGTCGTCGACGAGCGCGCGGTAGCGGGGCACCGCGTCCTGGGCGAACGCAGGCTGCACGGAGGAGAGCCACGACAGCACGAGGAACAGGATCGCTGGGCGCATGCGGCGGGGCTAGCAGAGAAATCCGCGTCCGTCGGCTCAGCGTCCCGCGGTCACCGCACGCACGAGAGCCCGCGCGATCTCGACGTCGATGCGCGCATCGACCCAGCTCGCCGCAGCCTGTGCGGCGGTGGCTTCGCGCAGGTTCACGATGAGCAGCGTCGTCGCGCCCGCCTCGAAGCGCGCGCGCTCCGCCTCGGCGACCGCGGCCGCCACCTCGCGGCTCTCCGCGGCGAGCTCGAGGCCCTGCTGCGCCGCACGCAGCGCCGAGTACGCATCGCGCACCTCGAGCGTGATCTGATCGCGCGCGAGCTCCGCGTCGGCGCCGATGGCCTCGAGGTCGGCGCGGGCCGCGTCACGCCGGCCGAGACCCTCCCGGAACAGCAGCGGCACCGACAGGGTGACGAGCCCCTCCGCGACCGGCGGCGCGAGGCGCGAACGCGCGCTCGAGTCGGACGTCGTCCCGATGTCTCCCGCGCCGGAGAGCGTCAGGTCGAGCCGGGGCAAGAGCTGGTTCTCGGCGAGGTCCCGCGCGATCTCCGCGCTCTCGCGGAGGGCCCGGAAGCGCTCGAGCTCGGGGCGCTCGGCGAGCGCAGCCTCGATCGCCTCGGCCTCGGAAGGCACGTCGACGGCGACGGCTTCGTCGAGCCCGGGATAGCGCTCGGCGCCCACCGTCCTCGGCGCGCCCGCCTCGTCACGGTAGAAGAGACCGAGCGCGATGGCGGTGCGCTCGAGCGCCCGGGATGCGGTGACGACGGCCTGCCTGCGCTCGAGGACGGCGCGCCGGTTCTCGAGGTACTCGATCGGCGCGATCGCACCGCTCGAGGAGCGCGCCGCGAGCTGCGCGTCCCGGTCCTCGGCGAGCCGCGCGAGAGCGATGGCGATCTCGAGCTTCCGGCCCGCCGCGATCCAGCGGAGGTAGGCCTCGGTCGCGCCGTACACCACGCGGAGACGGCGCGCGGCGAGCTCGGCCTCGGCGGCGTCGGTCGCGCGCTCGGCCCGCCACAGCGTCGCTCGGCGGGAGTCGATCCAGCCGTCCCTCAGGAGCGGCACGATCGCTCCGGCCCGCAGCTCGCCACCGTCGAGGGTCTCATCCTGCCCGTAGTACTCGGGGAAGCTGCGATCGATCTCGACGCTTCGGCCGATGCGCCAGCCGGCGAAGAACGACGTGCCCCAGAGCGGCGTGGCCTGCGTCACCGACACGTCCAGGCGCCCATACTCGTAGTAGCCGAACACGGTGAGGAAGCCGCGCGCGCCGAGCACCGGATCGAAGGCCCCTTCCGCGGCGAGCCGGGCCCCCTCGGCGGAGCGCACCCGCGCAGCGAGCGCCTCGAGCGGCGGATGGTGCAGGTCGACCGAGGCGATCACCTCGTCGAGGCGCAGCGCAGCGCCACCGCCGAGGTCGCGGGCGACCTCGGGCAGCTCCATCGGCACGAGCGGCTCGAGGCGGTAGCCGCCGGGAAAGCGGGGCGCGACCGGCGCGATGGACGCCGCGTCCTCGGTCTGGGACGACGCCGAAGCGGGAAGCGCGAGGGCCAAGGCCAGGGCAAGGCGCCCCCACATCAGTAGCCGCCCTCGTCGTCGCCGTACCCGCCACCGCCGCCGTAGCTGCCGCCGCCGCCGTAGCTGCCGCCGCCGCCGTAGCTGCCACCGCCCCCGTAGGCGCCGCCACCCGACGGTGCGCTGGTCCGCGCCGGCGACGTCGACGGCATGTTCGTGAGCGAGGGGGGAAAGCCGTTGAACTGTCGCCAGATCTCGAAGCCGAGGGAGACCTGGTTGAGCAGCACCCAAGCGTTGGCCCGCACGCCCTGGCGGAGGAAGCGGATCGCGGGCCAGGGATCGTCGGCCGGGTCGGGCGTGACCACGATGCGGAAGTTGCCGCGACCGTCGTCGGTGGCGTCGACGAAGTTCACCACGCCGCCGAAGGTGCCGACCGCGACCGACGGCCAGCCGGTGAACTGCACCGCGGGCCAGCCCTCGAACTGCAGGCGCACCGCCTCCCCGGGAACGATCAGCGACGCGTCGTTGCCGTCGATCCAGACCTCGACGGCGCGCTCCTCGGTGTCGGGCACGAGCACCAGGAGCGGATCGCCCGCCTTCACCTGCTCGCCGCCCTCGTTGCCGAGCAGACGTAGGACCGTGCCATCCCGCGGCGCGAGCACACGCTGCGTCTCCTGCCGGGCCATCCGGGTCTCGAGCCGGATCAGCGCTGCGCGCGCGTTCTGCAGGTCGGTCTCGGCCGAAGACAGCGATGCGTTCGCGTTCTCGACCTCGGCGTCGCGCGTGCCGCGTGCTTGGTCGGCTGCGGCCGCGGCCGCGGCGAACTCACCGCGCGCCGCATCGCGGCTCGCGCGGGCGCCGTCGCGCGCCGTCCGGGCCCGCGCCTCGGCGAGGATCGCGAGCTCGAGCTCGCGCTGCGACACGAGCCCCTGCTCGACGAGCACCTCGTGACGGGCGAGGTTGAGCGCCTGCGCCTCGAGATCGGCCTCGGCCGCGCCGAGCGCCTGCTCGGCCGCCTCGACCCGATCCGAGGCCGCGCGAACCCTCGCCGCGGCCGCGTCGACCGCGGCGTCCTGCGCCCGCGTCACCGACGTGATCCGCGCCCGCAGCGCCTCGACGCGTGCGGCGTAGCTCTCGACCCGCTCGTTCGTGACCGCCATCTCGCGCTCGATCCGAGCCGTGAGCTCCGGATCGTTGTCGGACATGTCCACGAGCACGTCGCCCGCGTGAACGCGGTCTCCTTCCTGCACGAACCAGTGCGTGACCCGCCCGTCGATCGGCGCCTCGATCGTCTGCTGACGCTCGAGGGGCGCATAGGCGATCACGCGGCCGCTGCCAGTGACGCTCTGCTGCCACGGCGCAAG
>Ga0068876_10001135_pt1 | contig 20973 bp, 19 predicted proteins | sample NOAtaG_6_FD_66442 | JGI IMG/M metagenome (GOLD analysis project Ga0068876, IMG submission 66442) | Freshwater lake microbial communities from Lake Erie, under a cyanobacterial bloom - NOAA_Erie_Diel5S_2200h metaG | ecosystem: Environmental > Aquatic > Freshwater > Lake | place: USA: Ohio, Lake...
ATAGTACCGCTTATTGGCCGTGTACGCGCGCTGCTGAAGCCATTTTCCGATTTGCATCCTGCCTTTGCGCCGGCAATGGAAAGGCTCAACCAGGCTGCGCTCGATTTACGTGAATTGGCCCGCGAAATGCATGCGGTGGCAGAAGCTTCAGAACAAGATCCGGAGCGACTGGAAAAACTGAACGAACGCTTATACAAGCTGCAACACCTGCTAAAAAAGCACCAGCTCGACGATACCGAAAGCTTGCTGCTGCTGCAGGAAAAACTTCAGGCTGCAGCATTGCGCGAATCGGGTCTGGATGAACAAATAGAACAACTCCGCCAGGAAGCTGAGAAAGGGGAGGAGCGCTTAAAAAAAGCAGCCCAGACCTTGCACCAGCGCCGAGCAGAAGCGATACCCGGACTCGAACAGGAAGTTCAGCAATTGCTCACAGCCATGGAAATGCCGGATGCTGCATTGGAAATACGCCTGGAAGCTTTACCCGAACCGGGAATCGCCGGCGGCGACCGGGTTATCATCTACTTCCGTTCAGCAAAAGCATTGCCCATGCAACCCTTGCACAAAGTGGCTTCAGGCGGTGAAATATCCAGGCTCACCTTTTCGCTGCAATGCGCCATTGGAAACAAAGCCGGCTCACCGCTGATGATTTTTGACGAAGCGGATACCGGTGTTTCGGGTCAGGTAGCGCTGAGCCTGGGCAATATGATGAAGCAACTGGCTGCCCACCATCAGGTGATAACCATTACCCATTTGCCTCAGGTGGCCAGCGCCGGAAACACGCATTTCCATGTCACCAAGAAAACCGACGGCGAATTACCCGGTTCGGCTATTACCCTGTTGGACAAAGATGCGCGCATCTATGAATTGGCGCGCATGCTGAGCGGGCATACACCCGGAGCGGCTGCGCTTGAAAATGCGGCAGAATTGCTGCGTCAGGCTTAAAGCAAGTTGTTTGAATCGGGCTGGTAGCCGCGGTCTTCATCGCGCGGGTTGGCAGCGGCCGCACTGGTGGCCAATTGATCGCAGCGCTCGTTGTACGGGTCGCCGGCATGGCCCTTCACCCAACGAAAAGACACCTGATGTTGGCGGTAGATGGGAATGAAACGCTGCCAGAGGTCAACGTTCTTTTTGTCTTTCCAGCCTTTCCGCTGCCAATTCCACAACCAGCCCTTCTCGACAGCATCGTGCACATAGCGCGAATCGGTGTAGACAGAAACCTTGGTTCCCGGAATCTTTAAAGCTTCCAATCCGACAATCACCGCCAGCAACTCCATGCGGTTATTGGTGGTGAGCCGGAAACCGCCACTCATTTCTTTGTAATGCTGACCAGATTGCAGGACAATACCATAACCACCTGGCCCCGGGTTGCCAAGAGCGGCGCCGTCGGTATACAAAATGACCTGTGGCGGATTGGAAACCTCCGTCATCAGCGCAGCAACTTAACGCCGCCTGCCTTGAAATTGATTTCTACCAGCGGAGTGGTGATGGCATTGATTTTTTCTTCGCTTGCACCATCTGCTTTGGCATTTTCGCGCTGTTTTTCAACCGAAATGGAGTCGCGGTAGAAGGAACCTGCTACCAGGGCGCGTTTGCCTGCGATATCCTTAGGCACGGTAAAGGCCTCTCCAAACTCAACAAAAAGCCTCCGGTTGCTGTCCAGTTCCAAATTGAACCAGCAGCCTTCCGCCTGGCAAACCTGATTGATCTTACCTTCCAGCACAACAGGCGCAGTATTGCCGGCTTCAAAAGCCTGAATTGCAGCCACCGGAGCAAGGCCCGTGCTGTCGGTCAGGGCTGCGCCAAAGGAGGTTTGATCACCGCTTTGGGTCTTGTTTCCATTGCAGGCGAAAAGCGCCAAAAGCGAAAAGGCGAGCGGATAGAATGGCTTCATGCTGCGAAAATAGTATCTGTAAGCCCATGCAATAGTCAAACATATTGGACGGCCTGTCGATGAGGCAGAAACAAATCCGAACCATCGGCGTTAATTTGAAATTGTTTTGACATTGGAAGACAAGGATCTCAACGCAGCGCAGCGAAAAAGCGATCATATCGAACTGGCTTTCCGCGCCAGGGCAGAAGCTGGCGACCTACGCTTTGATTATGAGCCGCTTTTTGCGCCACATCCAGACAACAGCGCCTTGCCTTCCCTCCAGATCGGAAACCGCACCATGCGCGCACCGTTGTGGGTTTCAAGCATGACCGGTGGCGCAGAAAAAGCCGGTACCATCAACAAGCGCCTGGCCCTTGCCTGCAAAGAGTTTGGCCTGGGCATGGGGTTGGGTTCCTGCCGCCAGCTGCTGGAAGACAATACCTATCTCAAAGATTTCGCCCTGCGCCCGTATATCGGTGAACAGCCGCTCTTTGCCAATCTGGGAATTGCCCAACTTGAAAAACTGGCTGCAGCCAAACAACTGCATCTGGTAAACGACCTGGTTGAGAAACTGGAAGCAGATGGCATCATCGTTCATGTGAATCCCTTGCAGGAATGGCTCCAGCCGGAAGGTGACCGCATTACTGTTGCGCCCCTGGAAACCATTCAGCGCGTGCTGGAATCGTCGCGCTTCCCTGTGATGGTGAAGGAAGTAGGGCAGGGATTCGGGCCGGAAAGCATGCGTGCCTTGCTCCGCCTGCCGCTTGAAGCACTTGATTTTGCCGCGCAAGGCGGAACCAATTTCAGCCTGCTCGAAATGCTCCGTGCCGATTCCTTTGTGCAGGAACAATACGAAGGCCTGGCAAAAATTGGCCACAGTGCCGTGAATATGACCGAAACGCTCTTGCAGGTTCTGGAGGAAGAGGGTGCGGCCGTTCGTGCAAGGAATATCATCGTAAGCGGTGGCATCAACGGTTTTCTGGACGGATATTGGCACCTGCGGAAAATTCCTATGCCGGCCCTGTATGCCCAGGCATCTGCTTTTCTGAAGCCTGCCCTTGAAAGTGAAGAAAAACTGTTCGCTTTCGTAGCCTCCCAACTTGAAGGGCTGCGATTGGCTTATACTTACCTCAATATCAGAAAATGAAACAAGCCCGCCAACTCACTCCGGTGAAAGGTTTCAGTAAACTCAGCCGGGAAGCTAAAACCGAATGGCTGATATCCCATTACGCAAAAGACCCTGTAAAGGGACATGAATTGTTGGAAAGCTACCGCCATGCCGATCCGGCAGTGCAACGCTTGCACGATGAGTTCATTGAAAACACTCTTACCAATTACTACCTGCCCTTTGGCATTGCCCCTAATTTTCTGATTGACGGAGATTTGTATGCCTTGCCGATGGCGATAGAAGAAAGCTCCGTGGTGGCTGCGGCCAGCAAGGCAGCGAACTTCTGGCTGGAAAGGGGTGGGTTCCACACCGAAATCATCAGCACAACCAAAATCGGGCATGTGCATTTCTACTGGATGGGTTCAGACCCTGAAGTATTGCGGAAAAAAGTAGCCGATTTCGCTCCTGCCTTTGAAACCGCTACCGACAGAATTACCGCGAATATGCGGGCCAGAGGCGGAGGCATATTGTCCATTCAACTGGTTGATAAGACAGCGCTTGAAAAAGGCTACTTTCAGCTGGCAGTGAAGTTTGATACCCGCGACAGCATGGGGGCCAACTTCATCAATAGCTGCCTGGAAGCCATCGCCGAATCGCTGCAACAGGAATTGGCTTCCGCGCACGATCTGCCGGAGCAGGAACGCCAGGCAGAGGTGATTATGCGAATCCTGAGCAATTTTACCCCCGAATGCCTGGTGCGCGCCTCGGTCAGCTGTCCTGTAGACGAAATTGAAGAAGGCAGCGGCATAGGTAACACAGCCTTTGCAGACCGTTTTGTGCGGGCCGTGCGCATCGCCGAAATCGAACCTTACCGGGCCGTAACGCACAACAAAGGCATCATGAACGGCATCGATGCAGTGGTGATAGCCACGGGCAACGATTTCCGCGCGGTGGAAGCCTGTGCCCATGCCTTTGCCGCACGCAACGGCCAATACGGAAGTCTGACACACGCGAAAGTTGAAGACGGCGTTTTCCATTTTTGGATTGACATGCCCTTGTCACTCGGAACAGTAGGAGGTATCACAAGTCTGCATCCAATGGTTAAGTTTGCACTTGAAATTTTGGGGCAGCCGTCAGCTGAGAAGTTGATGCGCATATGCGCAGTTGCCGGCCTGGCACAGAATTTCTCTGCGCTGCGATCGCTGGTGACAACCGGCATTCAGAAAGGCCACATGAAGATGCACTTGCTGAATATTCTCAATCAGCTGGAAGCAACGGATGAGGAGAAAGCGCGGATCGTGGAATACTTTAAAGACAAAGTGGTGAGCCATCAGGCCGCCGTAGAAATCTTCTGCCAGATACGCGGAATTCATGCCGAACAGCTCGCAACCCGAAAACACTGATCAGGGATCCTGTCATTTCCGGACGGCTTCACCCGGAAAAATCATGCTGTGCGGTGAATACGCCGTCTTGTGTGGTGCACTCGCCATTGCCTTCCCAACCAAATTCAGGCAATGCATGGAGGTGGAATACCGGGAGGGAAGTGGCTATGTGCATTGGCAGAGCTATGATTTCGAAGGGTTTCAATGGCTGCGTTGCAGTTTCCATCCGAATGAGGACTGTTCTACTCATCCATTGAAAAATGTATTGCAGCCTATTTTGGCCATGCTGCGCTATGTTCAGCAACAGAACCCTGGCGCAATGCCTGCCGACAAAGACATTACCTTTCGTGTAAAAGCTTCTTTTCGCAAGGAATGGGGACTGGGCAGCAGCTCCGCCCTGATTGCCAATATCGCGCGCTGGTCAGGCTTAGACCCCTGGGATCTGATGCAATTGTCTTTTCCCGGGTCCGGTTACGACGTGGCGGTGGCTTTTCATGGCAAGGCCCTGATGTATAAAATCGATTCCGGCCAACGAAATATCCGGTTTCTCGACTTTGTTCCGGCCTGGCTCGACGATTTCAGGGTGGTATTCACAGGCAAGAAAGTGAACAGCCGCGACTCGGTGAACGAGAATAAATCCATGTTTCACAAGCTTGAACCGCATGTGCCTGAATTGGATCGCATTGCGATGGGCCTGCTCACGGCAGACAATTGTGAAGAAGCCTGCGGATTGCTGCAACGCTACGAAGCCATTCTTTCCCGGGAGCTGGAAATGGAACCCGGTGCGCGCCTCTTTCCGGCTTATTCCGGAACCATTAAGAGTCTGGGGGCCTGGGGAGGAGACGCCATTTTGGTGGAATACCGCGAGGGAGAATTCGAAGAAGTATTTCAAAACCTGATTTCATTTAATTTTTACGATATACTACAAACCGCGAATACCGAACCATGTACGTAAGCGCCTTCCGTTGCCCTTCCAATATCGCCCTGGTCAAGTATTGGGGTAAAAAAGGCCTGCAGTTGCCGGCCAATGCGAGTATCAGTTTTACGCTGCGCGATTTATACACCGAAACCAGTATTGAAAGCACGTCAGGCAGTGGTATGGCAGAAGTGTACGTGGAGGGCCAAAGAAATCAGGCCTTCGACGCCAAGGTGCAGGCTTTCTTCGATCGCCAGCAAGCCACCATGCCCTGGATCCGCGGTTTTAATTTCAGGGTTGATACACGGAACAACTTTCCGCACAGCAGCGGCATTGCATCTTCCGCATCCGGGATGGGCGCGCTGGCCCTCTGTACCGCCGATCTGCACCGACAGATCAGCGGTGAAACGATACCTATGGAATCGGTTTCGTCTATGGCCAGGCTTGGTTCGGGCAGCGCATGCCGCAGCCTGTTCGGTCCCTTGGGAGTATGGGGCGAACATCCGGATTATCCCGGAAGCTCAGATACTTACGCGGTTGCCTATCCGGAAGCTAAGCTGCATACGGAATTCCGCAACTGGGAAGATGCGGTTCTGATCGTAGAAAGCGGACGCAAGGCCGTGAGCAGTTCTGCCGGGCATAAACTCCTCGATGCGCACCCATACGCAGCCGCGCGTTATGCCACAGCCAATGAAAACATGCACCGGCTGAGGAAGATTCTTTCGGCGGGTGATATCCACGCATTTACTGCACTGGTTGAAAGCGAAGCCTTGCAATTGCATGCGATGATGATGTGTTCGATGCCGTATTACCTGTTGATGAAACCCGCTTCCCTGGAGATCATTAACCGTGTATGGTTGTTTAGGGAACAATCCGGCCTTCCGCTTGTTATTACCCTTGATGCCGGAGCAAACGTACATGTCCTGTACCCCGCACAGTACCGAAGTCAGGTGCATGACCTTATCAATAATTCGCTTGTATCCTTCTGCGAGAATGGTGTGTACCTTTGCAGCAGCATCGGTGAAGGTGTTTTACAACTAAACCAATGAACAACCCGCTCTTTTACGCGAAAATCCTGCTCTTCGGAGAATACGGCATCATCGAAGATTCAATGGGCCTCAGCATACCTTTCAGTTTCTACAAAGGCAAACTGCTGTTTGATCACCAGGAGCTGGAGAGTTCAAGGCAATCGAACAGCAGTATCCGTGCATTCCATGCTTACATGAAGGAATTGCAGCAGAAGAATGAACTGCCTTGCGCCTTTGACCTCGATGCGATGGAACGCGATCTGGACAAGGGCATGCACTTCGACAGCAGCATCCCGCAAGGCTTTGGCGTAGGCTCCAGCGGAGCATTGGTGGCGGCCGTTTACGATCGCTATGCGCTGAATAAGGCAGATGCTGAGCAATTGGCTGACAGCAGCCAACTTCTTGCACTGAAACAGATCTTCGCCAGGTTGGAAAATCATTTTCATGGCAAGAGCAGTGGCCTGGATCCGCTGATTTGCTTTCTCAATCTTCCGGTACTTATCCGTTCCAAAGATGATCTCGGAACGGTTGGTCTGCCAACAGAAAACAAAGAAGGCAGCGGCGCTATTTTCTTGTTAGATACCGGAAACCCCGGAAAAACGAGCAGCATGGTATCCATCTTCCTTGAAAAACTCAAGCAAGATGGCTTCCGAAATCTCATCCGTTCGCAACTCGTAAAATACAACAACGAGTGCATACACGCCTTCCTGAACCGCGATTTCAAACCCCTCTTCTATAATCTGAAAGAACTGTCTAAGCTCTTTCTGGAGAATTTCCGTCCGATGATACCCGATGCCTATGAGAAGCTATGGCGCGACGGACTGGAATCGAACTCATACGTGCTGAAACTGTGCGGCAGCGGTGGAGGAGGATTTATACTCGGATTCACCCAAGACCTTGAAGCGGCAAAAGAAAAATTGAAAGATTACCGCATGGAGGTCATTTACCGGTTCTGACCTTGGCCATGGCTGCGTCTACCTTGCGCTGGCTGGCTCTTTTACGTCTGGTACGCTGGTACAATGTACTTCTCACGTTAATCGCACAATATCTCTGTGCCATTTTCGTGTTTGCCCCGCAAAGAACTGCCTGGCAACATCTTGCCGATTACAGGCTGCACCTGATAGCCTGCTGTACTGCCCTCATCATTTCGGCCGGTTTCATCATCAATAGTTTTTATGATCGGGAACGCGATGCCATTAACCATCCGGATCGTTTAAATCTGCAACGCCTGGTAAGCAAGGAGTTTGCGCTGCGCATGTATTTATGGCTGAACCTGGCGGCTTTATTCGTTGCAGCGCTGACTTCGTTGAATGTCGTGATTTTCATGGTTGCGTTTGCCGGCGGATTGTGGTTTTATTCCCACAAACTCCAGCGTATTCCGTTGGTTCGTGAAATTTCCGCAGCCATTCTAACTGTTACTGCCATAGTTTCTGTGGCCCTGTATTTTGGTGTGCTAGACCGATGGCTTGCCTTGTATGGTTTGTTCTTCATGATGTTGATTTTCATGCGCGAGCTGATCAAAGACCTGGTTGCGATGCGCGGGGATGCCATCTTTGGATACACCACAATGGCCGTTTGGTTAGGTGAAAGGCAAACCGTTAAGACGATTTTATTGCTTTGGTTTTTAACCCTTTTACCCGGAGGCACATTGCTCTGGTATTCAGACAATCCTGTTTTCAAGGCCGGCGTTGCCACCATTTGCAGTTTAAGCGGAATCACGGTTTTTTGGGAATACTTTGGAGTGCACCGTTTCCGATACGCCCATGGCAATCTGATGATGCGCATCGTTGTGGTCTTGCTCATTGCGAGCCTGCCCTGGTTGTATTGAGTGCGGAAATCTCCATTTGGCGATAAGTGGTTTTACCTAAATTCGCCTCCTTATACAATGCCACACTCCAGTCATCTGCAAAAGCTATCGGCCGCCGGTATGCTCGTTACACTCGGCATCATTTTTGGCGATATCGGCACTTCGCCGCTTTATGTATTTTCGGCCATTATCGGTAAAAGCATCATCACCCAAGACCTCGTTTACGGCGGTATTTCCTGTGTTTTCTGGACACTGACGCTGCAAACAACCATTAAGTACGTAATGATTACACTCAATGCCGATAACAAGGGTGAAGGCGGGGTGTTTTCCTTGTATCAGTTGCTGAGAAGACGTTACAAGCATCTCATCATTGCTGCGATGGTCGGCGGGGGAATGGCCCTGGCAGACGGCATCATTACACCGGCCATTTCGGTTTCTTCTGCTGTTGAAGGTCTCACCATCATCAATCCGGATATTCCGACTGTGCCCATCGTATTGCTGGTGGTTTCGCTCATCTTCATATTCCAGCGTGTTGGCACCAATACGGTAGGCAAGGCTTTCGGCCCGATTATGATGGTGTGGTTCGGCATGCTGGCTGTACTGGGCATCAAAGGAATCATGGAGCATCCGGATGTGCTTCAGGCTGTTAACCCCATGTATGCTTACCGCCTGCTGGTCGAATACCCGGGTGGAATCGCCCTGCTGGGTGCGGTTTTTCTATGTACCACCGGGGCAGAATCTTTGTACAGCGACCTCGGCCACTGCGGCAAAGTCAATATCCAGGTTTCCTGGATTTTCGTAAAAATAGCCCTGTTGCTTAATTATTTCGGCCAGGGCGGATGGCTGATGTCGCATGCTGGTTTAGCGCTTGAAGCCAATCAGAAGCCATTCTTTGCCCTCATGCCGGATTGGTTCCTGATTACCGGAATCTTCATTGCCACCATTGCCACCATCGTGGCCAGTCAGGCCGTGATTTCAGGCGCATTTACCATCGTATCTGAAGCCATCCGCCTCCACTTGTTCCCCAAAATGACCGTGAAGTTCCCCAGCAATTTCAAGGGGCAGATTTATATCCCGCTGGTGAATGTTTCTCTGTGGCTGGGCTGCATCGCGGTGGTGCTGTACTTCCGCGAAGCATCTGCGATGGAACATGCCTACGGCCTCGCCATCAACCTGGCCATGTTGATGACCACCGTGCTGCTGGGCTATTACCTGCGCCTGCGCCGCGTGAACCGCATCATTATCGTCTTCGTCGTGGCCATATTCATGATCGTTGAATTCGCTTTCCTTTATTCTAATCTCCTGAAGTTTGCCAAAGGTGGTTATATCGCGTTGATCATTGCCTTGCTGGCTGTGTTTGTGATGTACGTGTGCTTTAAGGCCGCAGCGATCAAAAACAAACTGATTGAGTTTGTAAAAGTGAACGACCACAAGGAAAAACTGATTGCCCTGAGCAAAGACACTTCCTTGCCCAAATTCGCGACCCACCTGGTTTATCTCAGCAAAGCGAAGAAGGATGATGAGGTGGAACAAACGGTGCTGTATTCCATCCTGCAGAAACGACCGAAACGCGCAGACTTCTATTGGTTTGTGAATGTGGACGTGACGGATGAACCCTACACGATGGAATACACGGCGAATGTGATCGCGAAAGACGATATCATCCGCGTACGCTTCAAGCTTGGTTTCCGCATCCAGCAGCGCATCAGCTACTTCCTGCGACTGGTAATCGAAGACATGGTCCGGAAAGGCGAAATCAGGCTCGATCCGCATTATCATGCCTTCAACGACCCCAATTATATCGGCGATTTCCGCTTCGTGATCATTGAAGAAGAACTCAGTGTTGAAAACGAACTGCCTTTCCTGGATCAGTTTGTGATGAATACCTATATGGCCCTGAAAGGCGCTACCGGTAGCCCGGAGAAATGGTTCGGCCTCGATGAAAGCGTGGTTACCGAAGAAATGGTGCCCATCGTCATCCAGACCAAATCGGTTGTAGACCTCAAACGCGTAAACCGCTAAGCAAACCTATATGATGCGCATTTTCTTACGCCTTAGCGCGCTGATCCTGCTCACAGCTGGCAGTGGAAGGCTCTATTCCCAACGCAATATCACCCTCGAAGACATCTGGAAGAACGGCACCTTTCGCGCACGCGGTGTGCAGGGATTCCACGCATTGAACGACGGAGAGCGGTTCGTGAGGCGTGAGAACAACCTGCTCATCGCAGAGCGTTTTGACCAGATGAGCAACCGGAAAGCAGACCCACCGGTAATCGCCAAACTTTCGCTGATTGCAGACCCACAAAGCGGCAAACCGGTGAACGTGGAAGGCTTCACCTTCAGCGAGGATGAGAAGAAATTGTTGGTTTGGACGAATACCGAACAGATCTACCGGCATTCTTTTGCTGCCCTTTACTATGTTTTCGACCTGAATGATCAAACTACCAAGGCAGTGGCTTCAGGGCCGGTTATGCATGCCACCCTCAGCCCCGATGGCAGCAAAGTGGCTTATGTTCAAGACAATAACCTTTATGTGCTCAACCTGCAAAGCAATGAACAGACGCAGGTGACGCGCGACGGGAAAAGGAATTCCATCATCAACGGCGCAGTCGACTGGGTATACGAGGAAGAATTCAGCATGAATGAAGGCTTCCGCTGGAGCCCCGACAGCCGCTTCATTGCATTTTACCGTTTCGATGAGACTGCGGTGCGGGAGTACAGCATGGACATGTATACGGATCTGTATCCGCAACAATACCGCTGGAAGTATCCCAAAGCCGGCGAAGACAATTCAAAAGTTGATGTGCTGATTTACCACGTGGAAAACGGACGCATCTCCACCTGCAATGTGGAAAGCAGCCGCGACCAATACATCCCGAGAATCCAATGGACGGCCGAGCCCGGCCTCCTTTCCGTACAACGGCTCAATCGCCTGCAAAACCAATGGGAACTGCTGTTCTTTTCAAGTGAAGGAGGCAATGGAAGCAGCATACTCAGCCTCAGCAGCGATACCTATATCGATATCCACGACAATATCCATTTTATGCAGAATGGCCGGGAATTCATTTACACGGACGACCGCGACGGATTCAACCATATCTGGATGTTCGACTACCGCAAAGGGAAGACAAGGCGGATTACGGAAGGCAACTGGGAAGTTGTTTCGCTGGACGGTATCAACGAGAAAGACGAAATCATCTATTACACATCAACCGAATGCGGGGCAACGGAAATGCATACCTATTCCATCCGCTTCAACGGCAAAGGGAAGAAGAACCTTACGCCCGAGCCAGGCAACCATGCTGTGACCATGGCCAAAGGCAATCGCTGGTTTATCGACAGGCATAGCACCCTCACGCAGCCGGAAACCATCCTTTTGCGCAACACCCTGGGAAACCGAACCGATACGCTGGAAAAGAACGATGCACTTCGTAAGCGCATGGAAGAATTCAACTGGGGAAAGACACGATTCGGCACATTGGTGACCGAGGAAGGTGTTTCGCTCAACTATTGGATGATCCTTCCACCCGATTTCGACAGCAGCAAACGCTATCCGCTGTTCATGCATGTGTATGGCGGCCCTGGCGCCAATACCGTAAATAACCGATGGAGCGGTTCCAATTATCTTTGGCACCAGATGCTGGCCCAGCAAGGGTACATCGTAGTGTCGGTAGACAACCGCGGAACCGGTAACAGGGGCGCAGCGTTTAAAAAGGCTACGTATCTCAAACTGGGTGAATTGGAACAAATTGACCAGGCAAGTTCAGCCCGATACTTTGGCAACCTTCCATATGTGGACAAGGCACGCATCGGTATCTGGGGCTGGAGCTTCGGCGGCTACCTGAGCAGTCTGTGTCTCGCAAAATCGCCCGAAGTGTTCAGCATGGCCATCGCCGTGGCTCCGGTAACCAGCTGGCGTTATTACGACAATATCTATACCGAGCGCTACCTGCGCAAGCCACAGGACAATGCGGCCGGTTACGACAACAATTCTCCTATCCAGTTTGTGCGCAATATCAAAGGCAGTTACTTATTGGTGCATGGAACAGCCGACGACAATGTGCATTTCCAGAATGCTGCGGAGATGGTGCATGCCCTGGTAGAGGCCAATATTGATTTCGACTCAGAATTCTATACCGACCATAACCACGGTATTTACGGAGGAAACGCCCGCCTGCACCTGTACCGGCGCATGACGCGTTTCGTGCTCGAGAAACTCTGATCAGGGCCTTTCCCTGCCCGGTCCGCCCGGTGGCTTGTTCGGACGGAGCTCGCGGCTGCGCTTCACAATTTCCTGCTGGATTTCTCTTTCAGCGCGCTGCAGCAGCACGAGCTTCTTGGCTGGAATGAGGGTCAGGAAACGCTCGTAATACGTGCGCTGCAATTGGTGTTGTGCATCGCGCATGGAACCGAGATCGCTTAGATAGCGTTTTGCTTCCTCTTCGGTCAGCAAAGCCAGATCGCGCTTGCGGTACATGGCCCTGAAGTTGAGCGCCAATTGGTTTTCTTTTTCCCTAAACTCTTCATAGACCGGTATGAAGCGGTTTTTTTCCTCTTCCGTAAGTCCGAGTTTGGCAGTAAGCAGATTTTTGCGCAATTCTTTCAGTTCGCGCAACGCTGCTTCACGGTCGGCCGGCGTTTGCTTGTTCAATGTGTCGCCCGGCGGATGCATGTGCCCGGGAGGCGGATGCATCGGGCGCTGCTGGGCGTTGAGCTTTTTCGCCGGCACGATGCTGATGGCAGCAAGAAGAAAAACGAGGTATATTGGTTGAATTGGCTTTTTCATAGCATTGGATCAAAGGTTTCAAACTCTTCGGCGCGCAACAGGCCGGCACGCAGCAGGTCTTCCTCGCTTAGCAAAGAGGCATTGGTAATGGGAACAGCCGATTGGCTGACGGTGCTGGTTTCTGTTTGAGCAGCCGGTTTGACATCCTGCTGCAGGTAGGTGGCCAGGGTTTCGTCGTCTAAGCGCAACCCGGACGGGAGCGGGGCCGTATCGGTGAGAACAATTGCCGCGGGTTGAACGGGCTGCGGCTCAGTGTTCAACCAATACAGCGCCGGAATAGCCAGAACTGCAGCCGCCGCGCTGGCTACCCAATACCAATTGTTTCGTTTTTTAAGCGGCAAACGCGCTGCCAGCCGGCTGTTGAATTGGTCGAAATAGCCTTCCGGAGCCTGCAATGGATCTTGTTTGTGTTGGCAGTCTTCCGGCATATCGTTGTTTGGATGCATGGGATCAGGGTTGGTTTAATGGGAATGCTGTTGTACGAATGCGGTGATTTTCTTTACTGCATGGTGGTAGGATGCCTTGAGTGCCCCTTCGCTTACTTCTAGCATGGCAGCGATTTCCTGATAAGGGATTTCTTCGAAGTAGCGCAGGCAGAAAACGGCGCGTTGTCGTGGCGGCAGGATATCAAGCGATGCAAGCAGCAGTCTGGTTGCTTTCTCTCCATTCAATTGCGGTTCTGGTCCTTGCACATCGGCCGGCAGTTCGTCGGCATCGTCCATCGGGAGTTTCTTGCGTTTGCGCAGCAACATCAGCGCTTCATTGCTTGCCACGCGGTAAAGCCAGGTGTACAAAGACGATTCAGCTTTGAATTGCGCATGCTTTTCCCACAAACGGATGAATGTGGTTTGCAGCGCATCGTCGGCGTCTTCGTGCACCTGCAGCATGCGGATCAGAAGCCGATACAATTTCTCCTTGTAACGGTCTACCAGGGCGTGGAATGCCCTGTCGTGCGCATTTCGTGTATCAATGCGCGACAGCAACTCTTCATCGCTAAGGGTATGCAGGTCTGTATGCCTGGTTCCAAACAGTGCCAAAATCTACCCTTGGATGCGGGTTCAGCCGGATGGTTTAATGCGCGTGTTGCAGCGCATCGATCCTGGGGTGCACCAAGGCGTACCAAAGCGGGGGTATCAGGGCTGGGATTACCAAACCGGCATAGCCACCCGGAAGTGTTGGCGCATCGGAATAGGAGCGGAGTGTGTGATACGGCCTGGAGGGAAACGCATGATGGTCTGCATGACGGCTCAGATCAATCAGAAGATAACGGCTCACAGTTTTGTCGGTACTCCAGCTGTGTTCAGGTGTCACCTTTTCGTCTTCAGCGCGCTGCAGGCCGTAATGCTCGATATAATTGACGTATTCGAGCAGGAAGCACGACATGAAACAGGAAAATCCGTAGGCCAGTAAGCCGATTAAACCGCTGAATGCTATAGCAAGGCCCAAGATCAGCGCATGAATAAACAAAGGCCTTAGCATCTCATTATCCCAACTCAGAAACTTTCCCTTGAGGCGTTTATCCTCACTTTCGGCAGCCTGTCTGATTTGTTGTACAATGGAACGGACGAAAAAGCCGTAAACCGATTCGCCTTTGCGCGCTGTGGCCGCGTCGTGCGCGGTTCCTACCCAGCGGTGGTGGATGCGCAGATGGTGCACATGGAAATAGAAATTGCCGGTAGATGCCAGCAGTAAACGACCGATCCATTGTTTGCCGTTTTCCTTCTTGTGGATGAGCTCGTGGGCAATGACGATGGCCGATGAACCGCCGTGAATGCCGAGCGACAAAGCGGCCGTCCAGATCCAGGCGCCCTGTAGTATTCCCTGGTTGATTCCGTAGAAAAAAGTCAGCAGACACAATCCGTGCAATACCGCATGGAGCACAAGCAATAGTTCGGGTAAGGAATCGGCTGCCGCGCTGTGTGCGTTGTCGTGATCTTCCCCCATAAACCATTCTGCAATACCCAGAAAAACGAGGATAAATGCAGCGTTTGCCAGCGTCATCCAACCGCCATACAGATTGCCGGCCAGAACCAGAACACCGGGCAGGAGTCCGGCGAAATATTTCCAATTGCGTGTCATTCCATCCACAGAACAAATATAGGCGGGAAGTGATTTTACGGTATACGGTTGTTTATTCATCTGCTTTTGCTACATTTGCAGCCCGATTTGCACAGCGATGAATCCGATAGTAAAAGCCATCAGCACCGAATACCTTAAGCAGGATCTTCCCAATTTCAAAGCCGGAGACCGCGTAACCGTGCACTACAAGATCAAGGAAGGCAACAAGGAGCGTATCCAGCTTTTCCAGGGTGATGTACTGCAGCGCCGCAATGCCGGTGTAACCGAAACCTTTACCGTTCGCAAGATTTCTAACGGTGTGGGTGTTGAGCGCGTTTTCCCGCTGCACAGCCCCAACATCGAAAAAATCGAAGTAAACCGCCGCGGTAAAGTGCGTCGCGCGCGCATCTTCTACCTGCGCAAAAGCATTGGTAAAGCTGCCCGTATCAAGGAAAAGCGTTCCTGATACCCGCATAGAAAAATCCATAGTCTGCAATCCCGTTCCTGATGAAGGTGCGGGATTGTTGGTTTTACACCCAGTGTAAACCCTCTGTTGAATCTCAGGGTTTACCACCCAGGCGGATGTTCTCGTCGCCTTTCCGGTAGGGCGTCCATTGGATTATGAACTGGAGCATTTCGTCTGTTGCACGCATGCTGGCTCCACCGTACTCCAACCTTTCAGCTACATCAACCGGTGGCTTGAACGGATTGTCGGGATTGGTTTCGGTATTGTCGAAATGCGCTTCCACCACAATTTCGCTGCCTGCCGGAATCCGAACGAAAGTCGGGAAGGTGTAGACAAATTGCCAGCGGAAGTTCCATTGCTGAATCCGGATAATTTTCACGGTATCACCGTTTGGCTTTTCTGCCCAGGCCCGTATGCTGCTGCCCAACAAATGCATGTGCGGGTTTACCGAAACCAGGCTGATGTCCTGGTTTACCTTGAAGCGGCAATAATGCACGGTCTTTTTCCCGGCCGGTATGACAAGTGGTGGCTGCGGCTTTACAACGCCGTTGGTACCGAGCATCAATTCGTAAACCGGTCGTTCAGGCGGTTTGCTGCCAAACCAGATGCGGATGCTGCTGCGGTCGGTCGTGTCTTTCTCCGCTGGTCCGTAATGCAGATCGTTGCCCACGACGCTGAAAGCCTTACTTAGCCGGAATGTGCCAATGCCTTCAGGAAGAAACTGACCCTGCATTCCCGGCAGATAATTCACCGCACTGTGTACGCGTTCCGGATAAGATCCATCGTCGTTTTCGAGCTTCAGGAGAGGGAAATGTTCGCCATAGGCGCCCATTTGCACTTCGCGCGCCTTGCTGCCGCTGCGGTGGTCTTTCCTGCGCCCGTCGTAATTCAGGATATGCCCGTTGAAATGGTGCACCAATGCCGGAATTCCGGGCGCAAACTCCACAGCCCTTACCCAGGTGTCTTGCTCCATAATGCCCGGCGCTTTGATCAGAAAGAAGCGGTCTTGCCGGTCGCCTTTCAACGAAATGGCTTCCAGCGGAACCACCAGATCGGGCGCTTTGCGAATGATTGCAGTAGTGGCGTTGCTGTTATCCGGGCCTAGAATTCCCTCTTGTGCACCGCTTTCAAACCAACGGCGGAGTATTTCCTTTTCTTCCCGGCTCAAGACCTTTTCACCTAGGAAATGTGACCATGCAGGGTCTGCCGGCCAGGGCGGCATATAACCACTTTCCGTCACCTTGACGATGGTTTTCGCCTTGTTCCTTACCCGTTCAAAATTGTCCAGCGAAAAGGGGGCGGCCCCGCCGGGTTGATGGCAAGGCACACAATTCTTCAGCAAAATAGGCTTTATATGTGTATGATAATCAATGTTATCAGGCAATTTACTTCCACCATTGCCACAAGAAGACAAAGCCAACAGCATGGGTGGAAACAGGGCGGCGAAGCGCATGCAACAAAACTACAGCGCAGCAATCAGTGGCGGAAAGTTTCGGTATAACAACCTACCGCCCGTGTGAAAGCAGGTACGGCTGGCATTCCGCGCTCAGCCGCTTCCAACGCGCGCAACAAATACGGCTCAGTCACCTGCAGCCGGTGCTTGCCCAAACTGATGGCCCAATTGTCGATCGCCCCTTGGTACCAAACCCGTTCGGGCCTGTAGCAATCAAATGGGTTGCCACGGTAAACCAAGACAGCGGGCACGGTATTCAGGTGGAAACGCGCTGCCAGTGTACCTTTTTCATCCATTACCATGCGCGTATTCCCGAATCCAAAGAGGGAATCCTGTCGCGCATCATTCACCTGCATAACATGGAAACGAATGGGAACCAGGCGGGGCTGGCTTACAATCCGTCTGATTTCAGGCCCGTACTGACGGGAGAGCGGACACGTGCTGTTCAAGGCAAAAACGACCGTCCAGCTTGTGTCAGCATCATCGGCCACGCGCGAACATTCCTTGCTTGTAAACTGGCTGATCTTCCATCCTGCCAACGCCGGCATTCCGAACAGCAACAACAATAAACCGGCAGCCCGGAGCATATCAGATTTGCTGGAAGGCTTTGATAAACCGCACACCGAGGTTGTGATAGGGCGGGATGTAATCGGCCCAACGCGGATTCGCCGCCAGTTTTGGGTTCAGCCGGTTCCACAATACCTGCCAGTCGAAAGGCTCGCCCTTGCGCAGCATCTCATTCATGTCTTTCAGCAATACATCGTTCACGGTACGCGTGCCGATCTGCTTGGAAGAAACGATTTGTGCGTCGCCGGCGTTTTCCAGAACCCTGCTGATGTTCTGGTAACCGCCGCAGCTGCCGAGTATGGCGATACGCGTACCTGGATGCAAATGCGCGATGGTTCCGGTAAGGTGATAACTGTGCCCGCGGTGCACCACAACATCGGGATAGCGTTTTTCCTTTTCAAACTTGGCTTCCAGAGCCGCTAAGGCCGATTCCTGCGATGCCGGCTTATTGACATACAGTTTCACCGGCTGGCCCTTTACCGATTCAATCAGCATCCATTGCTGCTGATCTGTTACTTTCCAGTTAGCAGGATCGGAAATATACGTTTGAAGGAATCCGCGAAAGGATCCTTCGCCGTCTTCATCGTCGTAGAAAACATGAAGCTGCACGTTCTTGCCATCGGGGAATAACAGTTTGCTGTCGATTTTAGTCAGTTCGGGAATGGTGAAATTGTAACCGCCGCCTGCGATCGGAACCGGGTCTTTGCCGCACAATTTATACAGCAAGCCGTACAATCGGATCCCGTATTCGCTTTGTTCGGTTACGCAACGCCGCAATTCGCCTTCGAGTTTCTTAGTAAATTCTTCTTTCAGCGCTGCATCGGTAATGCTACCGTAAATATCCGCCACCTCTGCTGCCGGGCCCAGATTGCCGCCTGTTTTATCCAGTCCCTTTACAATCTGGTCTATCAACGATACCCGTTCAAAGGGCTGCATGGTTTTAAGGAAGGGCATCAACGAATTATACCCGGCGCACATTTTGATGAACGTGCGGAACCGGTTCATCCCCATGCGTTTCAGGAATCCATAGCCGCTTGAATCGGGCCGGCGTTGCATGAATCGCTTGTACAAACCCAGAAATGTAGAAGTGAAGATCTCGTCTTGCGAATAAACCATGAGCGAATAGAGCTCTTCAGCACTGGCTTTATTCACCGATGCAAAGCGTATGGCGTCGCTTTCATCGTGCAGCAGGTTGATTTGCCTGATCTGCGATAAGCTGCGATCGCTCAGTTCCTGGTCGACAGAATAGGCACCGAGGATATCCTGCTTCTTCCGCAGTTCGACCAACTTGGCGTAATAGACGTCTTCATTCCGTGCCAGTGCCTCGGCATCCTCCACCTTCATTTTGCCATCCATGAGCCAGTGAATGAGGGTAAAGCTCTGTGCGCGTGAGCCATAGCGGTCGAATATCTCGTATAGCTTGAGCACCACCGGATCCTGACTGGTTTGAATGAGCATGTTCACCGGATGGTAACCGCTCATGTACTGCTTCATGGCATTCGGATCCTGATGCGCCACCTTTTCCAATACTGGCAAAGCGTAATCCTCACGGGCAAAATCAAGATAAACCCGCAGTACTTCGTAGGGATAGACGCCCGCTGCATATTGCAGGAAGTCGGCTGCCCATTTGCGCGGTGTGATATACGGCAAGGCTTTCAGGGCCACCAGCGCGCGGTTTTTGGTCAGTTCCAGGGCCTTATCGGTTTGCGTGGCCGAGAACAGCCGGTCGAGCAAATCGAAATACTGCTCGTAACTGCTGAGAAACTGGAAGTTCCCGCTGTGAATGCCCCTGAGGTCTTCGCGCAGGGTTTGCAGGTAATGGAGCGTCATAGCCGGGGTTTCACCGCTTTGACGCATCTTGTAGGCTAACTTACTTATTAGATTGAAATACAAGAAGTTGGCCCTGTCGTTCATGGTCTTGCCGGCGAAGTTGAGCACGCCGTCTTGCTGGCCGTCTAATGCATCGATGCGCAGCAGTTCTGCCTGTACTGCCGCCAGGGCTTCATCCGGATTCTTCAATGCCTGTGCCGCCAGCTGTTTTCCTGCAAAGAAGAGGAAGCAAAGAAAAACGAGGCTCCTGAAAAGCGATTTCATTGGTTTCATGCTTGCAATCATTATACCGCAATTTCCGGCAGCCTGCAGCGCGTGTACTCCCAAAGGATGATACCTGCACTCACCGCCACATTCAGGGAGTGTTTGGTGCCAAACTGCGGAATTTCAACACAGGCATCGCAAAGCTCGATGACTTCCTGCTGAATTCCGAATACTTCATTGCCTACTACAAGGGCCGTTGGCTGTTCCGGCCATGCAAAGCTTTGCAGCGGAACACTGGCACTGGTATGCTCAGCTGCCACAATATAGTAGCCCTGTTCTTTCAATTGTCTGATAGCAGCGGTCGTGTGTTCGCAATGTTCCCATTTGACGCTTTGATCGGCACCCAGCGCAGTCTTGCTGATCTCTTTGTGGGGAGGAGCAGGAGTGAAGCCGCACAAAAAAAGCTTTTCCAGCCTGAAGGCATCAGCCGTGCGGAAAATGGAACCGGTATTGTAAGCGCTGCGCAATTGATCCAATACAAGCACCAGGGGCTGCTTGTCTGACTTGCGGAAGCTTTCCTGATCCATTCTTCCCAATTCGGTAATATGGAGTTTGCGCGGCATGATGCAAAAGTAGGGCTGAATGGTGCTGCAGGGCCTTGGATGCAGCGAATGGTTATTTTTCAGAATCGCGTGGTCTTTGAATGCCAGGAGGGCGGGCAGGTATCGCCTTCTTCTTGTGCCTTTTGGTGGGAAAAGTGTGCATTGGAAGCGGGGAAGGCTGAAGTAATTTGCGGTGATATGGCAGGTGGTAAAGGCGGGAAAGAAACTCCCTTAATGCAGCAGTACAACAGCATCAAGGCGCAATATCCGGGTGCGTTGCTGTTGTTCAGGGTGGGCGACTTTTATGAAACCTTCGGTGAAGACGCCCGCACCGCCAGCGCCGTATTGGGTATCGTGCTCACAAAAAGGGCCAATGGCGCGGCTTCAGAAATTGAGCTGGCCGGGTTTCCACATCACTCGCTCGACAGCTACCTGCCGCGGCTGGTACGCGCCGGTCACCGTGTGGCCATCTGCGATCAGCTGGAAGATCCGAAAATGACGAAAACCATCGTCAAACGCGGCGTAACTGAATTGGTTACGCCCGGCGTTTCGGTGAATGACAAGGTACTCGAGGCGCGGGAAAACAACTACCTGGCGGCCTGGCAACCGGATGGCGAAAACGCCGGATTGGCTTTACTGGATGTAAGCACGGGCGAATTCTTAACCGCTGAAGGCGATCGCGAATACATGCGCAAGCTATTGCAAGGCTTCAAGCCGAGTGAGATCTTGCTTACACGCCAGTCTTCCGATGCTTTCGGACAACATTACGGCACCGGCTGGCTGCTGCAGTTTTTGGATGAATGGGTATTCAGCCTTGAATACGCAGAAGATAAACTGAACAGGCATTTCGGTGTCAGTACGCTCAAGGGTTTCGGCATTGGAAACATGCCCCTGGC
>Ga0068876_10001136_pt1 | contig 20961 bp, 12 predicted proteins | sample NOAtaG_6_FD_66442 | JGI IMG/M metagenome (GOLD analysis project Ga0068876, IMG submission 66442) | Freshwater lake microbial communities from Lake Erie, under a cyanobacterial bloom - NOAA_Erie_Diel5S_2200h metaG | ecosystem: Environmental > Aquatic > Freshwater > Lake | place: USA: Ohio, Lake...
CTTGTGGAAATGCCCAACCGTGCCCAAAACGCGGATTTGCCAGAGATCCAGGTCGTGGACATGCGAGACCAACGCAAACGCAAACTTGCAGTCGGACATTTTTCATCGACATTGTTGGCGGCCCTGGAAACAACGTTGAAGCAAAAAGAGCAAGTCATCCTGTTTCAAAATCGGCGCGGTTTCAGTCCCTGGATCAGTTGTAAAAATTGCGGTCATGTGCCCAAGTGCATCAACTGCGATATTTCCCTCACCTACCACAAGGCCAGAAAGCACCTTCGTTGTCATTACTGTGGGCACACCGAACTCACGGTGGACAAATGCCTGGAATGCGGAAGCTTCGACATCGGTCTGACCGGCATCGGTACGGAGCGCATCGAAGAGGAGTTGCAAGCCCATTTCCCGACAGCCAGGATAGCCCGGATGGACCTAGATACAACCCAAACGAGGTTGGCTTTCCTGAAACTCATCAGGAGTTTCGAGGCCCACGACATCGACATTTTGGTGGGAACCCAAATGGTGAGCAAGGGTTTGGATTTTGCGAATGTGACCTTGGTAGGAGTGATGGATGCAGATTTGTCCTTGAATTTCGCCGATTTCAGAGCGCATGAACATGCCTACCAATTGCTCACCCAAGTAAGCGGGCGTGCTGGCAGGAGTGAAAAAAAAGGCAGGGTCATCATTCAGACCTCACAACCCGAAATCAAGGTGTTAAAATTGCTGCAAAAACCCTTCCGTCGGTTTTTTTCGGTGGAAACACCATCGCGGCAAGAGCTGAACTATCCGCCCTACACCCGGTTGATTCGAATCGAAATCCGGCATCGTGACCAAGTCTTTCTTGAAATGGAATCCGCCAGATTGAGAGCTGTATTGCTTCCCGCTTTTGGTGACATGTTGTTGGGGCCAGAATATCCACATGTGGCGCGTTTGCGGATGGAATACCGGCAATTTGCCCTACTCAAAATCCCCCGGAACATCAGTCCTTCCAAAGTCAAGGCATTGTTGGCCAATTGCTTGGACCAATACTATACTGCCGCACCGCAAAAAACACTCCGCATTTTGGTGGACGTCGACCCGGTTTGACGGCAAGGCCGTTGGGCCATCATCCGGAAAAAAACCTTACATAACGACCGGTTCGATGAGATATTCCTTCATGTAGGCATAATTCGGAGTGAATTCCCCTTGCCACATGATGACCGCTTTTTTGACCTCAGCATGCAGGCCACTGCTTTCCAAGGTATTTTCGTAATCCGCTCCGCAAATGGAAGGGAGCAAATGGGCCAAATCGGTTGCGAATTGCTGACTTGCATCCGCACTGAAAGCACATGGTAGGTTGGTGACTGCCATCACGGCAATGCCATCGCCCTCCAAACCATTTCCTAGGTCTCCTTTTTCGGGATGGTAAATGTAAACGGGTGCATCCACCCACGTTTCCCTGCTGAATTCCACTGAGCCTTCCGGGTCGCAAGAAATGTCTCCGATTGCACGGAGGGCTGTTCCGTTCTTCCAATGCCATTTCATCATGTCGCGTGTGATCAGCCTGGGATAGCGCGGACTCCACAATACGCAGTTCATGACGAGTGTTGTATAGGGCAAAATTCCGCCCAAATTGCTTTCAAAATGGTTAGGTTCTTGGAAATAATGATCTGTGATTTGCTCATTGCTGGCAAAACCCCAATGTTCGGTGATGGTAGGAGGGAGGTCGCTTCTGAGTTTGAACATTTCGTGGATGCTCAGAACTAGTTTGTAGACTTTTTTACGGCCTCCATGGTGGAATGTTTCTTCCAGCTGTTCGGGTTGGATTTCCTCCACCGGAAGCAAATCAAAAATCACTTGGGCCCCTGTGCTGGTTTTTCCGCTTCCCAAAAACACCACCACCAAGGGTGGCTCCGATTCAGGCGTGCCGGTTTCCATGATTTCCCTGCCCGCCTCCGCAATGATTTGCTTGAAACGGTCCAAGTCCTGTAAGGCGATAGATTGTGGGATTTTCGACAAAGGGTGGTCGATTCCAGCATGTGCGTACCGTTGGCCCAATGTCCACAATGATTCAATCATTCCCGCATAACCAGCGAAATAGGTGAAGGCGGTGATGGTACGGACATTTTTCTCATCGGTCATCAATTCGTAATCGATGAGGGTGGTTTTCCGCTGCTTGAAAACACTGAGCATCGCCCGGTTTTTCAATTGTCCTTTGTGGGTGTGTGAAAAGCAGAGATAGGTACGTTCCGGGTAGATGAAATCTGGGTGGATTTCCTTCAGGCCCACTATTACCTTGGCTGCCAAAATATCCTCGCTGATGGTTGCTCCGGAGGATTGGTACTCCGAATCTTCGTACGCCCTTTTGTCTGTTCCGGTTGACGGATGAAGCTTGGGTTGAACAATCACAGGGGTGCCTTCCGAAGTCAATTGTTTTACGTAATGCGGTGTCAATGCCACCCTTCTTTCACCGGTTTTACTGAGGTCTTCCCTCCTGATTGCAATCGTGTTTTTGGGCATCCTGTGCTTTTTTGGTGGCGCAAAACTAAACAAAGCCCCTCTACACTGCAACGATGACCATTATCTCGGCGAGGTGGGTAGTAAACCTTGCGATGAAAATAGGGGTACAGGACTTCAATCCATCTTTTTGACCTTGCCGTACCAAGTACCGAAATCAAATTTCAAGGCCTCGGCCTCTATGGGTAAATCGAATTTTTGGAGGGTGGTGGTGGGCTGAATTGAGACTGGATTTTCTCCTCCCAATACATTGATTTTCAGTGAAAAATTACTCGGCTTTGCAACCCATCTGCAGCTCAGTTGGCAACTGCCTCCTTTGGCTTTGACTTTGTACTCCAGCACGGGAGCGGATGCAACAAAGAGGTATTGGTCAAACAGCCAACCGAAATCTTTACCCAATTTTTTGTTGAAATAGGCCATCACTTCTTTGGTGTCCGTGTTTTTAAACCGGAAATCCTCGGCAAATGATCGGATGGTTGCCCACCAAAGTTGGTCGTCATTTACCTGGTTGCGGAGGGTATGGAGCATCCATGCTCCTTTGTAGTACATGTCAGAACCCATCCACCCATCGAAATTCACGTCAAGAGGACCCACGACAGGCGAGGCATTCAAAATCTGCCCCCGTTGGTTCATGAGGTACTTGGTTGCCATTTCCTTGCCCCAAATGGCTTCTACATAGATGGCTTCCGAGTAGGTGCAAAAACTTTCGTGGATCCAAAGTTCCGCATGATCCTTGCAGCTCACACTGTTGCCCCACCATTCGTGGCCCGTTTCGTGGATGATGATGTAATCAAACCCCAGGCCGAGAGGGTCAAAGCCGTCATATCCGCTTAAATAATGGTTTCCGTATGCAATGGCTCCCTGGTGTTCCATACCCAAATAATGGGTTTCTACCAAGGCATATCCGTCCTTCCAAAAAGGGTATTCACCAAAAGCACGCTCGTAGATTTCCAACATGGGCTTTACCTGCTGGAACTGCTTTTTGGCTTTTTCTTCGTTGTGCCTGAGAACATAATAATCCAAATCGTGGGTTCCAGAGGCGTTGGTGTAGGTGTCGTGGAAGTGCGCATAGTCCGCAACGTTTACGGTTACGTTGTAATTGTTGATGGGATAGCTCACTCCCCACTCAAAACGTGTCCAACCGCCCTCCAGGTCACTTGCTTTCCTCAGATTGCCATTGCAAACTGCACTCAAACCTTGCGGCACTTCTACCGAGATGCGCATCGAATCGGGCTCATCGCTGAGATGGTCTTTGCATGGCCACCAAAGACTTGCCCCAGTACCTTCACATGCCACACCCACCCAAGGCTTGCCGGCCGGATCCTGTTTCCAAACAAATCCGCCATCCCACGGGGCTCGGAAGGCCTCTTGAGGTTTGCCACCATATCCTACCACGACGGATTGGGTTTCGCCTGCCTTCAATTCTCGGGGTAAATCAACAAATATCGCGTTGTATTCACGGACATGGTTCAGGTCTGGAGCGTTCGGGTTATTCAATTTGATCCATTTGATTTTCAGATTTTCAAATAGGTCCAATTGAATTCTTGATGTAGGTTGGGTGACCTTGAATGTGATGGTGTTTTGTCCCTCAATGGTTTTTTGGGAGGGATTCAACCGGATGTCAAGGTCGTAATGCGTCACGTCGAAACAACTTCTTTCGGGCCGCATGGCCCCCCGAAGACTGTCTGCGCGAGAAAATTGTGCTGTGACCTCTGAGGAGAAGCCCCAGCATAGGAGAGTTACGATGAGCCAAAGGCGGAGGGCAGGAATACGGTTTTCCAACATGAAGTAAAATTAAGCAAATCTGCTGCCAAAATTGTCCAGCCAACCAAATTGAAGGTCCTTGAAATCGGGATTTCCACATCGGAATGGAGGCCTTGAAGGGCTGAACATATCAAACCTGAATTGAGTTACATCACAAATGTTTAAATTAGCCCCGCTTTAAAGGGAAAAGAAAAATCCTATGGCTGTTGCATTGAAATTCAAGAACACGCAGAACGTTGAGTTCTCTAAAGTTTTGCGTAGCAGGGTAAGGGCTTATTTTGCCGACACCAACCAAAGCGTTCACGCCAATTGGAAAATGGTTTTGAAGACCGTTCTCCTGTTGGTTTTGTGGATTGGATCCTTGGTCCTTTTGCTGTCCAATGTGCTTCCTTTGTGGGCGCAATACATCAACTGGGCAGTGTTGGGATTCTCGATCTCCATGGTCTGCGTAAACATTGGACACGATGCCATCCATGGCAGTTTCAGCAAACACAAATGGGTCAACAAACTGCTTTCCCACACCTTCAACCTGAACGGTGCAAGTGCCTACATGTGGGGAAATATGCACAATGTGGCCCACCACACGTACACCAACGTGGATGGTTATGACGAGGACATCGCACCTGTTCCCATCATTCGTTTGTCGCCAGGCGCTGAGCTCAAGCCCATCCACAAACACCAATATTGGTATGCTTTCCTGTTTTATGGGTTGGCCACCATTTCGTGGGTATTCATGAAGGATTATAAAAAGTTTTTTGAAAACACGGTCGGCAACTACAACAACAGGCCGCATCCCAAGAAGGAGTACTTCTACCTGTTTTTCTACAAATTCCTGAATTATTCCATTTTCATAGGGTTGCCGTTTTTGCTAATCGAACAACCGTGGTACCATATTTTGGTTGGTTACCTGCTGATGCATTTTATCAGTGGCATGCACCTGGCTGTGGTATTCATGTTGGCGCACGCTGTGGAAGCTGCGGACTTTCCCCTTCCTGACAAAACAGGCTGCCTCGAAAATGATTATTACCTCCATCAGCTGCATACCACCGCCAATTTCAGTACAGGTAAATTCTGGGCTGGTTTGTTGTCCGGTGGTCTCAATCAGCAGGTGGAGCACCATTTGTTCCCACATATTTGTACCATCCATTATCCGGCCATCGCCAAAATCGTGCAGGATACCACCCGCGAATTCGGAGTACCTTACCATGATTTGCCGAGCTTTGGCTCCGCAGTCCGTAGCCATGTTCGTTTTCTGAAGCGCATGGGAGTGGAGCCACAGCGGGCTGCCGCCTGATTGGGCGCCCGAAGAAATTCACCGGTTCGTTCCTAACGGTTCGATACTTAACTATCACCATCATTCATCATGGCTAGAAGCAAATTCAAACCCTTCACGTTGGAGGGAGTATCCATCATCGACATTTCGGCCCGGGGCTTGGGCGTGGGAAAAAAAGATGGTCAGGTGGTGTTTGTTGAGAAAGCGGTGCCCGGTGATGTGGTGGATGCCCGCGTTTTCAGGGTGGAAAAGAAGGTGCCCATGGCCTCCATTGCACACATGGTCCAACCTAGTCCGGACCGGGTAGATGCTCGTTGTAATCATTTTGGTAATTGCGGAGGCTGCAAATGGCAAAATTTTGATTATACCGCCCAGCTCCGGTTCAAAGAAAAACATGTCCGTGACGCCATTGAGCGCATCGGCCACTTGCAGGTTGAGGATTTTCGTGAAATCAAGGGCTGTGAAAGGCCATTCAATTACCGCAACAAGGTTGAATTCACATTTTCCAACAAAAGGTGGATTCCTGCGGCCGACTTTGACCAAAGCCAAGACGAGCCCAAAGGAGGAGCTTTGGGCTATCACGTGGAGCGGTTCTTCGACAAAATCATTGACATTGACACATGTCACCTTCATTTGCCGATCATAGACCCTATCCGTAACGAGATACGCCGTTTTACCCATGAAAAAGGCTACACTTGGCATGACATCAAGCTGCATCAAGGTTATTTCCGAAACCTTTTGTTCCGGAATTCAGAGGCAACGGGAGAATTGATGCTCATCGTTGTGGTCAACGAGGAAGACCCAGGACCTGTGGAGGATTTGTTTGCCCACTTGGATGCCATGTTCCCACAAATCACCTCCATGGTTTCCATCCATTCGGATCGTTGGAATCCCTCGATAGCAGGCCTTGAGGGCAGGGCTTGGAAGGGTCCATTGCACATCACCGAACAATTGGGCCAATGGAAATACCGCATCAGTCCAACCAGTTTTTTCCAAACCAACACTTCGCAGACCAGACATTTGTACGATGTGGTCAAGGAGTTTGTGGGAGACAATTGCGAGGTGCTTTATGATTTGTATTGTGGGGCCGGCAGCATCGGCATATATCTTTCCGACTTGGCGAAAAAAGTGGTGGGGGTGGAGTACGTAGAAGCGGCGGTAGAAGATGCACGGGTGAACTGTGAGCTCAACGGCTTGCAACATTTGGAGTTTTTCGCGGGGGACATGAAGCAGGTGCTTACCCCAGAGTTTGCTGCCCAAAATGGAAAACCAAATGTGGTGGTCACCGATCCGCCCCGGGCCGGGATGGATGAGGCGGTTGTCCGAAGATTGTTGGAGTTGGAGGCTGGTCGCATCGTATATGTCAGTTGCAATCCCAGCACGCAAGCCCGCGACATGGCATTGCTTTCCGAAAAGTATGACTTGGTGGCCGTACAGCCAGTGGACATGTTTCCGCACACCACCCACGTGGAAAATGTGGCCCTTCTGGTTAGAAAATAGGATAAGCCTTAAAATCAGCGGATCAATTTCCAGGTCAGTCCCTTCGGTACGAACTCCCAGCCTTCAGCCTCCAATCGTTGCTTTTGAAGCTTGCCTTGCCCGGGTAGTTTCAAGCTGAGTTTCCCGTCGTCCGGGACCACCCTCCACCAAGGTGCCAACGTGTCCGATCCTGTTTGGGATGCCTCTTCCGTAGCTTCTGCCAAAATCCTCAAGAATATCCCGGTCGTGAGGGGGCAGGTGTAATCCGCTCCGTTCCTGAACGCCAATTCTTCCCGAAGTTCTGAAGCTGCCATACAGTGGCCGACTGGAATTTCCTTCACGATTTCCAAGATGGACATCGGAGTGGGAATCAACATTTTGACCCCTCCGTACCGATCATTCCATTCTTGGGGGCCCTCTTTGACGACTGGAGCAGAAGGGTGTTGCATTTTTTCCTGCCAAGATTTTCGTTTTCCCATGCCTGCAATTTGGAAGACAGGGCATACTTTTCCAAAGCACTGACCATCAGAGGAAGGGTCGATGCTCAAAAAAACGTACCTTGCAAACGGATTTGACCGCAACCATGCCGCATCATTCCTTCAATTTACCGGGACGCAGATATTCAATCACCGGGCTGATTGTCATAGCAACTTGGATGTTGTGGATGGCAGGATGCTCGGCCACTGAGCATTTGCAAGCCGGGGAATTGTTGGTCAAAAACGAGCCTGAATTCAACAAAGGGCAAACCATCCGCCTGGATTCCATTTTTCGAAATCCATTGGAAAACATCAAGCAGATTGGTGCTGCTACCATTGACCCCTCTTTGTTGAATTCATCTGTCAAGACGCATCCCAACCGGAGGATGTTGTGGCCCAAAACATACCTTCACCTCTACAATTTGGGCAGGACCCTCCAACGGTTTGAATACCCGCCGGAGACGATCTGGAAGTTTTTTTTCCCGAAAAGTGGTTTGGTCGATACCGTTGCCAACTTTTTGGTGAACACTGCGGGGGAAAGGCCGGTATTGTTGGACACTGCCCAACTTGCCCGTGATGCTGAAAATTTGCGAAACGTGTATTTCGCGAATGGGTTTTGGGATGCCAAAATATATCCCTTGGTGGACACGCTGAGGGGAATCCATTCGGGGAAGGTCAATGTTACCTATTTGGTGGAGGAGGGGAAGGCGGCCCTGATCGACAAGGTTAGGATTGAAATGGACAGTGGGATGGCACGCAATGTTTACTTTTCGGAGGTCTACGGGGGAGGAATTCTGCATACAGGTGATTTGTACAACGAGCAAAACCTGAATTTGGAGCGCAACCGCATTACCAACGAGATGCACAACCATGGGTTTTATGACTTCAGTCCAAGGCAAATCACGTTTTTGGTAGATAAAAAGCCCGTCAAGGATTTTGGTACTGTTCCATTGAATCCTGCCGTCAAGGATTTCTTTCCGATTCACATCACTGTGAAAATCATGGAAAACCCGCCCTCCCGTAAGGTCGGGAACATCGCTATGGTGATCAGTCCAGCCACTTTCGATCCGGAGCAAGATTTGATCATGCAGGTGATTTCTAGAGATAGGTTGACGGACTCCCTGAGGCTGGCATGGAATATCCCCGAGCGCATGTATAGCGACTCCTCCGAAATCAAATTCATCTCATATTCCCGGGTCTTGGAGCGCCTCAACCTCAATTTCCTGGAAAGTGAGATCAAATTGAAGAAGGGGGATCCGTATTCCTCGGCCAACAAAACCGAGACGCAACGTTTGCTTCAAAATCTGGGCATTTTCAAATATGTGCTGATTCACGACAGCATCAATACCGATTCTGGTGATGTGGATTTCATCATCCAGACTGAATTGTTGCCACGGTATCAGGTCAAAGCGGGTGCGGAGGGTTTTTTTAAGAACGATCGTGTCTTAAGAAACAATTTACCTGGGGTGGGTGGTGAATTGGGTTTTACCAACAAAATGGTCTTCAAAGGTGCAGAGAAGTTCACCATGAGTGCCAAGGGTAACGTGAGTTTTCTGTTGGGGGATACTGTTCGTGCATTTTGGGATGGGAGTGCCACCGCCTCGTTTCGGATTCCCAGGATTGTAGTGCCTGCATTGGGAAGGCTTAGATTTTTCCCCAGTAACCCAAGCACTACCTTGAGCCTCACTTTCAACCGTCAGCAAAGCCGCGAATACACCCGCAATGCAGCCTCCATGGATTGGAGTTATAACTGGTTGAACAGCAAAAAAAATGGAACCATCAGCAGCACCCTTTCTCCATTCATCATTACCTTCAACCAAAGCAGGGTCAGCCAAAGTTTTGTTGATTATTTGGCAGGCATCGAGAATCAAACACTGAGATCACTATTGGCTCAGGACTACCGGCCGAGGTTCAGCAGTGTGGGGAGGTACAAATTCACCTTGTCCAACTACATGAGCACTCGGAAAAACTCCACCTACTTCGTGCAGCCGTTGGTGGAGATCGGTGGAAATACACCTTACCTAATCGACCGTTTTGGCAAGGTGGACGATTCGTGGCACGATACCCAGCTTGATAACATCTTTTACGGGCAATTTGGCAAGCTTTCGTTGGAAGTCAAAAACTACATTCCTTTGGGAGGGAGTGGGGAAAAAAGGGCGCGTTCAAAGGGTGAATTGGTCATCCGGAATTATTTGGGCATTGCAGATCCCTGGAATTTCACCCGCTTGTTGCCGTTTGATGCCAGGTTTTATTCGGGTGGCACGAATTCCATGCGGGGATGGCAATCCAATACCTTAGGCCCTGGTACCTATGTGTTCAATCCCAATGCGGGTGGTCAAGCCGATTTGGCATTTTTGCTGTCTCCTGGAGGGGAGGCGGTCTATGAAATGAACATCGAATTGAGGAGGGATGTATACCAATGGGTCGAATTGGCGCTTTTTGCCGATGCCGGAAACGTGTGGTTTTTACCTGGAAGCAAAATTGACGATCCCCGTACCAAGTTGAATCGAAACAGCTACAAGCATTTGGGGGTGGATGCCGGTATCGGGGTGCGCATGGACTTTTCTTTTTTCGTTTTCCGGATGGATTTGGCCAGGAAAATCTATGCACCCTCCATCGAGGACTTTGTCACAAGGGAACGCCTGGGTGAAGTTGGCGGCAACCTTTTTCAATTGAATTTCGGAATCGGTTACCCTTTTTGAGGGGGCACAATTTCAAGGGTTGGTCAAGGTCGGGTCAAATGTGCATATTTCATTGTCCATCGTAGGGTAGGATGTGGTTAAGTCGTGGGTTTTAGGCTTGGGCATAACATGGTTAAGGAGTAATTTTGACCTACCCTTGATGCATCCTGGATGACCTTCGAGATTCTAAAAAAAGACATTGAAGCAGGAAAGTTCACACCCATGTACTTTCTTGCAGGAACCGAACCTTACTTCATTGACAAGCTGACTAAGCTGTTGGAAGACAAGGTGTTGAATCCATCGGAAGCGGCCTTCAACAAAAGCGTTTTCTTTGGCCATGAGGCAACGGCTTCCAAACTCATCGGTGAATTGCGCAGTTTCCCGATGATGTCCCAACGGCGCCTTGTTGTGCTGAAGGAAGCTCAGAAACTCAACAAAAACGAATGGGAGAAACTCATCCCTTATTTGGAGAAGCCTGTGGATTCCACGGTTTTTGTGATTGCTTTCAAAGACAAAGGGCTGGATGGCCGGACCAAGGCCGCCAAAGCAATCGAAAAAAACGCCACGGTTTTCAATTGTAAGCAATTGTATGAAAACCAAATTCCGGATTGGATTCAAAAGCATTGCGAATCAAGAGGTTATAAAATTCAGCCCGAGGCATTGCGTATTCTGTCCACCTACTTGGGCACCGGACTTTCTTTGATTGAAAGCGAGCTTGAAAAGATTTTCATCGTGCTGCAGGGCGAAAACTCCAAGGAGGTCACCAACCGCATCGTGTATGAAATGATCAACGTAGACAAGGATTTCAATGTCTTCGAATTGATGAACAGCCTCGGAGCTCGGGACCATTCCAAGAGCCATTACATCATCAACCAAATGATGCGAAATGTGAAAGAGAACCCTCCGGTGATGGTTCTTGGGCAGATTTATCAGTTTTATGCCAAGCTTTTGAGGCTACAAGCCATGAAACTCAGCAGCGATTTTGAGATTTCAAAAGCCCTCGGAATCCACCAATTTATCGCCAAACAATACACCACGGCGGTGAGAAATTACAACCAGCGTGATTTGATGCGGAACTTGACCCATGCCTTGGAAGCGGACCTCTACTTGAAGGGAGTCAGTCCAACCCACATGAGCGACGAACACGTCATGAAAACGCTTGTTTTCAAACTTTTAAATTGACAACCACGCAGCATATTGCTTGAAAGGATACCCACAGTGAAAAGAAATAACATGAATATCAGGAAGCTATTGCTGCTCATTCCATTTTTTGGGTTTGCATGGTCCAACTTGGCCATGGGTCAGGGCGGGATTGTCAGGGGCTCCATCGTGGATGATGAAGGAGAGGCTTTGCCAGGAGCCACGGTCATGATTACCAAACTCAACATCGGGGCAAACACCAACGAAGACGGGATTTTTTCGATTTCCAAAGTTCCTGCAGGTACCTATCGCGTCCGGGTCACCTACATCGGGATGGACACGGTTTACCAAGACATCCAAATGGACAAGGGGAAAACGGTTTCCTTGGCATTGAAAATGCGGACAGCCTCCACCATGATGAACACGGTCGAAATCGTGGATCAAAAACTGGGGAAAATCAACAAACAGGATTTCGACATCGGCATCACGCGTATCTCACCAAGGCAAATCAATCTAATGCCCTCCTTAGGTGCCCCCGATTTGGCCCAATACATGCAGGTAATGCCGGGTGTGGTATTCACAGGTGACCAAGGCGGGCAATTGTACATCCGAGGGGGGACTCCCATCATGAACATGACCTACCTCGATGGCATGATTGTCTACAGCCCTTTCCACAGCTTGGGTTTGTTCTCCATTTTCGACACAGATTACATCCGCTCCATCGACGTGTATTCGGCGGCCTTTCCCGCTGAATATGGAGGCCGGGTTTCTTCCGTGATGGACATCCGCACCAAAACACCCGATCAAGATGAGATCAGCGGAAAACTGAATGTGAACCCCATATCAACTGGCGTGATGATCGAGGGGCCTATCTACAAAAAAGACCCCGAGGCACCCGGAGGAAGCAGTTTCCTGTTTTCTGCGAGGCATTCCTATCTGGACAAACTCAGCCCCGTCACTTATCCATACGTGGAAAATGAATTGAGCGATTCGGTGCAAGGCCTACCCTATAATTTTACCGACATATATGGGAAGTTGAATTTCAGCGACGGACTCAATTCAGCCAGCTTTTTTGGGTTTGTTAACTCTGACAATGTCAATTACCAATTTCCCGCCAACATCCGGTGGAACCAATTCGGCACTGGAGCTCAGTTCAGGTTGCTGCCCAACTCCAGCAATGTGATTTTCAATGGGAATTTTGCCTATTCACGTTTCAAGTCAGGTCTGGCAACCGCGTCCGAAGACTTTCCCAGGGAATCTTCTATCGGGGGATTCAACGGCGGCCTCAGACTGACCTACATCCTCAACACGGTCAATGAAGTGAATTTTGGTTTGACCTTTCTAGGATTCGCAACCGATTATGCCTTCACCAACAGTTTCGGATTGATCACGGACATCGAAACCAACAACACAGAGGCCGCATTCGACATCAGTTACAAAAAGGTCTTCCAAAGGATTGACAACACCAAAATGGATTCTGTTCAAAACATTGTGGTGTTCGAGCCTGGTATACGTTTGCATTACTACAACGACCATCAGCATGTTTCGCCAGAGCCGAGGGTCCGCTTGAAAATCAATTTGAATAGGGTCAGCTTCACTGGTGGGGCAGGACTTTATTCACAAAATCTGATTTCAGCCAACTCGGATCGCGATGTCGTGAATTTGTTCACAGGATTCTTATCGGCTCCGGAGTATGTGCCCAACGCTTTGAAAGACCACACGCTTCAAACGGCTGCTCATTTGCTGGCCGGTGGTGAGGTGGAGATCATTGACAACCTTTCCACCCGGGTTGAAGGGTGGTACAAAGACTTTACCCAACTGACCAATACCAACAGGGATAAGGTATTCCCCACCGAAGCTGATTTCATCTACGAAAGGGGCAAGGCCCAAGGTGTCGACTTCATCTTGCGCTATGAAACCCGCGACTGGTATCTGTACGGAACCTACGGATTGGCCAAAGTCACACGTGATGATGGCTTGAGGGTTTACAATCCGGTTTTTGACCGCCGTCACAACGTAAATGTCGTGGCATCCTGGTCAAGGGGTGAAATTTATTCCGACGATGCTCGGATTGACGGAAGGCCTCGGTTCAACGAAAGGAAATGGGAGTTTGGCCTGCGTTTCAATTTGGGTTCTGGTTTTCCGTTTACACAAACCCAAGGATTCTTCGAAAAAATCACTTTCGGCGACAATGGGGCACAAACCAATTATTGGAATCAGAACGGAAACTTGGGCATCTTGTATGCTGAGGAGGTCAATGGCGGACGCTTGCCCTATTTCCACCGATTGGACATGAGCGCCAAGCGCAGATGGCAGGTCTCAAACAAATATCTGTTGGAGGCTAGCCTTTCGGTGATAAACCTTTACAACCGCGAAAACGTATTCTACTTCGACAGGATCAGATTCGCAGTTATTCATCAGCTTCCAATTCTACCCAGTACAGGTTTTACCCTCAAGTTTTAATCATGGGAAGACTCATTCGGATGTTCATTGTCCTGTCCGCTCTTTGCGGGACTTTGCAGGCCCAACAACCTGCCATGCATGAGCACTTGGCACACTATCAGGACGCACAAGCCCTCTATGAAAAAGGCAAATATGGTGCTGCAAAATCTGCATTTTACCGGCTTGAGCAAAAATTGGCCAGCGTCAGTTCGGTAGAACCATTGGTGCTAGATTTGAAAGCAGACGTCGCATTCTTACAAGGGATGTGTTCGTTTCACCTGCTCAACGGCGACGCCAATGCACTTTTGAAAGACTTCGTTGAAAAGTACCCGACCCATCCCAAAACCATGGAGGCCTTGTTTTTCATGGCCAAAAATTCGTACATCCGGAAGGATTACGTTGCCGCTTTGGAGCCCTTGAGCAAGTTGGACGGAAAATACCTCAACAAGGAGCAAGTCACAGAAGCCCGTTTCATCGAGGGCTATGGTTATTACCGAAAAGGCGATACCACCAAAGCGAAAGAAAGATTTGCCATCATTCGGAATGCGGACGGGGCCTACGGTGAGATGGGGGCTTATTACTATGCGGTAATCGCTTACCAGGAAAAAGACTACGCCAATGCCTTGTCCGCCTTCGCTAGGGTGAAACCCGATGCCAAATATGCGGAGAACTTGGATGTGCTCAAGGCAAGCTGCTTGCTGAAGTTGGGCAAATACGAAGAATTGGATGCAATGGGCGAGCGTTTATTGGCCGATCCTACCAATGCCGACCTGGAGACGTGGTACATTTTGGCCAATTCGTCTTATGAAAGGGCAAAGTGGGTGGAATGCCTCCGTTACTTCGGGGAGTTTGAATCACGGAAAGGCAAGATGAACCGTGAAGGACAATACCGGATGGGACATGCCTTTTACAAGACAGGTGACCATGCCAAGGCCCGCGAACGGTTTGAAAAGGCCCTGAATCCCGAGGATGCCGTGGCTCAAAGTGCTTATTACTATTTGGGGCACTGCTTTTTGAAGCTTGAAAAGTTCGAAAACGCAAGAACTGCCTTCCTGCAGGCAAGTGAGGAACCCTACAACAAGGAAATAGCCGGAGAAGCCCTTTACTTGTATGCAAAAGCCAGTTTCGAGACGCGGTATTTCGACGACGCCTTGGAAGCCATGCGGCGATTCATCGAGGGATGGCCGAAAAGTCCCTATCTGACGGATGCCAAGAGCTTGATCGGGGAAATGTTGGTGTATACCAGCGACTACAAAGGAGCAATTGATTATTTGGATGAAAATGGGGGCGCCAAAACTCCTCGGGCTCAGGTGGCATATCAACGGGCCTGTTATTTGTACGCAGTCCAGCAGTTTGAAAAAAACAGGTTTGACATCGCGGCCGACTATTTCCGTAAAGCATTCAACAACCGTCAAGACCCTGAGGTGACCCTGCCGGCCTATTATTGGTATGCGGAGGCCTTGTTTCGGAAACAGGATTATGCCAAGGCCAATGAAGCATACGATACCTTCCTGAAGCAACCATACGCTGGAAAAAGTCCCTATTATGCATTGGCGCATTATGGCTTGGGTTGGACCGAAATGCGTTTGAAGAATTTACCGGAGGCTCTTCTTGGATTCGAGAAGTACTTGGCACTGGCCGACCGCCAGAAAAACAAAGAATTGTATACGGATGCCATGTTGCGCTCCGGCGACTGCGAATTCATGCTCAAGCATTACCCTGAGGCCATGAAGTATTACAAGCAGGTCAGGGATTACAACAACATGCAGGTGGATTATGCCCTCTTCCAATTGGGTAAGTTGCATTTCCGGTTGGATGAGTACCAAAAGGCTGCCGAAACCTTCGTGCAATTGGTTACCAACCACCGCAAAAGCGCCTATCGGGACCAAGCCCTCATGAACGCGGCCGACATGTACCTGACATGGCTCAATGACCCGACCACCTGCATCAAGTACTGCAAGATGCTGCAAAAGGACCATCCGGACAGCCCATTGAACATCAAAGCCTTGGCATTTCTGGCGGTAGCGGAGGAGCGGAACGGGAATCTCCAACAAGCCATTTTGTACAATAAAACAATTGCATTTGACTTTTGTAGTGATGAAAACGCGCGTTCTACAGCCCTCAACAGTCTCTCCGACAAACTGTCCAGCGAGGAGTACGACAAAGTGGAATCAGAGAGCCGGAAACGTTGTCCTTTCGTGTCTGCCGGTGGCACAAATCCCGAGGCGGAAGCATTGGCTCTGACCATTGCTGACCAACGGTATTTTGAAGACAATTTCAACTCCGCCAGCGAACGTTACACTCAATTCATCACAGACTTTCCTGCAAGTAAAAAGAAGTACCACGCCTATTACTACCGTGGGCAATGCATGGAAAAGCTGAAGCAACCGGACAAAGCTTTGGAAGACTATAAAATGGTGTACGAGGACGAGGTGGTCAATGAGTTTTGTGCCAAAGCACTGCGTTCTTCAGCAGAAATCCATGCCAACCGGGGTAACAACCTTGCAGCCATGGAACTCTATGAAAAAATGGAGGGCAAAAGCGGCAAATTGGAAGACAGGCTGAGCGCCCAATTCGGAAGGGCCAACATCCACCTCAGCAACAAAGATTACGAAGCCGCCCGCCGCGAATTCCAGTCCATCTATACCGATGCCAACACCACCGAATATTCAAGGATGAGGGCCAGGGTTCAATTGGCCGTATGTGACTACCACCTGAACAGGAAGGATGTTGCGCTCAAGGAATTTACTGAAATCGAATCATTGGACAAAAAAGTCTTTGGTGCTGAAAGCCAATATTACATCACCCGAATCCTGTATGACCGTGGTGCCTTCGAACAATGTCGTGACACGGCCATTTATCTAAAAAATACCTACCCGGCCTACAATCAATGGAAGGCAAAAGCCTACTTGGTTTTGGCTGAGGCCTACCTGAGTTTGGGAGATACTTTGCAAGCGGTTAAGGGAACTTTGCGCAGTTTGGCCGACCAGGATGCCTACCCCCAAGTGCAAAGAGAGGCTCAGGCAAGATTGGATGAGATAACCAAGATTTGGACGGGTATGAACGCTTCATCTGAACCACTGAATGAAGATGGATTGAAAGAAGAGGCAGGAGACTTGATCGAGGAGGGCAACAAACAATGAACACCATGCAAAAAAGATTGATTGTTTTCGCTGTTTTCCTGTTGGGATGCTTTTTCATCGGCTGGTCGCAACCACCGGGTACGGACAATCAAACCATGACCGGTGACATCGATCTCAACTTGGGCAACCTCGAGAAACCTGCCATCGAGACGCCGGCACCTTCCAATCCCGTAGACACCAAAGGTGTTCAATACGAGGAAAAGGACATCATGGTCAAAACCGACTATCAGCCCTTGCCCATTAAGGCTCCAGCCCCGCCCAAAGTTGAAATGCCCCCGCTGTTCAACAACATGATTTCGGCCGGTTTCGGAAGGTTCGCCTCGCCCTATGCCAGCCTGTTTTTGAACAGCGGAAGGAATCTCGATGCCAACATCGGACTTGATTTCACACATTTGTCTTCTTCAAGGGAGTACGTTGACTATTCTAATTTCCGGGACGATTTCGGTGGCATTAAAGCCGAGTATTTTGCCAACGACCACGTCCTGAAAGGTAACTTCAGGCTGCAGAACACCCAATACTTTTATTTTGCTGACACCCTTGTGGAAGGTCATCCCGAATGGAAAGACAGCATCCGGCAAGCCTTTACCCGCATGGAATTCGAAGCATCGTTGGGGAAAAAAGCACAATCGGGTGAGGGTGTAAACTACCATGTTCCGCTCACATTCCATTCTTATTTCGATCATCACCGCAAAACCGACAAAGGACGGGACTTACATGTAGGGATTCGCCCTGAATTGGATTGGAAAATCACCGAACAGTTCGGGGCCGCGATTCGTTCCAATTTCATGTTCTCCAACTCGGAATTCGATTCATTGGAGCAATCCAGGTTTTTCTTGGACCTGACGCCGATGGTGACATTCAAAATGGAAAACATCCAAATCGAGGCAGGACTCAAAATCAACTCCTTGAGTGATACCAACACACATTTTGCAGCCTATCCTTTGTTGACCGGTCGATATGAATTGTTTCCAGGAAAGATGTTCCTGACTGCAGGCCTTACGGGCGAAACCCATTACCTGCGCTACTACGATTTGGTTGCACAAAACAGATATCTAGACCGCAATCTTGACATCAGGCCTATGCGTGACCGCTTGAACATCCATGTGGGCATGGGGGGGCAATTGGCCAAGTTCCTGAGCTATGATGTCAGGTTCTACACACGGAAAATCAAGGACCAATTGATATTCTTCAATCCCTATGGTGGGTCAGAGTTCCAAATGTTGTATGATTCCAACTTCGTGCAAACTGGCTTGAAAGCCTCCATCATCTTCAACAAAGACAATAAAATTAGAGCTGGAATCAGCGGTGATTTCCGTCGTTTCCGCACCAGCAACATCGCACACAATTTCAACATGCCTGGGGTGCAGATGGATATTTGGGCCAATTACAATTTTGCCAACAAGGTACTTGTCGGAACGGAAGTGTATTTCTTCGGCAATCGTATCATGTCTTTGGACACTGCCGGTGCACCCATCGAACAAGGCATGACCGCCGATGTAAACCTCAGGGCGGAGTATAGGTTTTCAGAACGGATTTCCGTATTCTTGCAGTTGAACAACCTCCTTGGTAACAACTGGCAACGCTGGTACGGTTATCGGGAGCGACCTTTCGACGTGAAAGGTGGTGCTACCTTCTCCTTCTGATGGCAATTGATCCGAGAAATTCGCTCAGTCTTGCATTTCAGCATTTGGACCTGTTTTCGGTCCCTGAAATCGGAACCTTCCGCAAGGTAAGGCAGTCCGCCGTTGTGGACCATCAGTCGGGCAAAATACTCCCTCCATGTGAAAAATTCGTTTGGGAAAAGGGTTTCGACCATTCCTCGGCATTGCGTGAATTTTTGTCGCGTCATCACCAAGTTCCAGGTGGGGAGGTAGGCCATTTGCCATTCAGGATTTCCGATCATCTGTTGTCAGAAATCAAGTCATCAGGCCAAGCCTCCTTGTCCATTGCGGGTGTGTTAAAGCCTTCACCTGCCGAATTGGGTGCTTTCGAAATTGCGCCTTCAACCCTCAATCTCCATCCAGGCGACTTTTTTGGTTTACCGACGTTGTCCTTCAACTTATCTCCCAAATCAGAATCACCTACGCAAACCGAGCGGGAGGCTGCGGCAAAACGTTATGCTGCCTTGAAGGATGCCCCGGTAGAGCCTGCACCCAAACCGGTTCGTAGGCGTGGGAAACGAAATACAGGTAGAAACATTGTTGTCGTCCTCCTGCTTGCGGTGATGGCGGCATCCATGGGCGGAATCATCTGGCAAGACAAAGTTCAAACCTGGATGAAATCTGTTGGATTGGTCACGACCGTTTCCGAAGGTCAAAAGCCGGAGGTACAGACCGAGAAGCCAGTCACGGTTTTGCAGCCAACCCGGCAGCAGCCTGTTGTCAAACTGGATGAAAACAACACAGCCGTAGTCAAGGCAGATGATCAGCCCGTGAAACACTCTGAATCTGTCGTGCCTCCTGTTACTGAGGTTGAAAACCTAATTTCTGACCTGTCCGATTGGAATGGAATGGGTCAACATGCACAATCAGGCACCTACTATTTGGTTGTGGGGGCCACCTCTGACGCTGTCAAGGCCAAGGAAATGGCCACATCGATGTCCAAAGACGGGATCAAAGCCTCGGTTTTGGTGCCACGGGCAGAAGGGCCTATGTTCAAAATCGTGGCTTTCCAAAGCAAAGATAAAAGTTCCGTCATCCAGAAAATGGTGGAATGGAAAGACCGTTTCCCTGAAAAGAGTTGGATTTTTTGGATGGGGATGTAACCTGTCAATCCCGACAGTGCCCCCATTTTCCAAACAGTAACTTTCGAGTTTGAAGAGGCCTCAGGGCTTCAGTACTTCATTGAGGTTGTTCTTGGCCAATTCAAACTCTGGAAAGATTGCCAGAGCCTCTTCAATTGCTTTCTTGGCCTCATCCCTCTTCCCTTGGTCCATCAACAAAACACCTGCCATGTTGCGGCAAGCGGCTTTCATGGGTACACTTTGTTGGGATTGGTTGGTCGAAATCCGTATTTCCAAATCTTTGATGGCTGGGTTTTGCATGAGCGCATCCAAAGTCATAGCACATTCGCCCAACCTGCGCATGGTATATTGCAACGCGGCGATTTCATATTGGTGGTAAGGGCTCTGGGTCAACGCAAACAAAGCCTCGTAATCGGTCAAACTTTCTTTGGGCCGACCAATGGTCTGGTAGGCCACTGCCCGTAACTCTAAAGGCCCCAATTCTTTCGGCTTGGAAGTCAAAATATCGGAGGTGACAGCTATAACTTGGGGCCACGCGGCGCGCTGGAAATACAACAACGCCAAGGAATCCCTGTAATGTGAAAACTCGTTGCCCAATGCCAAAATATCGTGGGTTGCTTGGGTGGCTACGGCCAAGTCTCCGTATTGAAGGGCACGATCCAAAACGACACGACGTTCTTGATAGGTCTGTTGCTTTGTATCAATAGTCGCAGTGGGTGTTTTTTCCTTTTTTTGGGAAAATCCCATGGTCCAAACCAGACAAAGGAGGGCGATCAAGATTGACTTTGGGGTATTCATGGTTCAAATCTATTAAAAGGCTTCGAAACTATGCATCCGGGGTATGGTCTACAAAAAAAAGAGTCCGGCTTGCCGGACTCTCCATGTTTTCAGGTATTCATCATTCCAAAACCAATTTTTTGGAAGCTTTTTGGGTGTTCAATTGGAATTCGATTTGGTACACGCCTTTGGAGAGACGGCTCAAATCCAATGTGAGCACTTGGAAACCGTTTTGCAGGTCGTAATCGTTTTTGACTACCGACTGACCCAACATGTTGGTGACTGTCAATTTCAATTTGCCGCCATCTTCAAGCGAAATGGGCAGATTGACAGTTCCCGTGCTTGGGTTGGGGTAGGGCTCCCCGATGCTGAAAGATGAGCCGGGCAACATGGCGGTCACAATTTCAGTTTGGGAAACAGCACCGTTGAAGTCCAACTGACGAAGACGGTAGTAATATAACACGCCTTTCATCACCTGTTGGTCATCGAAGGAATAGTCCATGGCGGTGGATTGTGTTCCGGCACCTTGCACGAATCCAAGGTCTTGGAAATC
>Ga0068876_10001138_pt1 | contig 20950 bp, 15 predicted proteins | sample NOAtaG_6_FD_66442 | JGI IMG/M metagenome (GOLD analysis project Ga0068876, IMG submission 66442) | Freshwater lake microbial communities from Lake Erie, under a cyanobacterial bloom - NOAA_Erie_Diel5S_2200h metaG | ecosystem: Environmental > Aquatic > Freshwater > Lake | place: USA: Ohio, Lake...
TTTGGTAATTTTATTAACCGGACCTGGGTGTTGATGCATAAACTTTGCCAGGGAAAAGTGCCTCCTTTTCATGCCACCTTTAAAGATGGCACCGACGAGGAATTACTGAAGGCTATCGTGGATGCACCTAAAAAAATCGAAGCACTACTCGAGGAATACAAGTTCAGAGAAGCCCTGTTCGAGATCATCGATCTGTCTCGCAAGGGAAATCAATACATGCAAAAGAAGGAGCCCTGGATCGTGGCCAAACAGATCGAACAGGACCCCAGCGCCCAGGCCCGAATCGACAACTGCCTGCACCTTTGTTTGCAACTCACCGCCAATCTGGCTATTTTGGTCAATCCCTTTTTGCCCCATACGGCCAAGACCTTGTTGCATCAAATGAAGGTGGTCGAAAAAATGTTGCAGTGGGAAAATGCCGGCAGGATCGACCTGCTCAAGACAGGCTATTCCCTGCGCGCCCCACAGCTCCTATTCAGAAAAATCGAAGACCAAGAGATCTTGACCCAGTTAGAAAAATTAAAGAAACAAACCATGTCTACCCCTGATGCCGGTTCGGCACTGCCAGCGGAAAAATCCATAACCCCGGCAAAAGCCACCATTCAGTACGACGACTTCGCCAAGCTGGAATTAAAGACCGGCATTATTCGCGCAGCCGAAAAAGTAGAAAAGGCCGACAAATTACTTTGCTTGCAAGTAGACTTGGGCAGCGAAACCCGCACCATCGTTAGTGGTATTGCCCTGCATTATGCCCCTGAATCGCTCATCGGTCAATCTGTTACGGTGGTCACCAACTTGGCCCCCCGCAAAATGAAAGGCATTGAAAGCAATGGAATGATCCTCATGGCTGAAACCACCGAGGGTAAGCTAGTCTTTATTCAGCCCGCACAACCCATCGATCCGGGTGCCATAGTCAGCTGAGTTTTTCTTTTCAAACACCAAACGTCTTAATTTAGTAGCAACGAATTAGTTGCATAACTAACTATTTTTTATGAATCGAATCATACGCAAGGTAGCCGTACTGGGCAGTGGTGTAATGGGATCTCGCATTGCTTGTCATTTTGCAGGCGTTGGACTTGATGTGCTACTACTCGATATTGTTCCCACTGGTGTTACGACCGCTGACGGTGCTGCTGCCCGCAACCGCATCGTCAATGAGGCATTACAATCCGCACTAAAAAGCAATCCCTCTCCCGTCTATGACAAGGACGTTGTTAAACGCATTCGAACCGGCAACTTCGAAGATAACCTCACGGAGATCGGTACATGCGACTGGATCATAGAAGTGGTGGTAGAGCGACTCGACATCAAACAACAATTATTCGAAAAAGTAGAGCGCTATAGAAAGCCCGGCACCATCATCAGTTCCAACACCTCGGGTATTCCTATATCAATGATGGCCGCTGGCAGAAGCGAAGATTTTCGCAGGCATTTTTGTGGCACGCACTTTTTTAATCCGCCCCGCTATCTAAAATTGTTGGAGATCATCCCCACGGCAGATACCGATCCTGCACTCGTGGATTTTTTGATGCAATACGGCGATCTACACTTGGGAAAGACCACGGTCAAATGTAAGGATACGCCTGCCTTTATCGCGAATCGCATTGGCGTATTCGGCATCATGGCCATCATGCATTTGAAACAACAACTACAGCTTAGCATTGACGAGATAGATGCACTTACCGGCCCTATTATCGGAAGACCTAAGTCAGCCACCTTTCGTACGGCCGACGTCGTAGGAATCGATACCATGGTCAAAGTGGCCGGGGGTGTTGCGGCCAACTGTCCTCACGACGAGGCACATTCACTTTTTGCCATTCCCGATTGGCTACAAAAAATGGTCGATAACAATTGGCTGGGCGACAAGACCGGTCAGGGCTTTTTTAAGAAAATAAAAAATGAGAGCGGCAAAAAAGAGATCCTAACGCTCGATCTGGAAACGCTCACTTACCAACCACGAAAGAAAGCCTCGTTCGCTACACTGGAGGCCGCTAAACCTATCGAAGATCTTTCGACCCGATTGCTCAGCTTAGTAAAAGGAAAGGATAAGGCAGGAGAGTTTTATCGCCTACTCCATTACCGCATCTTCTCTTACATCTCACACCGAATACCCGAGATCAGTGATGAGCTGTATCGGGTAGACGATGCCATGATGGCCGGCTTTGGCTGGGAAATGGGTGCCTTTGAAGTGTGGGACGTGCTGGGTGTAGCCACTATGGCTACCGAGATGGAAAAAGCCGGATTACCCCCTGCCCCTTGGGTTAAGGATATGATCGCAAAAGGGCACACTCAATTTTATAAGAACGAAAAAGGGATCCGCTATTGCTACGAACCCGCTACAGAAACGTATAAACCTTTGCCAGGCGGTGCCGACTTTTTGGTCATGAGTCACCACAAAGAGAACCTTGTCTGGAAAAACAGTTCCTGTAAATTATACGACCTGGGAGATGAGGTCTTGGGACTTCAATGGCAAACTAAAATGGGAAGCATAGGCGGCGATGTGCTGAGTGGCTTACAAACGGCCATAGAAAAAGCAGAACAATCTTTTCGCGGATTGGTGATCGGTAACGAAGGTGCCAATTTTTCGGCCGGTGCCAATGTAGGTATGATATTCATGATGGCCATAGAGCAAGAATACGATGAACTCGACCTGGCCATCAGAATGTTTCAACAAACGACCATGCGCGCCCGCTACTCCTCTATTCCGGTAGTGGTAGCCCCTCATGGATTGACCTTGGGCGGAGGCTGTGAGCTGACATTACATGCAGACAAATGCTGTGCGGCCGCAGAGACCTACACGGGATTGGTGGAATTAGGTGTCGGGCTCATTCCCGGCGGAGGTGGCACTAAAGAATTTGCTCTTCGTGCGTCCGATGAAATGCACCCTGACGAGCCGGATACCAACACACTTAAACATCGATTTATGTCGATCGCCACCGCAAAGGTGGCCACTTCGGCAGCCGAAGCTTTTGCCATGGGCATTTATCGAAAAGGTACCGATGAGATCATTTACAACAGCCATCGTCGCATTGCAGCCGCCAAACGATCGGTACTAGCCATGCAACAAGCCGGGTATAACCGACCAGTTGAAAGAAAGGACATTCAGGTGATAGGAAGAGCGGGGCTGGGCGTACTCTATGCAGGCATTCATGCCATGCAGACGGCCGGGTATGCCTCACAACACGATGCCCTCATTGCCAAAAAGCTTGCCTATGTGATGTGCGGCGGCGATCTGAGCGAAAGAACACAAGTATCGGAACAATACCTGCTTGATCTGGAAAGAGAGGCCTTCTTATCACTTTGCGGTGAGAAAAAATCGCTGGAGCGAATTCAGAGCGTACTAACGTCCGGTAAACCTATTCGCAACTAACAAACGGGGAGCGCCTCTTCTATGGTTGGATAGCGAAAGCAAAATCCGGCCTGTTGCACTTTTGCAGCGCTCACCCTGGTACTCTTCAATACTTCTATGCTCATCTCGCCCATCAGTATCTTCAAGAAGAGGGCAGGAACAGGAACTGGAATAAAAAACTGTTTTCGCTGTCGAGCCAGAGCGACCATCAGAGAATGCTGCGTAACGGGCGAAGGGGCTGTTGCATTGTAGATCCCTTGCAGGGTGCTTTGTTCGAGCGAAAAGATGATCATCGATACCAGATCTTGCAATTGGATCCAGCTGATCACTTGCTTTCCCGATCCGAGTATGGGTGCTACACCCCATCGAAGCGGCTTCTCAAACTCAGGTAGCGCCCCACCCTGTCTGCTTAGTACGATCCCAATGCGCAATATGACGCGTCGAATACCCAGGGTGGTCAAGGGTGCGGTACTCTCCTCCCACTGTTGGCAGGTATTTCCCAAAAAACCTGCATCGGGCAGATCGTTCTCTGTAAACGGAGCTGCCTGTTCGTTACTGTCGGCTCCATACCAACCTATGGCAGAAGCCCCGACAAAAGAAAGGGGTCGGTGTGCGATCTGTTTGAGCCGATCGACCAGCAAGCGACCTGACTGGACCCTGCTATCGGCGATCTCTTTTTTTCTGGCAGCGGTCCAGCGCTTATCAGCAACGTTGGCACCAGCCAGATGTACGATATGATCGGCCTGTTCAAGTACCTCGACATCAAGCTCGGCATGCGCAGGATCCCAATAGGAATAGCGAACAGCTGGATGCGTTGCGTAAGGCAGCGATTGCGTATGACGGGTGCGGGTCAATAGGATGAGCCGGTAGTCCCGCTGCAATAATGCTGAAACCAGCGCAGTGCCTACCAACCCTGTACCTCCGGTGATCAAAATGGTTCTTGACATACTAGTATTCGAAGATAACACCATGCCCTGCGAATTGTTCAGGCACGGATAGCGACATGGCCGGCCTCAAAAAAAACCTCCCGGCTTTCACCGGGAGGAACAACTAAAACACATCATCGGAACTTCTCTGCCAAGCAGAGAATTCGTTAATCAGGCTTTTTGCCATTTAAAAAAGTATTGAGCGTACTAATGGGCCCTTGGCTGGACGGATCTTCTTTGACCTCATAATTGCTATAGAAATTCTCGATCTGCGAAGAACTGTTATACAACTCCATATTGCGACGGATATATGCCGGAACCGTCTCGAACTCATTATTTGGGTCGGCCGCATTTACATTAAAGCTAAGGTTACGCAACTTTTGCAAGCGGTCAGCAGCACGACGTTGTTGCTCGAACGTATCCTCAATACTAATGCCTTCATCGCGCGCCGAAGGGGTAGCCGTGTGAATTTCATAAAGCAATGGCGTAGGCATATCGGACAACTCTTCTTTCTCGATCAGTTGCATTTGCATTTCTTCGGGTTCCTCCAACGAAGAAGTGGCCATGACAGGAACAACCACCGAATTTTCATCCGCTACTATCTCCGGAGACAGAGCTGGCTGCAGAATGTCCTCGCGTACTGTAGTAGCGGGAGCAGACAGCTGCTCACGTATTTCAGCATTCGCAGTCTGTGCAGGAGCCGGTGCCTCTACGAAGGCGGCTACCGAAACCGAAGTAGCTTGTGCCACAGGCATAGGAGGCTCGGCATAGATATTCGCGGGGCGAGTGAGATATCCTCCTGCTGCGGGTCCTGTCGTTGCAGGAGTGGCCGCTGCCAAATAGCTGGCATCAGTTTCGAGAATAGCCGCTGGGCGAACCGAAGAAGTAGTGACTTCGACCACTTCATTGGCAACTGTATCAGAAGAAAGTTCGAAATGAATGATGGTCTCTTGCTGGGGCACAACAGCAGCATCGGTAGCTATTACCGGAGGTACTTCCTCGATCAAACGAGGCATAAGCGCATCAGGTACGGAACTATTTTCTGCTACTTCTGCCGTTGCCATGATGGTAGCAGCATCGGAGCCTACCGGTGTAGTGGATGTAACAGGAGTAGTGTCATGCACGGGCATGGCCAATGCGATAGCGTTTATTTGCCCGTTAGCCGATCCTTGCGCTGTCGAAGGTGTGGAAGGTTCAGATGGCTGACCAAGCACCATAATGATCTTCTCTTCTTGTGGAGCCACTTTTTTGAGAGGCGTTGTACCAAGAGTATCCTTATGCTCAAATCCGGTAGCGATCAGCGTAATACCCAGCTTATCGCCTAACAGATCGTCATATCCCATACCCAGTATCACATCGGTATTTTCGCCGGCCTTGGTCAACAGGTATTGCTGAATGATCTCTACTTCATCCATGGTAAACTCATATTCACCACGAGCGGAATTAATATTTATCAGGATCCACTTCGCCCCTTTGATCTCATTGTCGTCTAACAATGGCGAGTTCAAGGCTTCTTCGATGGCTAACTGAGCCCGATGTGTTCCGGCTACTTCTGCGTGTCCCAAAATAGCACGACCGCCATTGCGCATTACCGTACACACATCGGCAAAGTCGACGTTGATCTGTCCGGTGGTGTTGATGACATCAGTAATACAGCGCGCTGCCGTGGCCAGCACGTTATCGGCTTTTTCGAAGGCCTCCCGCATTTTTAAATTGCCGAACTGATGGCGAAGTTTGTCGTTACTGATAACGAGCAATGTATCTACTTGCTGGCGCAGCTGGCGAATGCCCTCTTCTGCCTGTTGTAATCTTTTCTTTCCTTCGTAAGCGAACGGAGTAGTGACGATACCAACGGTAAGAATACCCAGGTCTTTACAAATCTTGGCGATGATAGGCGCACCACCCGTTCCGGTACCCCCACCCATACCGGCCGTAATAAAGGCCATCTTGGTATTGACCTCCAGGATCTTTCTGATCTCTTCGAGCGACTCCTCTGTGGCCTGTCGGCCGATCTCCGGGTTAGCCCCTGCACCAAGACCCTGCGTAAGGTAGGGCCCGAGCTGTACACGATTGGGGATACCACTGGCAGCAAGAGCCTGTGCATCGGTATTACAGATCACAAAATTGACGCCTTCAATTTGCTGATTGAACATGTAGTTGACTGCGTTACTTCCGCCTCCTCCTACACCAATTACTTTGAGGATAGAGGACTTTTCCGTGGGCAGATCAAAATGAATCATGAGCGTTAGGTTTTGGAATATGTGAATGAGTTAGTAGGGTTGCGTTTTATCCTAGGTGCTTATCTTCTTCTTCCTTGAACAGGTCGATGATGCGGTCTTTGAATTTGCTCCAGAAACCGGTGAGATTACGACGTTTTTTCATCTGGTCTTCGCTTACGCCCTCGGCTTCTAGAATTTCGGGGGTTACAGCGTTCTGACCACGACGCAGGCCATCGGGTACTTGCACCTGACGATATCCTTTTTCAAAATCCTTTCGGTTGTGCTCATAATCATCATACCCCTTAAGGATAAGACCGATACAAGTAGAGTACGTAGGCTTGGACAGCTCCTCGATATGTCCGGCCGCCAAGTGCTCATTCGGAAATCCGATACGGGCATTGAGTCCGGTTACATATTCTGTTAGCTGTATCAAGTGCTTCAATTGAGAGCCACCCCCGGTCAGGATGATACCGCCATTGAGCGCTTTATTATCTAGTCCGACTTGCTTTAGGTGATAGGTTACGAAATCCATGATCTCGCTCATGCGAGCTTGAATGATATTGGCCAAGTTTTTTACGCTGATCTCTTTGGCAGGCATCCCCCGCAAACCGGGAATGGTGATGTAGGCGTTGGCCTTGGCCTCATTGGCAAGAGCACTTCCGAATTGCACCTTCATCTGCTCTGCTTGTGTCTTCAACACCCCTAATCCTGATTTGATATCATTGGTGATGTTCTCGCCGGCAAAAGGGATAACGGCCGTATGCTTCAAAATACCTTCGTTGAACACAGCCAGGTCGGTCGTACCTCCACCGATATCCACAATGGCCACACCCGCTTCAAGATCCTCCTGTCCCATAACGGCGGCAGAGGAGGCCAGTGGCTGCAACACCAGATCTTTCGTGATCAATCCGGCTTTTTCTACGCTCCTGTTGATATTGCGGATGGCATTCTTGTCTCCGGTTATTATATGAAAGTTAGCGCCGATCTTGACCCCTCCATAACCGATAGGATTGGCAATATTGGGAATATTATCGACCGTAAATTCCTGTGGAATTACATCGATGATCTGATCGCCCGCAGGAATGTAGGTCTTACGCTGGTCATCGACCAGTTTGTCGATCTCATGCTGGGCCACTTCTTCGTCGGTACGCTGACGCACCATATCGCCTCGTGTTTGCAGACTCTTGATATGATGGCCCGCAATACCCACGTACACCTCACTGATGTCGAGAGTAGGGTTAGAAGCAAAACAATTATCAAGGGCCGTTCGAATGGCCTTGATCGTCTCATCGATGTTAAGCACTTGGCCGTGCTTGACACCATTGGAGTTGGCCTTACCAAAGCCAAGGATCTCGAGTTTGCCAAACTCATTCTTTCTGCCGGCGATCACGGCGATCTTGGTGGTGCCGATGTCCAGTCCGACAATGATGGGGTTTTCGTTGTTCATGATAAGTGGTTTAGTTGTTGTTTGATTTTTTTTGTGTGGATATGCTCGATGGAGTAGTATCAGTTTTAGTAGCGCCAGGCAATACCGTCTTTAACTCGAGGAGCGTAGGATTCGGCACGTCTGGCAACAATGGTTGTAAAGGCTTGGGAAGAACGCGTACGATGGTATCATTTTCCGCTTCCGTCGCATCGCGCAATAACTTTTCTACACTTCGTCTTAACTGCAAGGAGTCTACGCGCGCACTGCCCATGCTACCCGCCAGCACTTGTCCACTGAAGCGTACATCGATCATACGGTAGTGACCCAGCCCAGTCTTGCTCAGTACCTGCTGGTAAAAGATGAGAAGTCTGCGCAGCTTGGCCTCGATATCGGTAAGGCTGCCCAGCTTTACTACATGATCGCCCACGACCGGTATCAATTCCCACTGTTGAGCAGGTGATAAGTCGACCTGTGCTACTTGAGAAGCCCAAAACGAATCACGTGCCAATAATTGTGCCATCGTAAAGATCTGCTGCAATAACAGGGTATCTGGTTTTTTTGAAAGCACCGAATCAGAAAGCCCGGTAAAAACCGGCACCTTGATGGTCTTGAGCAAAGACAATGGCATCAATCTTCCTTGCTCATCCATGTAGGTAGAGCCTCCGCTTACGGTAAACAAGCGAGCCAGCGGAACTTTCTCTTGCACCTTTAGGTGCAACACGTCTTGATTATCAAAATAAAGTTGAGCATCCCTGACCCAAACATGCGACTTGATCTTCTGTTCTACCTTGCGAAGATTAAAGAGATCCAATCGTTCTCCGCGAACACCGGCGGTGGAGTGCTGCAATAATTCCTCGACATCGCTTTCGCTCAGAAAGGCACCCCCTGGTCCGGCCTTGATCTCGATGGTATAGGCGCGTAGCTTCTCCTTATTACGACCCCGAATAGCGGCAGCCAGCAATAAGGTCATACCAGTGCCTACCCCTATCCAAAAGGTGATAAACAAAATACGTTGTATGGTTCTTTTAATATTCAATTCTCTCTTCTCTGTTTATATGTTTTGCATTCTTTTCTTTATTGCTGCGGGTAACCGGTCGATATCACCGGCGCCTGCAACCACAAATACCTGTTGACCGGTCGATCGACACCGGTGATATTGCTCTTCTACCCAATCGACCACCGTATCGCTTTCTAGATAAACCAGCGGTACATCACGTAGCGACGATCCGATCAACGCACTGTCAACTCCCTCCATCGGCAATTCACGTGCGGGGTAAAGTGGCAGTAGCGCAACCCGATCAGCCGTAGATAACGCCTGCGCAAACTCCTTGGCCAGATCGCGTGTACGGGAGTATAGATGCGGCTGAAATAAGATCGTGCAACTAGCAGCTGGATATTGGGAGCGAACACCCTCTATCAACACCCGCAATTCCACGGGGTGATGTGCATAGTCGTCGATCAAAACCAATCGATCGTTATCAATGAGCTTTTCGAAGCGACGTTGCACCCCCTTGAAACAGGCCAGTGCATCGCGAATAGCCTCCGGACCAAGACCGAGTGCCCTGGCTACTGTAATGGCGCCAATGGCATTTTCTACATTGTGCCATCCGCCCATAGGCAAGTAGATATCCCCGATCCGTTCCCCATCGATAATGGCATCAAAGCGATAGCCCCCGTCGGACACCACGATGTCTACCGCATAACAATCGGCGCCATCGTTGCGAGCATGATAGCTAAGTCTTTGCGGCCCCTTGAGATCACTAGCCCGGGGCAATCCCCATTTGTGCACCAGCAATCCTCCATTCGGGATCAACGCACTAAAATCAACAAAGGCCTGCTCCATCGAAGCAACATCGCCATAGATATCGAGATGATCAGGGTCCATGGCAGTGATAAGTGCGACATGAGGCAGCAACTTTAAAAAACTCCGATCATACTCATCAGCCTCCACCACGCAACAGTTTACCGTACTGCTCCACTGGTTGGTCCCATAATTGGCAGCGATACCGCCTAAGAAAGCATTGCCTCCAAAACCGCTGTGTCGCAACAAATGGGCCACCATCGTAGAGGTCGTAGTCTTTCCGTGCGTACCAGCAATGCAAACATTCAAAGAACTCGTAGTGATCTGCTGTAGCAGATCGCTTCTTTTCCATAGTGTATATCCGTTCTCCTTATACCAACTCAGTTCGAGATGCGTAGCCGGAATAGCCGGTGTATACACCACTGCATCCGCCGAACGAACCAGCGCATGGAGGTCTTCGCTATAATGAACCGCTATTCCCGAAGCTTCGAGCGAACGCGTCAGCTCGCTAGGCGTTTTATCATAACCGCTCACTTTTACACCTTGCTCATGAAAGAAACGGGCCAGTGCGCTCATTCCAATTCCACCTATGCCGATAAAACAGAGTTCACGCAGCTCTTTCCTTATTCGAAAGGGCTGTTGCAAAAGCGTTGTATCGATGATTGTCCTCATTTTACTTTTTCAATTGCCTGATCAGTTCTGTCGCCACCTTCTCAGCAGCATCCCGTATACCAAACGACGCTATGGCGATACTGAGCGACCGTTGCTTTTCCGCGTCAAGACAAAGTGCAACGGCAGCAGGCACTAACGAAACGTGAGCTTCGGCATCCGCAACCAGTAAGGCCGCTTGCTTACTCACCAACTGCTCGGCGTTGACGCGCTGATGATCTTCGGCTGCCAATGGAAACGGCACGAACAATACCGGCTTTGCCACCACCGCCAACTCGGCCACGGTCATGGCACCTGCCCTTGCGATCACAACGTCGGCAGCGGCATATGCCATCTCCATTTGCTGAATAAAATCAGCCGTGTAACAACCGACATGCCCTTTAATACGCATCGCTGCTTTGGCTGCATAGAGCTTACCGGTTTGCCAGATCAGTTGAATACCACTGCGCTGTAATTGCTCGAACCCCTCATCGATGGATTGATTGATGGATCTTGCTCCAAGGCTGCCTCCCATTACAAGTAACACGGGTCCATGAGCAGACAGACCAAAGAAAGCTCTCGCCTTTTCTCGATCGGGCAACGGATTACAAATAGAGGCCCTGACCGGATTGCCTGTAAAAAAGATCTTTTCTTTTGGAAAGAATCGCTCCAGACCGGACACGCCCGCAAAAATGGTCTTAGCACGCTTGGCCAGCAGTTGATTGGATTTTCCTGCATAGGCATTGGCCTCATGCAAAAAAGTCGGAATACCCTTTGCCTGCGCATAACGCAACACCGGAAAGCTGGAGTAGCCTCCCACACCCAGTACAGCACCCGGACGAAAGTGGCGTAAGATATTTCTGACCTGCCAAAAACTTTTGAGCAACTTAAAGGGCAGTGAAACATTTTTTATCAAAGAACTTCTATCAAACCCTGCTATATCTAACCCCTCTATCGAAAAACCGGCCTGGGGCACTTTCTCCATTTCCATTTTTCCCTTGGCCCCTACGAACAAGATCGCTGCCGAAGGTTCCAGCTTCTTGATCGCTCCTGCTACGGCCAGCGCAGGAAAAATATGTCCTCCTGTTCCTCCACCCGCTATCAAGATCCTGTGACTCATACGGCAGCCTGTTTAACTACTTTCTCCGCTGCACTTCCTTCGAGTTCTTCCACATTTCGCGCAACACTCAAAATGATACCGATGGCCAAACAAGTAAAAATGAAACTACTTCCTCCCATGCTCACGAGTGGCAGCGTCACCCCGGTTACCGGAAACAGGTTGACCGTTACCGCCATATTGGCTAGCGCCTGAATAACCAGCGTAAAACTGAGTCCGAGTGCCAGAAACGCTCCAAAGGCAAACGGACACCGCTTGAATATTCTGATACAACGGAATAAAAAGACCAAATAGATGAACACTATGAAACCTCCACCCAGTATCCCGTATTCCTCGATGATGATGGCGTAGATAAAATCATTGTAAGCCTGTGGCAAAAAGTCGCGCGTTGTGCTATTACCCGGGCCAACTCCCAACAATCCCCCTTTCGAAATAGCCACTTTAGCCTGGTTGACCTGGTAAGCATCGGTATCACTGTCTTGACCACCGTAAATGAAGGTCTCGACCCGGTTGATCCAAGTATCCACCCTTGCCGTAAGTGCCGAACTAGAGGCCTTGCCTACCGTCGGCTCCTCGCTGCTTTCGCTATGATGTCGCACCACTGCCGTAGCGATCAACAATACGATCGGAATCATGGCCAATCCAATGGTCAACATCAGATGCTTGGCACTGGCTCTTCCTATAAACAGCAACAACAGGCAACTGGCCCCGAGTAGCAAGGCCGTGGAAAGATTGGCCGGCGCGATCAGCATACAGGTCAAGAGCACGGGCCAGATGACCATCAGATATCCTTTTTTAAAGTCCTTGATCATATCCTGCTTCTTGCTCAATAGTCTTGCCAGATACATGAAAAGGGCCAGCTTGGCAAGGTCGGAGGTCTGCATGGTCATATTGATGATGGGCAATTTGATCCAACGACTTCCCTCGTTCATTTTGACCCCGAAGAATAATGTATAAAAGAGCAACGGGAGCGAGATCAGAAAAACAATACGAGCAGCCTTGGAATAGAAGGTATAATTAACCAGATGTGCAAAGTAGATGACCAGCAATCCACCTAGAATAAAGACGACTTGCTTGAACAGATACACTTCGGTATTCCCCTTATAGTTCTTATACGCCAGCGAGCCGGTAGCACTGTAGACCGCCAGCAGCGATACCAGGGTAAGCACTACCACCAGGGCCCAGATCACTTTATCTCCACGGGTTTTCTTTAGCAGATTATCGGTGGTAAAGCTGCTGCGCAGGTCGGCCAGTCGTATGTCGCGAGGGGCTTCCATGAATCAGAGATCTTTTACGGCTTTTTTAAATTGTTGACCACGGTCTTCGTAATTCTTGAAAAGATCAAAGCTGGCGCAAGCAGGACTCAGCAAGACGGTATCGCCCTTGGCGGCCAAATGAAAAGCAGTTTGAACGGCCTCTTCGGCACTATGTGTATCGACCAACACGTTAACAAGCTTGCCGAAAGCCTCATGTATCTTTTTGGTGTCCTTGCCAAGACAGATAATGGCTTTTACCTTATCGCGAATACCCTCGGCCAGCAGCGAGTAATCATTTCCTTTGTCGACACCACCCAAAATAAGGATAGTAGGACGTGTCATGCTTTCAAGTGCGTACCAGGTAGAATTCACATTGGTAGCCTTGCTGTCGTTGATAAACTCAACGCCGCGTACCGTGGCCACATACTCCATGCGGTGCTCCAATTGCTCAAAATGCTGTACCGCATCGCGGATCTTGTCTTTGCGGATATCAAGGGTCGCCGCAGCTACACAGGCCGCCATGGTATTGTACTGATTATGCTTTCCCTTTAGCGCAAAGTCGAAGACGCTCATCGTCATCACTTCGTTGCCGGTCCGCACGTACATGTCTCCGTCTTTGATAAATGCACCAGGTGATACTTCTCTTTTCATGCTAATGGGTAGTTGGTTAGATTGTATACTAAAATTTTTAAGGTGGGTCAGGGTCACTGTATCGTCGGCACAGTAGATGAAATAATCGGCTGGTCCTTGATTCATGGCGATCCTGAACTTGCTATTGATATAATTCAAGAAAACGTAATCGTAACGATCGAGGTGGTCCTCGGTGATATTGGTCAGGATCGCCACATGAGGACAGAACTGATCGATATCATCGAGTTGAAAACTGCTGATCTCGACTACATAGAGTTCGTGCGGCTCCATCGCCACTTGCCGAGCAAATGAGTAGCCGATGTTGCCGACCAGTGCCACATTTAATCCCGCACGTCGACATAGTTGGTAGACCAGTGAGGTTGTCGTGGTCTTGCCATTGCTCCCGGTGATGGCGACGATCCGGCTATTACCCTTGAAACGGTAGGCCAGCTCCACTTCACTGATCACACGAATACCCTTTTCCCTGATCGCCCTCATGACCGGCGATGATTCGGGAATACCCGGGCTTTTGATCACTTCATCGGCATGCAGGACGCGCTCCAGCGTATGCATTCCCTCTTCGAAAGGAATACCCTCACTCAACAGTTCATTACGATAGTTTTCTTTCAAAGAACTTCCGTCGGAGAGAAACACCTCGTATCCTTTTCGCTTGGCCAGCAAAGCGGCTCCGACCCCGCTTTCGCCTCCGCCCAATATGACAACTCGTTTTCCCATACAAGTCTTCGACTTACCGAAGTTTGAGGGTCACGATACTGAACACCACCAAGAGCACCGTTACTATCCAAAATCGATTCACGATCTTGACCTCATGATATCCTTTGACCTGATAATGATGATGAATAGGTGCCTTGAGAAAAATTCGCTTTCCCTCTCCGAATTTTTTCTTCGTGTACTTAAAGTATCCGACCTGGATGATAACGCTCAACGACTCGACCAGAAATACCCCGCAAAAGATCGGTATCAATAACTCCTTGTGAACGATAATGGATAGGGCTGCAATGATGCCTCCCAACGTCAGACTGCCGGTATCGCCCATAAATAATTGGGCAGGGTACGAGTTGTACCAAAGAAAGCCAATGCAGGCACCGATCAGTGCTGCGATGTAGATAGAAAGCTCGCCGAGATCGGGGATGTACATGATGTTGAGATAATCCGCAAAGACCAGATTACCGCTGGCATACGCGAAAATCCCAAGCAATACACCGATCAAGGCAGCCGTACCGGTAGCGAGTCCATCCAATCCATCCGTGAGATTAGCTCCATTCGAAACCGCGGTGATTATGAAGATGACGATCGCGATATACAATAACCAGGTGTACTCACGCCAGTTGGCCGGAAGTAACTTAGCGTAATTGAATTCGTGATTTTTGACGAAGGGAATGGTGGTAACAGGCGTTTTGGTAGACACATAATAATGTGTTTTTCCATTGAAGGTCTTTGCAAAGACCGTACTGTCTGCCTGTGGATACTTACCGGTATACTCCCGCCAGATGACCACCTCGGAATTAAAATACAAGGTAGCTCCTACGGTTATGCCCAGACCGACCTGCCCTAGTATCTTGAACCAACCGGCAAGACCGTCGGCATTCGATTTCTTATACTCCTTTCCTTGTTGTTGGGCCATTCGCTTGCTGCGGAGTTTAAGATAATCATCGATGAATCCGATGATACCCAGCCAAACCGTGCTCACCAACATCAACTGTACGTATACCTTGGTCAGATCGGCCAATAGTAAGGTGGGAATCAGGATCGCTAAAATGATGATGATACCGCCCATTGTCGGCGTTCCTTTCTTGCTAGCCTCGCCAGCCAATCCCTCTTCACGAATACTTTCTCCGATCTGTCTTTTTTGCAAAAAGGCAATGAGCTTCTTTCCGTATACGAGCGTAATAAAAAGCGACAATAAGATAGCTACCAATGTTCGGAACGTGATATAATCAAAGACACGACTGCCCGGAAAGCGAATTCCTTCTTCGGCCAGCCAGTCAAAAAAATGATATAACATAGTTCCTGTTTATTTATCGAGTGCCGCAAACCATTTGCGAACGGTCTCGCGATCGTCAAAATATTCTTTACTGCCCTTTACATCCTGATAGGTCTCGTGCCCCTTTCCTGCCACTAGTATGATATCGTGGGGCGCCGACAAGGAGATCGCCGTTTTGATAGCGGCATCTCGATCGACTATCGGAATGTATTTTTTATGATCAGCAGCTGCCAATCCCTCTTCCATATCCTTGATAATGGCGGCCGGATCTTCGGAACGGGGGTTGTCGCTGGTAAAAATGAACCTATCGCTGTGTGCCGCTACCGCTGCTGCCATCAAAGGCCGCTTAGTGCGGTCGCGATCACCCCCGCAACCTGTAACGGTGGTGAGTTTTTGATCGGGCTTGCGTAACTGCTTTAAAGTGGTAAGTACATTCAGTAATGCATCGGGCGTATGTGCATAATCGACAACGGCCATTACCTGGTCTTTATGCGATACAATGCATTCGAAGCGACCGGGTGCCCCCTGTAACTGGCTGAGCTGGGTCAACACCTCCATCTTGTCGAGGCCAAGCGCACAAGCCGCACCGTACACGGCCAGCAGGTTATAGGCGTTGAACGTGCCGATCAATCGAAAATGCACTTCTACCTCATCAATGGTAAGTTGTAACCCCTCGAGCCCGTTATCCAAAAGGCGTCCCTTGTAATCGGCCAGCGTACGAAGCGCATAGAAAAGTTTACGGGCTTTACAATTTTGAAGCATGACACTACCCCGCTTATCATCGGCATTGCTTATTGCGAAGGCCGTGGATGGCAGTGCATCAAAAAATGATTTCTTAACGCGGATATACTCATCGAAGGTTTTGTGATAATCGAGATGATCGTGCGTGATGTTACTAAAGATGCCTCCGGCAAACGAAATACCCGCAATACGATGTTGATGAATGGCGTGTGAGCTGACCTCCATGAACACATGCGTACAACCGGCTTGTTCCATCTGTTGTAACAAGTGTTGCAGTTGAACAGGATCGGGTGTAGTATGCGTTGCAGCGACCGAGCGATCGCCAATACGATTCTCTACCGTGCTGATAAGTCCGCAGGTATGGCCCAAGCCTGAAAAAAGTTTATACAGCAAGGTCGCAATGGTGGTTTTACCATTGGTGCCGGTCACACCCACCACTTTCAATCGGGCCGCTGCATTGCCGTAGAACTGTGCAGCGATCAAGGCCGATGCCAATGCCGCATCCGAAACTTGAACAAAGGTCTTATCGGCTGCACAAGATGCCGGCATTGTTTCGGTAACGATGGCCACGGCACCTTGCTGCAGTGCTTTATCGATAAATTGCCGGCCATCTACCCGAGTACCGCGAACCGCAATAAACAGAGCGCCCGGCCTTACCTCACGAGAGTCGGTGGTGATGCTGAGCGGCTCCACTGCGGTAGAACCACTCACCGAAACAACCGAAACCCCGTATAACAATTCACTCAGCTTCACTAACGCTGTTTATTTTTTAACTCAGTTCAAGAATAATTTGCAAGGGACGATCCAGTGCCGTTCCCGGAGCCACCGATTGCGACACGATTCTTCCTCTTCCTTTTACCTGTACCCTTACACCCATGTTCTCCAACAGGTACAAAGCATCCTTTAACCCCATTCCTTTTACGTTTGGCATCACCTTGCTTCGCAGGGGTTGGGCCTTTAATACGGTCTTGCCCTGCGGATTATAGGCTTTGACCCACACCTGTTGCTGCATTGAATCGGTATAGGGTAATTGAAGTGTTCTAAATACCTGGCGCAGATCGTTGCCATTTCCTGCATAGAAGAAAAGCGTACTGTCGGCCTTTTTTACGAACTGTGAGGGATCTTTACGATCGACATACATCGCATAGACCTTGGTCGCGATCTCGCGAAAAACAGGAGCCGCCACCGTGCCTCCATAGTGAGAAGCGGCATAAGGCTTGGTACGCACCACTACGATACAAGTGTATTGGGGACGATCGGCCGGAAAGTAGCCAACGAACGAAGCCTGGTATACCCTATCTCCATATTTGATGGGACCATCCGAGACAAGTGCCGTGCCCGTCTTTCCGGCTACGGCAAAAGGAACACCTTCGAAAGCGCGTCGTGCGGTACCTTCGGTAACCACCGCCTCCATGGCACTACGTGCCGCTGTAATGACCTCGGGCTTGCAGACTCTCTCTTCTAAGACAATGGGCTCCACTTCTCGATACAAGGTTCCGCCTTGCTGAATACGACTTACCAGGTAAGGCTTCATCATCTTACCGCCGTTTGCCACGGCATTATAAAGAGTTAGCGTGTGTAACGGACTTACCTGAATAGCGTATCCAAAACTCATCCACAGCATATTGCCCAATGAACTTCCTTTTTCGTTGAGCGGAGCCATACTGGGTCTTGGCACATTGCTTAGATCGATAGGGGCACGTTTGTCGAGATGAAATTTGGTGAAATATGTTTTGATCTCCTGTGGATCTTTTCCAAATGCCTTTAAGGCTAGTTTGCTCATGCCCACGTTCGAACTATGTGCATAACACTCTTTTACTGTCAAGAAAGGCTTAGGAGATCGTTCGGCATCGATCACCATTTTAGGACCTACCATGGCACGGCCCGCACTGCCTATCTCTACCGGATCATCAATGCGGCTGGTTCCTTTTTCCAGCACGGCCAACAGCGTGGCTAACTTGATGGTCGAGCCGGGTTCGGTAGCACGCAGCGCATAATTATCATCCTCCCAATAGTGACCGTCGGGTCTGCGTCCCAAATTGGCCATTGCCTTGATCTTTCCGGTAGCCGTCTCCATAACAATGGCCGTACCGTAGAGTGCCTCACTTTGCACCATCATCCGCATCAGTGCCGTCTCGGTAATATCCTGCATGGGCAGATCGATGGTGGTGTACAGATCTTTTCCGTTCTCAGGCTCGGTCTCCGAACCCGCAATGGGAATGGCCGCTCCCCCGGCGATAAAGCGGACCAGTCGCACTCCTTCTTTTCCACTGAGTAGCGAGTCATAGCTTCTCTCTAATCCTACGTTCTGCTTTCTGACCTTACCGTCGCTGGCCAGATGCTCCCGAGAGAGCCCAATGGTGCGACCGGCCAGAATTCCGTAGGGAAGCAATCGCTTGCTATTGGTCTCTACGATCACACCGCTCCGGTTGGGGCCTAATCGTACCAATGGCAATTCGCGAAAGGCCTTGTACTGCGCAAAGCTTAATTTCTTTTTCAGCGGATAATAACGAGACTTCTTCTCGTAGGCGGCTGTAATGGCTGCTTTGTATTGGGCTGGCGTCTGGTCATTGAACAGACCCGACAAAGCCACAGAGAACGAATCTATATTCTCTTTGAAACGACGTCCTTTCTTTTCGCGCAATCCATCGGCACAGAGATCAAGATAAATATCGAAGGTGGGAATGGAGGTGCTCAAAAATTGTCCATCCTCGGAGTAGATCGTTCCGCGCTGGGCATCGAGAGTTACATACCGTTGGTGCAAACTATCGCTAAGCCGCTTCCAATACGCCCCCTGAAATCGCTGAATATAAAAAGCACGACCCACCACACCGGCACCGAGCAAGGCCAGGCCGATAAAACTGATATATACCCTCCACAATATGTCGCGCTTAACTTGCATAGGTCTTATTGATGCATGGGTTCGGGAAGACTATCTACCAATACCACCGGAGAAACGGTCAATTCCTGCAGACCCAATGGGGCTACGGCATTGATCAGTTCGCTTTGCTTGGTTCTCGATAGTAATTCTCCCTTGATCATTTTGTATTCGTATTTGAGTTCCTTTACTTCCTTTTCCGTTCTGTTGATGTCGCGGATCGTCTTGTTAGCATAATGACCGTTGTAGATATACAGCACGGCCAACAGCGCCAGAAACAAAAAGAAAGGCACTTGCTGTACCAACGACTGGTAATGAAACCAGCGACTCCAACTCATTTTCTTTTCGTTTGTTGCGTTTTGCATGTCAGCTTGCTATGCTATTTTTTGCGCCACCCTCAGTTTTGCACTGCGTGATCGCGGATTTTTTTTCAGCTCCTCACTGCCCGCCACAACAGGCTTTTTGGTCAGTGGCTTCCAGGGAGAGGTCGAATGGATAGAGAGAAACGGATGATCCTGTCTTTGCTCAAGGGTGCCTTCTTTAAAGAACTGCTTGACCATTCTGTCTTCGAGTGAATGAAAACTGATGATAGCCACCCTGCCACCGGGCTTGATGACCTGTGATAATTGCGAAAGCAGTTCGCTGAGGGCGTTCAGCTCCTCATTAACTTCCATTCGCAAGGCTTGAAATACCTGGGCAAAGTATTTGTTAGGATTTCCTTTTACGGCATCTCGGATCGCTTGCTTGAATCCATCTATCGTGCGAAGGGATTGCGTGGCACGGGCCAATACGATGGTCTTGGCAAGGGTCTTGGCATTGGTCACCTCTCCATACTGCTCAAAAATCTTATGCAGTCTAGACTCTTCGTAGGTATCCACCACCCAAAAAGCCGTTTTGGAATGCCGCTGATCCATTCGCATGTCGAGCGCAGCATCAAATCGGGTCGAAAACCCTCTTGATGCCTCATCGAACTGATGACTGCTAACACCGAGATCGGCCAGCAGCCCATCTACCGGCAGCAACCCGTGCAAACGAAGAAAGCGGTGCAGGTATCTGAAGTTCTCTGGCACAAAAACGATCCGGTCATCGGCCGGAAGGTTGGCTCTGGCATCACTATCCTGATCGAAAGCCACCAGGCGACCTTGTGGTCCCAGCTTGTCGAGGATGGCACGCGCATGGCCACCACCCCCAAACGTACAGTCCACATAGATGCCGTCGGGCTTGATGGAAAGACCCTCGATCACCTCAGCCAGCAGTACGGGTATGTGATACGAAGGCTGCAAGGTTGTTGATCAATTGACGGATCCTCCTCCCATCACTTCATTGCCCAGCTTGCTGAAAGCATCCGAAGAAAAGGAGTCAAAGAACTTTTTGTACTTATTACTATCCCAGATTTCCATCTTATTACCCGACGACGCTATCACGATGTCTTTTTCTAGCTCTGCATATGCCTTTAGGTTTGGCGGCAACAGAATACGTCCTGCGGTATCGGGTTCCACATAAGTGGCCCCATTCAAAAAAGCCCGGCGGAATTCTCTCTGGCGAGGATCGAATTCGTTCAACCCTTTGATCTTCTCGAACAAAGGCTCCCACTCTTTGAGGGTATAAAGCGCCAGGCACTGCTCAAATCCCCGGTTGATCACAAAACGGCCTAACTCCTCCTCCTTCACCTGCCGCTTAAACCCGGCAGGGAGCAGAAATCGCCCCTTTGCGTCTAACGTAGCCTCGAATTCACCTAGAAAGCCAGTCATTATCAGTGATTTGAGTAATTTTTTTTCGAATTACCACAAAATAACACTTTTTCCCACCACGATACCAAATTTTGGCCTTCTTAATTTATCCCCACCGATTAAATCGATAAAACCCTTTGCTGGCTTAGGTTTCAGCTTGTGGGAGCAATTGTTTTAGTTTATTCCGGTGGATAGCATGTGGATTAGTGTGGAAAACCTGTGCA
>Ga0068876_10001146_pt1 | contig 20881 bp, 23 predicted proteins | sample NOAtaG_6_FD_66442 | JGI IMG/M metagenome (GOLD analysis project Ga0068876, IMG submission 66442) | Freshwater lake microbial communities from Lake Erie, under a cyanobacterial bloom - NOAA_Erie_Diel5S_2200h metaG | ecosystem: Environmental > Aquatic > Freshwater > Lake | place: USA: Ohio, Lake...
GCAGTGATTCAATACCAGGCTGAAACATATCTTCAAAGTATACGATATCACCTGCACCAACTGATCCTTGCTTCATCATCTTAACTAGATTCATAAGTTGACTCATACCAAAGTATGTGCGACCATGTGCATCAAGTACTTGACCGGTTACAATTGCTTTATCATTACTTAATGTATCACCTGGCACTATTACATAGTCTATCCCCCTACGTTCAAACACCGCACGATTCCACTCTTGCAACTGTAAAGTATATCTAGCTTTGTAGGGTTCAAGACCCATGTAATAGAGTTTACGCATTTTTTCCTTATTAATTTTATTAAGGTCTACTGTTTTCGATCCAGTTGTTTTTAGGTTGTTTACCTGCAAGTTGTTTTGTATGTTGACGATACGCAAACTGCTTCATATCATATAAGTGTGCTTCGTCAAATACATACCCATAGTCTACACAGAATTCTTTATATTTTTCTAAATCATGAAAAATTTGTTGAACTTTAGGATTAGATTGAATTGCTGGTTTACCCATTTTTATTTCCTTTAAATTGAAAGTTGTTGATACGGTTTAGTTAAATTGTAGTGTATCTCGCAGCCATTTTCATTATCTTCGGATACACTGATTACTACATTTCGGTTTGGATACCGATCTGCAATTCTTAAATAGAGGTCATCGGCAATCATTTCGCAACTTTTGTAGTCCAGTCGCAAACAATTTTGTTCCCCTGAATACAATGATTCAAGCCACCGTTTGAATTGTATGAATTCGATATCACGGTCATTGTGCCATACGTCGATTGACACCCTGAAGTGAAAGATATGCCTATGAGGATAGCCAAGAAAGCTAACATCTTCAAGTAAAGGATTTTCCAGTGCTGCAGGATATTTGTGTATACCCTCTTTTTGAAAAGTAACCCATATTTTTCTAGGTGCTTCATTCATTACCCTTTCAATTTTTTCTCGTTCAGCCTGAATCATCTATCATCTCCGTAGTCTAAATGTTCATGTTCATGTTCCCACTGCAATTTGTTTAGACGGCTTATTTCGTCTTTAAGTTGTAGCTTACGTTTTTTCATCTCAGTTAATTTTTCAACTTCAACATGAGGATGATCACGTTCCATATCATCAATCTGTTTATTAAGAACATTATGCATTTCTGTTAAGTGTTGAATTTTAGCTTTATACATATTACTCCTTGTTTTCATCAATAACACGGCTAGCCCACATCTCTTCACCTTCTAGTATCTCAATATCATCAATGATATCTTCAACAGATTCTTCCTCTTGAGAATTAGTAAACACTGCCATATCAAAAAATTTATCAAAATTTGTCATTGAGTTAGTAGTTTTCTTACCACTAAAACCTTGACTACCGCTTTTAAATTGATTCCAAAACCAATTATATTCTTCAATCTTATTCAATGCACTTTCTCTTGTAGGTTGAGAAATAATTTCATCAACTACATCTTTGAATAAGACCTTATCAAACTGTTCATGTATTAACATACTAGGCATGATACTATTGTCATATTTTCTGTTAGCTTCTTGTACTGCTACCATATGTTGATATACGTTGTGACCTTGTATTAGTGTGTAACTTAATGTGTCCCAACTAGTTTTTGTTTCTTTGTTGTGCTGCCCAATAAATCCTACGCCTCTGTAACACAAATCATTAATTGTCATTCTAGCAGTTATCGGACTGTCAGTAAATACTTTATGGATACCGTCAGCTAGCACGGCATCCTTAAATGGTCTAGTATCTTTTGCGTATTTTTTGGCTTCCGCAGTTTTTTCCATTTGATATGACCACTTGCTATTATGCTCAAATGTATTATTGAAGTATGCCAAACCTTTTGCTGCACTAAAGAATGGACTAGCACAGTCAAAACTAATTGTAACATTTGGATTTACATATTTTCTAAGTGCCCGTTGTGTATCACTAAACACTAATGACCATTCTAGTATAGATGTGCCAAGGCAATGAATCCAATCGTGAACTCCAGGCTGGAGTAAATCATCATGGATAATATGTACCAAACGCTTAAGAAAAAGACTGATATCAATTTTTGTCTGACCTCCGAATGCCCAACCATTAAAATGATTATCAGGATATTTTTTAGGATCACAATAATCCTTCATCTCCTGATACCAATCATCGCTTTGTTGATGACTGCGACCTTGTAATACATTTAAGAATTTGCATTTGCCACTACGATTTTCAATAAAATATTTGTTATTGATATGGGTAGCAGTAATAGCATCTTCAATAGTTTTGATACCATGTACACTATTACCATTCTTATCTTTCAAATGGTAAGTCGTTAGTGACTGTGATGGAATATCAAGAACCATACCATAGTCCATGTATGTATCCATCCACTTTAGTACTTGTTCACGTTTCTTTTTAGCACGTGGACAATTAGGATCTTTCCAGTCAGCAGGCCATTGACCTTTTAGAATTTGAAATCCACCACTATCGCCCAACAAGAAAGTACCACTTTCACGTTCATGCACAATACTTTCACTATTGCCTTGCTTACTAGGATCAAGTTCAGCATGACCTGCACTATATAATGCCCACTTATATGGGAACAGTGCTTGTTGACTGTTGAGAAAATTTAATGATTCAAGATCAGAAATACCTTGTGGTATTCGTTCAGATGGAAAATAATTTTCACCTTTACGCTGTTTGCCCAACCCAGTAATATAAAATGTACTGAGCGCGGGTAAGAACAGTGCCCAGTCACTATTATGCTTTTGTGTTAGATTATCTTTTTCCATTAAATTATTTTGTTTGTGCTGGAATCAGATAACGATATGTTGCAATACCACTATCAATTGTAATCTCAAGTATACCGCGTTCAGAGATACGCATAGTTTTGTCACCTGCCATATTTAAAACCTGAATTACTAGGTTTACTGGAAATTGCAATACATTCGCTAGTGTACCTTGTACTTTAGGATAAAATACAAAACTACCACTATGAGTTGCAGGATCACCAAAGTGAATTTTTAAATCACTATTTTCAATTTTAACTTTGAATCTATTTTCTTCACTGTTTGCTTGCGCTTGCTTTTTAAGACGACCGATACCTTCAACAGTGGGATTAAATTCAATGTTCCAAGTCGCACCTTTGAAAATCACTGTACTTACTTTTTCTTTTACGATTGACTCTGCCATTAAACGATAGTCATTAACAAAGTCTCCATTCTTATTTTCAAAGTGAATAGATTTTGCTACGTCATTATCACGTTTTGTACTTATTTTTGAGTTCTCGTCATATTCATCAAATCCAAGAATTGTTTTTAGTTTGTTTAGATTTGGCATACCAAACGTACCAATAAATTCTGGATCAGCATTTTTGAATGATCCTTCAATTACGATTTTGCCATTTTCATCTTGCGAAACTGCGGCAAAACTAGTTTCAGTATCAGTACCCATAATCTTTATAACATCAATGTCACTTAGACCATGAATATGAGAAATTAAATCTTGTAAATTGTCCTTCATATTCTTTCTCCTTTGTAGTATTTAGGAATATATTGTGTGTATTATAACGGAATTTATTGCGAAAAGCAAAACAAATTTAACCAATTGAAAAGAAATCATCAAAGGTTGTATGTGTATCTGTGCTTTTGCGTATATCCCAATCTAATACTCCTAGTAGATTATCAATCTTTTCATCGATTAATGTTTGTTCCATTGCTTCATCATCAAATGGTAATTCAATAAACCATTGTGGCAAACGTAATTCGTCCGTAGGATACGCAATACTCGTATAACCAAGTGGATTCGCCTTAAGTTTACAAACAACAATCTTCATACCATCTACAATTTTTTGACTATAGTTGTCACTGTTTGCTTGTCGTAATCTATTCCAATTCAATGCTGCACGTACATGACCAGGCATGTTTGCTTTACCTTGTGCTTTTTCTTTGTCGCCGTACATGGTTAAATTGTTAACACCTTTAGGACTTCCTTTAGTCCAACTAGGTTGTTCACTCATATAATTTTTAAATTTCTTAACCATCTCAACAACTTCTTCACGTTCAGCACCATCAAGTACTCTTTCTAGTACACTCATTAAAAAGTCTTGCACGTATTTAGGTGTGTCTGCTCGTTTCAAATCAAGACCCATAGCTTTAATTTGTCCTGATTTACCATTCACATCTTTACGCTTACCTTCTTTGTCATAGATGTTAATAGCATATCGTTTCTTTGTAATAAAGATACTGCGCTCACCAATTAGTTCACGACCTGCTTTGATGATAGATCCATTCTTTCTTGGTGCGTGAAATGCACGTTCCATAAATGCAGGAAAACTTTCATTAACTTGATCAGCAATTGAATCATATAAGCCAATGCACAGTTCTTTGTCCCAATGCAATTCATTAGAATCAATTTGTGGTTTTAATATAGGAAATGCACTGAAATAACATGAGTCAGTATCACCATATACGATTGCATCACCTTCATGATTGTATTCACCTGCGATACATTCATTGATTTGGCTCATCATGTGTTTAGTAATCTGACGACCACTTAATGTAACACTTTGCCCAATGCGTTTATCGTAAAAACGACAATGTTCATTCAATAGTGCGCCATATGCAGAGTTGAGTAGAATCTTTCTAACTAATTGACGTTTATCCCAATACTCACGGTCACTGTCTGTTGTTGATTCTTTTAGTTTCTTCTGCATATCTTTACGATCACTATACCAGCGTGAGAGTAGACCTGGGATCACGCCTTCTTGCTCATATGTAAAGATAGTACCGTTAGCACTAAGCATCCAAGGCTTATGACTATCAAATATCATCTTCCATATTTCTGCTGCACTCATTTCAACACTGCGACCATCTTCAAAGTCAACAGTAAGCATAGTGCCACGTTCTTGATTCATAATTGAAGCATATTCCAATGCACCAAATAAACCTTCCCACAAAATACTGCCTGTTACCGCATCATCACCTTCTTTGTGACGTTTCTTTTCACTTGCGAGTCTTAATCCTTTTTCTCGCATGTAATGATTAGTGAGTGATTGTCTAACTTGCCCAACGATTGTTTCTGGGGCCATGTTAAGGGCACGAATAACCGAGGGATAGAGCGAGTTGATGTCAACGGCTCCGACATACTCATGCATTCCCCTTTTCGGCGTAGCAACATAGGCACCTGCGGCTTGCTGTTCATCATTATTATCCTTTCTTGATTTATCGGGTACAACTAATCCACGTTCATGTGCTTCATTAAAAATTGCTTGCTCAATCATTGCAACTGAACCCATAACAGTGGGCAATAACACAGTGTTTTCATGCGCAAGTGCATTTGCTAAATCTAAAAATTTTAGTTTGTTGTGAATCTTAACTAACAGCATAGTATCTTGACGATTGTATTCTAAAAACCTTTTAAAGTCTTTGTTGTACAATTGATCAAGTGTACCTTCATATTGTGTTTTGTTTTCACCAACTTCCATTTCACCGATGAAATCTAGTTTATAACTGTGGCGACTTTCATAATTATACTTCTTATACAATTGTAAATAGTCCATATGAATACGACCAATTAAGTCGTATGTTTGTTCTTCTTTACCGAATCTTTCATATGTACGTGGTTTTGGCAATTGACCAAGTAGACAAAACTTACGTGTGTCATCTTTACTCATCACTCTAGTAACACGATTTACCATATAAGGTATGTCATATCCTTCTGAGTTCCAACCAGTCAATACATCTGCATCTTCAATCAATTGAAAGAAGGTTTCAAACATTTCTATTTCAGAATTGAATAGCAAACAGTTTTCAAACTGATTAGTTATCTCAGTTGCAGTTTCATCACTCATATGCTTTGGTGCTATGCATAAAGTAATCAATTGATCTAACCAATCTAAGTATAACGAAATTGCAGTTACTGGATTGAAAGGATCAGTAGTAGGACTAAAGCCCTTTTCAGGATCAAAGTCAACTTCAATGTCAAAGAAACACGTGTGTAGCTTAGGAGGTTCAGCACCTAAATAATTATCACTAAGGCAACGGAAAACTACATTGATATCACTTTCAAATAATTTTTTGCCTGAATGTATGCGCCTTTCTTTTTCAAACTCACCCCGCTTACGTGAACTAAACCTACTTACCGGATCACTGTATATACTGCGATACTTACCCTTAGGATCAGTATAATAAAATACATAGTTAGCAGGATATTCACGATAAGCACGTTTACCATTTGCAGTTCTTTCAACTACATGAATTTTATCACCGTCACGGTCATGAATTGCATCAATATAACTCATTCGTGTATTTTATCTTTTGTAGTAAAAATGTCAACAATATAGGCACATAAATTTGCAAACTGCAGTGCAGCATACATTAATATTGAAATAAAAAATCCTGTACCTACCCAGTATGCAAGTATTAATAATATCGTTGACATTAGTATATCATCCTTACCAACCCAATCGTATCAATGGTAGTGAGCAATATATAGTTAGCCAACATGCCAAAAGATTTACGACTCCAAGCAGCCCAAGCATACATAGCACAACCAGCAATCCAAATAGGATATAGAATAAGGAGTGGAGGATTGGGTACTGTAACTGCCATTGTAATTGCACATCCAATAGATGCAGCCCAAGCAGTGATTTCAATAATAAAACGTATACGGTTAGATGCCCAATCATCCTTTATCCATTGTAAGATGCTAGATACGGCATCTATCAAAGTGTTTTGCCTACGGTTGTAAGGATAGTTTCTAATAGTTCTTGTTCTTGTTGTGTCTTTCCGAATTCAGCTTTGTGTGCTACACGGATAGCTTTTTTAAGCACACTTGGTTTTACTTCTAGTTCTTCTGCTACTGCTTTAATGGTATCACTCAAGCCACCATTCAATGTTTCAACTTCTTGCATGACTTGCATACCTTCGTTGATTAGTTGGGTAAGTTTTAATTTTTGGTCTGCTGAAAAAGTTCTTGTGTCCATTTAATTTCCTTTGTAAAAGAGTGTTATTATATACTATTTGTTTATTGTGTTGCAAGTTTTTGTTTATCCAATACTAACTTCTTTACTAGTTTTGGTAAGCCAGGATTTACATGAAGTGCATGCGGTAATAACTCATGTCTGATATAGTTACGAATGTATTTGGTATCATTGTTTGATTCATCATTGATCCAACCACAATCGTGTCGTTCTGCCCAATCAATTAAGTCATGTTTAGTTGTTGTAAGAAATGGTCGTAACACATTATTTCTATGTGACGGAATAACTTTTGGGTTGCCATGCATACATGACCAAATATACGTTTCAACACAATCATCTAAATGATGTGCTGTAACAACTGGGTCAACAAACTTATCCAAAAAGTTATAACGCTCGTCACGCCAAAACTCTTGACTACTTACACCATCTGGATATGGTTTAGTTAGATGACCAACTACTAATGGTAATTCTCTAGCACCAGCAAAATCTTGCACAAAACTATGTGCCATATCGCTCGTCTTTGTACCATGATGAAAAAATGCTAATGTGATATCATGCTTACGGCGTAGGAAATCAGCAATGGCTACACTATCCACACCACCGCTAAATGCGATAACAAGTTTTTTTGGTAAGGGGAAGAGCAATTTGATCATCTATATAGTATAGCATAGATGTGTAAAATAAACAACTAGTTTGGAGTAAAAAGTATTTACATTACCAATATTTTTCCAACTAAGCTAGACAATACATCATCAAACATGTATTGCATATCTCCTGCTAAAATATCTGTAGCATCAGTGCGGCTGGCATCATCACGATAGTCAGGTTTTAAGTATAGACCGCGAGTTTGTTTACCCCATGCTTGTCTTCCGTAACCCAAACTTACTGGCAATGGATTCAGTTGTATTCTTCCTGTACCTAAATACTGAGCAAATAATTCATATAGGAATTCGTAAGGTCTACGTATTTCGCCTTGACGGCTACTACGCTGTGTACCAATATAATTAAACAATGCAGAGTACTCTGCTGAACGACTCCAGTCGATGGATGTGTCATACCGGTTGTTATTTGGTTTGCCATAATATTCATTGAGTATACCATTCATCGTATTGAATAAATGTTGCTCTGCTGCTTTCCATGGACCTGCATTTCTACCTACAATGCTACCTGATTGTACAGCATGACCTATTCTATGTGCCATCATCCAAGGTGTTAGCATAACTTTACTATCACCTTTGTTACCTACAAACACAACAGTAATTGCGTTCTCACTATTTTGAATTATGTTTTCTGCTTGATCTTTAAAGATTGCACGAATAGAATTCGCATCCATTGGTCCGTGTTCACTATACTTACCTGTGCCAGGTATATTACTGAAGAACAATCTAAAATCATATGGAGTTTGTTCAAAGAACTTTGCAGTCTTTAATTGATTAGTTGGATGTGGTACTAATTTTTTATCAACGCCTCTAAAAGGTCCTGGCTTATCAAAGTCACCCATTGTTTGATAGTCTGCTAATGGTGCTTCTGTCACATCTTGCTTAACTCTATTAGCCCAAAACTTTTTTCCTTTTGGTTTCAGTGTTTTACTAGGAATAATTTTACCAACTAAATCTTCTGCATAGTTATACATCTTAGTAGCTATACCTTGACGACGAAATTGAGGATACACATGGACTATATCCCCTGTCCATACTCCATCTATATTTCTAAATCTTGCTCCACCGGCATCTGAACCATTGTGTGAAGCATTAACATATAACATATCAGGAGACATGCTGTGGGATAACTTAATATCACTATCCGAATCTTCTGTCACTTGTGGATTGTACATCTTTCTAAGAACCATAACATCGCCACCACTGAAGGCTAACCTTTCTTGAGTTTCAGGGCTTAATTTTTTAGTATCAAATTGTTTGTAACCTACGGTTGAGGCAAAACGGTTTATTAGGTTTTGATATACTTTGCTACGGCTTGCGCCCTTTGAACTGAATATGAGTATTTTAGGTTGATATCCTTTTAAGTATTCACGAAAAGCATTTAACACTGTTCCTAACACTCTACTTGCGTCCCCGCCGCCTGTCATATCATAACTATCATTACGGCTAAATTCAACTTCAACTGCGTCATCACTTACTGGTGTAAATTTTATGTCTATGTAGCCACGATTACGGTCATATGCCCTAGCAGATGCCTCTTTAGGATCATCACTAGGATACCAGTTTAATGGAAAACTGTTTTCTGGTTCGTATAATTCTGTTACTACTGAGTTGTTAGGTTGATCTAAAAATTGCTGCACTGCTTTGAGGTGATCACTACCTGCCACATACACGCCCTTCTTTCTTGTGGCTAAAAATTTATCACGCAAGTCATTAACAGATTTTGCTACACGGCCTGCACGATAGGGATATTCTTCCCAATTTTTAGGGAACATTAGTTTTTCGCCTAATGTAAAAAACTTTCTAACATTTTTTTCTGTAGCAGGTAATTGACTTAATTCTAGAAAATCATAAGGTCCTTCGCTTACTGATTTAAAAAATTTTTGCAATGTGTCGGCATCAAATTTTCTATCTACAAAATAATTTGTAGACGGTTGTGTGTCAAGTATTCTATCAAAAATTGTAGAGTCAGGATCAAAGCCAATCTTGCCTTCTATAGTATCATTCTCTTTTATATTAGAAAACAACACATACAAAAATGGTGCAGGATATCCTTTGATGGCAGGAGATAGTAAATCATCATCCCAACTACCTTCATAATCATCTATGATGCCTTTGGTAAGTTTCTGATCCATGCCGTTGCCTTCGTACCAAGCACCGTGGCGTTGGGCAATGTCTTGTACTCGTTCAGCGGCAGAATCTGATAACTGTAATCGCTTGCCATGTTCTTGTCCCACAATAGCAGTATCGTTGCCTATGAATATAACACGGTCTGAGGATTCAGCGTCTTCCCAAACATTCTGTTCAGGGCGATGTTTATCCCAAAAACCTCTACCTGCATCTGTCTGCTGACCACTACGGCGTATTTTATAACCTTTACTCTTAACAAAGTCATACATTGTTTGAGCAATACCTTGACCACGATAGCGTTCATCTACCTCTAAATCTTGTGGCTTTAGAATCATGCCTTGTCCGTCATAGTCTATAGTGAATAACACATGCCCTAATTCTCTTTCGTTAGCAAAGGCTTTGACATATATTGTTTGATTATCAGTGTCGTCATCATCAACATATTCATCATCTTTTTCTATTTCAATAGAAAAATCTAAACCGTTAAAATGTTCAACATTTTCTCTGCCTTCCGCCACACCTTGCTCAACAAATTGAACATTTAATTTAGCATTTTTCCATAATGGATTTTTAGGATCCATTCTTTGTTGTAGCAACCATATAGCAGATACTCTGTGTGCGCCATCTTCGAACTTGCCGTTTAATACTATTGCTGGCGGTAACTGTGCTAAACTTTCTGGATGATCCTTCAAGTAAGTTGCGTACTCTATAACCTTTTTAGTCACGCCCCAACTATAATCTTTGGCGTCCCAATCATCAATTACATTATTGTAATAAGGCACACCTGGAACAGATGATATAATATCTTTTACGGTCATTTGGCGAGTTTGTATTTTAGCATCAGCACCGAACTGTTTTGGAGCACCTGAACTTGGTCCTGGTTGCGGCACGCCTTCAGACATAGATTCGCCACCGCCACCATCGCCACCACCATCGCCACTATAGCCACCGTAATATCCATAGCCAGGAAAAAAGTAACCACCGTAGTGCTTCTTACTTTTCTTGGTTTTTCTTTTTTCTGTTAAAAATTCAATAGCTCTCATAATATTTTCTTACTAGGCCATTGCAGTTGCAAATTTTAAAATAGCTTGTGCATTATGTTGTAAATCTTGAATAGCTGCTACATTCGTTACACCTAAACCTTTGTTAAGGTTTTTTACACGGGTTTTGTAATCTGGATGGGTGTCAGAAGGTTTTGCTGTTGCTCTTTTTGCAGCCATACTCATATCAGAAAATGCTTGATTTGGATTATAACCTGCACTAAAGGCTAACTTACCTCCCCAAACATCCGCATCTAACTCTTGTTGTTTAGTAACTTTTGGTGATATTCCTTTATAACCTTTGTGTCCTAAAACAAGATGTCCCATTTCATGACCTATCAAAAAAGCTAAAGTATCATCACTTAAATCATAGTAAATGGCTGGATCAAGTATGATCTGGCCATCACCAAACACCGTAGCCTGGCCAGGCACTACCGCAGTGCTAACTACAATATTCGCAACTTTAGGGCCTTCGGGACCAGCAACACTAACTAATTTTTTTATGATGGGTTGGCATCTAGTAATAAGTTTTTTACCTTCACTGAACCAACGATCATAACCAAAGTCTTTTGGAGACATCCACTCGGCGGCTTCTGCGTCTCCAGTCATAGCTCCAGCTCCCGCAGCTGCCATAGAACCGGCTCCCATCCATCTAAGAAAATCTCTTCGGGATACATCTTCTTCAATAAACTCGTATGCTCTCATTATTAATCTTCATCCGCTATATTATCTAAATTAGTATACAATTGCCATTTACGATCTGGAAATTTTGACAAATATGCATTAAGCATATTGTCCCAACTACCACCCATTCTTATTTTTATATGAGACAATGTAACTGGGTCATCACGCTGATCCATTATTTGTCCGTAATCCAATAATTGATTCCATCTAATGTGTGATAAATCATCCTCATCTTGATTTATATAATCTTCAACATCCGCATCGGATTTTATAGGTTTATCATCTATTGATACGCCAAAATGAAACTGATATTTCTCTCCGTTGTACATTGGATTTTTAGGTATTGCAATTAATATAGGAGCTATACCATGATAATAACTAAACATATTATTACCTTTGGTACCAGCAGTGCACCAGCGTGTACCCTGTCCATAGTAACATGAAGCTTGTTCGTCTTGTGGAACTATTACTCTCCAATTTTCATCATCATATAATGTAAATGCATGACCTTTGTCTTTTAATTCTTGTTTATCAGGATCAGGGTACTCATCTAAAACACTCATAAAGTCACCGAAGTTACTGTAACGATTAATATCATTGCGTGGGCTAGGTATTTTCTTACGCTGAACTAATTTATAAAATTTTGTTAAGTAATCGAATAGGTAACCATCTAATACATCTTCAAGTTTTGTTGAAGCATCGTTTGCATATGTTCGTGCTATCCATTGTACATATTGTTTGTTAGGTGTAGGGTCTGCCTCTTGAAATCTATCTAATGCAAAGCCTAATAGTTCTTCCGGATCAATTTGTTGTATTGGATCATCTCCGTAAATTCTTTGTACGGTACGGTCCCCCAACATTTTTTTATAAATCGCTGCACCTAAGTTTTGTACAGTTTTATTACGATCATATTCAATTAAAAATTCTGTTGCTCTCATTTGTTCCACTTTTTAGCTAATTTACTTAATGTTCTACGATTTGCACGATTGAGTAATTGTGGCTTAAACCCTATATCTGATAAATCTTGACTTACTGCATCTCTGCCTTTTTGCTCTACATCTTTGCGTATTTTATCTTGCATTTTTCTATCATGTGGCTTGTCTTTTAAACTTTTTGGTGCTGATGGAAATGATCTACGAAATAAAGGTGGTGTAGGTTTCATGTCAGGACTTAATACTGTTTCTATTGTGAAATCCGTTGGATAACTATTACTACGTTTTATGTAAACTGAAATTAATGTGTTAGTATCTTGAATATATGCGCCCTTCCCTCTAGGAATAGTTTCTATATCATCTAAATTATAAAATATATAAGAAATCATATGACTAACAAATGGCAATGAAATGTTTCTTGCAGACACAGTGACTAAAAAATGACTGTCAAAATGCACATTCCATTTACCCATTTTTTGAGTAAACAATCTACTATGATGCGCCTCGGTTAAAAATTCAGTCGCTCTCATGATCTTAACCACAATACAAAAGGATCATTTACAACAATTGTGCCATCTGGTCGTTGCATATAATTGCCACCATGTAAGTCTACGGTGAACTTATTCTTTTTAGCAAATTTGGCAACCTCGTATACTGTTCGCAATAAGTTCTCTGCTCGTTCAGGGCCGCCTAATAAGTTTATTACTTCTTCTATATCTTCAAAATATTCATTAAGACCCTCATCCCAAATACCAAATTCTGCATTGGATTTAATTCTTTTGTATGCTGCTTTAAAATTTCCCTTGCCTATCTGTTTAGTTACTTGGTCAATCTGACCGACTAAAGATCCTATATTTTTAGGTAATTCTTGTAATGGTTCCATTCTTGCTTGAATATAATTTTTACCACGGAATTGAAAACTTTCAAATCCACTAAATTTGGGTAAGCTAGGATTATTTTGGTGTTTTTTGCAATAATCAATCCAGTTTATAAACATTCTTTGGTCGGGACTAAAATCATCTACACCTTTACGATATCCAAAAATGATTAATGCTTGACCTGTACTTGGTTCTAAATATGCTTGTTTGTCTATGCCACTACCCAAATACTTGTAGCCTTTATCCATCAAAGCTTTTCTGACGCCGCCGTGGATCTCGCCAGCCATTTCAATAGTGAATTCGTCGGCTCTCATTTTTGTTTCTTATCCTTATTAGATGCAGACCAATTTTTTGCATAATCAGCTGCCAATCTAGCAGTATCTACCGCAATTGCAGCAGGATTAAATGTTCCCCCTCCCCAATCACTCATTTTATCAATCTGTCGTTTAATTTCTTTCTTGGCATTTTTAGGCTGTTGATCTTTGTAAGGTGGTCCTAATTTTCTATTGGGATTAACATTTGATCCTATTTCAATTTCCTTTGGAGGTAAAGTTTGATATCCTCGTCCAACAAATCTACCCCATAAGGCATCCAGTTTAGCAGCATCTTCTAGGTCTCTAGCACTACCCTTCCTGCCGTAGAGCCTTTCAAATTCTTTTTGTGCCAATTCTTCTGCACTCATTGATCGCTTACCTATATTTCTTGTGGCCAATGGGTTCATAAGTGTAGTATCACCTATATTAATTTTTGGCGCTTTAACTAAGTCTTTAAATGTATCAAATGGTCCTTGTGTTGTCGGAGTTTGTTGCCAAGCTTTTTCTATAGCATCTCGATAAGTTTGTTGACTAAATGGACCTTCAGGTGGTAGACTACTGAATTTAGTTCTCTGTTGCCAAGGATATTTATTAGCTAAGTCAGATTTCTGAGAAAAATCACCAACGGCTTGTGGTGCTAACTTAGTAGATGTTGCACTTCGTGTTAAGCCTGATACTGCCTGTGTTGCCTTTCTACCTAATGAACCTGCGAATGGTAATAAGAAATCTTCAGGACTAACTAATGGTTGTTCTAAGCCCGGTTCAATTGGATGACCTTTTTCATCTCTAGGTAAACTAATATTTTTCCCTTTACCTTCAGGTGGAGGAACGTAACCCTGTGGCATCCAGTCTTTTTCTAATTCTTGTTTAAGATCATCATTAGATGATGCTTCTATTATAAATTCATATGCTCTCATTGGAATATCTCCGGATGTTTTTCGCCAAATATTTTAATAAATTTACCTGCAAGCATATCAGCTTCACGCTCAATTGGACTGCCTGGATAACTATCACCTGGCTTTATCTTACCTAATTCACCTTGACGCACGTGAACTAACTCATGGAATATTGTTCTAAAAATATCAACTAGATTACGGTTCTTTGCATACACCCAAACTTTATTGTCACCTTCTGTGTGACGACCGGTGTGATGACCTTCTTGTGCTTCTTCTGTATCGTAACTTAGTTCTATCTCAGGATCACTCTCTAACTTTAATATACGCTTTGACCATTCAACAAATTTAGGAGTCATTTCTTCAACGTTGACTTTTAACACAGCCTCCATAATTTGTTTATGTTCTGTAATCTTTTCTTTTTCTAAAAAGGTATCTGCAAAACTTTTACATAATTCTTTCAATTTTTCGTTGCGGGTTTCTTTAACATGAAATGTCTTATGCATATAGTTACTACTATCGTCTTGCGTAGGATCTTCATACCCACAGTATACTTTATGCACCCCTATGTTTTCTATAAGATCAACACAGTCATCACCATAACGTTCTGTCATAAGTTCGCTACATGGACTGAGTGTAGTAATTATAATACTACCAGCTGGGATGTCACCATATTGGTTCATATACTTCTCAACTGCAGCACGTTCAGCATGAACACGCTTATCGCCTTGTTTTTTATAATTTACAGCACAGACAGCTTCATCTTGTGTATCAAGTACACATGCTGCTACCATACCATAATAGTCAGGGTCAGTTTTTTGCCCGTTAATAATCATCTCACATAATTTAGCAAGAATACGGTCTAATTTTTCGGTGTCGTGAATTTTAAAGTCTGAAATGCGCATAATTAGTATTTATGCGTCTTTGGTCATACTCTTAGTTTAGCTAACCTAAAGAAACGTAAAATATGTAGATATATCCAACCAATATCTAACTCAAACCAACGACTACTGAGTTTAGGACTAGCTGGATCTAGATGATGATTGTTATGTAGTTCTTCGCCACCAATGATTATGCCCCATGGTGCAATGTTTTTGCTTTGATCCTTAGTTTCACCGTTACGATAACCCCACCAGTGTCCTATACCATTGATTACCCCTGCTGCCCAAAAGGGTATCCATAGCATTTGTATTCCCCATATTATGGCGCCCACCCAACCAAAGATGATGAGGTTGAACACAAGGAGAATACTAATGCCAAGTCTGCTGTGAGCAGTGTATAACTTACGCTCAATCCAGTCAGAAGGAGTGCCGACGCCATAAGTATTAACCATTTCTTTATCTTTGCTTGCATCATGGTAAAGTAATGCTCCTTTAAATAATACACGCCATATTCCGTATGTGACTGGGCTATGAGGATCACCTTCTAGTTCACAGAATCTATGATGTTTACGATGTATAGCTACCCATTGTTTAGTAACCATGCCTGTTGTTAGCCATAACCAAAAGCGCATGAAATGACTTACGACAGGATTGAACTCTATACCTTTATGTGCTTGACTACGATGTAAGTATAATGTTACACATACAATCGTAATATGTGTACAAATTAGTGTATATAAGATTTCTGTCATAATTTAAGGCTCACTTAAACCCTCTGGGCACGACTCCTTTGGGTAGCGCAGCAGCCGCGCCCTCACGGTCCTAAGGTGAAGTCTTTTGTTCTTCTTTTGATTTTTCTTCTTTTGGTTTTTCTTGTTGTACGATGGGTACAGGATCTTTTTGTTTTTCTGGAGAATATTTTTCTACTGCCCAGTTTGCAGTCATCCAACCCATTGCACTAAAAAATCCCCAAACAATCATGTATGGTATTTCTGCTAGCATAAGTTAACTTAATTTATCAATTGATATTACGCTGTTTTCACCATATGCGGCTTGTAACAATGCACGGGCCTGCGAACTGTTATCAGCGAATACAACTGTATTTACTGTAGTAGAACTGCCGCCAACTTTAACTTTTACCCTAGCAGAGTATTTGTTGATTTTTTCTAAGAACTCTTTGGCTTTCATTAGTGTTCCCCGTATGGAATTACAGGACGATCATCATCTGGGTTAGTATTTGGATCCATTACTCACGCTCTTTTTTGAGTATACTACGTATGAACCAAGCTTTCTTACCATACAAATCTTGTAGTTCGGCTAAGAAATTAGCAATACCTTGTTGCCTTTCCTCAGTTGCTTCATCAAACATTGGTACAACTACATTCAACATACGTTCAATGTCATTTAATGTTTCCATAAACATAAGTTCAGCACGTGGAATACGTACTTGATCTTCAATAATAGTTAATTCGCTGTAACGCTGTAAACTACCTGGTGTATAGTGGCCTAATATTCTAATGTATTCTGCGATACGGTCAATAGTACCACTTACATCACCATATAGTGTATCATAAAATTCATGATACTGTGGGAAATCACTGCCTTCTATATTCCAATGAAAGTTTTGTGACTTGATAGCAAAGCTTTGTGTACTTGCTAGTAATACTTTTAAATTGTCTGCTAACATGTTTTTCCTATTTTAATGTTCTAATAAATATGATCCTAAGATATCTCGTCTAGCCGCTGCTAAGTCACCGTCTAGTCCGGGAACAATGATGACATTAAATCTATTTTTGTTCTTTGGATCTTCTGGTATTTGTAACATTTCGTCATAGGTTAGTATTGTTTTTGGATCAACCTTATATTCTTGTGCAATTACTTGCTTCATCCTATCTTGTGCTTCTGGATCACGATCTTGTAATCTACTTAAACCAATTCCAGTTGTCTTTTCATCCTTAAACAATGGTTCAGGAACTATCTGACTGTACTTAGTATTAGCAAAGTCAATTTGTTTTGATTCAATTGGTTTTGCACCTTGACTAAAATTAATTATAAAATTATTTGGCATTGATTTATCATTTACAACCCATGCATTTTTAGTGTAAGCATAGATTGTTGCGTCTGGAACTGCGTTAGCAACATCAAAAGCCAAATGCAAATAGTCTTTACTAAAAAAGTCACCTGCGTCATGCCAACGTAGATATACTTTAACACCTGGTTTTACATAAGATTTTAATTCATTAATCATTTGTTGCTTGAAGCCATTTGGATCATTAAAAATATAGTTCAATGCTCTCATCATAGTTTCACTAGATGCTGCATACTTGATATAATTACCAGCTCCAACATAACATCCTGCCATACAAGTACCAGCTCCAGGGCATGTGGTTATAACTCTAAACTCTTTAGATTTTTCGTCAATTACTAATCCCGTAATAGCAGGGATACCAAAGTTACCAATAGTAATGTCTTGTCCACCACTCTTAAGCATTTTCTCGTTTGCTTTAATTAATTCTTTTGGACGCTTTGTTATTGACGCTGCTAATCCATCTAAGTCATAGATAACTTGTCCAGTTCTATCATCAACGATAGGTATGCTGGATTTGTGAATCATTGGTTTTTGAACTTTAGTTGCTTGTGTAGTAAACTGTTTAGCTTTTAATTTTTTAGGATTAATTCCACTTTGTATAGCTTGCTGAACTTCTGCGTTTGTTTGTATCGCTTGCTGAACAGCTAGTTTTGCCATTGCTGCGTTGAGCATAGTGTACACTTTTAATTTCTTTTGTGCTGGTTTAGCATCAGGCATTTTAGCCTCAATCTCTTGTGTAAACTGTTGATTTAAATTATTTACAGTTTTTCTATCAAGATAAACAGGTTCGGTAGTAACACGCTTTTCTTTAATCTTACTAGGATCATCAGGTGCTTTTACTTCATAGTAAATTACATATGAGTTTTTACCATGCATTAGTTGTGCAATCTCGTTCGGACTTATTGGTTTACTTATAGCATCTGCTGCACCTGTAGTAGTTTGTGGACCACTGTATTGCGCTTTAGGATAAAACTGAATTGGTTGTTCACTTTCAGCTTCATCTATTTCTTGTTCTTGTCTTTGTTCAGCATGTTCGCTTCTTACAAATTGTGCAGGGGTCTGTACCAACATACCCATAAACATTTTGCCTTGACCACTTGGGGCACTTTCCATTAATGCTAATTCAAATATCTTCATCTGTTTGGCTCACCTGTTACTTTGTTTCTTATCATAGTTTTTACATCTTGTTTTAAATCAGCACCTAAATCACGTCCTTGCATTGATGTTGCTGCCCTACCAACTGTAGTAATTAAGTTCAACAATCCACGCATAGGAGAATCACTATTTTGTTTTGGTTCTGGCTTAGGTTCTTGTTGTGCATCCTGTTCTTCTAAGTCATCTTCTGGTTTTAATTGTGAGACAGGATTAGGACTAGCTGGTACAGGTTGAGTGGCTTGTTGTGTTTGCCCAACACCTGCTATTGCTAACCTTTTATTAACATCAGTTTGCGCTGTTTTCATACCACCAACCATATTATGTACAGCAGGATCTATCTGTGCGAAAGTATTAGGGCCTCCCTGACGCAAACTATCAATGTTTTTCAATGTTCCACCAATTAGTTGACTTTGACCTACGTCTTGTTGAATTTGATTAGGATTAGCTTTAACTACACTATTACCTTGTTGAAAACCTGTACCAGCTATATCAGCAGCTTGTTCGTTGGTATTCTTAGCACAGCTACCTGGGGAACCTGCAGGTTTACCTTTTACTCTATGGTAGCCCTGCCAACACTTCAATTCATTTATAATTTCGTATGATTTCATTTTGACTTATTTCCCCAATTCTTTGCGCCCTTGTTACGACACTTTACTAATGCGCCACTTGCATATGCACTTGGCCAAACTTTGTAACGACTTTTTACTTTGTAATAACAAGCATCTTTCTTTTCATTAATCATTTCTTCGCCATACATTTCGCCACCACATTCAGGACACATTTCATGCTCAGAACTTTCTTTATAAAAATCATTTTGATAAACTTCTTTTCCAGCATCTTGTATGTCTTTACGCAACTGTTCTTTCCCACCAACAGGTGGTTTTGAAGAATCTTTATTAACTTTAATTTCATAATCTGGTGGTAGATCAGGTCTTAAAGCACGAATTATTTCTTCTGCTGATTTAATATTTTTCTTTGCATCAGGATTAGGTTGTTTGCTATCTTCATTTGCTTTTTTCTTTGTAGCAACATTGATTGCCTTACCACTACGCTCTGGATTTGGATCCTCTCTGCGCTTACGTGCTCCTGCACTCGCACGACCTTTTTTACCTAAACTGTGTGCTTTGCTTTGTGGCAAACATTTTGGTTTACCTTCACTGTCATCACCTCTTGCGCAATCACCACGGATTTTACCATCAGGACCAAATCGTACCCACTTTTCTTTAAACCACTTGTGTAGATTTTCTTCTAGTCCTTGTTCTTCTTTAAGCATTGCAATTTTTTGTTCGGCAATCATAACTAATTGCTTCATTTCTTCAACACTTTCGCAGTTCCAACGACGGAGTGCTAGTGCTTTAGGAGTTGGCTTTCCTTTAGGAGTTTTCATTGGACCTTTATTGCCACTCATTCTAGCACAGAAACTCTTGCGGCGTTTGGCTGCTTTACTGCCTTTCTTTAATTTACTAGGCTTAGTAGTAACAGCGGTTTTTAATTTACTGCCTGGATTCTCACGACGATATTGTTTAACTGCTTTGCGACTCATACCAGATGTCTTGTCACGGCGATTTGTTTTTTGCCAATCTTCTTCTAAATCATCACGATCAAAGTAGTCATCTGATGTTAAACTTAATGCATATTTAATATATTGTTTATTACTCTTTAACGCTTCTATTAGAGCTTCAACACCATAAGGGGTAAATGTATCACGCTTAAAATCCCAATACCCAGGAACATCACTTAATTCTTTTACTATGTTTTGTATTTTGCCTTTTATTCTATCATCAATACCAAACATTCCTTCATCTACATCTTTTCTTCTACCATAAAACTCAACGTCTTGTTCTTTTTGTTTTTTCTCAAACTCTTTGCGTTCTTCTGCTTGTCTTGCAATCAGATTTAGTAATCTGTCTGCACCAGCATCAGGATCATATCCTGCACGTTTTAGTCCACGCTTAAACTTCTCACGTGCTGACAACTTTGCTGTTTCTTCTATATTTGCGTCACCTTGTTGAGGAACTATTTTAGCTGTAACACCTTTTGGAATATTAGTGTTGATAGTCATTTCATCACCAAACTCACGACTAGTATCTAATGCTCTGACACGTTGATTTCCGTGTTTGTCAGTGGCTAATGTTGCTATTCTTTTTGAAAAATTTTCATCACCGTCTCTATTAGTAAGAGTGCTTCTACTTTGTATGTAGGTACTTGACGGCGATTTATCATCATATTCTCTTACAGGAACACCTTTTGGATTGTAACGTTG
>Ga0068876_10001148_pt1 | contig 20853 bp, 22 predicted proteins | sample NOAtaG_6_FD_66442 | JGI IMG/M metagenome (GOLD analysis project Ga0068876, IMG submission 66442) | Freshwater lake microbial communities from Lake Erie, under a cyanobacterial bloom - NOAA_Erie_Diel5S_2200h metaG | ecosystem: Environmental > Aquatic > Freshwater > Lake | place: USA: Ohio, Lake...
ACTGCACGGTGGCGAAGTCGCGCGCCTCGCCGGTGAAGGGCGCCAGCGCAGCCTCCACCTGGGCGGCGGGCAGGGCGCTCGCCCCGCTGACCTCGAAGCGCTGGATCGCAAAGCGCGGGCCCGATTGGGCCAGGACGGGCGCGGCGGCAAGTTGCCAGACGAGAGCGCCCCAGACAAACCCGGAACGCCACGGGTGCCACCGCATGAGCCCTCCCCGAAAATAAAAAAGCTCATGAAATCTAGCTGAGAAAGGAGTCAAAAGCACTCCCCTTGATGCTTCTTGTTCAGGCGCGCAGGCCATGCACCGCAATCGGGCGCAAACCTGCGCGCCTGCGAGGAGGCGCCTGAAGCCCCTGCGCCTTACTGCATGTGCTGCCCGCCGTTGATGGCGATGTTGGCCCCGGTGACGAAGGCGGCCTCGTCCGAGGCTAGGTAGATGATCAGCCCGGCCACTTCCTCGGGTTTGCCCAGTCGGCCCAGGGGGATTTGCGGCACGATCTTGGAATCCAGGATGTCCTGCGGAATGGCGGTAACCATCTTGGTGCCGATGTAGCCGGGGGAGATGGTATTGACGGTGACACCCTTCCTGGCCACTTCCAGCGCCAGGGCCTTGGTGAAGCCGTGCATGCCGGCCTTGGCGGCGGAGTAGTTGGTCTGGCCGAAGGCGCCCTTGGAGCCGTTCACCGACGAGATGTTGATCACGCGCCCCCAGCCGCGTTCCACCATGCCGTCCATCACCTGCTTGGTCATGTTGAAGCAGGAGTCGAGGTTGGTGCGGATGACGGCGTCCCAGTCGGACTTGGCCATTTTCTTGAAGGTCATGTCCCGGGTGATGCCGGCGTTGTTCACCAGCACGTCCACCGGGCCGGCCTTGGCTTCCACGGCCTTCACGCAGCGGGCGCAGTCGTCGTAGTCGGCCACGTCGCAGGGTACGGCCTCGAAGTTGTAGCCGCGGGCGCGCATGGCAGCGAGCCATTCGCCCGAACTCTTGTTGGCGGGCGAATAGGTGGCCACCACGGCATATCCCTTGTCGGCCATGCCGGTGCAGATGGACTCGCCGAGGCCGCCCATCCCGCCGGTCACCAGTACCAGACGCTTGGTCATATTCGTTACTCCTGTGGTTGAGGTGGATCGGCGCCCGCCGCGGCGCGCGCGGATTCGCGCACGTAGCGGCCCGGGGCCGGTTCGATCACCGGATGCGCCGGGCTGCCGGGGGAGGCGGGTGCCGGGATTCGCCGCCCCGCGAGCGGCGCGATCCAGACGGCCCAATCGTGCCACCAACTGCCGCCGCGGTGTAGCGCCGCATGGCGCCAGGCCGCCGGGTCGGCGGGCAGCGCGCCGCCGTCGCCCCACCAGCCGCGCCGACCAGGCACGGGCGGATTGATCACCCCTGCCACATGACCGCTTTCGCCCAGCACGAAGCGCGGCGGGCGGCCCAGCAGGCGCGCGCCGGCATAGGCCGAGCGCCAGGGCACGATGTGGTCGTCGAGGGCGCCGAACACGTAGGCGGGCAGGCGGATGCGGCCGAAATCCACCGGCTGGCCGAGCAGGCGTTCGCGGCCGGGCTGGCGCAGCCGGTTCTCGAGGTAGCAGGCGCGCAGCAACCAAGCATACAGGCGGCCGGGCAGGTTGGTGGCGTCGCCGTTCCAGTGCAGCAGGTCGAAGGGGCGGGGCGTCTCGCCCAGCAGGTAGCGGTGCTCCACGAAGTGCCACACCAGCTCCCGCGCCCGCAGGCTGGCAAAGGCTGCCGCCAGGCGCGCGCCGGGCACCAGGCAGCCGTCCTCGGCGTCGCGCTCACAGCCGGCCACGTAGTCTTCGTCCACGTACACAGCCACTTCGCCGGGGTCTTCGAAATCCAGCAAGGCGGCCAGCAGCGTCAGGCTGTGCCAGCGTCGGCGGTTCGCCACCGCATCCACCGCCGCGGCGCAGGCGGCCAGCGTGCCGCCCACGCAGTAGCCCAGCACGTTGGCCGCCTGCGTGGCGCACAGGCTGTTGGCCACGTCCAGGGCTTCGAGTACGCCGAGGCGCAGGTAATCCTCCCAGGTGGCGCCGGCCAGCGCCGGCGTGGCGTTGCGCCATGAGACCATGAACACCTGCAGGCCCTGCTGAAGGGCGAAGCGCACGAAGGAGTTAGCCGGCTGCAGGTCGAGTACATAGTATTTGTTGATGAAGGGCGGCACCACCAGCAGCGGCCGGCTGCCCACCTTCGGCGTGAGCGGCGCGTAGCGGATCAACTGGGCGATGGGGTTTTCATGCACCACGGCGCCGGGGGTGACAGCCAGGTCGCGTCCAGGTTCGAAGGCACCGGGGGCGCTCATGGCGATGCGGCCTTCGGCCAGGTCGGCGCGCAGGTTGTGGAGACCGCGGGCGAGGCTGGCGCCGCCCGAGCCCAGGGCCGCCGCCAGGGCCACCGGGTTGGTGGCGAGCCGGTTGGCGGGGTGCGCCGCCTCAAGCCAACGGCGCAGGGCGAAGCGCGCCGCGCGCCGGGGCCCGGGCGGCAGGTCGAGCAGGGCGATCAGGCGTTCGGTCCAGGCTTCCAGGGCGCGGTGCTGGTCGCGCGCGAGAGCAAAGAAGGGCGCGCTCCAGGGGTCGGCGGGATCGGCGGGCGCGGGAGTGGCCACGGCGCGGCTCCAGAGCCTCGCCTGCTCGCGCAGCAATTCCGCCTGCAGGGCCGTAAGCCGAGCGGGGTCCGTGCGCACGGCGCCCAGGTAGCCCTGCAACAGCGCCCGTGCCGCCGTGGCGGCGCCCGGCAGCGGCGGCAGCAGGGCGCCCAGGGCCGCCAGCAGTTGCGCCTCGAAGCCGCCGGCCTCGGGCGGCGGTGGGGCGTCGTTCACGGTGCCGGCCGTGGGCAGCCATGGGCCTGTGGCGCCGCCCGGCGTGGTCTAATACGGCGACCCCGTTCTGAATCCCGATCCATGTACATCGTTGCCATCGCCTGGTTGTACGTCACGCTGCTCATGGCCGCCACCGAGCCGAGCGTGGTGCGCGGCGTGCTCACCTTCGTGTTCTACGGGCTGGGCCCGCTGGCGCTGCTGTTGTGGTTGATGGGCGGCCCGCGGCGGCGGCGAGATCGCGCCCGGCGGGAGTCGGCCTCAAGCGCCGAATCGGTGGGCCAGCACTCCCACCAGCCAGATGGTGGTCACGCCCAGGCCGATGAGCAAGGTCTGGAACAGGGCGTCGGCGGGCGCCACGCGCCGGTGCAGGCCGGGGATAAGGTCGGCCACAGCCACATAGAGCATGCTGGCGGCGGCGATCGCCACCAGTGAGGGTACCCACTGCACGAGGGGCGTGAGCGCCAGCCAGGCAAGCGCGCCGCCCACCACCATGGCCAGCCCGGAGGCCAGGTTCCAGGCCAGCGCCCGGGCGCGGCTGAAGCCCGAGTCCAGCAGGATGAGGAAATTGGAGAGCTCCTGGGGCACCTCATGGGCAAGGATGGCCAGGGCCGTGACCACGCCCAGTTGAGTGTCGGCCAGGAAGGCTGCCGCCACCAGAACGCCATCCACGAAATTGTGGAAAGTGTCACCCAGCAGGATGAGCGCGCCGGCGCTGCGCCCGCCGTGGCCGTGGGAGTGGCCGTGGCCGGGGTCGTGGGCTTCACAGTCGCGCTGGTGGCAGTGGCGCCACAGCACGAGCTTCTCCAGCACGAAAAACAGCAGCAGACCCGCCAGCACCGTGGCGGAGGTGATTTGCGGGCTGCGGGCGCTCGCGAGGGCGTAGGGCAGAATGTCCAGGAACACAGCCCCCAGCAGGGTTCCCACGGCGAAGCTCACCAGCAGCGGCACGCTCGCCGCGCTCGCCCCCATGGACAGCGCCGCCGCCAGCAGCACCGATATCACGCCGCCGGCGAAGGTAAACAGCAGGATCTGGCCAAGCGCTTGCATACAAAACTGGGTTGCAAAAGCTGCGGAGTATACGCGGCGGGGTGTGGTTTTACTTCAGCCGCCCGGCTCGATCCAGACGAGCGCGGCCATGCGTCCGCCAGGGCGGTCACGGCGATGTGAGAAGAAGCGCGCCGGATTGGACACGGTGCACAGCCCGCCGCCGTGCATCGCCGAAACGCCGGCGGCACGCAGGCGGCGGCGCGCCAGAGCGAACAGGTCGGCCAGCCACTTGCCGGGCCCGTGGGGCTGGAAGGCACCGGCGCTGTCCGGGTCGTGACCCACGAAGGCCTCCCGGACCTCGCCGCCCACCTCGAAGCGGGCGGGGCCAATGGCTGGCCCCAGCCAAGCCAGCAACGTGCCGGCGGGCACAGGCATGGCGGCCACGGCGGCTTCGATCACGCCGCTGGCCAGCCCGCGCCAGCCGGCGTGGGCCGCGCCCACGGCCGAACCGTCCCGGGCGGCCAGCAGCACCGGCAGGCAGTCGGCCACCTGAACGCAGCACACCACCCCCGCAGTGGTGGTCCAGGCGGCGTCGGCCTCGGGCGGTGCATGGGTGGCCACGCCATCGGCGTGCACCACGGCGCGGCCATGCACCTGGCGCAGCCAGCGCGGCTCCTGGGGCAGCAGGCCCCGCAACAGGCTGCGGTTGACGCTCACGCGTGCCGGATCGTCGCCCACGGCAACGCCGAGGTTGAGGGAGTCCCAGGGCGGCGGGCTGGTGCCGCCCTGCCGGGTGGTCATGAGGGCGCGGATGCCCGGCGGCGCCGGCCAATCGGGCGCGAACACCCCCGGCGTGGGCGGAGCCGGGGGGCGGGTCACGGTGCGCGCAGGCGCTCGAGCAGCGCGGTGAAATCCGGCGGCGGCGGCGCTTCCCAGCCCATGACCTCGCCGGTGCGCGGGTGATGCAGGGCAAGGCGCCAGGCGTGCAACGCCTGGCGGGTGAAGCCGTTCACCCGCGCCGCCAGCAGCGCAGGCAGGGCGCGCGGCCCGTACACCGGGTCGCCCAGCAGCCCGTGCCCGATGCTGGCCAGATGCACTCGGATCTGGTGGGTACGGCCGGTTTCCAGCGCGCATTCCAGCAGCGTCCAGCCAGCACCTTGTTCGCGCACCAGCAGCCGGGTGCGCGCCTCGCGGCCACCCGCCACCACCGCCATGCGGGTGCGCTGGCGCGGGTCGCGGCCAATGGGTGCGTCCACGACGGTGTCGGCCGCCAGGCGCCCGAAGGCCACGGCCAGGTAGTTGCGCGACACGGTACGTGCCTGCAGCTGCCGCACCAGCGCCGTGTGTGCTTCGGGGGTGCGGGCCACCACCAGCAGGCCGCTGGTGTCCTTGTCGAGCCGGTGCACGATCCCCGCCCGCGGCAGCGTGGCGGCATCGGCGCCGCGGGCCAGCAGGGCGTTGAGCAGCGTGCCGCTCCAGTTGCCGCTGCCCGGATGCACCACCAGCCCCGCCGGCTTGTGGATCACCAGCAGGTCGGTATCTTCGTACACCACCGCAAGGGGCAGTGCCTCGGGTGTGGCGGCAAGGGTTGCGGTTGCCGGCTCGGGCTCCACTTGCACCTGCTCGCCCCCCCATACGCGGCGGCTGCGGGTGGCCGCGGCACCGTCCACCTGCACCCGGCCGGCATCGATCCAGCCCTGCAACCGGGCGCGCGAATGCTCGGGAAACAGCCGCGCCAGGGCCTGGTCCAGGCGCAGCCCGGCGCACGCCGCGGGAATGGCGGCGTGCACGGCTCGTGGCGGGAGTGGTGGGCTATACTCCTGCTCCCTTTCAAGGGCGGATGACATGAATCGCAGTGTAGCGGCAACCTTGGCGGTGCTGTGGGTCCTGCTGCTGGGCGCATGCGCCAGCGGACCCTCGGCAGACCCCTCGCGCGGCTGGACGGTGGAGAAGCTCTACGCCGAGGCCAAGGATGAACTCAACGGCGGCAATTACAAGAAGGCCGTGGAGTACTACGAAAAGCTCGAGTCGCGCTTCCCCTACGGCCGCTACGCCCAGCAGGCCGCCCTGGAAGTGGCCTATGCCTATTTCCGGCAACGCGAGTCGGCCTCGGCCATCGCCGCTTGCGACCGCTACATCAAGCTCTACCCCAACGCCCCGAACGTGGATTACGCTTATTACCTGAAGGGGCTGGTGAGCTTCAACGAAGACCTGGGGCTGATCGCCAAGCTCTCCAGCCAGGACATGACCGAGCGTGACCCGAAGGCCATGCAGGAGAGCTTCGACGCGCTGCGCGAGCTAGTGACGCGCTTCCCCGAAAGCAAGTACACGCCCGACGCGCTGCAGCGCATGCGCTACCTGGTGAACGCGCTCGCCGCCTACGAGGTGAAGGTGGCGGAGTACTACCTGCGGCGGCGCGCCTATGTGGCGGCGGTGAATCGCGCGCAGTCGGCCATCACCACCTTCGAGGCCGCGCCGGCCCTGGAACGCGCCTTCCTGGTGCTGATCCGCTCCTACCAGGCCATGGGCCTCACCGATCTGCAGCAGGACGCCGAGCGCCTGTTGCAGGCCAATTTCCCCGACTCGCCGCTGCTGAAGGAAACCCGCAGCGACGTAAGCTGGTGGCGGCGCCTGTACTAAGGCCGTGAGGGCGGGTCAGCCGCTCACCGAATAGCCGGCCGCTTCAATGGCCGCCCGCAGTGCCTGAGCGGTGGTGGCGGCAGGATCGAAGCGCACCCTGGCTTCGGGCGGATCAAGGGAAACCTGCGCCTCGGCCACGCCCGGCACGGCGCTCAGCACGCGGCGCACGCTGGCCACGCAGCCTCCGCAGGTCATGCCGCTCACGGCGATGGCGACGTTTTCCATGGTGGTGGGGCCTCGTGGTGATGGGAGCAATCGGCAAGCGGGCTGCGCGAATCTAGCGTACGGCCAGCTCCGGCCGGTCCCGAAACAGCTCCAGCGCCTCGGGATTGGCCAGCGCCTCGCGATTCTTCACTGGCCGGCCGTGCACCACGTCGCGCACCGCCAGTTCCACGATCTTGCCGCTCTTGGTGCGCGGGATGTCCGCCACCTGCAGCACCTTGGCGGGCACATGCCGCGGCGTGGTGTTGGCGCGGACGGTGTCCTTGATGCGCTTGACCAGCGCGTCGTCCAGCGCGAGGCCCTCGCGCAGGCGCACGAACAGCACCACGCGCACGTCTCTGTCCCAGTCCTGGCCGATCACCAGGCTCTCCACCACTTCCTCCAGCCGCTCCACCTGGCGATAGATCTCGGCGGTGCCGATACGCACACCGCCCGGGTTGAGGGTGGCATCGGAGCGGCCGTAAATGATGCAGCTGCCCCGCGGCGTGAGCTCCATCCAGTCGCCATGGCACCACACGCCGGGGAAGCGCTCGAAGTAGGCGGTGCGGTACTTGGCGCCGCCGGGGTCGTTCCAGAACATCACCGGCATGGACGGGAAGGGCGCGCTGCACACCAGCTCGCCCTTCTGCCCCACCACCGCCTGGCCGTCGTCGTCGAACACCTCCACCTTCATGCCCAGCCCGCGGCACTGGATCTCGCCGCGCCACACCGGCAGCCACGGGCTGCCCAGCACGAAGCACGACACGATGTCGGTGCCGCCCGAAATGGACGACAGCAGCAGGTCGGACTTGATGTTGCGATAGACGTACTCGAAGCTCTCCGCCACCAGCGGGCTGCCGGTGGAGGTCATGGTGCGCAGGCTGGCCAGCGAATGGGTGCGGCGCGGCTCGAGACCGAGCTTGGCCAGCGCGTCGATGTACTTGGCCGAGGTGCCGAACACCGTCATGCGCTCCTCGTCGCAGTAGTTCCACAGCGCCGAGGCGCCCGGGTGGAAGGGCGAGCCGTCGTAGAGCAGCAGCGTGGCGCCACTGGCCAGCCCCGACACCAGCCAGTTCCACATCATCCAGCCGCAGGTGGTGAAGTAGAACAGGCGGTCGCCGCGCCTGAGGTCGGTCTGGAGCTGGTGCTCCTTGAGGTGTTGCAGCAGCGTGCCGCCCTGGCCGTGCACGATGCACTTGGGCACGCCCGTGGTGCCCGACGAGTAAAGGATGGCCAGGGGGTGATCGAAGGGCAGCTGGGCGAAGGCGATCTCGCCGGCGGCGAAGGGGGCGATGAAGTGGTCCAGGCGCACCGCGCGGGGCATGGCGGCCAGGTCGTGGCCATCGGCAACGTAGGGGATCACCACGGCGCGCCGCACCCCGGGCAGGGCGTCCAGCACCTGCGCGAGCTTGCCCAGGTTGTCATGGGTCTTGCCAGCGTAGAAGTAGCCATCCACCGACAGCAGCACCTTGGGCTCGATCTGCCCGAAACGGTCGAGGATGCCCTGCACGCCGAAGTCCGGCGAACACGACGACCAGATGGCCCCCAGGCTGGAGGTGGCCAGCAGGCCCACGATGGCCTCGGGCATGTTGGCCACGATGGCCGCTACCCGGTCGCCGGGGCCCACGCCCTCGGCGCGCAGCGCCTGGGCCAGGCGCGAGACGGCTTCGTGCAGCTCGCGGAAACTCAGGCTGCGGCGCACCCGGGTCTCGCCGCGGAACACTAGCGCGACGTCGTCATCGCGCCGGCGCAGCAGGTTCTCGGCGAAGTTGAGCCGCGCCTCGGGAAACCAGCGCGCCCCAGGCATGCGCTGGGCGTCGGCCAGCACGGTGGTGCCGCGCTGCGAGGCGATCACGCCGCAAAAATCCCACACCGTGCTCCAGAACTTCTCGGGGGCGCGCACCGACCAGTCGTACAGGCTCGCGTAGTCGTCGAAGCGGGCGCCGTGGTCCGCGGCCACGCGCTGGGCGAAACGGGCGAGGTTGGCCTCGGCCCTGCGTTGCGGGGAGGGCGACCAGAGCGGCTGCGGTTCCACGAAAGACTCCCGGGGGCGCTTGATGGGGGACGCGACTCTAGCCTAGCGGTGCTGCGGCGCGCAAACGCACGGCGGGCGGCTGACGCAGCCCGCGCCATGGCCTACGCTCACGGTTGTTCGAACCACGGGAGGGCGGGACATGAAGGGGCAGCGTTGGAAGGTCTGGCTGGCGGGGCTGCTGTGCGCGGTGGTCATGGATGCCGCGGCGCAAACCGCCGCACCCCCGCCGGGTTCGGCCTGGCGCCTGGTGATGCTGGTGCGCGATGGCCAGGAACAAACGCCCCCGGCGCTCGTGACGCTGGAGTTTCCCGGGAAAGGCGGTGTGGCCGGCTCGGCCGGCGTAAACCGCTACACCGGGCAGGTGCGCGTGGAGCCGGACGGCACGCTGCGCTGGTCGGCTCGCGGCCTGGCGTCCACCCGCATGGCGGGCGAGCCCGAGGCCATGGCCTTCGAGGCGCGTTACCTGCACGCGCTCATGCGCGCCACCTCGGCACGGGTGGGCGAGGACGGGCGGCTGGTGCTGGAGGATGCCGACGGCACCCGCTGGTTGTTGTTCGACCCCGAGCCCTGACAAGCCCGCGCCCCTAGGCCGCCGCTGAAGCGGCCTCGGGTGCGCCCAGCCGGCGGGAGAGGGTGCCCGTCGCAGCCTTGAGCCGCGCCGCGGGAGCGCCCGACCAGTCGGCGTCGAACTGCCCGCCGTGGCCCAGGGCGGTAAGGGCCAGCACCATGGTGCCGCGGTGATCGAAGACCGGTGCGGCCAGGGCATGGATACCCGGCAGCAACTGGCCTTTCACCCGGGCGATGCCGTGGCGGCGGGCTTCGGCGCGCAGGCGCTGCGCCCCGGCGCGATCGTGGGGCAGGTCGTCACGGCCAGCGCGGCGCGCCCGGGCGAGTTCTGCATCCAGCGCCTGGGCCACGGCCGCTTCGGGCATCCAGGCGGCGAAGGCGCGCCCCGTGGCCGAGGCCAGCAGCGGCATCACGGCGCCAGCGCGCAAGTGCACGTTCACGTCCCGGGCCGAGTCTTCCCAGCGCACGATGGTGGCGCCCTTGTTGCCCCACACCGCCAGGGCGACGGTGGCGTCAAGCTCGGCGGCCAGGGCCGGCAGAAGCGGCGTGGCCAGTCGCACGGGGTCGATGCGGGCCAGCGCCGCCAGGCCCAGCTCCAGGGCGCCGGCGCCCAGGTCGTAGTGGCTGGTGACCGGGTCCTGCTCGATCAGGCCGATGCGCTGGAAGCTCGCCAGGTAGCGGTGCGCCTTGGCCGGCGCCATGCCGGCCTCGGCTGCCAGGTCCTTGAGCATCATGGCGCGGCTGGCACGCGCCAGGGCGTGCAGCAGCCGGCCCGCCACTTCGAGCGACTGGATTCCCTGGGACGATTCGTTGCGGGCGGGCACGGCGGCGGCGAGGATGCGTTGACCAGATGCTAGGACCGAATTACGATCCGTTCAACTCGTTTCACTAATCATAATTCTTTCGATCCCTGCCTGCGGCGTTTACGTGGCTGAATTCCTGCAATTTTTGTTTTCCGGCGTCACCAGCGGCTCCATCTACGCCCTGGCGGCGCTGGGCTTCGCCATCATCTTCAACGCCAGCGGGGTGATCAACTTCGCCCAGGGCGAGTTCATCATGCTGGGCGGCATGGTGTCGGTGTTCCTGGCCGCCGCCGGGCTGGCGCTGCCCTTCGCGGTGCTCGGGGCCGTGCTGGTAGCGGTGGTAGCGGGGCTGGTGCTGGAAAAGGCGGCCATCGAGCCGGCCCGAAGCGCCGAGACCGTCACCCTCATCATCATCACCATCGGCGCGTCCATCCTCATTCAGGGCGTGGCGCAGATCGTGTTCGGCAAGGGGCAGCACGCGCTGCGGCCCTTCAGCGGCGAGGCGCCCATCGTGATCGGCGGCGCGAGCCTGCTGCCCCAGAGCCTGTGGGTGCTGGGCGTGTCGGCCCTCATGGTGGCGGGCCTGTGGCTGTTCTTCAACCGCACCCTGCCTGGCAAGGCCATGCTGGCGGTGTCGGCCAACCGGCTGGGGGCCGAGTTGGTGGGCATCGACATCCGGCGCACCTGGCTCACCGCCTTCGGCCTGTCGGGGGCCCTGGGGGCCGTGGCCGGCGCCCTGGCCGCGCCCATCACCATGACCTCCTACGACGCGGGGCTGATGCTCGGGCTCAAGGGCTTCGTGGCAGCCACGTTGGGCGGGCTGGGCAGCGGGCTGGGCGCCGTGGCCGGCGGCCTGATCCTCGGGCTGCTGGAGGCCATGACCGCGGGCTACGTGTCTTCGGCCTACAAGGACGCGGTACCCTTCGTGGCCATCCTGCTGGTGCTGTTCTTCCTGCCGCGCGGGCTGTTCGGCTCGCGCGCCGCCGAGCGGGTCTGAGCCGTGGCGCGCTGGCCGTGGCTGACAGGCTTCGCTCTGCTGCTGGCGGCGCTGCCCTGGGCGGTGCCCAACGCCTACCTGCTGGACGTGATCAATCGCATCGGCATCAACGCCATCGCCGTCATCGGCCTCAACCTGGTGATGGGCTACGCGGGCCAGGTGAGCCTGGGACACGCGGGTTTCTTCGGCATCGGGGCCTACGCCTCCGCGGTGCTCACGTCCCGCTACGGCTGGCCGCCGCTGGCCGCGCTGGCCGGCGGCATGGCGGGCGCGGGCGCGCTCGCCTTCGCGGTGGCGCGGCCCATCCTGCGGCTCAAGGGCCACTACCTGGCCATGGCGACCCTGGGCCTGGGCATCATCTTGTCCATCGTCATCACCAACGAGGCGGGCTTCACGGGCGGGCCCGACGGCATGCCCGTGGATGCGCTGTCGGTGGCGGGCTTCTCGCCCTCTGGCGAGCGGCAGTGGTACTTCGTCATCGCCGTGTGCCTGTGGTGCGCCGCGTGGCTTGCGGGCAACCTGGTGGATTCGCCCATGGGCCGGGCGCTGCGGGCCCTGCATGGCTCGGAGCCCGCGGCGCGCTCGGTGGGTGTTGACACCGCCCGCTACAAGGCGCGCGTGTTCGTGATCGCCGCGGTGCTGGCAAGCCTGTCCGGCTCGCTGTTCGCCCATTACGTGGGTTTCGTCACCCCGCAGGTGGCCAGCTTCATGCACTCCATCGAACTGGTGACCATGGCGGTGGTGGGCGGGCTGGCCTCCATCGGCGGCTCGGTGGCGGGCGCCGCGCTGCTCACCGTGCTGCCCCAGGCGCTGGCGGAGTTCGAGGGCTGGGAGATGGTGGCCTTCGGCGCGCTGCTCATCCTGGTGATGGTGCTCATGCCGCGTGGGTTGGTGCCCACGCTGGCGCGCCGTTTCGGAGGCGCCCGTGCTCGCGCTTGAGGGCGTGGGCATGCGCTTCGGCGGCGTGCAGGCGCTGGCCGGCGTGGACTGGCGCGTGGACGCGGGCCGCGTGCACGCCGTGATCGGCCCCAACGGCGCTGGCAAGACCACGCTGTTCAACGTGATCACCGGGGTGTACCGGCCCACCCAGGGGTGCGTGCTGCTGGACGGGCAGGATGTCTCCGGCCTCCCGCCCGATCGCCTCGCGGCCCGCGGGCTGGCGCGCACCTTTCAGAACCTGCAGGTGGTGGGCGCCATGAGCGCCGAGGAAAACGTCATGCTGGGCGCGCACCTGTGCTTGTCCCAGGGCACGCTTGCCTCGCTGCTGCACCTGCCGGGCCTGCGCCGCGCCGATCGCGAGTGCCGTGCCGAGGCGCTGGAGTGGCTGCGCTTCACGGGTATCGCCGAGTACGCCGGGCGCCTCGCCGAGGCCATGCCCTACGGCGCGCTCAAGCGCCTGGAGATCGCGCGGGCCATGGCGGCGCGGCCGCGGGTGCTGTTCCTGGACGAGCCGGCGGCCGGCCTGAACCAGAGCGAGAAGCTCGCCATGCGCGAACTCATTCTCGCCATCGCCGACAAGGGCATCACGGTGGTGCTGGTGGAGCACGACATGAAGCTGGTGATGGGCGTGTCTGAGCACATCCTGGTTCTCGACTACGGCCGCAAGCTCGCCGAGGGCGCCGCTGCCGAGGTGCGCGCCAATCCCGAGGTGATCGCCGCCTATTTGGGCGAGGCGGAGGCCCACTGACATGGCCAGCGATCCCCACGGGCCGCTGCTGCAGGTGAGTGGCCTGGCCGCCGCCTACGGCCGCGTGCGCGCGCTGGAAGAGGTGTCCCTAGAGGTGGCCCAGGGCGCGCTGGTGGCACTGATCGGCGCCAACGGCGCCGGTAAGACCACCTTGCTGCGCACCCTGTCGGGCGTGCAGCCGGCCGCCGCCGGCGCCATCCGGCTCGACGGCGCCGACATCACCCGGGCCCGCCCGCGCGAGCGGGTGCGCGCCGGGCTTGCCCAGGTGCCCGAGGGCCGCCAGGTGTTCGGACCGCTGTCGGTGGAGGACAACCTGCGTCTCGGGGGCATCCTGCGCGACGCGGCCTCGTCCGAGCGCATCCTCGAGCGGGTGTGGGCGCTGTTTCCGGTGCTGCGCGAGAAGCGCCGACTGACCGCCGGCATGTTGTCCGGAGGGCAGCAGCAGATGGTGGCCATCGGACGGGCGCTCATGACCCAGCCGCGGCTGCTGCTGCTCGACGAGCCCAGCATGGGGCTTGCGCCCAAGCTGGTGGCGGAAGTGTTCGCCACCATCCGCCGGCTGCGGGAAGAGGGCACAAGCGTGCTGCTTGTGGAACAGAACGCCCACGCTGCGCTGTCCATTGCCGACCACGCGTACGTGCTGGAGACCGGGCGCATCGTCATGCAGGGCCCGGGCCGCGAACTGGCGGGCAACGCGCAGGTGCGCGAGGCCTATCTGGGAATGTGACCGACGGAGAATGTCCATGGAAAAGAAATTCGCCTCGCAGGCCGACCTGCAGGAGAAGAAGGTCAGCTTCACCCGCCTGGCAGACTGCGCCTACGCCTACACCGCCGAGGGCGATCCCAACACCGGCATCGTGATCGGCGACGACGCGGTGATGGTGATCGACACCCAGGCCACGCCGGTGATGGCGGGCGACGTGATCCGCCGCATCCGCGAGGTCACCGACAAGCCCATCAAGTGGGTGGTCATGTCCCACTACCACGCCGTGCGCGTGCTGGGCGCCAGCGCCTACGGCGCGCAGCACGTGGTGGCCAGCCGCGGCACCTGGGAGCTGATCCGCGAGCGCGGCGAGGCCGACATGAAGTCCGAGATCGAGCGCTTCCCGCGGCTGTTCCGCGCCGTGGAGTCGATCCCCGGGCTTACCTGGCCCGACATCGTGTTCGAGGACAAGCTCACCCTGTTCCTGGGCAGCCTCGAGGTGCAGCTGCTGCACCTGGGACGCGGCCACACCAAGGGCGACACCGTGGTGTGGCTGCCGCAGCAGAAGGTGCTGTTCAGCGGCGACCTGGTGGAGTACGCCGCCACGCCCTACACGGGCGATGCCTACCTCACCGACTGGCCGGCCACCCTGGACGCGCTGGCGGCGCTCGAACCCGAGAAGCTCGTGCCCGGGCGCGGCGACGCGCTGGTCACGCCCGAGCAGGTGGCCCGGGGCCTGGGCGACACGCGCGCCTTCGTGAGCGAGATGTTCGCCGCGGTGAAGGCGGGCGCCCAGGCGGGCAAGCCGCTGCGCGAGGTGTACCGCGCCACCTACGAGGCGCTCAGGCCCAAGTTCGGCCACTGGGTGATCTTCGACCACTGCATGCCCTTCGACGTGAGCCGCGCCTACGACGAGGCCACCGGCCACCGCGACCCGCGCATCTGGACCGCCCAGCGCGACAAGGAGATGTGGCTGGCCCTCGAGGGCTGACCGCGGGAGCGCGCCATGCCAGCCACCTACACCCCGCCCACCTACCCCTATCGCGCTCCGCCCGAGCTGAGCGGCGAGTTGCGCGTGCCGGTGGCCATCGTGGGCGCCGGCCCCGTGGGGCTGGCCTGCGCCCTTGAGATGGCCCTGGCGGGCGTGCGCGCGGTGGTGCTGGACGACAACGACACCGTGAGCACCGGCTCGCGGGCCATCTGCTACGCCAAGCGCACCCTGGAGATCCTCGACCGCTACGGCTGCGGCGAGCCGGTGGTGGAGCGGGGCATCGGCTGGCGCGTGGGCAAGGTGTTCCACGGCGAGCGCCTGGCCTACCAGTTCGACCTGCTGCCCGAGAGCGGCCACCGGCGCCCCGCCTTCGTGAACCTGCAGCAGTACCACCTGGAAGAAACGATGCTGGCGCGGCTGCTGGCGCTGGGCGGCGAGGTGCGCTGGAAAAACCGCGTGGCGGCCGTGGAGCAGGACGGGCAGGGCGCCGCCCTGTCGGTGGAGACCCCCGACGGCGATTACCGGGTGCGCGCCGACTGGGTGATTGCCTGCGACGGCGCCCGTAGCCCCATGCGCGAGTTCCTCGGCCTGGAGTGGAAGGGCCAGGTGTTCCGCGACCGCTTCCTGATCGCCGACGTGCACATGCGCGGCGACTATCCCACCGAGCGCTGGTTCTGGTTCGACCCGCCCTTCCACCGCAACCAGTCGGTGCTGCTGCACCGCCAGGCCGACGACGTGTGGCGCATCGATTTCCAGCTGGGCTGGGACGCCGATCCCGAGGAGGAGCGCAAGCCCGAGCGGGTGATTCCGCGCATCCGCGCCATGCTGGGCGACGACCGCCCCTTCACCCTGGAGTGGGTGTCCGTGTACACCTTTCAGTGCCGGCGCTTGGAGCGCTTCCTGCACGGGCGGGTGATCTTCGCCGGAGACGCAGCTCACCAGGTGTCGCCCTTCGGCGCCCGGGGCGCCAACTCCGGCATCCAGGATGCTGACAACCTGGGCTGGAAGCTCGCCCGCGTGGTGCGCGGCGAATCGCCCGCCGCGCTGCTGGAAACCTACAACACCGAGCGCGTGGCCGCCGCCGACGAGAACATCCTCAATTCCACCCGCTCCACCGACTTCATCACTCCCAAGAGCGCCGTGAGCAGGGTGTTCCGCGACGCCGTGCTCGACCTGGCCCGGGAGCACCCCTTCGCGCGGCGGCTGGTGAACAGCGGCCGGCTCTCGGCGCCCAGCACGTACGTGCCCGAGGGATTGCACACGGCGGATGCCGAGGCTTTCGACGGGCCCACGCGCCCCGGGGCGCCGCTCACCGACGCGCCCGTGCGCCGCCTGGGGCGCGAGGACTGGCTGCTGGCCTGCACGGGCGGGTGCTTCGATGCGCTGCTGTTCGCCTCGGCCCTGGACGCGCAGGTGGCGGCCGAGGTGCGGCGGCTGGGCGCGGCCCTGGAGACGGGCGCGCGCCTGAGCGTGGTGGTGCCGGCGGGCACCCGGCCCGAGGCGGCGGGGTTCGACGGCGTCCAGGTGCTCGAGGATGCCCAGGGGCTGGTGGCATCGCGGCTGGGCGCCGCGCCCGGCACCCTGGTGCTGCTGCGCCCCGACCAGCACCTGGCGGCGCGCTGGAAGCACTGGAACCCCGGCGCGGTGCGCCTGGCCCTGCGCCGCGCCCAGGGCCTTGCGGAGGCCGTGGCCCATGCCGCTTGAAACCGGACCCAACCTGGCCGCGCCCGACGACTTCTACCAGGCGCTCATCGACGCCCACGCCGGGCTCGACGAGGCCGCCAGCGCCGCGCTCAACGCCCGCCTGATCCTGCTGCTCGCCAACCACGTGGGCGACCTGGGCGTGCTGCGCGAGGCGCTCGCCGCCGCCCGCGCCGCCCTCGATCCGAAGGAGGAAGCACCATGAAACGCTGGATCACGCTGCCGCGCAGCGACGGGGAGTTCTCCCGCCAGGCCCACGCCGACCTGCCGCCGGGCACCTTCGAGCGCGAGGTGGGCAAGGAGGGTTTCTTCGGCCCGAGCGCCCACTTCCACCACCGCCATCCGCCCACCGCCTGGGAGCGCTTCGAAGGCCCGCTCGCGCCCCACGCCTACGACCTGAACCTGCTGCCGGCCAGGTCCAACGACCCCTGGCAGGCGGCGCCCTTCCTGCACAACGCCGACCTGAAGCTGCGCTGGTGGACCTGCGACACGGCCATGCCGCACCTGGCGCGCAACTCCGACGGCGACGAACTGCTGTTCGTGCATGCCGGCGCCGGCAGCCTGTTCTGCGACTGGGGCCACATGACCTACCGCGACGGCGACTACATCGTGCTGCCCCGCGGCGCCCTGTGGCGCATCGAGCCCGCCGAGCCCACCACCCTGCTGCTGCTGGAGTGCACCGAGGGCTCGTACCAGCTGCCCGAGAAGGGCATGCTCGGGCCCCACGCCATCTTCGACCCGGCGGTGCTGGAAACCCCGCGCATGGACGAGCTGTTCCGCCGCCAGCAGGGCGAGCAGCCCACGCGGGTGGTGGTAAAGCGGCGCGGGCGGCTCTCCACCATCGATTACCCCTTCAATCCGCTGGACGCCCTGGGCTGGCATGGCGACCTGGTGCCGGTGAAGGTGAACTGGCGCGACATCCGCCCGCTCATGAGCCACCGCTACCACCTGCCGCCCTCGGCCCACACCACCTTCGTGGGGCGTAACTTCGTGGTGTGCACCTTCGTGCCCCGGCCCATCGAATCCGACCCCGGCGCGCTCAAGGTGCCCTTCTTCCACAGCAACGACGACTACGACGAGATCATCTTCTATCACCGCGGCCAGTTCTTCTCCCGCGACAACATCCACCCCGGCATGGTGACCCTGCACCCGTGCGGCTTCACCCACGGGCCGCACCCCAAGGCCTTCGACATCGGCGCCAAGGCCGGTCGCAAGGAAACCGACGAGGTGGCGGTAATGATCGACACCCGCTTTCCCGTGGAGAGCGCGCCGCTGCCCGAGGGCGTGGAGTGGATGGGGTATGTGGATTCGTGGAAGCGCAAGGTGGCGGCGGGGGTTTGAGGGCGGGGCGGGGGCGCCCCGCCACGCGGGTGCCCGCGTCGCGCAGCAGCGAGGGAGTTTTCACTCGACTACGCAGCCTGACCGGAGAGCAAGACGACGGTTCCGCGGCAGACCCGACCGACGCGCCCGGCCGGCAGGCGCGTGATGGCCTCAAAGCGAGGCGGGTGAAGGCGGATTCGGGCCGAAGCCGCGCTTGAATTGCTGCTTCAAGGGGGGTGAGCGTCCAGCGGCGCACGGTTGCCTGTTCGAGGCACGGGGAATACAGTGCCGGACCGTGAGAAAGATCATTTGAAATTCTGCAAGGGCGAGAGAGAAATCGTTTGAAATTCCTATTCCCCTCCGTCGCCGACAGCGCGCGGACCGACTACAAAATGTGCTGTTGACCGAGGGCATGCGCGACTACCCCGCCCGCGAAGTGCAACGCCATGTGCCGGATGCGTGGCTGGACGAAGCTTTCCCTGACGAAAGGGGCAAGGAGAGCGGCCGCGTCGGCTACGAGATCAACTTCAACCGCGATTTCTACAAGTACAGCCACCGCGCAAACTGGCCGACATCGACGCCGAACTGAAGCAGGCGGAAGCAGAGATCGCGGCCCTGCTGGGAGAAGTGACTGAGTAAGCAGGGAGTAATCCATGGCCGCCACCAACTTCAAGACCGAGAACAACACCTTCCGCAAGCTGATCGGCAACGGTCTGACCTACCGCATTCCCCGCTTCCAGCGCGACTACAGCTGGACCAATGAGGAGTGGGAAGACCTGTGGACGGACCTTCAGGGCACGTTGCAGGCGGACGGAGAGAACGCCCACTACATGGGGTATCTGGTATTGCAGTCTGCCGATGACAAGACCTTCGATGTCATCGACGGCCAGCAGCGCCTGACCACGATCAGTCTCATTGTTCTTGCCATCCTCAAGAACATTCAGCGACTGATTGATGCCGGCAAGGACGCTGAGCCCAACCAGCGGCGCATGGATCAGATCCGGCAGACCTATGTCGGTTATCTGGACCCCGTGACGCTCGTTGCGCGCCCCAAGCTCACCCTCAACCGCAACAACAACACCTATTTCCAGACCTACTTGGTGCCGCTAGGGCACCTGCCGCAGCGCGGCTTCCGTGCCTCCGAGCATTCGCTGCGCAAGGCATTCGAGTGGTTTGACAAGCGCGTGGCCGACTACCTCAAGGCCAGCACCGGCGACGAAGGCATGCGGCTGGCGAAACTGGTGGAAGACCTCAGCGACCGGCTTTTTTTCACCGTGATCACCGTTACCGACGAACTCAATGCCTACAAGGTTTTCGAGACGCTCAACGCCCGTGGCGTACGCCTGTCCGCCACGGACCTGCTGAAGAACTACCTGTTCTCCGTGCTCGACCGAGGGGGCGAGACTGATCACGAGCTGCGCAACCTGGAGGACCGCTGGGAAGCCATCGTCGGGCGGCTCCAGTCGGAGAACTTCCCGGACTTCCTTCGTGTGCACTGGAACAGCCGCCGCAGCTTTGCCCGACAGGCCGACCTGTTCAAGACGATCAGAGCGCAGGTGAATACAGCCCAAGCCGTGTTCCAGCTCTTGCGCGACATGGAGGAAGATCTTGACCCCTACTTGGCCTTGTCATCGCCGGAGCCCTCCGACTGGCCGCAAGAAGACAAACAACTGGCTAGCGTGCTGAAGACCTTCCGGGTTCGGCAGCCCTTTCCGCTACTGCTGGCGGCTAAGCGTGTCTTTGACGCTCCCGACTTCACGGGGCTCTTGCGCGCCACAGTGGTGATTTCGATGCGCTTCAATGTCATCGGCTCCCAAAGCACCGCCGAGCAGGAGCGCAAGTACAACGAGGTCGCCGAGCGTGTGGCGAAGAAGGAGCAGGACAAGCTGGGCCCGACCCTGCAACTGTTGCGCAGCATCTACCCCGACGACACCGCGTTCAGAGCCACCTTCGCCGAGAAGAGCATCCGCACCACGGATTCCCGCAACAACCGGGTTGTCCGTTTCATCCTGTGCGCCATTGAAAGGCACCTGTCGCAGCAGGTCCACGACTTTGCCAGCGATGCCTTCAACATCGAACACGTCCTGCCTCAGAACGCGCCGGACAATTGGGGCGGCATCGGCTATGACGATGCCGATGCCCTCGTGTACCGCCTCGGCAACATGACGCTGCTCCAGTCCGGTGCGAACAAGGACCTCGGCAATGCCCATTACGCGCAGAAGCGGCTCACCTATCAGCAGAGTGGCTTTTCGATCACCAAGAAGATCGGCGACGAGAACGCGGACTGGACGGCGGAGCGCATTGCCGCCCGCCAGAACTGGATGGCCACGCAGGCCGCGGCCATCTGGCGCATCCCGCAGCTGAGCTGAGGCGCGCATGAACCAGTGCAAGCCGTGCCCCGCATACAAGGTTCTGGGGGCGAGTCGGTTGGGCTGGTGCCGGAGCACTGGGAAGTGAAGCGGCTGAGGCCGATAGGTCCTCTCGCCAACAGCCGTTCAGGAAGAGCTCGAGACCTTCCTCGCCCAGGTCGAGGCGCAAACAGGGTCGGGCCTGCCGCAGTTCGTCAAGGAGGAGTTCGAGGCGTACCTGGAATGCTGCATCCTGGCCCACGGCTTCCTGCGTGTGCGTTGTGCCGAGTGCGCACAGGAGAAGCTGGTGGCGTTCTCGTGCAAGCGACGGGGGTTCTGCCCCTCGTGCGGGGCGCGTCGCATGGCCGAGACGGCGGCGGTGCTGGTGGATCGGGTCATACCGCGGGTGCCGGTCAGACAATGGGTGCTGTCGTTTCCGATCCCGCTACGGATTCTGCTCGCCGCCCATCCCGAGTTGCTCACACCGGTGCTGGGCATCGTGCACCGGGTCATCACGGGGTTTCTGGTCGAGCAGGCAGGCCTGAGACGAGGTGCTGCCGACGCAGGCAGGGTCACGCTGATCCAGCGATTCGGCTCGGGGGGGAATCTCAATATCCATCTGCACTGCCTGGTGCTCGCCCCGAACGCAAAGCTGCGTGGGGCGGTGATCCCGCAGCCGGCGCAAAAGGACGGCGCACCGGGGCAGGAGGACACACAGGGCCAGGCGGCGCGGATGCGCTGGGCACGGCTGCTCAAGCGCGTGTTCGACATCGATGTGGAGCGCTGCGCGTGCGGTGGGCAGTTGAATGCCCTCGCCGCGATCGAAGAGCCGGTGGTGATCGTGAGGATCCTCACGCACCTGGGCTTGGCCGCGCGGGCGCCGCCGCGCGCGGCGGTGTGGGAGTTTCTACTCGACTACGCAGCCTGAGCGGAGAGCAAGACGACGGTTCCGCGACAGAACCGACGGGCGTGCTTGGCCCGTGATCGCGTGAGGGCGCCAAATCGCGGCGGGTGAATGGTGATCCGGGCCGAAGCCGCG